>Ga0306923_10006890_pt1 | contig 11252 bp, 8 predicted proteins | sample sta12Can44000108_FD_203841 | JGI IMG/M metagenome (GOLD analysis project Ga0306923, IMG submission 203841) | Lab enrichment of tropical soil microbial communities from Luquillo Experimental Forest, Puerto Rico - statanox.12C.anox.44.000.108 (v2)... | ecosystem: Environmental > Terrestrial > Soil...
GGGATTTCTCGCCGGCGGCGTTCTGCATCGCGTGGCTCTCGTCGAACACGATCACTCCGTCGAAGTCGCGCCCTAACCAATCGACGATCTGGCGTACGCGCGAAACCTTCTCCTCGCGCGCGTCGGACCGAAGCGTGGCGTAGGTCGTAAAAAGGATGCCTTCGTCCAGCCGGATCGGTGTCCCTTGCCGAAAGCGCGCCAGCGGCGTGACGAGGAGCCGTTCCTGGCCGAGCGCAGACCAGTCGCGTTGCGCGTCGTCGATCAGCTTGTCGGACTTGGAGATCCAGACCGCGCGGCGCCGGCCCTTTAGCCAGTTGTCGAGCAGGATGCCGGCAACCTGACGGCCCTTGCCGGCGCCGGTGCCATCGCCGAGGAACCAGCCGCGGCGGAAGCGGACAGCATTCTCGGCGTCGTCGGGCGCGGCCGAGACGACATCGAACGTGTCATCGACCGTCCACGAGCCGGCAAGATAGCTTGCATGGGCTTCGCCGGCATAGATGACGCTCTCGAGCTGGGCGTCGGACAGCAATCCATCGGCGACTAGCGCCGCCGGCAGATGCGGCCGATAGCTGGGCTTGGGCGGCGCGACCGAGGCCATGGCGGCCGACTGCACCAGCCGCGTTGGGTGGGCCTGAGATCCGGGAATACGGATCGACTGAAGTACGTATTCTTCATAAAGCGCATCCGTGATGCGCCCGCTTGTCTCTGGCGCCCAGTCAACCGTCTCGTAGACGAGCTCGACGGCTGCGGGTTCAACAAAAGCCGCCGCGAATCTGCTGGACGGTTTCGTCTTGATAGCGGAGCGTGGAGCGGGTGTTCGCGCAGCACCCGATCGGCTGGCGTGGCCGATGGTGGGTCCGACCGCCGGTCGCGGCGAAAACAGCGCCATCACCCAGTCGAGCAGTACCGCGGTGTCGCTCGCCGTTCCTGGTGAAGCCGGGAATGTTGCGGGGTCTTCGGCGGGTACGCGGTCGATGACGGTGAGACGCGTCTCGATGTTGGTACCGTGTCGCGCATAAACCTGCCCGCCGACGGCCGCCGAAAACACCACACGCGCGCGTTCCTGCAATCGGACGAAGCTGTCGCGCCAGGTTGGATTGTCAGGGGACAGGGTGGCCCCGGTAATTGTGACGAGGCGGCCGCCTTCAGCGAGACGCGCGAGCGCCGACAAAATGTGCCGCAGCGCTGCGTCGGCGACGCGGCCGTCGACGTGGGCTGCCGCCGAGAATGGCGGGTTCATCAGCACGACGGTCGGACGTGTGGCCGCGTCGAGATGGTCGTGGATATGAGCCGCGTCGTGGCGGGTGACAGCGGTGGCGGGGAACAAGCAGTCGAGCAGACGCGCCCGCGTGTCGGCAAGCTCGTTGAGGACCAGACGCCCGCCTGCAAGCTCGGCATGGATGGCGAGTAGGCCGGTTCCTGCCGACGGCTCGAGCACGAGGTCGGCGGGCGTGATCGCTGCGGCCGTGCTCGCGGCGAATCCGAGTCCGATCGGTGTGGAGAACTGCTGGAGCGCCTGGCTCTCCTCTGAGCGGCGTGTATGGGAGGGAACGAGCGCCGCCAACTTGGCGAACATGGTGAGGAACGCCGATCGCGAGGCGGCGCGCTCGCGCATGGCGGGTCCGAACTTTCGTAAGAACAGGATTTGCGCCGCCTCGCAGGCGTCGTACGCGGTCTTCCAGGTCCAGGCGCCCTCGGCGTCGGAACCGTTGAAGGCTGCGATCATCGCAGTGCGCAGCGCGTGCGCGTCGATTGCCTGGCCACGTTCCAGATCGGCGAGCAGCAATCTGGCGGCGGCGGCGAGCGCAAGACCGTCGTTAGACTGCAAAGGGGCGGGCGCGGCAGACGGCGCAGCCACGATCGCCGCTGTGACGAAATTCGAATTCATGAGGGACATCCAGGAGAGCGAGGACGGGAGGAGCCGTGGGGCGCTCTCTCGACCCCGGCCGGCTCAAACCCGTCCCGGCCGTCCTTTCCCTCTCCGTCGCGGCAGACTTGCCTGTGCGTGGGGTTCGCGACGCCGACATGAAAAAAAGCCCGGGGCGATGGCCGGGCTTGAGGGTGGGAAGGTGCGGGGCGGTCGCAGCCGCCCCGCTCGTGTCAATCATTCCGCCGCGACGGCGTGCGACTGATCTTCCTCGGGATCGGACGGCGTTGGATCGTCTCCACCGTCGTCCTCGCCATCGGCAAGGAATGCGGGCAGAGGATCCGCTCCGACTTCGGGCTGGCCATCGACCTCGGTGACTTCAGCGTCCGCGGTGCGCAGCGGCTCGGGCAGCCAGCCGGTGCCGGCGACTAGCCGCTCGGCCTCCTTGGCCATTTCGGGCTTCTTCAGATGGTCGATGAGCTGTGCTGAGGCTTCGCCCTTGGCCTCCCGCACCGCTTCGAGGATGCGCGCCTTCGGAACGCGGCCGAGATAGTTGTCGACGGTCGGGGACCACCCGGCCGCCGCCATGTTGAGGTTCACGGCGCGTGCGAGCGTATCGGCGTGGGTGAGCCGCCGCGGGCTGCGGTTCCACGGCTCATGCACGGCATTGACGCTGAGCGATGCGCAATGCGCGAACAGCGCCGCTTGGCTGTCACCGTCGAATGCGACCAGCGCCTCCCAGAGGTCGTCTTCGTCCTTGGGCAGTTGCTTTGCCCATTGCTGATGGCGACCCTCAATCGCCTTGGCGGAAGCGCTGTCGGCGAGCCCCGGCGCTTGTGTGCTGAAGCTCGCGCTCTTGGCCGAGATTTCTAGGCAGGTGCCCGACGACATCCGGTAGAAGGCGCCGAGGCAGAGTGCATGCAGCACCGCCGCGAAGGCCACGCCGGGATCATTCGCGAGCGCCTCCCGCAGCGCCAGCGTTCGGTGTGCAGTGAGCTCGGTGATGAGCCGTTCGGACAACGGCTTGATGCCGTCGTCCTCCTCGCCTTCGCCCTGTGGCTCCGAATAGCCATCGCTGCCGACTGTAATGACTGCACGCTGGATCGTAGCGGCCGGAGCGGCGGCCGCCGGAGCATCGCCGCCATCACTATCGACCGGCTCGGCCGGCGGCTCGTCCTCGGGTCGGACATAGCCGCGCTCGATCCGGAGATTACCCTCGCCGTCGATGCTGACGAACACGCCCGCGCACGCCACTTCGGCGGGATCGTAGACCGCGGGACGCTCCTCGAATGCAGCGAGCGCAGTCTCGATCTCGCCCAGGCGCTGGTCGACCTCCTCGGGGAGCTCGTCGGCGTCCGCGTATTCTGCCTCGAGACGGTCAAGCTCGGTCCGCAAAGCCTCTCGGCTCGCGCGTTCCTCGTTGGTGAGATCCACGGTCTGTCCATCGAGTCTACGTAGGCCTGCAGTGTGGCCATACGGGAAGTCGGGGGCGACCGCGATCCACTTCCAGCCCTCGGCGTGAAGAGTCTCGGCTTGTGCCTTGAGCTTGTCGATCACCAGGCGGTCGAGCAGGGCCGGATCCTGGAGCCAACCGCCATCGTCATGCTCGAACAGGTCGCGCATCACGACGCCGCCGGCCGCTTCGTAGGCATCGACGCCGACGAACCGTACCCGCTTGTCAGCGACACGGACGGTTCCTTCGGTGAGCTGGCGGCGAATGTGGTACGGCTCCTTGTTGTAGGTGCTCGCGAGCGCTTCCCAGACCTGCTCCTGCCGCGCATGGTCGTTCGTCACCGTGAACGCCATCAGCTGCTCCAGGGTCATACCGTCCTCGGCGTAGACGTCGAGGAGCTTTTCGGAGACGGCGGCAAGCTTCAGGCGCTGCTTGACGACAGTGGGGCTCACGAAGAACCGGGCGGCGATCTCCTCGTCGCTCAGCCCCTTCTCGCGCAGGGTCTGGAAGGCGCGAAACTGGTCGAGCGGGTGGAGGGCGACGCGCTGGACGTTCTCGGCGAGCGAATCCTCCTCGGCGAGGCCATCGGTTCGGACGACGCAAGGTACGAGCTGGGTCTTGTTTATGCGCCTCTGCTTCACGAGCAGCTCGAGCGCTCGGAAGCGCCGGCCGCCGGCCGGCACTTCGAAAATGCCGGTCTCCTGGCCCTCGGCATCCAGCACCGGGCGGACGCTCAGGCTCTGCAGGAGCGATCGCCGAGCAATGTCTTCGGCGAGTTCCTCAATTGAGACGCCGGCCTTCACCCGGCGCACGTTGGACTGGCTGAGCACCAACTTGTTGAACGGGATATCGCGCGAAGCGCTGAGAGTGATCTTGGCGGTTGCCATATCGATGTTCTCCGCGACGGGCGGCTAAGAGCCTCTCTCTCGGCCTCCAACCCGTCACAGACTGCCCGGCCCTTCTCTCACTCTTCCGGCGTCGCCGGGGTTACAGATCCCGAGATGTTGAACACCTGAGCTTCGGCCGCGCGATAGGCGCTCGCGAGAACGGCGAGCGGGGCATAAGAGAGCGCATGATAAGGCGGCGGGTTTGCCTCTTCGCCAACCGCCGCCATTGGCCCGCGGACGGCAAGCCGCACAACGTCCTCGAAGGCGACCCTTCGGCTGTCGATGACCGGCAACCCGGCCGCGATGCAGCAGGCCTTGACCCGCTCGCAGTCGTAGCCGCTGAGGCAGGCGCCACGCGCATAGTACAGAGTGAAGCCGCCGCGCCCGATCGAGAGATGGCCGCCATCGGTGCGAAGCGCGCTCGCGATATATTCGTCGTAATCCCGTAGAGTCGGATCGTCGGATTTGCGCATTGTCGTATCTCCGTGACGGACGCCGCGGAACCCTCCGCGGCTGTGACCCGTCACGGCGAAAACGGCCGCCCTCGGACTGAGGACGGCCGCGTCTGCAGCTGGCATTTCGGTGGCTTAACCGGCGCATGGCGCTGATCTGTCGGTGGCCTGGAGGAGATCGGCGGCCCTCCGGACTTCGACGGGTTCCTCGGCGTCGGGACGAAACGCGATCAGATAGTCAGAAGCGGCGCTGGCGGCGCGCACGATGGCGCGATCATCATCGCGCAGCACCTCCAGCCAGGAGCCGATATAGTCGGCGTGGCGCACCGTCGGCACGATGCCGAGCGAGGCGCACACGAAGGCGCTAGTCATCTCCGCCACCAGTTCCTCCTTCGCATAAAGCGCGGAGCCGAAGTTGCCCGACAGGTCCCGCCCGAGTCGGGAGGGATGGCCACTCCAGTGGCCGAGCTCATGCAGGGCGGTCCGGTGCCAGTTGATGGGCTCGAAATAGGCCTCCGGCCGCGGGACCTGAATGAAATCATGAACCTGACTGTAGAACGCGCGATCGCCGCCGAGGCGGAAATCGGCGCCGGTCGCGGCGAGCAACGCCTGGGCGTGCGGCAGGATGAGTCCCTCGGGAATGGGTGCGGGCGCGCTCATCAATTCCTGAGGTAGATTTTCGCACTGGTCGGTGTTGAAGACGGTGAATCGTTTCAGAAAGGGGATTGTACTGGGCTCGTCTCCGTCTCGCTCGGCCCGCCGGCGTTCCTCATCGGGCACAAAGCGATCCGCATAGACGCCGGTGGTGCCATGCTCGCCCTTGCGGACATTGCCGCCGAGGCTGAGCGCCTGGCGGAACGTGAGCCAGTTCTGGGCACTGAAGCCGTGCTCGATCACCGCGCCCCAGAGGATCAGGACGTTGATCCCAGAGTACTGGCGCTGGGTCGCCGCATTCTTCGGCATGGTGAGCGACGCCTTGGCCGCCAACGTCCCCCACGGCTGAACCCAGGGAACGCGGCCGGCCTCCAGCTCTGCGATGATCTTGTCGGTGATTTCGTGATAAAGGCTCGGCCGGTCCCGACCGGCGCGAGCGCGCGTGACATCGCGGATCTCCGCGACGGGCGCCGCGAGCCTCTCTCGCGGCCCTCAACCCGTCACGGTCAATCCGAGTGACCTCTTACTCTAGAAGAGCTTTCTGCTTCGGCTGCAGGCCACAGCCCGCAGACCTTTCCGCGCGCGGGTGGTAGAGCTCGTACGACCGATAGGCGCATGGCCGAAGCGGCGGCGAAGGCCAAAAAGTAAACGCACGGGTGTCGCGCGCGTGGAAATCGGCCACATCTTCATTACGCCTCTATCGTGACAGTGGCGATAGTGGCTCAAGCGCTTCCTGTTCAACGTGCATGATGTTCTCCCAATTGGCCAACCAAGCGGCCAAGCTCGCAAGCGCGCTGTCCGATTTTGCAAGTGAAGCAAGAGTCGGATCGCGCGAGGCGGGTCTTCCATTGGCTTGTGCAGTGGCCTGACACGCACACGCCGTTCGAGCCGATCGCGGAAGCTCTCAATGCGATCCCATGAAGGAGTCCACGTCCTCAAAGACCTGACGAATTTTCTCCAGTTCGCTGACCACCCGTTCTTCGGCTGTGAGCACGGATGTGCCGGGAGGCACGACTCCTTGTTCGATATACGTTCGGGCGATTGCCGCGCGCCAATCCATGTTGTGAAACAGATCGCTCGCCATTGCACTGATCTGCCGGCGGTAACGGTACGGATTATTTGAAGTCTTGAGCTGCTTGTAATCGGCGATCAGCAAGCCGTTGACGAAATCCTCGAAGAATGTCCGCAGGATTGCTCCGGCATTGGGGTTGCCAAGGATTTGATCTTCGATCGCGTGCATGCCCACCAGAATCCTGCGCATGCTTCGAGCAAAGCGCACGGCCGTTTCGTGGGCGTTGCTCAAGCCCTGGGCGAGGCTCGCCGGATCATTGGCGGCAGCTTCAAGGTTGCTCTTGACTTCAACCACCGCTCCCGCGACGCGAAGCCGGCTGTTGTGGAAATCTGCAATCGTCCCCAACAGCATGAATGCGTCGGGTTGCATCTCGATAAGGACGCGCCACTTTTCTCGTTCTTCTATCAACCAGCCAATGTCGCGCAGACGCCTGTAGGCAAGCGAATGCGCTTGGTCATTTTCTGTCCCGGCTTCGCCTTCTTCGAACAGCTGATCGGGTGAATCAACACCCGCTTCCGAGAGCGCGAGGGTGATATGGCCGAGAATGTCCTCCTTGGTTGGCGTCTCAAGGATGCGCGCCGCGAAGACCCGGTTGTACAGATGAAGGAGAAGGCGGGCGTGGACATGCCTGTTCGGGCCGGCCAGCGGCTGAAAGAGACTGTCAGGCAGGTGCCCAAAAAGCTTCATGCAGCAACCCTCGCTCGGCGGGTTCGGCACCCCCCGCGAGGGCAGCCGGTGATTGAATTTCGCATTTTAGGGGCAAAGCTTAGCGCTTTGGCGTCCCGTGAACAATAGGAGAACGCATCGGTGGCAGTTTTCGACCGGGATGGTGGATATCGCGCAGGCGGACACGTCAGGTGGTCAGGAGCGTGTCTATCCGGCGCTTCGCCCCGGCTGCAATCGACCCGGCGACCCCCGCGGGAAAATCGGGCGGAAGATTGGACAAGGTCTGATCGATCTCTGCTTTTGCGGTATCCCCGATTTCCTCGATGATGGTTTTCAGCGTGTTTGCCGGCAACCCGGAAGCGTCCGCCGTCTGTTTGAAGTGACGGCCAAGAATCGTGTGCACGACATAATGACGGTTTGTGCCCACAGCCATCGCAAGCTTCATCTGGTTCTGGCTGATATGCTTCGTGTCAAGACTGGGTTGGGTCGAGACAATGTCGTAGAGGGGCGTGAGCCGGAATCGTCCGCCAGGCGCAAGCCGGATACTGAAGTTCTTCGCGTGGCCATCGGTGGCACCGAGCAGCCAGAACACGATCTGTGCTTTGAACAGGATCTTGTGATCTTCGTCCGGAACGTCGCTTCCCTTAAGGAGGTCGTAGATGGCGCGGATGCCCGGACCCCCATCGGACTCGTACTTTCGTGACGGCGGTACGGACAGCGCCTGACAGCAATCTTCTTGAGGCACGCGCAGCAGCCGGCCATCTCTTGTCCGTATGCGATCGAAGCGCTCGATCGACAGAACACGTTTCCCTGCGAAATCTATGATCTGCGATTTCGCAACGGACAGGCCAAGCGCCGCGACAAGCTCAAGACAGAAGTGCTCGTTTTCGACGCTGTTTGAGAGGTCGATCCCGTTCGGGAGGCGGCCGATCTGCGGCTTGAGGATGTGGGTGGTGGCCGTCGTGCCGTGCGGCACTTGCCATTTGCCGTCCCAGTAAAGCAGCGCGGTTTTCTCCTGGACTCCCGCAAGCGAAATGCGAAACTCCTGATCTTCGCTAATACCAAGCGGGCTACGCGCGAGGTCGCTCACGATCTTTGCAACCTCTTCATCGCTGACCGGGCGGGCATCGATCGCGCCGGCCTGGCCGACGGCCACGCCGTCGGGAAGAAATTGGAGCGCACCGATGCAATCCCGGCCTACGGCGGTAAGAAGGCTGTAGGCATCAGAGCCATCGGCCTTTGACCGCTCGGCGAGTCGTCGCCGAATGTCCTCATTGTCGGGGAGCAAGTTTTCAAAGACGGCAAGGACGGGATCTCCGATATAGCGATCCTCACGCAGCGGCAGGGACACGGAAACCGGAATCGCATTCTCCCAGTCCAGCCAGGATTTATTGTACTGGAAATCGATCGCGCCGCTGCTTTCCCGACGGAGGCGACCGACCAGCCGTCCGTTGAGATAAACGTTCAGCGGGACGTGGCCTGGACGGCGCGCCATCAGAACAAGTCCTCGATTTGATCGGCGGAAGCCTTGCTGCGCGGGCGGATCACAAGCTCCAGATCGAGGGCCGCCAGAGCGTTGATGAGCACGCCAAGCTGTGTGCCGGATTCCCCGCTTTCGAGTTTCGAGACCGTCGCTTGACGGGCGTGCATAAGGTCCCCCAGACCCCGCTGGGTGAGCCCCTTTTGACGGCGGAAGCGCCGGAAGGCGGCTCCTAACTGCTTGGAAGTGCGTGCGATCGTGTCCATTTCGAGTTATATACGCGATTGCGTATAAAATGTCAATATACGCGACCACGTATCGAACAAGAATATACGCGTTTGCGTATCGAGATGGAATATGCGCGATCGCGTATCAAGTTCAAATTGTGGTAGAAACGCAGCCACGCCCACAAGTCAGGGTAGGCCACCAGCTTCCCTTGGGGAACCAGGCCAACTTCCGGATTTTTCGGGCTCCGCTCGCTTACGAGCAAGAAGCCTCATCTCTGGAACGCGAGAGTAGATGGTATGAAAAGCACCGCGAGGGAGACTGAAGAACCGCCCTCATATTCCGACCTTGACGCATGGCGCGAGATCGCGGCTGGCGATGGCCTTCGCCGCCTTCGCCCCGAAGACATAGTTGCCGCGATCCAACGGATCGGGCCGAAGGGCGACCAACGGCTTCTCGATACGCTGATGGGCCACATATCGGACGAGATGCTTCGCCTGCTGCGACGACGGATCAGCACAAGTTACAGAAACCACGGCAATGACGCGATCGAGAGCGCCCACGACAAGCTGATCGTGGCCGTGCTCAAGCCGAATTCTGCGGACGGCAAAGGCTTGCGGGAAGCATTTAGGGCAAGAGTCAATTTCCGCGCCGATGACGCCATCGTCGCCGAAATCCGCGAGAACAGCCGGTACACGCACTACGAGACAACTGAAGACGGCGAAACGGTCGAGCCGCCGGATCGCGGAGCTCCCGATCACGTCGAGCAGGTGGCCAGCCGGATTTAAGGTGCTCAGTGAGCTCGCGCAGAAAACCCAAGTGCTCTTCTTCACGCATCACCAGCACTTGTTGCAGGTTGCGAAACGAGCCATTGGCATGGATGTGCCAGTCGTTACGCTGGCGTCACCTGACACCGGCCGAAAGGTCTCGCATTCGCGTGCAGCTGCATTAGGGCGGCTCTCGGAAGGTCGGTCGCGCTCTAATATATAATTCGTCCGCCTTCGCCGCCGCGCGAGTGCCGATTGTCGCCGCAGCAACTTCACTGACAGCGGAGTCGTGTCGTCCGCTTTCGCTCCCGTTCGGCTTCACCCTGACGGCTGTCCCGCGCCCTCATTGGCGCGAGCGGTTCGCGGCCGTCCGCCACGCTGCTCGTTTGGCGAAAACCGTTTGAAAAACCGTTTTAATTTCGATCACTCAAACGGTGGCTGTCTCTAATATAAGTGCCTGATTGGACTGGCGCGCCCGAAGAGATTCGAACTCCTGACCCCCAGATTCGTAGTCTGGAGGGCTGCGTCTTCCGCGAAACTCCGACTGTGCCCCGGAACATGGGTGGTGGAATTGCACTTGCCCAGCGGCGCCAAGCCAGAACCAATGGAAGTCGGGGCAAAGGTACGCTGTCGTTGTCCAAAATGTTGTCCATCGCTTCCTATGGTGGTTTATGAGAGTTTGTTTCGCTAAATAAGTAATTGATTTCATTGGTACAGCTGGGTGGACTCGAACCGCCGACCTCCTGATCCACAGTCAGGCGCTCTAACCAACTGAGCTACAGCTGCACGATGGCGGGGCGAACCTAAGAGGAACTCCAGCCTTTGGCAAGGGGATGTCCGGTTCAGGTTCAGGGGATGCCCGGTTCCAGTGAGCTCGTCGACCTGTCGCCGTCGATCAGGTGCGCTTCTTGACGATCGTTGTCATGCCATCCTTGATCGGTGCGGCGGTGTGGATCGCGACTTTCTGGGCGAGCGACATAAGTTCCCTGGTCTGCTCGGTTAAGGATTCGATTTGCCGGCGCGTATGTGCAGTTGAAATCTCGATCGCCTGCGCAAAGGTCCGGGCGCCCAGCATTTGGGTTGCGAAATCAAACGTCGCGTTGCTGTTCGCGCGCGCCATTTCAAGGACCTTGAGGCCGTAATCCGCGGCGCCCTTGGAGGCATTGGCGCAGGTGCTCTCCATGATGCCGGTCGCTTCCTCGGCAGCCGTCTTCATCCTCGTGTAGGTGTCCTTCGCCTGACTGATGCCTTTTTCGGCGAAAGCGCGAAACGCCGAAGTTGCTTCGGCTGCCCTCGCCTCCAGCGTCGGAATGTCCACCATCGGAAACGCCGACAATTTGACTGGCGAATTAGTGTCTTGCATGGCAAACCTCTTACCGGCGGATGGCTCACACGCCGAAATCGCCGCCGCTGGCCGATCATGGCGCACAAAATGTCGATCGCGCTGAAGCGAACCCATCAGACGCGTGCACAAACTTACATATAGCACACCTCTGACGCATCGCAATATAAAATATTGCGATGCACAATAAACTGCAAAACGGTAACTGGACGCTCCAGTAATGCCCCCTCAACACGTCGGAAAATTGAGAAGCAAATAACATCCCACATCGGGCTACCCGTCGCTCCAGACGATTGCAGAGTCGATTACAAGCGCGAAAAAATGCGATAAACTGCATTTAGTAAGCGCTTGATGCTGGCGCATGCGGAGGTCGGCATGGGAATCGCT
>Ga0306923_10006891_pt1 | contig 11251 bp, 9 predicted proteins | sample sta12Can44000108_FD_203841 | JGI IMG/M metagenome (GOLD analysis project Ga0306923, IMG submission 203841) | Lab enrichment of tropical soil microbial communities from Luquillo Experimental Forest, Puerto Rico - statanox.12C.anox.44.000.108 (v2)... | ecosystem: Environmental > Terrestrial > Soil...
CGATTGCCGCCATGCGCAAGGTCCACGAGGATCTCGAAATTCCAGTGTTTCCGATCATTCGCCCGCGCAAGGGCGATTTTGTCTATACCGATGCCGAATTTGCCGCCATGCGCCGCGACATTATTTTTGCTCGCGACCTCGGCATGGAAGGCCTGGTCCTCGGCATTCTTCGCCCCGACAATTCCGTCGACGTCGAACGCACTCGGGAACTCGTCGAACTCGCGCATCCCCTCGAAGTCACTTTCCACCGCGCCTTCGACTACGCCAACGATCTTCCCTGCTCCCTCGAAGACGTCATTGCCACGGGTGTTACGCGCCTGCTCACCGCCGGAGGAGCTCGTAGTGCTCCCGAAGGTTGCGAAACATTGCGCAAGCTCGTCGAGCTTGCCGGCCCTCGCATCATCGTCTTGCCGGGCGCCGGGCTGCACGCCGGGAATATTGCGAAACTCGCTGAAGAAACCCGCGCGCGCGAATTTCATTCCGGCCTGGGCGGCATTCTGCCCTACGGCAGCAGCAATCTCACTCGTTTCGAATCCGAAGTGCACGCCATGAAACGCGCCTTGCGCAGCCTCAATGCCTCCGCACCCGCGACCGCTCGCGCCAACTCTTCCACCGCTCCATAACACCGAGGTGCGCCCGAGAGGCGCGACTCCGGAGAGCTCAACCTCCGCTCACCGCCGGCAATATGGAAATTTCCGCGCCAGCCTGCAGCGGGGTCGCAAAATCCCCGGTGTATCTGATGTTTTCCTTTCCCACAAAAATATTGATGTGCTCGCGCAGTTGTCCTTCTTCGTTTACCACTCGGTCGCGAATGCCGGGATACTGCCGCCAAAGCTCGTGCAAAGCATCTCGCAGCGTCGCCGGAGTCGACGGGATGCGGAGTTCCTGTGCGCCCCCCGAAAACACGCGCAACGGCCCCGGAATATAGATCGTGACTGCCACCCTAGCGTCTCCCTCGCTTCGTTTTGTGGTTGCTCTTCTTTTTTCGTTGTTGCGACTTGCTCTCCGCAACCCGCTTTGTCGCACGGTCGCTTCGCGGCTCGCCGACCACAACACTCTTCACACACACAATCGGTGGCAGCCCACTCAGAATCATTTTCCAGCTCTTGCCTTCATCCAGCGATCCGAACAACTCCCCGCTCCGGGTGCCGAAATAAATCCCCGCAGGGTCGAGCCGGTCCGTGTCCATCCCGTCGCGCAGCACCGTCTTGTACGCGTCCCTTTGCGGCAACCCGCGCGCCAGCGGCTCCCAGGACGCTCCGCCGTTGCGTGTCCGGTACACCCGCAACCTGCCGTCCGGTGTGCAACGAAACTCGTCCGACTCGATCGGAATCACGTATACACAATCCGGGTCTCGCGGGTGCATCATCATCGCGAATCCGAAGTCGCTCGGCACTCCATTCGAAATGCTTTTCCACGTATCGCCGCGATCATCCGACCGGTACAAGCCCCAGTCGTGCTGCAAGAAAATCCGCTCCGGACGCGCCGGATGCAGAACCATCTTGTGTACGCACTGCCCGAATTCGGGATACTTGTCCGGCTGGTACGCCACGCGAATTCCCTGGTTTTTCGCTTGCCACGTCGCCCCTCCGTCATCGCTGCGGTATACCCCTCCCGCCGAAATCGCCACGTACATCCGTTGGTGTTCCTCGGGATCGAGCAAAATCGTGTGCAGGCACAGGCCACCGTTCCCTGGCTGCCATCGCGGCCGGTGCGGGTGATCAAACAATCCCCGAATCAGTCCCCACGTTTCTCCCCCGTCCTGCGAAGCAAACAACGCCGCCGGTTCGACGCCACAATATAAGGTCCGCGGTTCGCTTTGGCGGCCCAAGCGCACCTGCCAGATGTTTTTCAGCGAGGTTCCGCATTCCTCTGGAAACCTCACGTTGGCCCGCTGCGGATTCGTCCATGTCTTTCCGTAATCGTCGCTACAGCGCAGCAGCGTTCCCCAAAACGTCGACGTGGAGGCCCACAAACGGTGCAGCCCTTCCCGCGTATCGAAAGTCATTGCGTACACCGCCTGCCCGTGAAACGCAGGACCGATCACATCCCAGCGTGAGCGTCGCGCGTTCGAACGCAGCATAAACGCGCCTTTCATCGTGCCCACCAGGAGAAGCACGTCTCCATCCTTCACGCCAATGCGCCGAATTCCCCGCACCACCGTCGTCAACGGTCCAGCCGGCGGGCTCGCCGATCCGCCGGTCACCACACTCGACGCCGACTGAATCGCCTCGAGTGCCGCCTGCACTTCGCTTGCGCGCTGATAGCGTTGCTGCGGCTCTTTCGTCAAGCACCGCTGCACCACCGACCAGATTCCCGGCGGGACCCACGACGGCAAGGGCGCCGGCATTTGATGCAGAATGGCGGCGCTCGTCTCGATGGTCGTCTGTCCAAAAAACGGCAACTTCCCCGAGGCCGCCTCGTACAGCACTACGCCCAGCGCCCAGATATCTCCGCGATAGTCCGCTTCCTGGCCGCGCAAAACTTCTGGCGGCATATACGGCAGCGTGCCGGTCAACCCGCCCGTGCTATCTTCGGTCGCTCCCCCCATAGCCTCGCGTGCCTCGATCGTACGCAGCGTTTCTTCCAGAACTTCCTTGCGCACCCGGCGGGCCAGCCCGAAATCCAGAACCTTCGCCAGGCCTTCCGGCGTTACCATCACATTGGCACTTTTCAGGTCGCGATGCACAATGTTGCGCCCATGCGAATGCGCCAGCGCTCCCGCGATCTGCACCCCGTAGCGCAGCACCGACTCCACCGGCACGGGGTCCTTTCCAATCAGCCCGCTCAAGGGCTTGCCTTCGATCAATTCCATCACGATGTACAACTCGCCATCCGCTTCAGCAACTTGATAAATCGTGCAAATGTTCGGGTGGCTCAGTGCGGACACCGCACGCGCCTCCCCCAGTAGCGACTCCCGCGCCGATTTCTCCGCGGTCGTCCGCGACGACAACAGCTTGATCGCTACATCGCGCTGCAACACCTCGTCCCGCGCGCGGTACACTACCCCCATCCCCCCCTCGCCGAGTTTTCCCAGCACACGGTAATTCCCGAATGTCTCTCCAACCCTCATTCGCAATCATCCTCTAGCTGGAAGCGTATTTCAGGCCGGGGTGCTTTTTCAAATTACGCATGCCGCTGCCCTCGGTTGTCGAAACGCACCGTAACCTGCCAGAAGAAAGGTAAACTACCTGACCTATGCTCGAAGCGGCCAAGTCCTTATTCCTGGTTCTCAGTGCGCTCTTCCCCATCGTTGACCCGCTCGGAGGAAGCCCGTTCTTTCTGGCGCTCACGAGCGAGTACGCTCCCGAATCGCGCCAGATACTGGCGCGGCAAATCGCCGTGGACAGTTTCCTTCTCTTGGTGGGCTCCTATTTCGTCGGCACCTACATCCTTGCCTTCTTCGGCATTTCACTCCCGGTGGTGCAGGTCGGTGGTGGAATGGTTCTCGTCGTCATGGGATGGGCCACGCTGATGGAAAAGGACGAGGCCGCTCACGGCGTGCCCCGAAAAGGCATTCAGTGCCAGCACGTGTTCCGTCAGGCATTCTACCCGTTGACCCTGCCGCTCACGGTCGGTCCCGGCTCCATCTCGGTAGCCGTCACGCTAGGCGCGAATGCCGCGCACAATCACGCGCTCCATCCGCTGACGATTCTGGCCGCTCTCCTAGGCTCGGCACTCATCGCGCTCAGCATTTTTCTCTGCTATGGATTTGCGGACCGCCTGGCACGCATCCTTGGACCCACCGCAATGGTGGTCGTCGTGAAGCTCACGTCCTTTCTTCTCGTCTGCATTGGCGTGCAAATCGCCTGGAACGGCATCAAGGCCTTACTGGAATCGGTAACTCTCCATATCAACTGACCAGCCGCCCCGGCGGAATATGGCGTTTCGTCGACTTTATTCCAAAGGTACGGAACTAAGTAGGTCTCCCTACTGTTACGTCATCCCTAGCGGCGCGTCTCCGCTCTGGAAACGAAAAGCGCCCTAGAATCCAGAGAAGTACCTGAGAACCGAGGTCAGTCAGTCGGAAGGAGGCACGTCATGATGCGAGCCGCACGCATATGCTTGGCGGTACTGGCTTTTGTGAGCCTGCACGTTATCCGGACCACGGGACAAGCTGGCGGGACCATCAGTGGACGAGTCACCCTGGCGGGCACACCCGCAAAATCACGCGTCATCGACATGTCCAAGGAGCCGGACTGCGTCAAATTGAACCCCAAACAGCGCATGACGGAAGACACCGTCGTGGGCTCGGGGAATACGCTCAAAAACGTGGTCGTATTCATCTCCGAAGGGGTGCCCTCGAAGGCTTCGGTTCCCGCAGCGCCGGTAAGTTTGAATCAACAGAATTGCCATTACACCACCCGGGTTCTGGCTTTTCAGGTGGAACAGGAGGTCCGCATTGTTAATAGTGATCCCTTGTCGCATAACATCCATCCGATGCCCGTCACCAATCGAGAATGGAATAAAGTTCAGCTGAAAGGGAGCGCGCCGATCTCCTCCTCTTTCCCTAGGCCGGAGATTATCCCCGTGAAGTGCAACCTTCACCCTTGGATGCGCGCCTACTTTGCCGTAATGGGAACAAGTTATTTCGCGGTGACCGGCGAGGACGGACTTTTCACTCTCCCCGAAATCCCGTCAGGGAAATACACGGTCACTGCCTGGCACGAGACGTACGGCACAAAAACCCAGGAAGTCACCGTCGTTGGCGGTCAACCAATGACCTTGGACTTTGTCTACAACGCAAGAAGCAAATAGCTGCCCGTCTATCTGCCCTCAATACAAACGTGCGAGACCCGGATCCGTAAGGCCCCTGGTCATTGCGGCAATGCTCCAACACGTTTCGCACCGCCGCTCTGACGAGCGGAGCAGCTCATTCCATGGCCGGTTCGTTGGCATGGATGGCCCATGCAAGGGTTTCTCGGCCACTCGAAACCTGCGAGAACGGAACATTCGGGATTGTTTCGCGAGCAGTTATGCCTTTTGCGCCTGGCGCCGCAAAAACGTCGGCACATCCAGATCGTCTTTCGGCATTTCCGGCGCAGCTTCACGTGCGGTTTGAGTCACTTGATGCACCACGTTCGGTGCGTTCGGCGACGTAACCTGTACCGGCAGTTCGCCCTGGCCCGGCGTTACTTCGCGTCCGGCCTTCCAGGTTTTCGGCAGGAACGACGGCTTTTGCGTCGCCTGCTTCTTGTTCGCTTCCTTGAATCCGGCCGCGATCACAGTGATCTTCACCATGTCCTTCATGTTGTCGTCCATCACCGCGCCGAAAATGATGTTGGCGTTCTCGTGCGCGGCCTTCTGGATGACGCTGGAAGCCTCATGTACTTCTTGCAACGACAACGACGAGCTTCCGCTGATGTTGATCAGTATTCCCTGCGCTCCCTGGATCGAATTGTCTTCGAGCAGTGGGCTCGAGATCGCGCGGTTCGCCGCATCCACGGCCCGGTTCGCCCCGCTCGCCATCGCGGTACCCATTACCGCGTAGCCCTGCCCGTGCATGATTGCTTTCACGTCCGCAAAATCGCGGTTGATGATTCCTGGTACCGTGATTATGTCCGAAATGCCCTGAACCGCTTGCCGCAGAATATCGTCGGCGATCCGGAACGCATCGAAAAAGCTGGTTCCCGGTTCCACCGTTTCCATCAACCGCTCGTTCGGTATCACGATCACCGTATCGACCGCCCCCACCAGTTCCTGCAGCGCCTGTTCGGCCTGCAACATGCGTCGTCTCCCTTCGAACGCGAAAGGCTTGGTCACCACTGCGACGCTCAGCGCGCCGAGTTCGCTCGCCAAGGACGCCACCACCGGCGCCGCGCCGCTTCCTGTTCCTCCACCGAGGCCGGAGGTGATAAAAATCATGTCCGCGCCTTCCAGTGCCTCAATAATCTTGTCCGTGTCTTCGAGCGCCGCCTTGCGGCCAACCTCAGGATTCGCGCCCGCGCCCAATCCTTTCGTCAGTTTCGCGCCCAATTGCAACTTCACTGGCGCTTGCGACAGCTTCAACGCCTGCAAATCCGTGTTCGCGGTGATGAACTCGACCCCTTCGAGCTTTGCGCGAATCATTCGATTCACCGCGTTGCAGCCCCCTCCCCCCACGCCAATCACCTTGAGCTTCGCGGGCTGCAACTCCTCGCTAAAGCTCATCCGGATTCCTGCGTCTTTCGCTGTCATGCTTGCCCCCTTCCGGCTGGTGAAACTCCTTTATAAATCCCGGCTAAGTCCCGTGCTACAACCACTTTTCGGGCCCTGTGGAAAAATGGTTCCGCTCGAACGATTGCCCGTTTCTGGTGCCCTCGCCGTAACGCGCTCCACTTCCAAACACGCTCGGGCAACCCGGTGTTGCCGCTCTGCTTTTCGAATTCTCTTTTCAAGTTTCGGCGTCCTCAGGCCCCTGCGAACATGGACCGCAGCTTCGACACTAGATTCCCGCTTTTCGGCGGTAGAGCGCGCCGCGCCTTGGCCGCGTACAACACTAGCCCCACCGCTGTGGCATATTCCGGTTGTGCCACCTGTTCTGGCAAATCCAGAATCCCGCGCGGCTCGGCGATTCGTCCGGGTAAGTGGAAGGCGTGCTCCATCAACTCCAGCAACCCGTTCAACTGCGCAGCGCCGCCCGAGAGCACAAATCCCGCCGGCATCTGCCGCGTCAATCCGGCGCGTCGTAGATCGTCGGCGATCAGGGCAATCAGCTCCTGCGCGCGAGGCTCGATAATTTCAGTCAACATGTGCGCGAAAATTGTTCGTGGCGGGCGATCGCCGACACTGGCAATCTCAATCGGGCCGTCCTCGTGCAACAATTCCGCCGACGCACAACCGAAATGCCGTTTGATGCGCTCGGCTTCCGGAATTGGTGTGCGCAAGCCCACCGCCAAATCGTTCGTAAAGTGATCGCCGCCAATCCCAACCACGCCGCTGTTTCGCACGACTCCGCCGCCGTACACGACCAGCTCCGTACTTCCCCCGCCGATGTCGAGCAGGCAGCAGCCCAAATCCTTTTCGTCCTGCGTCAAGCACGCTTCGGCCGAAGCCAGCGGCTCCAGCACCGTATCGCTGATCAGAATCCCCGCCTTATTCGCGGCGGTCACCAGGTTCTGCGTCGCCGAACTCGATGCCGTCACGATGTGCACGTTGGCCTCGAGCTTATGGCCAACCATTCCCAGGGGATCGCGGATCCCCTCTTGGGAGTCCACCAGGAATTCGTGCGGCAAGACGTGCAGCACTTCGCGGTCTTCCGGCAGAGAAATATTTCGCGCGCTGTCGATCGCCCGGCGCACGTCGTCGCGTTCAATATCCCGGGACCTCGGCCCGAGCGAGACGCCGCCGCGACTGTTCACACCACGCACGTGACTGCCGGCCACGCCAATCACGGCCGCTTCCACCGGCACGTTCGCCACGCCCTCGGCCTCTTCCACCGCGCGCCGGATCGAACTCACCGTGGAATCCAGATTGACGATCAGCCCTTTCCGCAGCCCCTTCGATTCCGCCGCGCCGAGCGCCAAGAATCGCACTTGCTCGCCGTCCATTTCCGCGAGCAATGCACACGTTTTGCTGCTTCCAATATCCAGCCCCACCAAGTACTTGTCTTTCTTCGCCAACTTCCCTCTCCCGCCGATTCTCTATCGCGCTTTCGCGGAGGTCATATTGGTGTCGGGGTTCACCACCACCTGCCGCGAATATTGCAAATCGATCGATCGCACCGGCCCGGCGTTCGCCTGCCACTGTGCGAAATTCTCCACCAGCATGCGGTATTTCCCGGTGAAATCGCTTGGCCCAAAGTGGACCGTTACCGCTTGCGCGTCCGGCCCGCTACCCAATCCGGTCACCACGGCTTTCAAATCGCGTGGATTGCTCAAGTCCAGCTCGCTGATACGATCCGCGGATCCCGGCTTCACCAAATCGGCATCCTTGATGAACTCCTGGTACGTCTGCATGCGCTTGCCGCGCTCCTCGCGCGGCATATTCTCGGCGAGCCCCGTCACGATCGGAAACCGGTAGTCCTCGCCCTCCGGCCGGTCCAGCAATACGCCGTGCGCGTCGATCAGCAGCAGTTCCGCGCCATTGCGGCAAAACGCGACGGGCGTGCGTTCCGTGATGAGCACGCGCAAATGGTTCGGCAGAATCCGCTGTACGCTCGCGTCTTCCACCCAAGGCAGTTCTTGCACTTGTCGCCGCCGCTTGTCGAGCGGTATACGCAAGACGCTGCGGTTGCGGTCCGCCACAAATAATTTCTGCACGTCCTCTCGCGCAACAATGTGATTACCACTCACTTCAATCTGGTCGGGCTTCAGCAGCAGCATTTGCGGCGCATAAAGCAAATACCGCATCGAATACGCACCCACCGCCACCACCGCTGCCCCCGTGATCGTCCACACGAATACCTTGCGGTAGAACGGCCACGTCTTCCCGCTGAACTTCTTCCTGCGAATCTCTACCGGCTTTTGTCGGCGCAAATAGCGTGGCTCGTCGTCCGACACCAACTCCGGCCGGTACGTCTCCTGGTCTGCCGCCGCGGCGGCATAGGCGTTCCGCTGCATGGGCTTCACGCGTTCCACACCACCACCTCGTTTTCGAGAGTCACTCCATAAGCTTGTTGGACTTGTTGCCGAACGCTGACAATCAACGCCAGCATGTCAGCGGCGTTCGCTTGCCCGGCATTCACGAAGAAGTTGGCGTGCCGGTCGCTCACGCGGGCATCGCCGACGCGCAGGCCCTTTAATCCCAATTCGTCAATCATTCGCCCGGCCGAAGCACCCGGCGGGTTCTTGAAGATGCAACCGGCGCTTTTCTGACCCAGCGGCTGGCTGGCGCGCCGTTTCTCGTTGCAGATACGTATGCCCTGGAGAATTTCCCGGTAAGCCTTCGAGGGGAGTTCGAGCTTCACTGCCAGCATCATATCATCCGGCGCAAACGAAGTATGCCGGTATTCAAACGAAATTTGCTCGCCTGTTAGAATTTCGATGCGCCGCTTGGCTGCGCGGTATACGCGGACCTCGCGCACGTAGGAACCGATCTGCGTTCCGTAGGCTCCCGCGTTCATCCGGAGCGCCCCGCCGACCGTTCCCGGCACCCCGATCAATCCTTCCATTCCGCCAAGGTTGTTCTTGGCGCAAAAGGTGACGGTCCGGCCCAAATCCGCCGCTGCGTCCACGCTCGCCCTATTCCCTTCGATGACCACGTCCGGATCAGGCTGCAGCAACTGCATCACCACAAACGGCAGTTCGCCGTCCATCACCAGCAAATTCGACCCGCCGCCCAGAAACTTATGCGGGATACCGCGCTCGTCGAGCAGGTTCAGCAACTCCGGAATGCTCTCGTGCCGCGCGATCCGTAGCAGGTCCGTGGTTCCACCGATCCCGAGCGATGTCCGTTCTCGAAGGGACACGCGCCGCTGCAACTCTACGCACAGTGGTTGCAACGCCCCCAGGACTTTGCGGTCCTCAATGCGCATCCTTCACCTCGTCGGGTACACGCAATTCCGTGCCCAGCAGCACCATCAACTCGCCACTCGCGCGGCTCACATTGCCCGCGCCAATGGTCATGATGGCGTCGCCTGGACGAGCCTCTCGCAGCAAGAACTCAATGGCCTGCTGCATCGAGCGGTAATAACAAACGTTCTTGTGCCCGGCGTCGCGTATGCTGTTCGCCAACTCCACGCTGGTAACCCCGGGAATCGGGGTTTCCCCGGCGGAATAAATATCCAGAAGCACCAAGATGTCGGCATGGTTGAACGAGCGCAGAAACTCGCTCCACAAGTGCTGCGTGCGCGTGAAGCGATGCGGTTGAAACAACACCAGCAGCCGGCTGAACTTACAAACCTTGGCCGCCTCCAGCGTCGCGCGAATCTCCGCGGGGTGATGGCCGTAGTCGTCCACAACGGTGATATTGTTCACGCTGCCCTTCACGTCGAACCGCCGTCCGACACCCGCGAATTTCCCGAGTCCCTCGCGAATCAGATCCGTTCCGACATTCAGATACAAGGCCACCGCCGCGGCAGCCGCCGCGTTGCGTACGTTGTGAATCCCCGGCGGGTGCGGCAACGCGAACATTCCCAAGTCCTCGCCCTTATACGTTAGCCGGAACTCGCTCCCCATCCCCTTGAGCTCCATATCGCTGATTACCAGATCGGCCTGGCTTGAGACTCCGTAGGTAATGATCGGGCGCTTTACTTCGGGAATGATCCCCTGCACGTTGGGTTCGTCCAAGCACAATACCGCCGCACCGTAAAATGGCACCCGATTCACAAACTGCACGAAAGCCGACTGAATATCCTCCAACGACGCATACTGGTCGAGATGTTCGCGGTCGATCGTGGTCACTACTGCGACTACTGGCGCAAATAACAAGAAACTACGGTCGCTCTCGTCCGCTTCCACGACGAAAAACTCGCCTTTGCCCACGCGCGCGGTGGTTCCCGCCTGGTTCACCCGCCCGCCAACAACAAATGTAGGATCCAGATGCGCTGCCGCCAGAATCGACGCGACCATTGACGTCGTGGTGGTTTTCCCGTGCGCGCCGCCCACCGCGATCCCGTACTTCAGCCGCATCAGTTCCGCCAGCATCTCCGCTCGCGGAATCACAGGAATCTTTCGGTTGTGGGCCTCCACAATTTCGGGATTTTCGGCCTTGACCGCCGACGAGATGACCACCACGTGCGCGCCTTCCACATTTTTCGGCTGGTGGCCTTCGAATATTCTTGCTCCCAAATCTTCGAGCCGCTCGGTGAGCGTCGACAGCTTGGTATCCGATCCCGAAACCGAATATCCCAACGTCAGCAGCACTTCGGCGATCCCACTCATGCCGATTCCGCCGATCCCCACCATGTGAATGCGTTGGAAATTGCGAAACGATACCATCAGTGTTTACTCCCATCTGCGACGGGCCCGCGCGCCTCTTTGCGGTTCGATCGCCGCCGGATTGTCCCGGTTTTCAGCGCCGTCTCTTCGATTAAATTAACGATTTCTCGTGCCGCGTGAGGGTGGGCTAAGCTGCGCGCTTTCTTCCCGAGTGTTTCGATGTCTTCCGGTTGGTCGAGGAGCGCGAAAATCTCCGTCGTCAGTCGCTTGGCGGTCAATTCCGGCTCGGGAATGAGCCGTCCCGCCCCGGCCCGGGCCATCTCTTCGGCGTTGCGCAGTTGGTGGCTGTCCGTGGCACGCCCGAACGGAATGAAGATAGCCGCTCGTCCGGCGGCCGCCACCTCCGCTGCCGTTATTGCGCCGGCCCGGCAAACAATGATGTCCGCCCAGGC
>Ga0306923_10006894_pt1 | contig 11249 bp, 10 predicted proteins | sample sta12Can44000108_FD_203841 | JGI IMG/M metagenome (GOLD analysis project Ga0306923, IMG submission 203841) | Lab enrichment of tropical soil microbial communities from Luquillo Experimental Forest, Puerto Rico - statanox.12C.anox.44.000.108 (v2)... | ecosystem: Environmental > Terrestrial >...
AGTCGCTCGACGACATCGAGAACGCGTTCCAGCAGGCCGTCGCGGGCGAGCCGGCCGCGCTGCCGTTCGCCGACATCTGCATCCCCAGCGTGTTCGACGACTCGCTGGCGCCGGCCGGAAAGCACGTCATGTCGATGTTCACCCAGTGGGTGCCGTGCGGCTACGCGGACGCGCCGCACGAGGCGGAGCTCGAGGCCTACGCCGACCGGGTGCTCGCCCGGGTGGAGAAGGTCGCGCCCGGGTTCGCCGCGTCGGTGCTGCACCGGCAGGTGATCGGGCCGCACCGGATGCAGGAGGAGTACGGGCTGGTCGGCGGGAACATCTTCCACGGGGAGCTGTCGCTGGGGCAGATGTTCCACGCCAGGCCCGCGGCCGGCTACGCCGACCTGCGGACGCCGGTGCGGGGGCTGTACCAGGCGGGTTCGGCCACCCACGGGGGCGGCGGGGTCACCGGCATCCCGGGCCGCAACGTGGTGCACCAAGTCCTGGCGGACCGCCGCGCCGACCGCTGGCGCCGCCGGGTGGGCCGGCCCGCCGCGGCGGCCAAGCCCGCTACCCAGGCCTAGGACGCCGCGGGCGAGACGGCGGGCTGGGTGGTGCGGGAGAGGGCGGCGACGCGCTCGAAGGAACCGAGGCGGTCGGCAGGGTCGTAGACCATGGTGGTGAGCATCAGCTCGTCGGCCTGGGTGGCGTCGACGAGATCCGCGATGCCGCGCTGGACGGTCTCCGGCGCGCCGATGATCTGGGTGGCCTGGCGGTCCTCGACGAACGCGCGCTCCAGCTCGGTGTAGGGGTAGGCGGCCGCCTCCTCGGGTGAGGGCAGCGGGCCCGGCCGGCCGGAGCGCAGCCGCAGGAACGACAGCGCGCCCGAGCCGGCCAGGAAGCGGGCGCGCTCGTCGGTCTCGGCGCAGACCACGGCGGCGGCGACCATCGCGTACGGGCGGTCGAGGACCTCCGACGGGCGGAAGTGCCTACGGTACAGGGCCAGCGCGGGCAGCGTGTTGACCGCGCTGAAGTGGTGCGCGAAGGCGAAAGGGAGGCCGAGCAGGCCGGCTACCTGCGCGCTGTAGCCGCTGGAGCCGAGCAGCCACACGGCGGGCAGGTTGCCCCGGCCGGGTACGGCGGTGATCTGCGCGAACGGGTGGTTCTCCGGCCAGCGGCCGGTGAAGAAGCCGAGCAGGTCCATCAGCTGGTCCGGGAAGTCGTCGGCGGACAGCGCCTCCGGCGAGCGGCGCAGCGCGGCCGCGGTGACCTGGTCGGTGCCCGGCGCACGCCCGATGCCGAGGTCGATCCGGCCGGGATGGAGCGCCTCCAGCATGCCGAACTGCTCGGCCACCACCAGCGACACGTGGTTGGGCAGCATCACGCCGCCGGAGCCGACCCGCATGGTCGCGGTCGCGTCGGCGATATGGCCGATCAGCACGGGCGGCGCGGAGCTCGCGATGCCCGGCATGTTGTGGTGCTCGGCGACCCAGAACCGGTGATACCCGAGCCGTTCGGCCTGCCGGGCCAGCTCGATCGTGGCGCGCAGGGCCTCGGCGGCGGTCCCGCCGTCAGGCACCGGGGCCAGGTCGAGCACGGACAGGGGCACGGCCCGCGGGCCGAAGGTCAGGGCCGAGTTATTCACGACTTGTCCGAACAGCGCGAAGCAGCGCATTCTTCCGCTGCCTGGGTCACTGCGTCCGCGCCGTGGCCGGCCTGGCCTGAGGCTATGCCTTGACGGCTACCCCGGCCCACATCTGGGCGCGGGCGGTCGCGTCCATGGCGATGGCCGGGCGCCATTCGGGCCGGCATGCCGGTGCCGATGTCGAGGAACTGGCGGTTGCTGCCTGACTGCTGCACTGGCAATGGTCTGCACTCCCGGGCCTAGCATGCCACGACCGAGTCTCGGGCAGGACGACCGTCTCCCGGCGTGTCCACGGGGCCCGCGGGAGCTTATCAGCGCAGTTACGCGCGCGCGGCCTCCTCGCGCTCGAGCCGTTCGGCGGTTTCCCGCGGATCGTGGATCGTGGTTACCTCGCCCGGCGTCACGTCGGTGTGGTGCTCCATGGTGTAGAAGCGCAGCGTGTGCCCGTCCGGGTCGAGCACCTCGGGCAGGATCCAGCCCAGGCTGGCCCGGTGCACGCCGGCGTGAGCCTGGCCGAGTTCGTCCAGCCTGCGGGCGAGCCGGTCGATGGCGGCCTTGTCCGGCACGCCGATGGCGAAGTAGTCGAACCCGGCGGCCGCGCGGGCCCGGTCCGGGTCGAGCCGCAAGCCGAGATCCGGGCCGCCGGCCGGATGGCCCATACCGCAGCCCATCAGCGTGCCCTGCTCGACGAACTCGACCCGGACCTCGTAGCCCAGGCGGCTGCGGTACCACTCCAGCGACCGGGCCAGGTCGGTGACGGGCAGCTTGAGATGATGGATCCCGGCCAGGACCGGCGCGTCCGTTGTCGACATATCCCCTCCAGTGCAGTGTTTTGTATACGTTGCAGTTATACTGCAATGTATGACTGCTGACGTCAACCCTGTTGGTGAAGGTGCAACGTTGCGGCAGGCGCAGACCGCGCTGACCGAGCAGCGGATCGTGGCCGCCGCTACCGGGTTGTTCCTCGCCGATGGCTACGTGGCCACCACCCTGGAGGCGGTGGCGCGGCGCGCCCGGGTGGCGGCGCGCACCGTGTACGTGCGGTTCGGCACCAAGGCGGCGCTGTTCAAGCGGGTGGTCGACGTGGCCATCGTCGGCGACACCGAACCGGTGGACGTGCTGGGCCGGGACTGGATGATCGAGGCCATGACCGCCCCGACCCTGGCCGCGCGGATCGCCGCAGGGGCGGCCGCCGGCCGGCGGATCATGGAGCGCACCGGCGCGCTGTTCGCCGTGGCCCAGCAGGCCGCCGCGGTCGAGCCGCTGATCGCCGGGTACTGGCAGCAGGGCCGCGAGCAAACCCGGCACGCGCAGGAGGTGTTCTGGACCCGTTCGGCCGATGACGGGCTGCTGCCCGCGGGCACCGACCTGACCTGGCTCATCGACACCGCCACCGTCATCGGCGCGGCGGAGACGTACCTGCTGGTCACCCGCATGCTCGGCTGGGACCTGGACACCTACCAGGACTGGGTCGCGACCACCTGGACGCGGCTGCTGGCCGGTCCCGGCGGGCAGGGCTTACACCGGACAGATCAGTGGTGGACGGCGGCGAGGAGGGCGGCGTAGGCCCGGACCAGGGCGGCGTGCTCCAGCGGGAGCAGGTGACTATCGGGCTGGCAGCCGTCGGCGACCCACTGGTCGGACAGGTCCATCGCCTTGGCCCGGTGCACCGCGGCGGGCCGGACCGCCTCCTCGGGTTCCCGGTAGAGGTAGCAGTAGAGCCGGACGAGCGATTCGACCAGCTCGTCAGGCGCGGCGCCGGGGTCGTGCTGGATCTCCCGGTGCACGCGCCACCACTCGACCTCGAGTTCAGCCGCCTTGGCCGGGTTGGACGGCTCGCCGTAGGTGAGCCGCACCAGGGCGTAGAACCGGCGCATGCAGGCCCGGGCGCGCTTGGGGTGGTTGTCGGGGTACGGCGCCCACAGCTGGTTGGCGCGCAGCACCAGCCAGGCGCCGTGCAGCGTGCGGAACCAGTCCATGCCGAAGCCCATCCGGACCAGCCCGATCGAGGCGCGCAGGACCTGCGGCCAGTTGCGCAGGTAGTACCCCACCCACGCGCGGTACTCCAGGTCGGCGAGCCGGACGGGATCGAAGGACCGGAGCCGCGTCGGCGTGCCCGTGCTGACCTTGCCAGTGCCCATGCGCTTCCTCTCCCCAGGCCGCCGGCATGAACTTGCCAGTCACGACACGCTCATGTCAACTTCTGGGCCAGGCAGGAGCACGGGCACCCTGGGCGACAGGCGCTATTCGTCCAGGGCGGCGGCGTCGGCGGGGACGTCGACCGAGTAGGACTTGAGGATCTCCAGCGGGACGACGTCGAGCGCGCGCTGATGGGTCGAGGCCAGCACCACCGGCGCGGCGGCGCCGTCCCGGTGCGCCTGCAGCCAGTTGGCCGCGGTCACGCACCACCGGTCCCCCGGCACCAGCCCGGGGAACCGGAACTGGGGCATCGGCGTGGACAGGTCGTTGCCGATCCGGCGCTGGTGCTCGAGGAATTCAGCGGTCACCACGGCGCAGATGGTGTGGCTGCCCAGGTCCTCAGGGCCGGTCGTGCAGCATCCGTCCCGGTAGAAGCCGGTGAGCGGATCGGTTCCACATGGCTCGAGCTCGCCGCCGAGCACATTACGGTCGCCCATGCTTGCAGTATCCGCACCGCGCACGCCCGTTCGCAAGATCGCTCTCTGGGGGGTGCCTGGACAGGCTCGGCCGGCCCGCCTAGTCTTGACTGTATGGTCAGTCAAGATTTTCGGGTCCACTCTGGTACTGCCATCCCCGCGGCGCCGCTCGACCGCGGTGAGCTGGAGCTGGCGCTCCGGCCGTTCGGGGAGAGCCGGATGCTGCCGCGGGCGGCGTACGTGGACCCCGCGGTGTTCGACTGGGAGCAGCGGCACTTTTTCGGCGGCGGCTGGATGTGCGTGGCGCGCAGCGAGCAGCTGCCCCAGCCGGGCGACCAGCGCGCCGAGCCTGCCGGGCAGGGCGGCGTGCTGCTGGTCCGCGGCGAGGACGGCGAGGTCCGGGCGTTCGCGAACAGCTGCCGGCACCGCGGCCACGAGCTGCTTCCGTGCGGGCAGAGCGCCCGTGAGAAGGCGATCATCTGCCCGTACCACGCCTGGACGTACTCGCTGTCCGGCTCGCTGCGGGCCGCCGCGGGCTTCCGGAAGGTGCGCGGCTTCGACTTCGGCGACTGGGGCCTGGCGCCGCTGCCGGCCGTCGAGTGGCACGGCCTGGTGTTCGTGGACGGTTCGGGTGGTGCGGCCGGGTCGCTGGCCGAGGCGCTGGCCAAGCTGGACGAGCTGGTCGTGCCGTACGAGCCGGAGCGGCTGGTGACCGCCGGGGAGCACCACTACGACGCCGAGGCGAACTGGAAGACGCTCACCGAGAACTACCACGAGTGCTACCACTGCCCGTCCATCCATCCCGAGCTGTGCCGGGTCAGCCCGCCCAAGAGCGGCGAGAACTACGCCTCCGACGGCGCCTGGATCGGCGGCTGGATGGACCTGCGCGACGGGATGGAGACGATGTCGCTGTCCGGCCGGAGCGGCGGCGTGCCGTTGCGCGGGCTGGACGCGCTGGGCCTGCGCACTGTCATCTACATCAACATCTTCCCGAACGTGCTGCTCAGCCTGCACCCGGATTACGTGATGACGCACCGGCTGATCCCGGTCGCCGCGGACCGGACCACGATCGAGTGCACCTGGGCGTTCGCGCCCGAGGCGGTCGCGAAGCCGGACTTCGACCCCGGCTACGCGGTGGACTTCTGGGACATCACCAACAAGCAGGACTGGTCGGCGTGCGAGTCGGTGCAGCGGGGGCTGGCCTCCCCGCACGCCTCCCCCGGGCCGCTGTCGCCCGCCGAGGACGCGGTGTACTCCTACGTCACCACCATGGCCCGGGCCTACCTGGGGCAATCCGTCTGGAACCCGGTAGCGTAGGGATCGTGACCATATTTGACATACCGGTGAAGACTCTGGCCGGCGAGGACTCCTCGCTCGGCGCGGCGGCGCCCGGCGCGACGCTGCTCGTGGTGAACGTGGCGTCCCAGTGCGGGCTGACGCCGCAGTACACCGCCCTGGAGAAGCTGCAGGAGCAGTTCGCCTCGCGCGGGCTGTCGGTGGTGGGCTTCCCGTGCAACCAGTTCGGCGGGCAGGAGCCGGGCACGGCCGAGGAGATCGCCGAGTTCTGCTCGACGTCGTACGGGGTCACCTTCCCGATGTTCGAGAAGATCGAGGTGAACGGCCCCGGGCGGCACGCCATCTACGACGTGCTGACCGCGGCGCCGGACGCCGGCGGCGAGGCGGGCGACATCCAGTGGAACTTCGAGAAGTTCCTGGTGCGCCCGGACGGCACCGTGGCGGCCCGGTTCCGCCCCCGCACCGAGCCCGACTCCCCCGAGGTCCTCGCCGCCATCGAGCAGAACCTCCCGCCCGACTACTACCTCGGCTAGGCCCATCAACGTTCATGATCATGGCCAGTTTGCGGGGCTATTTGCCCAAAACTGGCCACGATCATGGTGGGGCGGGTCAGGTGAGCTGGGCGGGGCAGGCTAGGCGAGGGCGGCGGGGGTGCGCTTGGTCATCTGGCGGGCGATGATCATGCGCTGGATCTCGCTGGTGCCTTCCCAGATGCGCTCGACGCGGAGCTCGCGGAAGAAGCGTTCGGCCACGTTCTCGCGCATGTAGCCGCGGCCGCCGAACACCTGGACGGCGCGGTCGGCGACCCGGCCCGCCATCTCCGAGCTGTACAGCTTGGCCATCGAGCACTGCGCGTGCGACACCTTCACGTCGGCGCCGACCCGCAGACGGTCGATGCCGCGGGCCGTCTCGTAGACCAGCGCGCGGGCCGCGAACAGTTCGGTGAGGCTGTCCGCCAGCATCCCGGCCACCAGCCCGTACTCGCTGATCGGCTGGCCGCCGACCCGGCGGGCGGCGGCGAACGCGGTCATCTCGTCGACCAGGCGCCCGGCCGCGCCGAGGCAGCGGGCGGCCACCATCAGCCGCTCGAACCTGAACCACTCGTAGGCGAAGGTCATCCCGTCGCCTTCGGTGCCGACCAGGTTCGCCGCCGGGACGCGCACGTCCTGGAACGCCACGATCGGGTGGTGATGGCTGATCGTGTGCGAGTAGGCCGGCGTCCTGACCACCCGGACCCCCGGGCTGGGCAGGTCCACCAGGAACATCGCGTGCTCGCCGTGGTGCGGGCCGCCGTCGAGCCGGGCCTGGAAGAAGGCGAAGTCGGCGCAGTTGAACGACGTGACGTGCCACTTGACGCCGTTGAGCAGGTAGTCCTCGCCGTCCCGGCGCGCGGTGGCCTCGATCGCGTCGACGTCGGAGCCCGCGCCCTCCTCGGTGATCGCGTAGCACTCCTCCCGCTCCCCCGCGATCGCCGGCCGGACGTACCGGTCGATCTGGTCGCGGGTGGCCACGGCGGGCAGCCAGGACGGCGGGGTGGCCGCCACCCAGCCGAGCGCGTTGGTGACCCGGCCCATCTGCTCCTGGACGAGCACCTGCTGCAGCGAGGTGCAGCCACCGCCGCCGAGCTCGGCCGGCATGTTCGTCGAGTGCAGGCCGAGCTCGCGGGCCCGTTTGACGTGCGCGGCCGCCACGTCGGAGGGCAGTTCACCGTCGGCCCGTTCGGCCTCTTCCTCGAACGGGATCAGCTCGTCCGCGAACCCCCGGGCCCGGGCCTGGATCTGAAGATCTTCTTCCGTCAACCCGTACATCCGGCGGTACCTCCAGCGGCCGAGCCCGTATTGACTGAATGTTCAGTCTATGTCAGCATCGGTCGTGTGCCAATGAGTGATAACGCGGACGCCGTGGTGGTGGGCGGCGGGACGGTGGGCGCCTGGTGCGCCTACTTCCTGCGCCGGGCCGGGCTGGCCCGGGTCGTCCTGATCGAGAAGGGCCTGCTGGGCCAGGGTGCGAGCAGCCGGGCGGCCGGGGTGGTCCGGATGCAGGGCGGGACGCCCGAGGCGGTCCGCCTGGGCCAGTGGTCCCGCCGGTTCTACCTGGGCCAGCGGGACGAGATCGGCACCGACTCCGGGTTCACCGAGCAGGGCTACCTGCTGCCCTGCTTCACCGAGGCGGAGGTCGCGGCGGCGCGCGAGCGGATGGCCATGCAGGCCGCGCTCGGCGTCCCGGTGCGGTGGCTGGACCCGGACCAGGTGGACGCGGCCAACCCGACGCTCGCGCCCGGGCAGACGCTCGGCGGCACCTTCTGCGCCCAGGACGGTTTCATCAGGCCGCCGCGCAACGTGGCCGCCTACACGGTGGCGCTCATCCGCAGCGGCGTCGAGGTCCGCGAGCACGTCGCCTTCCAGGGACTGGCCGACGGTGACGGCACCGTCGAGACCAGCCAGGGCCGGATCGGCGCGGGCCTGGTCGTGCTCACCGGCGGGCCGAAGCTCGCGTCTGTCGGGCAGCTGGCCGGGATCCGCATCGCGGCCGGCGGCGCCCGGCACCAGGTCGCGGTGACCGAGCGCCACCCCGGCCTGGACCCGGCCCGGGTGCCGATGGTGTTCGACCTGGCCGAAGGGCTCTACTGGCGGCCGGAAGAGGGCGGCCTGCTGTTCGGCATGAGCAACCCGGACGAGCCGCCCGGCGAGAACCGCGAGGTGGACGAGGGGTACCTGGCCAAGATGCGGTCCCGGCTGGCCGCCCTGGTGCCGGTCACCGCGGGGCTCGGGCTGCGCCGGGTCTGGGCCGCCACCATCGACTACACCCCGGACCACCTGCCCATCATCGGCCGGGCGCGGGACCGGGTCACCGTGGCCTGCGCGGGCGGAGCCGGCATGATGTGGGGGCCCGGCGTGGCCCGGGCCGCGGCCGACGTCGCGCTGGCCGGCTCCTCCGACGTGCTCGACGTAGCACCGCTCGGCCTCGACCGCTTCGACGAGGCCGGGCACAGCCGCCTGGCCACCGACCCCATCGCCCTGCCCTTCCCCGAGAGGATCGCCTCGCCGGCGTTTAAACGGACATTAGCCACTCCAGCACTGCCCGTACCAGACCATACGACGTGGATGCCACATCCACGTCGTAAGAACAACATGGCTGGGACATCCACGCCTTATGCAGCGGGGCGGCCGGGCGGGGACGCCAGGGGGCTTCGGATGTCAGTTACTGTGTGTTTCTGGTGCTAGCTGTTAGCGTAAGGCTGGCGATTTATTTACCTTTCGTTCCCTTTGTGTACGAGCGCGGACTTCATGCTGAGGCTGGCTCTTAAGTAGCTCACAGCCATTTCCCTGCATACGCTCAGCTCAGGTACCTGAAAGCGAAGGGACCCCATGAACCTCAAGCTGATCAGGCGGGTCGGCGTGGTCGCGGCGGCCGGACTGGCCGCGAGCGCGCTGACCGCCACCGCGACGACCGCCACCGCGACCGCGGCACCGTCCGCGGCGGGCCACGCCGGGCTCGCGCTCCTCAGCGCCCCGGCCGGCACGCCGATCAAACACGTGGTCGTCATCATCGGCGAGAACCACACCTTCGACAACGTCTTCGCGACGTACCGGCCGCCCGGCCGCCAGCACATCCAGAACTTGCTGTCCGAGGGCATCGTCACCAAGGACGGCGGCCCCGGGGCGAACTTCGCGAACGCCTCCCAGCTCACCGCGAAGCAAAACGGCAAGTACACGGTCACGCCGACGATCACCGGGGCCTATAAGCCGCTCCCCGCGCCGAACACCACCTACGTCTCGCCGGCCTGCGACGGGCTGCCCGGCAACAGCGCCGACACGCGGTTCCCGGCCGGCCTGGCCAACGGCCCGTTCCAGATCACCAAGTCGGTGCCGTACTTCGACAGCCACGTGCAGTACGCCAAGCAGGGGCAGTGCGAGCTGTTCGGCGCGTACGTGGGCGACCCGATCCACCGCTTCTACCAGATGTGGCAGCAGAGCGCCTCTAACCACTACCGGCTCGCCACCTGGGTGGCCAACACGGCCGGGGACGACAACGGCGCCAGCCCGCCGGCCCCCATCTACCAGGGCGGCTTGTCGATGGGCTACTACAACATGGCCCAGGGCGACGCGCCCATCTTCCGTGCCCTCGCGCAGAACTACGCGATCAGCGACAACTACCACCAGGCCGTGCAGGGCGGGACCGGCGCCAACCACATCGCGCTGGGCACCGGCTTCGCCGCGTCGTACCAGGACGCCTCGGGTAAGGCGACCCCGCCGCCGCCCGGCGAGATCGAGAACCCCAACCCGAAGCCCGGCACCGACAACAACTACACCCAGGACGGCTACGGCAGCAGCAGCACGGCCAACACCGGCGGCAGCTACTCCGAATGCGCCGACCCGTCCCAGCCGGGAGTCGGGGCCGTTTTCAATTACCTGAACACGCTGCCTTACAAGGTCCTGCACAACTGCCAGCCCGGCCGGTTCTACCTGCTGAACAACTACAACCCCGGCTACAAGGCCGACGGCTCGCTGGAAACCGCGCCCTATACGGTGCCACCGCAGAAGACCGACTACGTGACGATCGGCGACGCGCTCTCCGCACACCGCATCAGCTGGGGTTACTTCGGCGAGGGCTACAACAACGGCAGCCCCACGCCGGACTACTGCGGGATCTGCGACCCGATGCAGTACTCCACCTCGATCATGACCAACCCGGCGCTTCGGGCCAGCACTCAGCACGACTCCAACCAGTTCATCGCCGACGCGACGGCCGGCACGCTGCCCGCGGTGTCCTTCCTCAAGCCCGGCGACGACGACGGCCACCCCGGCTACTCCACCCTGGCCGGGTTCGAGAACTTCACCGCCCGGGCCATCGCCGCGGTGCAGAACAACCCGGCGCTGTGGCGGAGCACCGCGATCTTCGTCACCATGGACGAGGGCGGCGGCTACTACGACTCGGGTTACATCCAGCCGGTCAGCTTCTTCGGCGACGGCCCGCGGGTGCCGATGATCGTGGTGTCCCCGTACGCCCGGCGCGGCTTCGTCGACCACACCTACACCGACCACGTGTCGATCCTCAAGTTCATCGAGGCCAACTGGGGACTGCCCCCGCTGACCAGCTACAGCGAGGACAACCTGCCGAACCCCGCCCCGGGCGTCTACATCCCGGCGAAGCGGCCGGCCATCGGCAACCTGATGACCGAGTTCAACTTCCGCAGCCCGCACTTCGGGACCGTGCACCTCGGGGTCCGGGCCGAGCCGGGCGGAGGGATGACGCCGCTCGTCAACTCCGGGCTCCGATGACCGGACGGTAATCTGCTGGCGGCCCGGGACCCGGGCCGCCAGGCACCGGCCGATAGCCTGGTGGCATGGACTATCGAACCCTGGGACGAAGCGGCTCCGCGGTGTCGAGCCTGGGCCTGGGCACGATGACGTTCGGCGTGGAGACCGACGAGCCGGGCGCGCACCAGCAGCTCGACCGCTTCCTCGAGGCCGGCGGCAACTTCGTGGACACGGCCGACGTGTACGGCGACGGGAGGTCGGAAGAGATCATCGGGCGCTGGTTCGCCAGCCGCCCGGCCGACGTCACCGAGCCGGTGGTGCTCGCCACCAAGGGCCGCTTCCCGCGGGGCGGCGACGACTCGCCGAACGGCGTCGGGCTGTCGGCGCGCCACCTGACCCGCGCGCTGGACGCCTCGCTGCGGCGGCTGGGCCTCGAGTCGGTCGACCTGT
>Ga0306923_10006897_pt1 | contig 11247 bp, 13 predicted proteins | sample sta12Can44000108_FD_203841 | JGI IMG/M metagenome (GOLD analysis project Ga0306923, IMG submission 203841) | Lab enrichment of tropical soil microbial communities from Luquillo Experimental Forest, Puerto Rico - statanox.12C.anox.44.000.108 (v2)... | ecosystem: Environmental > Terrestrial >...
CGTCTCCGGTGACCCGGTGCTCGGGGTGAAACTCCCCGGGCCGACTCGGCAGCGTTGCGGAAACGTCGGGACCTGATCCCGGCAGGCAAGGTTGAGAGAGGCGAGCGCAAGCGAACCGCCGATGAAGTGTCGAAAGCGGATTAGACGATGTCGAAACCGGGGGGTGACCCTTCCTCCGGGATCAGCTCGGGAGAACCCTGAAGCCTGCCCGAGCGGCATCCGGCATGCAGGCGGCGCGAAGCTCAACCAGGCTCTTGTACGGAACGTGAGAACCTGTCGCTCCGATGCCAAGGGAGACATCCAAGCGGCGCACACCGCAAGGACCAGAGTACCGACGCGGAGCACAGGGACGGAGCAGCTCGTAGTAGGGATGAAGGCTCTGTAATGGGGCTGGACCGAAGGGGCTGCGTTGTTCAACCGAGGCCACGGGCCAACCGGCGACGGGAGGAGCTCGTGGACAAGGCAAAGCCGTTCGACATCCCGAAGCGGGAAGTCTGGGAAGCCTTCAAACGTGTGAAGGCCAACCAGGGGCGGCTGGGGTAGACGCACAGTCGATTGCAGACTTCGAGGTTGATCTTTCGAACAACCTCTACAAGCTGTGGAACCGGCTGTCGTCAGGGAGCTACTTTCCTCCGCCGGTGCGGCGGGTCGATATTCCGAAGGCAGACGGTGGCACGCGCCCGTTGGGTATTCCAACGGTCGCCGACCGTATCGCCCAGGAGGTCGCCCGACGCTACTTGGAGCCGTATCTGGAGCCGGTGTTCCACACCGACTCTTATGGCTACAGGCCCGGCCGATCTGCGATCGATGCTGTACGCCAAGCTCGTCAGCGCTGCTGGCGCTACGACTGGCTGCTCGACATCGACGTCAAAGGTTACTTCGACAGTATCGATTGGGAGCTGTTGCTCAAGGCGGTCCGTCATCATACGAACTGCGTATGGGTGCTGCTCTACATCGAGCGCTGGCTGAAGGCGGCGGTGCAGATGGAGGACGGCAGCGTCGTGCCGCGTACAGCGGGAACGCCGCAGGGTGGGGTGATCAGCCCGCTCCTTGCAAACCTCTTTCTGCACTATGGGTTCGACGCGTGGATGTCGCGAAACTATCCGCACATTCCGTTCGAACGCTACGCGGACGATGCCATTTGTCACTGCAAGAGCGCCGAAGAGGCGCGGGCGCTATGGAGTGCGTTACAGGATCGCTTTGCGGCCTGCAAGCTGGTGCTGCATCCCGAGAAGACGAAGATCGTCTACTGCAAGGATGCGAACCGCCGTGGCGACTTTCCGAACCAGTCGTTCGACTTTCTCGGGTTTACATTCCGGGCGAGAAAAGCGTTGGGAAGGGGACGTCGGCCCTTTGCGTGCTTCCTGCCCGCCGCCAGTCCGAAGGCGTTAACGTCCATCAGCCGAACCGTTCGACGCTGGGCGCTTCATCATCGCAGCGACAAGTCCCTGCAGGATCTGGCCGCGATGTACAACCCGTGCATTCGCGGCTGGATCAACTACTACAGCCACTTCTACAAGACGCAGTTGCGTCCGACCCTGAAGAGGATCGATCTCTATGTCACCCGCTGGGCGCGCCGCAAGTTCAAGCGGTTGCGTCGGAAGACCAAGGGGCACGAGACTGGTTTGATCGGCTACGCCGAGTAAATCCAACACTCTTCGCCCACTGGCAGCTCTGTCATGGAAACGGCCGAACATCGGGAGCCGTATGAACCGAGAGGTTCACGTACGGATCTAGGAGCGCCCGGGGGTGAGAGTCCTCCGGGCGACTCGACGATTTGACCCATTAACTCGGGGCCATTCCAACCAGACACGGCGGCATCCCGCTCATTCGCGATCATGTAACGAGCGACCTTGTCCCTCCTGTGAAGACACCCCATGGCACGCTACAACCGGCTGTTTCACCTCGCGACCTAGGAAACGTATGTGCCGCTGAACATGGTCGTGCAAGGGCAGGCGCAGGGTCGATGCGCCGCCTATCCGTAGAGACCGCGAGCCTCGTCCGCGTTTCACCGACCTTTCGGGTGGATCGCGCCACCATCAGCCGGATCGCCGCCGAGCAGGCTGGGCAGGGTCTGACGCCTCAGTGATCGGCGGAATGCTGCTGGGCCTCCCAGTGATCGGCCGCATTGAGTGCGTTGCGAAACGCCTCGCCAGTTTGCAGAATCGCTGCCCGCAGCTCGGCGCAATCTCCTTGCGCATGCCGACATCGTCCTGCGGCATCTTGCCGCTCCGCACCATTTCCAGCACGTCGTCAATTTCCCCTGATGCGTGAAGGGGAGTCTGGAGCAGCACAAGGTGATCCATGTCGGCTTCGTTGTTCGGAGCATGGCAGCTCAAGCAGGCGCCCTTCCGCGCCTGGGTGGCAAAATCCCGATAGGCTTTCTCCAGCGGCGCAATATATGGATTAGCAGAGCTGTAGCGGTTCGAGAACAGCGACGCGCGCGGCTGAAGCTGACCGGACGCATCGGTCCACTGCCAGTTGCCGGCAAACGCGGGCGTCGTCACCTGGGCATAAAGCCCGCGGTCCGCTTCGCTGCCGCCGCTTGAACGGGTGACGACGAAGACCTGTCCATCGTTGTTCACATAGAATTTTAGCTCGTTGGCCGCTTCATAGGCGGCCCATTTCTCGGCACTGTGCCAGAACGGGTACGGAAATTCACCGGGCGGCAAGGCGTTTCGGAAATAGGCGGTAGGATGGATGACGCCGACATGTTCGGGAGCGTCGGTATCGACCGACCAGCGGCCGGTGTATGTGAACAGCGACAGATACATGAGCTGGAAGATGCTTGGCTTGAAATGGGTCAACTGCTTTTTGGTCAACCGCAAGTTCGGCTGATTGCCGCCAAACAGGAGGCCGCTCGGGGCGAACGGTATAAAGGCCGCATTGCGCAACCCGGTAGTGCATTTGTCGTGGGCATCCACGTCGTCTGGTCGGGCACTCGGGCAAAGTGTCGAGAATTGTGCCGCCATCGCAGCCGCGATCTTTTCCAGATCGGCCTGCGTCGGCTCCGCCAGCGCCGGTACGGCAGCGAACAGTCCCAGCAGGCCGAAAATAACTCGCGGCCTGCTGCTCATCGAACAGCTGAACCCCAAAATCCCATTCTGGAAAATTACCGGCCTCGATTGCCTCAAACAAATCGCGGCGATGAAAGTTCGGGGTCGGCGCCGTTGGTCTTGACCGCCTCATCCCAGAGGACCGACTGCATTCCGAGCTTTGGCCGCCAGTGAAACTTGACAAAGGTCGGCTTACCTTTTGCGTCGACGAGCCGGAAGGTATTGACGCCAAACCCTTCGATCATGCGTAGGGAGCGCGGGATCGCCCGATCCGCCATCGCCCACATGATCATGCGCATGCTTTCCGGCATCAGCGATACGAAATCCCAGAAGGTGTCGTGCGCCGAAGCCGCCTGAGGATAATCGCGGTCTGGCTCCATTTTGACCGAATGCACGAGGTCGGGAAACGTCATCGCGTCCAGAATAAAGAAAATAGGCATGTTGTGCCGACCAGATCGAAATTGCCCTGCCTAGTGTAGGATTTGGTGGCGAAGCTGCACACGTCGCACGGCAAATCGCCCGAACCTGCACCCCCTGCGTCGAGAAGCGGACAAAGACTGGCGTCTTGTCGCCGACCCCGCGGCAAAAAGTCGGCTTTGGTGCACTCGCTGAGCGATTGGGTGATCTCAAAGTAGCCGCGGGCACCAGACCCGCGCGCATGCACGATCCGCCCGCGTATCCGCTCATGATCAAAATGGGTGATCTTTTCCCGCAGAATGAATCTTCCAGCAAAGTTGGCCCACGCGGCGCCGCCCTGAGCGAATTCTGGTTATCGGCGATGACGACGCCCTGATTGGTCGTCAGCAGTGCGCCTCCATTGCTCGGCTGCTGATGCAGCTCGCCGCCGGCGCCGGTTCTGCTGGATTGCTCGGGCTGCGTCGAGGCGGATTTGGGTCGACTCATGCTAGATCTCCTGATGTTTAATGAAGAGCGGCAGCTTCAGCCGGCAAGTCTTGCACGTAAACGTGGTCCGAATAACGCCGCAACACCTCGAGCACAGTTCGCTCGATAGCACCATCCCGCGTGCGGACCCAAAGTAGCACGCCGCCGCGGGCCAGCTGGGCCTCGAGAAACGAGGTCTGATCGTCAGCCAGTTTGCGTCCGAAGAATGTGCTGGCGGCTCCGACACCACCTGCGGCCGCTACAGCCGCTATGACCGTCGCGGCGCCTACGCCGCCGGTGGCCAGAGAAAAACCAGCTGCGGCGAAGGCCGCGATCGTTGCTGCGAGACCGGTACCGAGCACGCGTCCCTGGCGCAGGTCAGTGTCGCTGACCACGGGCTCGCGCGGCGTGGCCGCATCAGCGGCGGCTCGTCGTACATCGCCCGGCAGGCGCACCCCGGGCGAGTCATGCGCGAGAAAGCTCAACTCGGACCGGTCGATCCCTTTGCTCTGCAGCTCTGATACGGCGTTCTCGATCTTTTCCGCATCGTCGAAGACAGCTACGGCCTCCCGAATTGTCGATTGCTTCATAGCGCTCTCTCAACAAAAGTCTTGTCGCCAGACGCCAAGTATCGCGATGCTTTTTCGCCTAAGGACTTCCTGCATTGGTATAATTGTGACCGCTGCGTAGCGATGGCCTAATGCGCCAGTGCAGGCGCATCGAGCAGTTTCTCGAGCCGGATCGGCAACTCGCGGATCCTGACGCCGGTTGCGTGGTAGACGGCGTTGGCGACGGTTGCGTTGGTTCCGACATTGCCGAGTTCGCCCAGACCCTTGATGGCAAGCTCGTTTACCTGGCGGTCCTCCTCGGGGACAAAAATTACCTCCGTGATCTCGACATCGGCATTGACCGGGATCAGGTACTCGGCGAGGTCGGTATTGTAATAGCGGGCGCGCCGGCGATCGATCTCGGTCGCCTCGTGCAAGGCTGACGAAACACCCCAGATCAGCCCGCCCATCAGCTGACTTTTGGCGGTCATCGGATCGACGATTTGCCCGGCAGCAAAAGCACCGACTACGCGGGGACAGCGGATCTCCCGGGTCCGCAGATGCACCCGCACCTCGACAAATTCGGCGCCAAAGGCAAATTGGATTCTGTCCTTTAGCATCGCGCCGCCGGCGAGAGCGACTTGGCCGCGATAAAGCTTCTTCATCCCCTCGGCCGGGATCCCGTGCGGGATATTCTCGGCGAAGGCCTCGACTGCACCATTCGACACACGGCCAATCGCCGCCGCCAACGACTCGGATGCGCCATCGGGATCTTTCAGCATACCTTCGGTGAATGTGAGGCGAGCCGGGTCCTTGCCGGCAAAGGTTCCCCCAGGAGAAGCAACGGCTGCCTCGGCAATCTGTGTCCGGATCTGCTCACAAGTCTTGACCACGACGTTGCCAGACACTGGCGGTGGTGTTCGACCCGCCGGCAACCGGCGACGGCGGTAGCTCGGAATCGCCGAGTTCCACCGAAATTTTGTCGAGCGCTATACCGAGCTTGTCGGCCGCGGCGAGCGCAATCACCGTATAGGCGCCGGTGCCGATATCGTGCGCCGCAGTCTGCACTCTTATGGTGCCCTGCGGCATCAGGCTGACCCGCGCAGCCGCGGGGCTGAGCTGCGTCGGATACATTGTCGCGGCGCAACCCCAGCCGATAGCCCAATCGCCATCGCGCATCGACCCCGGTTTCAGATCACGCGCCTGCCAGCCGAATGCCTTGGCGGCGGCATCAAAGCACGACATCAGCGAGCGGCTCGTGTACGGCAAACCCTTGATCGGCTCGCGCTCTGTATCATTGCGCCGCCGCAATTCGACAGGGTCGAGGTCGAGCGCCATCGCCAGCTCATCGACAGCCGATTCGAGCGCGAACAGGTACGGCACCTCAGGCGGGGAACGCATAAACCCCGGCGTGTTGCGGTCGGCATGCACGAGGGAGACTTTTGAGGCGATGTTGGGGCACGCATAAAGCCGGGTTGAGGCCTCGGTGCCGGCGACCATGTAGTTATCGGGCCGGCTCGTGACTTCCTCGCCCTCGTGGATAAGCGCCAATAATTTGCCGTTGCGATCGGCACCAAGCTTGACGTGGTGACGCGTCTCGGCCCGATAGCTGGCGATCGTAAACCCCTGGTCACGCGTCGCGACCAGCTTGATCGGCCGGTTCAGCGGCGCGCTGCGACCGCGATCAGCGCCGTGCGCTGGGTCACTGAGCCGCGCGAGCCAAAAGCACCGCCGATGAACGGAGAAATCACCCGGATCTGCTCGGGCTCGATGCCGAGCTGCTCGGCTAGGCCGTGTTTGAGACCGGTTACGTTCTGACTGCCCTTCCATACTGTGAGCTTGCCGCCGGTCCAGGCGCAGCTTGTCGTAAACAGCTCGATCGGGTTGTGATGCTGGGTCGGCGTCGCGTAATGCTGATCAACGGGCACCGGCGCGCTGGCGAGCGCAGCGGCGGCATCGCCCACTGCCGGATCCTCGTGCTTGCTCGATACGTCATTGGCGGCGACTGTCGTTGTACCGGCGCTGTCGAAGCCGGCCGAGGGCTGCTCGGGCGCATAGCCCACTTTGAGTCGATGAGCTCCTTCGCGTGCCGCCTCGAAGGTTTCGGCAAGAACTACCCCGATGATCTGGCCGCTGTGCCAAACCTGATCCGAGCCAAGGGGCATGATCGTCGAGCCGACATACCCGCCATCGCTAAACAACTTGGTGCTTTGAACGGCATCGCCGATGTTGCGGTGGGTAAGAATCTCCAGGACGCCGGGCACTGTGCGGCTTTCACTCTCGTCGATCTCTGCGATGCGTCCGCGCGCAACCGCACTGGTCGCAAGAAACGTGTTGACCAGCGGTGTGTCGGAGGCATAACGAGCCTCGCCCGTCACCTTGAGGCGGCCATCGATGCGCGCCGCCGGCGTTCCGATCTTCGAGAATGTATCCATAACTAGACGCTCAATTGGCTGGCTTGCAGCAGGGCGCGAACCAGGGTTCGCTTGCCAAGTTCCACCTTGTAAGCATTGTCACCGCGGGTCTGCGCGCCGGCAAAGGCTGCCCCGGCCGCGCGTTCGGCAGTGGCTTCGTCGATAGCGCGGCCCTTGAGCGTGGCTTCGGCCTCGCGCGCCCGCCATGGCTTGGTCGCCACACCACCGAGCGCAATACGCGCCTCGTTGACCGTATCCCCGACAAGGTCGAGAACAACCGCAGCAGACGCCAGCGCAAATTCGTAGGATTGCCGGTCGCGGATCTTCAGATAGAGCGAACGCCGTGTCCACAGGCCTACTGGTAAGCGGAAACCGATGATCAGCTCGCCGGGCTTCAGCACCGTCTCGATGTGCGGCGTATCGCCCGGCATCCGGTGCAGTTGCTCGAAGGGCATGACTCGCGGTCCCCGGGATCCCGTGATCTCGACTGCCGCATCGAGCGCGACGAGGGCCTGCGCGAAGTCTCCGGGATAGGCGGCACAGCAATGGTCGCTGACCCCTAGCACAGCATGCTTGCGGTTGACCCCGTCAAGCGCAGCGCAGCCGCTGCCAGGTTTGCGCTTGTTGCATTCACCCCAGGAAGGGTCGCGAAAGTAGTTGCACCGGGTTCGCTGCAAAACATTGCCGCCGAGTGTGGCCATATTGCGGATTTGGGCGCTTGCCGCGAGATCAAGTGCCTGGACCACGACCGGATAGTCGCGCCTGACATCTGGATGGTCGGCGACGGCGGCCATTGTCGCAAAGGCGCCCAGATAGAAAATGTCGGCGGGTCGCTCGATCCGGCCAACATCTGCATCAATCCGGTTGACGTCGACGAGCCGCTGAGGCTGCATTACGTCGAGCTTCATCAAGTCGAGGATCGTGGTGCCGCCGGCGAGAAATTGCGTCGCGGCCATTGTCGGTGGGATGTCGTTCCGCTCACTGTTACCCGCCTGCAACGCCTCGGCAACGTCGCCGGCTCGCTGATAGTGGAAGCGCTCAACTCCGCATCTCGCCTTTGGCCTGGTCGACCGCTCTCACGATGTGCGGGTAGGCCGCGCACCGGCAGAGATTGCCGCTCATCTCCTCGCGGATTTCGGTGTCGCTGCCGGCATGCCCTTCATTGATGCAACCGATCGCCGAGAGGATCTGACCCGGCGTGCAATATCCGCATTGAAACGCATCCTGATCGATAAAGGCCTGTTGCATCGGGTGCAGAGCGCCGCCCGGCTCGGCGAGGCCTTCGATAGTCGTCACCGGTCCGCGGACCGCGACCGCGAGGGTCAAGCAACTGAGCACGCGCCCATCGTCGACCAGCTGGCGCCGATGGTCACTGCGGCCCAAACCCGCAATGCGACCGAAGCACCCAGAAACGCAATCGAGCCGCAGACTGCCGTGACATTCGATCTAACGGTCAACCGCCAGGTCCGGCATTTGATGATCGATCCGCGGACGACACTGCTCGATGCGTTGCGCGAGCACCTCGGACTGACCGGGACAAAGAAGGGGTGTGATCATGGCCAGTGTGGCGCTAATGGCGCAGGTCTGACCTATCTGATCTGGAAGTCGCCTTATGCAACTAACCAGCGGCTCACCCGTGGCCAGCCGGTTCCATTTAGCCACGCCCACCACGCCGGCGACCTTGGGTTGCATTGCCGAATGTGCCATACCGGGGTCGAGAAGGCTGCATTCGCAGGCCTTCCCTCCACCCATATATGTATGGCCTGCCATTCGCAGATATGGACGAATGCCGCGATGCTGGCGCCGGTCCGCCAAAGCCTGAAAACCGGAACTCCGCTCCACTGGCAGCGGGTAAACCGGCTGCCAGATTATGTTTTCTTTGATCACAGCGTCCACATCGCCAATGGCGTCGGCTGCTCGACCTGTCACGGTCCAGTGCAAGATATGGCGCTGATGCGCCAGCAGGAGCCGCTTACGATGGGCTGGTGCCTGCAATGCCATCGCCACCCGGAGCGATACGTCAGACCGAGAAACCGCGTTTTCGACATGGCGTGGCAAGCGCCCGCTGATCAGGCGACGCAAGGTGCTCGCCTCGTCAAAGAATACCACATCGACGCCGCACATCTGACGGACTGCTCGACATGCCATCCGTGATGACGCCCCCGCATGAAGGTGGATCGTCGCGTCGCGTTGAAATTGATGGCAAGCGCGGTGGCAGCGACCATGGCGCGCTGCAGCCCGCCCGATGAGGAAATCATTCCATACGCTGACATGCCCGAAGGATTGGTGGCAGGCGTGCCGATGCGGTTCGCTACGACCTCGTCCTTGTCCGGGTACGGGCGGGGTTTTCTCGGGATTACGGTTGATGGCCGGCCGATCAAGATCGAAGGCAACCCGCGCCACCCATTTAGCCTTGGTGCGACCGACGTCTTTGCCGAGGCCGAAGTGCTGTCGCTGTACGACCCCGGCCGATCGTCCAACGTGCTACGGGACGGGCAGATCGCAAACTGGGACGATTTCGCCTCCGGGTGGGAGGGCGTCGCCGGGTCGACAGCCGGTTCGGCAATAGCGCTGGCGACCGGTCGGATCGTGTCGCCGACGACGCTGGCGCGCAGCGATGCGCTGCAGGCTCGGCTTCCGGAGCTGCGCTGGTACCGGTACGAGCCGGTCAATGACGACGCGGCGCGCGCCGGCGCTCAACTCGCCTTCGGCCGGCTAGTGACGGCCATGCCCGCTGGGCGGAAGCCGATGTCGCGCTGGTGCTCGATGCCGACCCGTTGGGCCACGGGCCCGACCAGCTGCATGTCGCGCGCGCCTTCTCGTCTCGCCGCGGGGCGGACCATCGGCAGCGGCTCTATGTCGTCGAGCCGGCATGGACTTCGACCGGAGCCGCGGCAGATTTTCGTTTGCCGCTGGCGTCTGAATTGATTGGCGAGGTCGGACGGTTGGTTGCCAACAGCCTCGGGGCCGATCTCAGCGAAGCCGGACTTCCCGAGGCCGCCCGCGCTTTTGCCGAGCAGGTGAGCCGGAAGTTGTTGGCAAGCCCGGGTCGGGCGATGGTGCTTTGCGGGGAGGCGCAACCCGCCGAGTTCCACGCGCTGTGTCATTGGATCAACGGTCGGCTGCACGCGCCGGTCGATTACCTACCATCGCTCGATCCGACAAACATTTCCCACGCGCAGCATTGCCTCGCGCTCGCCGAAGATCTTCATGCCGGACGGGTCCCCGCGTTGATCGTCGTCGATGCGAACCCGGTTTACGACAGTCCCGACAACCTAAAGATGGCCGACGCGGTCAGGTCGGTTCCATTCAGCGCACATCTCGGTCTTTACCGCGGCGAGACCGCGCAGTGCTGCCACTGGCATTTGCCGGCTAGCCATGCGCTTGAAAGCTGGGGCGATGCACGTGCCCCGGATGGGACCGCATCGCTGGTGCAACCATTGATCCAGCGTCTCTACGATACCCACACCCGCGATGAGTTTCTCGCTCTGCTGACTCACGATCCCATTCGCGGCGCTTACGACCTAACCCGCGAGACCTGGCGACCGATGGCAACCGGCGATTTCGAGACATGGTGGCGCAAGGCGCTGCATGACGGCATCATTGCCGGCACGGCGGCTACTCCGGTAACCGTATCGGCCGTGCGTCCGCCCAAGTTGGCTGAGCCAAAATTAGGAAACGGTCTGACCCTGGTACTGTCGCCCGATCCCGCCGTTTGGGATGGCCGGTTCGCCAACAATGCATGGCTGCAGGAATGCCCGAGTCCGTTCACCAAACAAGTGTGGGGTAACTGCATCCGGCTCGCCCCCGGCGACGCCGCCAAGCTCGGCATCGCCGACGAAGATACGGTGGATATCGAGTTGGACGGCGTGACTATCAGCGCTCCAGCCATTGTGATGGAAGGACAAGTCGAAGGGACCGCCGCGTCGAGCTGGGGGCAAGGCCATCGCGCCGCCGATAACCTGCTCGGCGCGGGGGTTGGCGAGCGTTATTGCGGCTTGGGCTCGCACCCGTTCCCCCGTGTCCTGCACGGGATGCAGCTTCGCAAGAGCGCAAAGGTCATCCCCTTCCGTTCCACTCAAAGCCATACGCGTTTGAGCGGACCGGCCGAAGAGCTGTTCCATATCGCGACTCTGGCCGAGCTGGCAAAGACGAGAAGCCAGCCGGAAGCGTTGCCCCCCAGCCTGCTCAAAGTTCCACCGAAGGGCGAATATGCCTGGGCGATGGTGGTGTTGTGTCAAGAAGGCGCGAGAGCGCCATGCTGTAGGAGAGATGAAGGAGGACCCTTCGGAGCCGTCCTGTAGGGGAGGGCTTCAAACCGCCATGAGCTGCTTCGGTCAAAAGCTG
>Ga0306923_10006898_pt1 | contig 11245 bp, 9 predicted proteins | sample sta12Can44000108_FD_203841 | JGI IMG/M metagenome (GOLD analysis project Ga0306923, IMG submission 203841) | Lab enrichment of tropical soil microbial communities from Luquillo Experimental Forest, Puerto Rico - statanox.12C.anox.44.000.108 (v2)... | ecosystem: Environmental > Terrestrial > Soil...
CATCCGCACCCGCTGATGGTGCTGTCCGCGGCGCCGGAGGCGCCGTCGCGGCCGCCTGACGTCACCGTGCGCGTGGTCGCTCCCGAGGATCCCGAACTCGACCGGATCTGGGCGGTACCCGCGGTCGCGTTCGGGCACCCGGGCACCGCGGCCGGCGAAGCCGGCCCGGCCGAACGCGACAAGATCGCCGCGGACCACGACGGCGGCACGATCGAGATGCTGCGGGAACGGCTGCGGTCCGGGCATTCGGTGCTGGCCGCGGCGTTCGGCCCGGAGGGGCCGCTCGCGGCCGGGAGCTGCCAGGCCGTGGACGGCGTCGCGGAGATCACCGGCGTGGGCGTGCTGCCGTCGTCCCGCCGCCAGGGCCTCGGCGGCGCCGTCACCGCGCTGCTGGCCCGGGACGCGCTTGACCGCGGCGTGACCACGGTCTTCCTGTCCGCCAGCGACGACGCGGTGGCCCGGGTCTACGCCAGGATCGGCTTCCGCGAGATCGGCACCGCGATGATCGCCGAGCCCCCAGCGGGGTAGAACCGCCTTGACGGCACGCGCCTGGGCACGGGTTAGCGAGGCGGTACATGAGGGCCTGCATGAAGCTTCGTACGCTGGCCGCCGCGAGCGTCGTGATCGTGGCGGCGGCGGCCGGCGGCTGCTCCACGGCGCCCGCGGCGAGCCAACCGGGTGCGACCGGCAGCGCGGCGGCCAGCAGCGAGTCGTCCGGCTACTGGACCGAGTCCAGGCTGCTGGGCGCCGATCCGGAGCGCGGGCTGAATTTCCGGACGGAACAGGGGAAGGCCGCGCACCTGGCCCGGCTGAGCCTGCGCGTGGGGGCGCTGTTCGAACACGACCCGAGCGGCAACCATTTCTGCACGGCCAGCGTGGTGGCGAGCCCCGGCCGGGATTTGCTGATCACCGCGGCGCACTGCATCAACGGCGGGAAGAACGGCGGCCACCGCCAGGACATCGTGTTCATCCCCGGCTACAAGGACGGCCAGGAGCCCTACGGCGTCTGGATTCCCGCCCATCTGCTGGTGGCGCCGCAGTGGGAGAACTCCTCCGATCCCGCCTACGACGTCGGCTTCATCGTGCTCAAGCCGGACGGCGGCAAGAACATCGAAGAGGTGCTCGGCGCGAACCAGCTGGGCATCGACCCAGGGTACGAAAACCAGGTGCGGGTCACCGGCTACCCAGCCAGCCAGGACGCCCCGGTGACCTGCACCGGCCCGACGTCCAAGCAGAGCGAGTCCCAGCTGCGGTTCGAGTGCGACGGGTTCACCGGCGGCACCAGCGGCAGCCCGTGGGTCGCGCGTTTCAACCTGCGGACCCGCACCGGCACCATCGTGGGGGTGCTCGGCGGCTACGAGGAGGGCGGCAGCACCGCGGCCATCTCGTACAGCTCCTACCTGGGCCCCGAGGTGCAGCGGCTCTATGAGCAGGCGGTCGCCGACGAGGCGCCAGCGACCAGCTAGCCGGGCATGGGCCTTCGGTCCGCCACGGTGGCGGTCTGCCGCGGGCGCACGGCGGGCTGCCGTGTCGCCCGGGCCAGGCGCGGGGTCATCCACCTGAGCATCGACGGGACCTGCGCCCGCCACGTGGTCATGGTGTGCCCGCTGCCCGGGGTGAGCGTCAGCGGCGCGTCGGGCTGCCGCGGCCGCAGTTCCTGCCAGAAGCTCTCGGCGCCGGCCACGTCCTGGCTGTCGGCCGCCCCCGCGCCCAGCCAGAACCGCGGGATGGCCGCGGCCGCGGGCAGGTTCAGCAGCTCGTCGATCGGCGTGTTCTCTTCCCGCAGGCGGTTATCGCCGCCGAACGGGCTGACCGGAAGGCCCGGTCCGGCCGGCTGGTTGTCGAGCGGCGCGAAGTAGCCGCTGAGCACCCCGGCGAACCCGTAGCGGTGCGGGTAGCGCAGGGCCATGTTGGCGGCGCAGAACCCGCCTTCGGAGTAGCCGGCCACGCCCCAGGCACGGCCGGGCCGCGACACCCGCAGCAGGCGCGCGATCTGCCCGGGCAGGTCATCCGCCAGGTAGGTCAGGTCCTGCGGACCGCCCACCTGGTTCAGGCACTGCAGCGAGATCCTGTCGCCGCCGTTCGCGTCCGGCATGACCAGGACGGCGGGCTGGGCGAGCTTGCCCGCCAGCAGGCGGTCGAAGGCGTGTGTCACCCCGACCACGGTGATCCAGTCCTGCGGCCCGCCGGGGTGGCCGTGGATGAGCTCGATCGCCGGGAACCGGTAGGCCCGGTAGGCCGGCTGGAAGTACTGCGGCGGCAGGTAGACGTACACCGCCCTGGTGAGGTGGCTGCGCTGGCCGGTCACCGTCAGCCGCATCAGGTATCCCTGCCGCTGCGCCGCCTGCAGGTGGCTCCGGCTCCCGTCGAGCGTGCCGGACCGCGAGTCGGCGGCGAGCTTGACGTCGGGCACCCCGGAGGCCGCGCCGGCGCCCTGCTGGGTCAGGTCCGCGGTCATCGCGCCCCAGGTCTGGTAGTAGTCGTAGTACTTGTTGACGGCCAGCACGCCGAACACCATGGCGGGAACGAACGCCAGGCCCGCGGTGAGGACGCGGAAGGCGGCGCGGCGGGTCACCAGCGTCCGCCACATCAGCACGCCGAATATCGCTATCAGCAGGACGAAAAGCGCCGGGCTCTGTGGCTCCAGCATGCAGGCCTCCGGATCCGGGACCCAGAAGAACCTCATGCCGCCGTGTCGCGCCCCCGCGCACTGGCACACTCCCCGTAGGGCCCCCGTGTGGGCTTGATCCTGCCTATACGGAGGCCTGCCCGGCTCGCTTGATACGTCCGGGAAGCGCCGTTTAGTGCGGCATCTCCGCTACACCCTGGGCGACCGCGCACGGCGCGCACAGCCGCACGCTCGCCTGACCCACCCGCCGGGTCAGCACCGCCCTGCCGTCGCACACGCCCTTGTCATCCGGGTGCGCCGTGCCGCACTGGCACCGGCACGCGTGCCAGTCCCCGGACAGCGCGGAGCGCCCGGCCTCGACCGCGGCGCGGATCGCTGGATCCAGCTTGTCCAGCGCCTCGGAGGTCGCGGTCGACACCTGCTGCCGCCACTCCCCCAGCGCGGCCGTGGCGGCCTGCCACGCCGCGGCGAACTGCCTGCCCGGGTTGCCTGCCTCATCAGCCATGTCCTTATTTTCTCACTCGACGCCCGCTATGGCTAGCCGGGCCAGCGCGGATCACGGCCGCTGAGGCCGACGGCGCACCGGTATAACGAGCTACCCGCCGCGAACTCATCGGTGCGCGGCGGTCACACCACGCCAAAAAGCACCGCCCGGGAGCAGGGCGCCTGCTAGGCTGCGCCCGTCTTGGGGTGTTACGTGTGTGTAGGGGGGAGCCTGGTGGGTGACTTTGAGGAGGTTGAACGCCTTCAGGCGGGCATCCGCGGGTGGCTGCTGCGGACGGCGCGAAACGGCCGTCACGAGCTGCGCGGCATCGGCGCCCCGGCCGTGCTGCCGCTGCTGTGCGCGGCGGCGTTCGGGCCGGCCCTGGCCGACAGCCCGGCTCCCGGCCCGGCCAGGATGGGTGTGCTCGCCTCGGTCGGTGCCGACGCCCTGGCTCGTCTTCTCGGGGACGCGGTCGACCACGCCCGTTCGGCACCCCAGGACCCCGGGCCGGACCTGATCAGGAGCCTGGAGCGGGAGATCAGCCGGGCCGTCGGGGAAGCCCTCGACGCGGGCGGCCAGCAGGCCGGCGAGCTGCGATCCGACATCGCGATGGTGATGCGGGAAATCGACGCGGGCGGCACCGTGTTCCGCGCCGCCATCGAGGCCGGAGATACCGAACTCGAGCGCGAGGTGCTCGCCGCGCTCGACGCGCTGGGCGCCGAGTTCGGTGACATGGCCTTCATGCTGGCGGACCTGGCCCGCGCGGCCGGCGAGATCCAGGACAGCCTGGGCGGCCAGGACGCGGAGCTGCGGGCCGCTCGCGAGCGGGCCGGACGGCAGTCGGCGGACGTCCGCATGATCCGGGAGGAACTCGCGGTCATCGACCGGCGCGCCCGCCAGTGGCAGCCCGAGTCGGCCGGACCCTTCACCCCGGCCCCGCGGCCCAGGAGGCTGCGCGCGTCTGGGCCGCGGATCCGGACCGGTACCCGGCGCTGACCGCGGCCGAGGCCGAGTTCCTCCGGGCCAGCGGCCGGGCCGGCGCCCGGGGCCGGTGGGGGCGCCGCGCGCTGGCCGGCGCCCTGGTCCTGCTGCTCGTCGCCGTCCTGGCCGGGGCGGGGCTCGCCGTCGGGTCGGCCCGGGACGACGCCGGCCGGCAGCGCGCCGAGGCCACCTCGGCGCGGCTCGCCGCGCAGAGCGCGGCGCTGCAAGCCACCGACCCGGTCACCGCGTCGCTGCTCGCCGGGGTCGCGTGGCGGATCGCGCCGACCGCGCAGGCGCGTTACAGCCTGCTCGAATCGCTGGCCCAGCCGGTGCGCGGGATCCTGGCCGCCCGTTCGGGCCAGGTGACCGCGTTGTCCTCCAGCCCAGGCGGCAAGACCCTGGCGGCGGCCTACCGGGACGGCACGATCAGGCTGTGGGACGCCGCCTCGCATCGCGTGCTCAGCACCGCGACCTGGGGCGGCGCGGCGCTCGCGCTCGCGTTCACCGGCGGTGGCAGGAACCCGGAAACCCTCGAGGTAGCCGGGCCCGCGGCCGTCGGGGTGTGGAACCTGGCCAGCCGGGCCAGGATCGCCAGGCAGCCGCTGGCCGGCGTGACCGGCGGCCGGTCCGTCGCGTTCAGCCCGGATGGCACCAAGCTGGCCACCGGCGGCGACGACGGGAACGTCCGGCTGTGGGACGTGGCCACCCAGCAGGAGACCGGCGTGCCGATGAGCTCGGGCCTCGCGCCCGTGGCGGCCGTGGCGTTCAGCCCCGACGGCGCGACGGTGGCCGCGGCCGGCAGCGACGGGACGGTCCAGCTGTGGGACGCGACCACCCAGCATGAGGTGGGCACGACGATGACGACCAGCGCGGCCGCGGTCGGGGCACTGGCGTTCAGCCCGGACGGGAAGGTCCTCGCGGCGGGCGGCGAGGACGGAAACGTCCGGCTGTGGGACGTATCCACCCAGACCCAGACGGGCGCGACCATGGCGACCGGCGCTCCGGTCGCGGCGCTGTCGTTCAACGCGAACGGCACGACACTCGCCACTGCAGAGAAGGGGACAGGGGAGGGGGGCGGGGGGAGCTCGGAGTTGTGGTCATCCGTCACCCAGGAGCAGACCGGCGCCGCCCTGGCGGCGCAGGGTTCCGGCCGCGTGAGCGCGCTGGCCTTCGGTCCGGGCGCGGGCCTGCTGGCCACCGATCGCCTTCAGCCCGGACGGCACCATGCTGGCCACCGCGGCCGACGACGGCACCGCCCGGCTGTGGGACGTGGCCGCCCGGCAGGAGATCGGCGCGCCGATGACGGCCGGCCAGGCGCCGGTCTACGCGGTCGCCTTCAGCCCGGACGGCGCCACGCTGACGACCGCGGGCGGCGACGGCACCGTCCGGGCCTGGGACGTGGCCTTCCCGGCCGGGCTGCCGGCCGCCGCCTGCGCCATCGCGGGCCAATCCCTCACCCGCCAGCAGTGGGCTGGCTACGCTGGGACCCAGCCGTTCCAGCAGGTCTGCCCCGCGCGCTAGCCCTCGCCCGGGCCTGCCGGGACGAACGCTGGCCAGGCTCACGATCGGGATGGTGGTCAGGACGTCGGTCTCCGGGCCGAAAGGCAGGCACGCGGGCTCCGGACCCAAGCCGCGCCGTGTGCCCATCCGGGCCGTGCTCGTGGCGCTGGGCGCCGGCGTCGCCATCGCCGCGGGCACGGTCGCGGGCCTGGCCGCGACGGGTTCGGGGAACCCAGCCCGTACCCCGGGCGCCCCGGCCGACGCGCCGGGCGATCCGGCCGCCGCCCGGCTGAACGTGACCTCCTCGGTGCCTTCCCTGAGGCCTTCCCCCGGGGGGCCTTCCCCGTCGGCGCGTTCCCCGCGGGCGCCTTCCTCGCGGGCGGCGCCCGCGCGGGTGGCAGGCCGCCGGGATCCGTTCGGGTCGGCCGCGGCCTCGTACCTGTCGGGCCGGTCCGGCACCGCGCTGGCCGCGGTGTACGACCTCCGCACCGGCCGCACCTGGCACGTGGGCCGGGGCCAGCCGCAGGCCGAGGCGAGCATCGTCAAGCTCGACGTCCTCGAGACGCTGCTGGCCGAGCACGGTCAAGGCGACGGCACCGGGCTGTCGGCCAGCGAGCGGACGCTGGCCGAGGAGATGATCGAGGACAGCGACAACGACGCCGCGACCAGCCTGTGGTACCAGGTCGGCGGCGCCGCCAGGATCCGCTCGTTCAACGCCCGGGCCGGCCTGAGCCACACCCTGCCGTCGTCGTGCGTGGTCTGCCCCGGGTTCGCCTGGCCGGGCTGGGGGCTGACCACGACCACCCCGGACGACCAGATTGCCCTGCTCAGGCAGCTGGTCACGCCCAGTTCACTGCTCACGAAGGCCGCCCGCGAATACGCCTTGTCGCTGATGGAGGACGTCACGCCGTCCCAGCGATGGGGTGTGTCCGGGGGTGTCCCGGCCCAGGTCACGGTGGCCCTGAAGAATGGCTGGCTGCCCCTGCGGGGGGCGGGCCGTGACTGGCAGGTCAACAGCATCGGGTGGATCTCCGGCGGCGGCCGGAACTACCTGATGGCCGTGCTCACCACCGGGAATCCGAGCGCGCAGTACGGCATCGACACGATCAACCAGCTGGCCGCCACGGTGTGGCAGCAGATGCGCTGACCTCAGCCCGCCCGCTGGCGGGCCAGGGCGGCCGGGGTCAGGCCGGAGAGCCTGGCGCATTCCCTGGTCAGGTGGGCCTGGTCGGCGTAGCCCGTTTCGACCGCGAGGGCGGCCAGGTCGAGGACCTCCGGTCGCGCGTCGATGCGGGAAAGGAACCGGCGGAACCGCAGCACCCGCTGCAGGGTCTTCGGGCCGTAGCCGACGGCCGTGTGGCAGCGGCGGCGCAGCTGGCGCAGGCTGAGCCCGACTTCGGCGGCGACATCCTCGGTACGCGCCCGCGGGTCGCGCAGCAGGCGAACCGCCCAGGTCACCGCGGGGTCCGGCGCGCCATCGTGGACCAGGGCGGCCGTCACGTCCAGCGCCCGGGACACGGCGGTGGCCGGGTCCAGCGCGGCCGGCAGCCGTCTCGCGTCGGCCGGGCGCAGGTCCGTGAGGTCGACGCGCTGGTCGCGGAGTTCGCTGAGCGGCACCCCGAGCGCGGTGCCGCCCGCCGAGGGACGGAAGCGGACGCCGACGATGACCCTGCCCGCCGCTATCGAGGTGGGCACCGGGCCAGTGTCCGGGCCAGCCACGAACGCACCCCGGCCTTGCTCCCAGATCAGGTCGGTGCACCCGTCGGGCAGTACCAGGGCGCTCCGTTCCGCGCCCGCGGTAATGAGACGCGTCCACAGACAGGCGACGGCGTCCCGCAGCGCAGCGGGGGCCGGCCATTCGGTGTAGCCGGGCGGGAGGGTCCGGTACCTCACCTGCACGATGCCAGACTCTACCGACGGCCTATGACATTCCGGGTCACGCGGCGGCCGTTTCGTTCAATACGGGCGCGGCGGCCCGTGATGTCATGGGCCGATGAACACTCCAGACTTCAACGCGGCCGCGGGCTTCGTCGCCGCCAACGCCAGGGTGCTCGACCGGCGCCGCTTCCAGCGGCTTTTCGAGGACGGCGCGACCGCGCCGGTGCGGGACGCGGTGGCCGCCTACCGCAATGCCGACGGCGGCTTCGGCCACGCGCTCGAGCCGGATTGCCGCGCGCCGGGCAGCCAGCCGGCCGCCGCGGCGATGGCACTGCGCATCATGAACGAGACCGACGCGTGGGACGAGGACCTGGTCCGCGGGGCGTGCGACTGGCTCGCGGCGGTGGCCCCCGCCGAGGGCGGCGCGGCCTTCGTCGAGGCGACGCTGACCGGCTGGGCGCACGCTCCCTGGTGGGTCCCCGAGCAGGGGCATCCGGCCTCGCTCGTCGCCACCGGCATGATCGCGGGCACGCTGCACGCCCGCGGCTTCCGCCACCCCTGGCTCGACGGCGCCACCGAGGTCATGTGGAACAGGATCGGCAAGCTCGGCGCCGGCCAGGGCCTGGCACCCATCGCAGGGGGCTACGAGATGTTCGGCGTGCTCGATTTCCTCCAGCACGCGCCCGACCGGGACCGGGCCCGCGAGGTGTTCGGCCGGGTCGGCCCGCTGATCCTGGAGCGGAAGCTGGTGGCGCTGGACCCCGAAGCGCCCGGCGAGGTGCACGGCGTACTCGACTTCGCCCCCGAGCCCGATTCGCTGGCCCGCGCCCTGTTCGACGACGCGACGGTCCAGGCGCACCTGGACCACCTGGCCCGGGCCCAGAAGGACGACGGCGGCTGGACGTTCAACTGGCCCGCCTGGTCACCGGCCGCCGAACGAGACTGGCGCGGTTTCCTCACCGTCGACGCCCTCCGCGTCCTGCGCGCCAACGCCCGCACAAGTGCATGAGCGTGGCTCTGTGCACAAAAGAATGTGCACAGAGCCACATTCATACGTTCCGGCACCGCATTGGCGCCGGAGTGGAGTGGTTGTTGTGGTTCTCGATCCCTGAGGGAAGCGAGGGATACCTAATGGCGAGCGCAAGCGGACCAAGGTGGGGTTAGCCGTAGAAGGTGGGGTTAGCCGTAGAAGGTGGGGTTAGCCGTAGAAGGTGGGGTTAGCCGTAGAAGGTGGGGTTAGCCGTAGAAGAGGCGTTCCATTACGGCGCGGGCGTGGCGGGCGGCGCGGCGGTAGTCCTGCTCGAGCGCCTGGGCGGCGTCGCCGGGCGGGTAGCCGAGGAGGCGGGCCACCGCGGTCAGCTCGCTGTGCTTGGCCGGCAGGGCGTCGCCCGGGCGGCCGCGGACCAGCATGACCCCGTTCCTGATCCGGGCGGCCAGCTCCCACGCCGCGGTCAGCTGGGCGGCGTCATCGGCGGCCAGCAGGCCCGCCTGCACCGCGGCGTCCATCGCCGCGCCGGTGCGGGTGGTGCGCAGCGACGGTACCGCGTGGGCGTGCTGCAGCTGTAGCAGTTGCACCGTCCACTCCACGTCGGACAGGCCGCCGGGACCCAGCTTGACGTGCAGCGCGCGGTCGGCGCCGCGCGGGATGCGTTCGGCTTCCATCCGCGCCTTGATCCGGCGGATCTCGCGGACGGCCGCCGGGCTGATCCCGTCCAGCGGGTAGCGGAACTCGGCGATCATCCGGGTGAACCTGACGCCGAGGTCCTCGTCGCCCGCGGCGGGTTCGGCGCGCAGCAGCGCCTGCGCCTCCCATGGCGCGGACCAGCGCCGGTAGTAGGCGCGGTAGGAGGCCAGGGTCCGGACCAGCGGCCCCTGGCGGCCCTCCGGCCGCAGGTCGGCGTCCACGATCAGGGCCGGATCGGGCACCGGCAGCATGAGCAGGCGCCTGAGCTCCGCCGCCACCGCATGGGCCGCGTCGGACGCTTCCTTCTCCGGCCGGCCTGGCAGCGGGTCGTGCACGAACAGCACGTCGGCGTCGCTGCCGTAGCCGCACTCGTGCCCGCCGAAGCGTCCCATCGCGATCACCGCGAACCTGGTCGGCAGCGTCCGGCGCAGCTCGGCGGAGACCTTCCGCTGCGCCACCGCCAGCGCCGCCTCGAGCGACGCCCGGGTGATATCGGTGAGCGCTTCGCCGGTGGCGGCCAGGCGCGCGGAGGGGCCGGAGGCCCCTCCCAAGGGGGGTCTGGGGGGATGGGTCCCCCCAGGAGCGTCCGCCGCCGAGGTGCGGAGCAGCTCGCGTCGGCGCACCGAACGGACCGCGGTCGCCGCGGCCTCGGCGTCGTCCTCGTAACGCTGGATGGCCGCCATCATCTCGGCGCGCAGCCCGGTCAGGCTCCGGGGTTTCAGCTCGGCGTCGTTGCCGAAGATGGCGACCGCCTCCGGCGCGCGCAGCAGCAGGCCCGCCGCGTACCGGCTGGACGCCAGCGCGTGCGCCATCCGCTCGGCCGCCTTGGTCTCGTCCCTGAGCAGCCGAAGGTACCAAGGTGAGGACCCGAGCGCCTCGCTGACCTGGCGGAACGCCAGCAGCCCCGCGTCGGGCTCCGCGGCGTCGGCGAACCAGCCGAGCAGCACGGGCAGCAGCGTGCGCTGGATGGCCGCGCGGCGGGACACGCCGGAGGTCAGCGCGTCGATGTGGCGCAGTGCCCCGGCGGGGTCGACGTAGCCGAGCGCCTCGAGCCTGGCCCGGGCCTCGGCCGGCGTCAGCCGGGCCGCCTCGGACGGCAGCCGGGCCACCGCGTCGAGCAGCGGCCGGTAGAACAGCTTCTCGTGCAGCCGCCTGACCTGACGGGCGTGGCGGCGCCACTCCTCGTCGAACTCGGCCGCCGGGTCTGAGCGGATACCGGTGACCGAGGGCTGGAACCACGGCTCGTTAGGCCCGTCATTGAATCGCATCGCCCGGCCCAGCCGGCGAAGTACGGCGGGGTCCTCGGGCAGGGTGTGGGTGCGGCTGAGCCGGTTCAGCTGCAGCAGGTGCTCGGTGCGGCGCAGGAACCGGTAGGCGGCGCCGAGTTCGTCCGCGTCGGCCCGGCCCACGTAGCCGCCGGCGGCCAGCGCGGCCAGCGCGGGCAGGGTGGCGGGCGAGCGCAGCGTCTCGTCGGTGCGGCCGTGCACCAACTGCAGCAACTGGACGGCGAACTCGATGTCGCGTAGCCCGCCGGGGCCGAGCTTGAGCTCCCGCCCGGCCTGCCTGGCCGGCAGCGACTGCTCCACCCGGCGCCGCATGGCCTGCACGTCCTCCACGAAATGCTCGCGGCGGGCCGCCTGCCAGACCAGCGGGCCGAAGGTGTCCGCGTAGGCCTGGCCGAGCGGTATATCGCCCGCCACCGGCCTGGCCTTGAGCAGCGCCTGGAACTCCCAGGTCTTGGCCCAGCGCTCGTAGTAGGCCAGGTGGCTGGCCAGCGTACGGACCAGCGGGCCGGCCCGGCCTTCCGGCCGCAGGTTCGGGTCGACCGGGAAGATGCTGCCTTCTGGGGTGGACCGCGCGCACACCCCGATCAGCCCGGCGGCGAGGCGGCTGGCGGTGGCCAGCGCCGCGGTCTCGTCCTCGTCCTTGACCGGTTCGGCCACGAAGATCACGTCGACGTCGCTGGCGTAGTTGAGCTCACGCCCGCCGCACTTGCCCATGGCCACCACGGCCAGGCGGCAGGGCGCCGTGCCGGGTGCCAGTTCGGCCCGGGCCACGGCGAGCGCCGCCTCCAGGACCGCAGCCGCGA
>Ga0306923_10006909_pt1 | contig 11239 bp, 8 predicted proteins | sample sta12Can44000108_FD_203841 | JGI IMG/M metagenome (GOLD analysis project Ga0306923, IMG submission 203841) | Lab enrichment of tropical soil microbial communities from Luquillo Experimental Forest, Puerto Rico - statanox.12C.anox.44.000.108 (v2)... | ecosystem: Environmental > Terrestrial > Soil...
GTGAGCGCCACGATCCCGTGCCCCGTTAAGGCTGCAGCAGCTGGATCGATGATGTGAAAGTTCCAAGGGTTTTCAACCAATTCCTGGGCTCCAATAAAGTAATAAACGATCCCTGCTAGAAGCCACCAATGAAAAAGCCATGGCGCTTTGTAAAGACCGTCAACCGACGCTTCGTTACGACTAGGCTCTTGTTCGCCCGCCCAGCTAGCCCGCCCTTGTTTGAGAAAGGGGCAAAGCAAACCCAACAAAACAAGGAGAATGACAGGCCCAGTCCAAATCCACCCGCTAAATCTTTGATAAAGGCGTGGCAAAAAGTAGCTGTGATTCCACCATTCTCTCAGCCCATTATCCCAGAGCCAATTTCCAGAACCTGCAAAATGGTACGGCGGATACGAAAGAGCAAGATGCCTCGCCCACAGATAGTACCCGACTAGGGGCACAAGGCCGAACACAGCAGCGGTGCCGAGGGTAGCGAGCCTGCTCGGATGCAGCATACGCCGGCGGCTGAGGATCGCCAGCATGGCGTAGAGCATTGGAATGGCGACGATCAGGCCCGTGATCTTGGTTAAGAAGCCCCACGTCCCAATTACGCTCGCCAGTATAAGGTAGGGCCAGCGATCCGTTTGCAGGTAAGCGACCAACAACCAAGTGGCAGTCGTTACCAAGGCAACCATGGCTGGATCGGGAAGAAAGGAGCGCTCAATAAAAATACTGCCTGGCAGCAACGCCATAACTGCGGCGCTGGCAAGTGCGCGCTGTTCGTCCCATACACGACGAACAAGTTGATAAAGGGCGAAGATGCCCCACAGGCCGAACAACACCGCCACCGCACGTCCGACCCAGTCATGTTGGCCGACTAAAAGATAGAGGAGCGCTGCAAGATAGCTCAGTGTTTGAAATTCACGCCCTTGATAACCAGGACCTGGTCCGTCCCAGTTCAACTTTGTGCGAAGAATGTTCCAGTTGGTGCTGTAGTAATTCTCTGCCATCATGGCGGTGTCAGTCTCTCGCCAACTGAAGGCATCGATCAGTGGCTGTGGATTAAGGACGGTTGGAACGAAAAAAATGGCTAAGAAGTGGCTAAGCAGGATACTTTCTATTTCATAAGTACTTTATTAGTAGCTGGTTACATAGATATGACCTTTAGATCCGAAACTCTAAGCTCGAAACCGTCAGCTATTGTGCAACTTTGGGCAATTCAAGATAAGTGCGGACGATCGAGTCCCGGTATTCTCTTTTGAGAATGACTACCCAGGCCAAGCCCCAGCTTGTAACGGCCGAAAATATACTGCGGCCGAGGCGCCCACTCATGGATGCGATCTTCGCTCCAGGTTCGATCGCTGTGGCTGGCGCTAGCGAGACTCCCGGCAGCGTTGGCCAAAAACTGATGGAGAACCTGGCGTCGTTTCGAGGAGTTCTTTATCCGATCAACCCGAAAAGGCAGAGTGTTTTCGGAATTGATGCGTTCCCCACGATTACGGCGATCGGAAAGGAGATCGATCTGGCGGTGATCGCTACGCCTGCCCGCTCGGTGCCGGGACTGGTGCGCGAATGCTCCGAAGCCGGAGTCAAGGGTGCGATCATCATTTCGGCGGGTTTTAAGGAATGTGGTGGCGAAGGGGCTGAACTGGAGAGACAGATCGCAATGAACCGGGGACGGATGCGAATCATCGGTCCTAACTGTCTCGGTGTTCTAGTGCCGCACAACGGCTTGAACGCGACATTCGCCAAGAGCATGGCAATAGATGGGAAAGTTGCGTTCTTGAGCCAGAGTGGAGCGCTCTGTTCCTCCATCCTGGATTGGAGCACCCGCGAACAAGTCGGATTCAGCGCCTTTGTTTCCACGGGCTCCATGGTCGACGTGCAGTGGGGCGATCTAATCTATTACCTCGGGGATGACTTTCACACGCGCAGCATCCTGATCTACATGGAATCGATCGGAGACGCCAGGTCCTTCCTTTCGGCGGCGCGCGAAGTCGCCCTCTCCAAGCCGATCATCATCTTGAAAGTCGGTCGAACGGCCGGGGCTGCCCAGGCCGTAGTCTCGCACACGGGTTCCCTGACGGGTAGCGATGAAGCGCTCGAAGCGGCTTTTCGCCGAGCCGGCGTTCTCCGGGTTGACACGATCGAAGAACTCTTCGGTCTGGCGGGTGTCCTGGCCAATCAACCACGCCCATCCGGGTCCCGCCTTACGATCGTGACCAATGGCGGTGGACCCGGGGCGCTGGCCGTAGACGCTCTCCTCAGTGCAGGCGGGGAGCTGGCCAAACTTTCGGAAACCACGTTTGCCGCTCTGAACGCATTCTTACCGCCATTCTGGAGCAGGAATAACCCGGTTGACCTGCTGGGCGACGCGGATGCGGGACGGTTTGCCCAGGCAATCCAGGTGGTCGCGGACGATTCATTGAACGATGGCGTTCTGGTAATTCTCACACCCCAGGCTATGGCCCAGCCGGTGGAAACGGCGGCTAGGTTGAGGCAGCTTTCAAAGCTCGATAAAAAGCCAATCCTGGCCTGCTGGATGGGAGGATACGAGGTTGAGGGCGGTGAACGGATTCTCAGGGAGGCTGGGATTCCTACGTTTCCGTACCCCGATGCTGCGGCGCAAGCTTTCTGTGCCTTGTCGCGCTACAGCCGCAATCTGGAGGCCCTATATGAGACGCCGGGCTTGCGTGTATCCTCCACGAACACGGCAAGCGCCGAACGGGCGAGATCCATCATAGCAGCAACCTACGCAGCCGGACGAGTTTTGATGACTGAAGTGGAATCGAAGGAGTTGCTGGACGCTTACGAAATCCCGACGGTTCCTACCCGTGTCGCGTCTACCGAGGACGAGGCGGTCAGGCTGGCTGCCGCCTTCGCCGGCCCGGTTGTCTTGAAGATCTTCTCGCTGACCATCACTCACAAGTCTGACGTCGGGGGTGTCAAACTCGATCTGCGGGACAGTGAAGCGGTTCGGCAGGCGTATCGAGCAATCGAACAATCAGTTCGGGAAAAATTCGGTGCCGAGGCATTTCTGGGAGTGACGGTTCAGTCGATGGTCCAGTTCGACGGATACGAGATCATTTTAGGCAGCGCTACAGATCCGCAGCTTGGGCCGGTCATGATCTTCGGAAGCGGCGGTCAACTCGTGGAAGTGATGAAGGACCGGGCTCTTGGTTTGCCTCCGCTCAATCTGACATTGGCGCGCCGGTTGATCGAGCAATGCCGCATTTTTCAGGCGCTCAAGGGTGTGCGGGGGCGTGAACCGGTCAAACTCGATCAGCTCGAGACTCTGCTTATTCGTTTCAGCCGGCTGGTAGCGGAGCAACGGAGGATCAAGGAAATCGATATCAATCCACTTCTGGTATCGCCGAAACAATTCGCTGCCGTTGACGCGCGCGTGGTCTTGCATAACCCGGCGTTGGCTGACGAAGAGCTGCCCAAGCTGGCGATCAGGCCATACCCCACCGAATATGTCTTCTCCGCTACGCTGAAGGATGGAACCGCCGTGACGTTGCGCCCAATCTGCCCGGAGGACGAACCGTTGGTTGCGGACTTTCACAAGACACTCTCGGAAGAGACTGTCCACTACCGTTACTTTGGCCTGATCAAACTGGAACACCGGATCGCGCATAGCCGATTGACGCGGATCTGCTTCAACGATTACGACTGCGAAATTGCGCTGGTCGTAGAGCGGAAACTCGCCGGGACCGGGGAGCGGCAGATCGTCGGGATTGGCCGGCTGATCAGGAGTCGCGGAATCGACGAGGCGGAGTTTGCCATTGTGATCAGCGACCCGTGGCAAGGTAAGGGGCTCGGCACGGAACTGTTGCACCGGCTTTTGGACATTGGAAGGCAGGAAAAAATGGGACGGATCGTCGCGTTCATTTTGCCAGATAACCTCGGGATGCGGCGGGTCTGCACAAAACTCGGATTCAACGTCCGCTACGACGCAAACGCGGAAGCGTACAAAGCAGAGATCTCACTACTGGAGCGTTAAGATGAACAAGGAAAATATGGCGACGATCGACGGTGACGAAGCGGCCGTGCGGGTGGCCTATAGGTTGAACAAAGTGATAGCGATTTTCCCGATCACGCCGGCCTCGCCCATGGGGGAATTCGCCGACTCCTGGGCCGCAGCCGGGCAACCCAACTCATGCGGGACTGTGTCTTCCGTCGTAGAAATGCAGAGCGAAGGCGGTGCGGCCGGGGCTATCCATGGGGGCTTCAGCACCTTGCCGCTCGCAGTGTAAATGGCCGTTCTAAAGCAGGGAACTAATGAATCTGAAAACCACTTATCTCGGATTACGATTACGCACTCCGTTGGTCGCCTCTGCCTCGCCGCTAAGCGACACCGTCGACGACATCAGGAAGCTGGAAGACGCCGGCGCGGCCGCGGTGGTCCTGCACTCGATTTTTCAGGAACAAATCACCGCTGACCGCCATGAGCTCCATCACCATCTCACCCAGGGGACCGAAAGTTTCGCCGAGTCACTGACCTACTTCCCGTTATGGTAAGCCTGAACGGCGCAACGCTCGGCGGGTGGACGACCTATGCCACCCAGATTCAACAGGCCGGCGCCGATGCCCTGGAATTGAACATCTACTCGATCCCGACAGACTTGGACCGCTCGGCCGCGGAAATCGAAGATAGCTATCTTGAGGTGGTAAGGGCTGTTCGGAAGGTTGTTAGAATTCCTGTAGCCGTCAAATTGAGCCCCTATTTCACGAATGTAGCTAACATTGCAAAACGGTTAGTGGAATCAGGCGCGGATGGCCTGATTCTCTTTAATCGGTTCTATCAACCGGACATCGATCTGGAAACCCTTTCCGTAACGCCTAACCTGTTGCTCAGTACACCCATGGCGATGCGCCTGCCGTTGCGTTGGTTAGCAATTCTTTATGGCAAGCTAGAGGCCAGCCTGGCTGCCACCAGTGGAATTCATACCGGTCAGGACGCCTTGAAAATGCTGATGGCCGGGGCTGATGTAACCATGCTCTGCTCTGTGCTGCTCCGGCACGGCATCGACCACATTAAGGCGATTGAGTCCACCATGGCCGGATGGATGAGCGAGCACGAATATGAGTCGGTCGCGCAACTCAAAGGCAGCATGAGCCAGAAGAACTGCCCGCACCCATCCGCGTTCGAACGCGTCCAGTACATCCACGCGTTGTCGACCTATTCTCAAACGCACCGAAAGCGGTGGTGAGGGGCGCGTGTTCGGAGTCCCGGGAGAGCTGGTTCGGCGCAACCCGGTACCTCACTGGCCGGTAAGCAATTTTGCTTTCCAGCCAGTGAGCGGCTAACCCCAAAGAGCGACTTTGGCCTTTGCCAGAGCGACGATTTCGACCCTTCGGGCGCAAATTTTTATGAAAAATACCGGTTGTGGATAATTTCTGCTCGTCTGTGCTAAAGATGTCTTCAAATGGAAAGGTGTTGCCAGGCGACCACCCGATTCTTCCTAGCCGGGCTTTTGCTGACATTTCTTTTCGGTGGCTGCTCGGTTCACGAGAACCGTTATACAGCAGGTTTACACCATCGCTCATTCATTGCATACTGGCCGCCTCCCAAGAGTAGCCAGCAGTTAGATCTGGCAATTAAAGATAACATCGACGTGAAAGGTGTGGTAACCACTGATGGCTCAGAATACGTCGCTAAAGCCGGTGCTCCTGCTTCTCAGGACGCGGAATGTCTGGCGATTGCTCGGAGACGCAATGTGCTGATCGTGGGAAAAACAAATCTTAGTGAACTTTCGGCTACGCCTTCCGGTCTGGCGAGGACGACGGCAGCCATCCTTCTGTTTAGACTTGTATACCCCGACCGATATCGCAGGGCACTTGAGAGGCGGCCGGAATGGGAACACGCTCTGCGTCATGTCTTCCAGACCGTTGATTTCATTGCTTTGCCGACCGTTCAAGCGCGGCCGCCAGCAATACCCTGGTTCGGGAAGAGAGCCCTTTTAGAGGCGCGCGTATTGAACATGCAAAACACGGTCGCGGTTAATTTCGCTGGGAATCCGGCGCTCGCCGTGCCAGGTCCGCTAAGACACGAGGCGTTTCCCGTTACGAGCCTGCAGTTGGTCGGCCCAAAGTTTAGCGAATCGGAATTATTAAATGCGGGCCGCCTCGTTGAAGCCGGAATCGAAAAGTCCAAATCGGTGGGGCTCACAAAGAGAATATCCCACCTGCCCCCGAACCATTCTCAATTCCATCAATAGCCGCAACGCCAGTCTGGACAAAGCTCACCTGGAAAGCCTGCCTCGAGAAAGAGTACCATTCTCCTGCATGATGGAATTCCGATCAGGAGAAGCCAATGCTCTCCTGATCGACCTGGGTCAGACGCCGAAAGTCCTAATTAAGGGTGTGACCAAAAACGGCGACTCCCGGACGACGTCGGGACCCAGGTGCCCTCCAAGGCGATTTCGGGAATGACCTAATACTTTCCGGGTCGGACATATACCCAGAGGCTCAGTCCGGTACAGAGCATCGCAAAAACTGCCATCCAGGTATAGGCCCAGGCAGGCGAGCCAAATGCGGAAAAGCAGTAGCCGAGCAGTAAAGGCGGAACAAATCCTCCAAATGCGCCCAGGCAGCTCACAATTCCAATCATAGCGCTGGCTTCGCGCGGGTTGACTAAGGGAATCATTTTGAAAATGGAACCATTCCCGATTCCAGCTGCCACACAGACCACGAGCACCGTCATAATAAAACCAAAAAAATCGGTTGGTTGTAAAAACTGAGAGAGGCTGAAGCCCCCTGTAGCCATTACACCGACACCTGCCGTCGTGACACGAGACGGACCAAGCCGATCTGCCAGGAGGCCCCCTAGTGGACGGACCACCGTGGCCGCTCCGGCGCAAATGGCGGGCCAGAACAGGGGATCGGGCGCCCCGCCTGGAGCTTGCGCGAAGATACGCTGGATGATCAACGGCAAGGATGAACTCATCGCCACCACGCAACCGAAGGTTAGAAAATACAGAATCGACAAGTACCAGGTGTTGTTATCTCGACATACCTTGAGCTGAGACCCAAGGGTCCGGGACTCCATTGCGAAGTCTTTCGTTCCGAACCAGATGGCCAGCGTCCCCGCTAAGATAAAAGGGATCCAGAAGAGACCAATATTAGCCAAATGGAAGGCATGCGGTCCCAGAGGCCTGATCCAGGGTAGGAAAGGGAAAAGCGTCGCAGTAAATAAAGCCGGGGCCGACAATTGAGCGACTGTGATCCCTATATTACCAACGCCGTTAACTCCGAGGGCCAGTCCTTGTAACTGTCTCGGGAACCAGAGCGCCACGACCGCCGAAGACGTGGCAAAAACAGCGCCGGCGATGCCGGTGATCCCTGCCCAGAACAGCAGAACCGGAAAGGGAGTCGCCGGGTCGCTGACGGCCAGCGCAGTCCCGATACATGGAATGATCAGGAGCAGCATGACAAAGGCAAAACTTCGCCGGCTGCCGAATCGCGAGACGATCAGGCCGTAGGGGACGCGTAGAAGCGAACCCAACACGGTAGGGGTCGCCGTAAGCCAAAAGAGTTGGAATGGCTGAAGCTTAAAGCCGGCGGCCGGCAGCTGCACGACCAGGGCCGACCACATAAACCAGACACAAAATGAAATCGTCAGGGAGAACAGACTGATCCCAAGCGTCCTCCAGGCGAGCGCCATTTGGGGGAAAGCTTCCGCTCGAACTTCGGGCCGGGGCAGGCGGACGGGAGTAGGCAGATACCTGAGCAAGCCAGTACTGAGCAGGAACAAGAGCAGCGATCCATAGAAGCTTGGCCAGACGATCGATCGATCACCCCCTAGAGCGGTATCCAGACTCGCTGTTAACAACCAGACCTGCAGGCATACCACACCCACCAGCAGGACGTTAATAGCCAACGCCACAGTGTTGCTTTTATTCGGGTGTGCCGCGCCGTACCGGTGTGGAGAGGAGTTCATAGGTCCTGTGCTGGCAAGCGCTTAAGCTAAATTTCGATTTTTCGGCGCTTGACCCAGGCACCCTACAAGGACGTTTCCGGAAAGTCGGGACTGCCGTTTCATGTGCGCTAAGCTTTTTCCGATACGGACGGCGAGGCGATGGCATATACCTCGCCATCGATGATTGCTGTCTCGAAGCGCCGTAGCGGGCGCGGAGGCGGTCCCTGCAGTACCGCTCCGGTTCTGGCATCGAAGAACCCGTGATGACACGGGCAAACAATCTTTCCCAGCTTCGGTTCGAAAAAAACAGCGCAGGAAAGATGGGTGCATTTTTGCTCGAAGACTCGCCACTCATTCTCCGCGAGGCGTATGAGAATGCAGGGCGTTCCGCTCCCTGTTAGCACGAACGCGAGCATTTTACCGATGGACAAATCTTCGATCTTGCAGATGCGCTGCCGGGCAGGAGGGTGACGCTCAGGGAACAGTTTGTCTTTTACGGCGACCCAGGCGGTTCCAACACACATTCCTCCCGACACCAATACGAGAAATTTGGCAAACTCGCGCCGATTAACGTGCTCGGCCTCGAGCCGTTCGATTGGGAAATCTACTTCCCAGGCTGGTTTTGAGGGTACCGGATCTTCGTTCATCGAGAATTTAACCCAAATCCGAAGTCTCGGCGGCTGACCCGGCCGCCCTACAAGGCAACTTCGAAATTTTGGTTTAGTCAACCACGAGTCTGGTGCTGCCTTTTGGCATCATGATGTGGACTTTGGTACGTATTTCCTGCTGGCCGAAAACGAATGTGTGAACCGGCGAACTATGAGGCCTGGCCTCCTCGAGTTTCTCTCGCCGGCCGTACCAGAGCGCCCCGCTCGGGCATACCGTCGCACACATCGGCCGCAGGCCGACACTCGTCCGGTCATAGCACATATTGCACTTCATCATCAGGTCGGAGAGTTCGATCTTTTTTGGCACCCCGAATGGGCAGGCCAACACACAATTCGAGCAAGCGACGCAGCGCGCAGTGTTAGCCGAATGTACAACTCCGAATTCGTCCTTGGTAATCGCGTCAGCCGGACAGACTTTGGCGCAAGCCGGATCCTCACAGTGCATACAGATTTGCACGGAGGTTTGTGGCGAAAGGGCTCTTTTGACGTAGTCGACGCTGATCATGGGGAGCTGGCCGTTTGTCTCGCATTCCGCGCAAGCCATCTCACAAGCGTGGCAGCCAATACACCTTTGCGGATCGATAAAGAACTCTTGCTCGGTATCGAACTGAAAAGGCGTCATTCGTTATCTCCTGTTCCAGGGATCAGCTGCTTTGGTAGGCTCGAGCTTCATTGGCCGGGGGCGCCGCGACGCCTGTTGGTTCCAGACGTGCCGCGCAAACCTTGAACTCCGGGATCTTCGAAACAGGATCAAGAATGCCGGAAGTGAGCTGATTGGCTGACTTCTTGCCAGGCCAATGGTAAGGGATAAAAACTGTGTCCTCCCGAATTGTTTCAACCAGCTGGGCTGGGAATTCTGCTGCTCCTCTTCTGGTGACGACCCGGACCAATTCCCTATCTTCAATCCCATGCTTTGCGGCAAGCCTGGGGTGGATCTCCAACAGAGGCTCGGGATATTGTTCAACCAGCTTGCCAATCCGCCGTGTCTGGGTGCCGCTCAAGTACTGGGACACGACCCGTCCCGTCGTTAAGATAATGGGATACTCAGCATCGGTTATCTCCCCGGGATCACGGTACGGAACTGGTTGGAAATGCGCCTTCCCGTCAGAGGTATAAAACTTGCCATCCTCCCAGAGCCGGGGAGTTCCGGGATGGTCCAGTTCAGGGCAAGGCCAGAAGACCCCCAGGTTTCTTTCGATCTTTTCGTAGCTAATCCCGTAGTAGTCAGCAGTACCACCGTGGGAGGCCAGGCGCAGCTCATTGAAGATTTCCTCAGCTGATTGAAAGGCGAAGTATTTACCGGCTCCGAGCCGCCCAGCCAATTCATGCAGGATATCGGTATCGCGCCGGGCGTCACCAGGCGGATCGACTGCAGCGCGGATTCGCACAACCCGGCCCTCAGCCGTCGTAACCGTTCCTTCCTCTTCCTCCTGCAGTGAGCCTGGAAGAATGATATCAGCGTGCCGGGACGTTTCGTTGAGGAAAAAGTCGATGCAGGCATAAAACTCAAGCTTCTCGAACGCTTCGCGGACCATGTTGTTGTTGGGCAACGACACCAGCGGGTTGAAGCAAATCGATAACAATCCGCGGATCTCGCCGCGGTGCATGGCCTCCACGATCTCGTAGGCGGTGAGTCCTTTTCCAGGCAGTTCGCTTTCGGGAATACCCCACACCCCCGCGATGTAGCGGCGATGCTCCGGATTCTCAATATCGCGGTTGCCAGGGAGTTGGTCGCATTTATGGCCGTGCTCGCGGCCGCCTTGACCGTTGCCCTGGCCGGTGATTGTTCCATAACCACAAAATGGCTTTCCGATGCGGCCGGTGGCGAGCACTAGGTTGATGCACGCCGACACATTTTCTACTCCCTTGCTGTGATGTTCGATACCACGGGCATGAAGCAGGAAGCTCGTTTTGGCTTTGCCCCACCATTCGGTAGCAGTTTGAATCAGTCGGGCCGGGATTCCAGTCACGGACTCCGCCCAGGACAGATCGTAAGAATTGACTGCCTCCGCCGCTCCTTCAAATCCGCTCGTGTACCGGTTGATAAAATCATGGTCAATCCAGTCGTTACGAAGAAGTTCCCGGAGAATTGCGCCGTACAGGGCTGAGTCCGTCCCAGGCTTTATGGGCAAATGCAAGTCAGCCGTTCGAGCGATAGGAGTGACTCGCGGATCGACCACGATCAGCTTGGCGCCGTTATCGCGAGCCTGCCAGATCCAGTGAGTTAACGTTGGGAAAGTCTCGCTTACGTTGGACCCGCAGAGCATAATGACTTCCGCGTGCGTCAGGTCGGCGAAGGAATTCGAAATGCGGTCCAGGCCGAATGCCTTCTTGTTGCCCGCTCCGGCGCTCACCATGCAGAGGCGGCCGTTGTAATCGAGGTTCTTTGTCTTGAGCGCGATCCTGGCAAACTTTCCGATAAGGTACGATTTTTCGTTCGTGAGTGAAACACCCGACAGCAAGGCGAATGAGTCTGGTCCGTGAGCCTTCTGGATCCTCCCGATCTCGCCCACCGTCCGCTCCATTGCCTGCTGCCAGGAAATCGGCTCAAATCCAGTGCCTTCCCGGCGTTGGAGAGGATTCTGCAATCGATCCGGGTGGTTGTTCTGCAGATAGCGCTGCACACCTTTTGGACAAAGACGTCCCTGGTTGAAGGGAAATTCTTCCCAGG
>Ga0306923_10006912_pt1 | contig 11236 bp, 8 predicted proteins | sample sta12Can44000108_FD_203841 | JGI IMG/M metagenome (GOLD analysis project Ga0306923, IMG submission 203841) | Lab enrichment of tropical soil microbial communities from Luquillo Experimental Forest, Puerto Rico - statanox.12C.anox.44.000.108 (v2)... | ecosystem: Environmental > Terrestrial > Soil...
GCCCCCAGCCGACCCGGCCGACCCAGCCGACCCGGCCGACCCGGTGGACCCGCCGGCCGTCCCGGCAGAGCCGCGCCCGGGGAACCCGCCCCCAAAGCCACCGCCTCCGCCGCCAGGCCCGCCGAACGCTCCCGCCACCGTCGGCCCAGCGTTCGGCAGCGACCCGGTTTGCGTGCTGTTCACCGTGTCGAGCGAGTACGCCAACGGCCCGGCAAGCCCCGCCACCAGCGCGAACCCGAGCGGCACCGCGGCCACCCACGGGGCACCCCGGCGCCGCCCATGCGGGCCGCCCACGCCACCCGTCAGCAGGGGCACCGCGAACAGCGCCACCACGCCCAGCAGTCCCGCGAGCAGCACCACCCACCGCAGCCACGGCAGCCACTCAGGCGTCCGGTCGAGGAGCATGAACGACCACACGGCGGTCACCGCCACGGCGGCCGCGGCGCACGCGCGCCCGGCCATCCCGAGCCGCGCCTGCCACAGCGACGCCGCGCCGACGCCGACCAGGGCGCCGATCGCCGGGCCCAGGGCCACCATGTAGTAGGGATGGATAATCCCCTGCATGAAGCTGAACACCAGCCCGGTCACCAGCAGCCAGCCGCCCCAGATCGCGGCGAACGCCCGCATCCGCGTGACAGAAGAGGCAGCTGAAGAGGCAGCCGGAGAGGCGACCGGAGAAGACCGCCAGGAGACCGACCGCCAGGAGACCGACCGCCGCGACACCCATAGCAGTGCCCCCAGGGAGATCAGTGCCGCCGGAATAAGCCAGCTCACCTGCCCGCCGAACTCCGACTGGAACAGCCGCAAGATCCCCGTCGACCCCCCGAACCCGCCGGCCCCGCCACCCCCGAAGCCGCCGCCGCCCACGCTGCTGCCGTTGAACCCGATCGACCCGGTCTCGGTCCCGTCGAGCCGCCCGAGCCCGTTGTAGCCGAGCGCCAGCTCCAGGATGCTGTTGTTCGTCGACCCGCCGAAGTACGGCCGGTCGGCCGCCGGGGTGAGCTGCGCGATCGCCACCCACCAGCCGGCTCCGGCGACGACCGACGCACCGAACACGGCCACCTGCCACAGCCGCCGCCGCATCCGCGCCGGCCCGGCCCATAGGTACGCGAGACCGAACCCGGGCAGCACGAGGAACGCTTGCATCATCTTGGCCAGGAACCCGAACCCCAGCAAGAGCCCGGCGAACACCAGCCACCGCGTGCGGTCCCGTTCGATCGCCCGCTGCACGCAGTACGCGGACGCGGTCATCAGCAGCACGAGCAGCGCGTCCGGGTTGTTGAACCGGAAGATCAGCGCCGCCGCCGGCGTGAGCGCCAGCACCAGCCCCGCCACGAGGCCGGCTCCAGGCCCGAACCATCGTCGAACCGCCGCGTACAGCAAGAACACGGCCAGGACGCCTTCCAGCGCCTCCGGCGCCAGTATCGACCACGAGTTGAACCCGAACACCCGCGCCGACAGCTCCATCACCCACAGCGACGCGGGCGTCTTGTCCACCGTGATGAAGTTCGACGAGTCGAACGAGCCGAAGAAGAACGCCTTCCACGACTTGGTCCCGGCCTGCACCGCCGCGGCGTAGAAGTCGTTCGCGTAGCCGTTCCTGCTCAGGTTGAACAAGTAGAGCAGCGCGGCGACCGCCAGCAGGCCGAGCAGCGCCGGCCGCGCCCACGCGGGGTCGCGCGACGGTCCCCGCCACAGTCGGCGGACGCCGAGTCCGGAGACAGGCGGCGAAACGGATACTGCGGCTGTCGTGGCGCTCATCGAGTGCTCCCAGTTGACTGGTCGAACATGACATCGGACATAACAGGCTCAGGTGCGGGCCCCCACGGCGCCTCCGACGCCGGTGCCCCCGACGCCGGTGCCCCCGACGCCGGCGCCTCCGACGCGGGCGCCCTTGAAGCCGGCGCCCCCGACGCCGGTGCCCCGAACACCCAGCCCCGGTACAGCACGAACCGCAGCAGCGTCGCCGCGAGGTTCGCCGCCACCAGCACCAGGACCTCGACAACCCGGCTGGAGGAGTGCAGCACCGCCAGCGCTCCCGAGGTCAGCGCGAGCCCCGCGCCGAACGCGATGAGCCCGCGGAACTGGTGCCGGGCGGCGCCTTCCCGCCCCCGCACGCCGAACGTCAGCCGCCGGTTCGCCGCCGTGTTCCCCACCGCGGTCAGCAGCAGCGCCAGCGCGTTCGCCGCCTGCGCCCCCAGCACCCCGCGGAACACCAGGTACAGCACCACATACGCGACCGTGCTCGCGAGCCCGATCAGCAGGAACCGGGGCAGCTGCCAGGCGAGCCCCCGGACAGGCGTCGCGTCCCGCAGCCGCGGCACCTTCAGCGAGCCTCGCAGCAGCCCCCAGCCGACCCGCCGGATCCCGCGCAGGTCGCCCAGCGCGGTCGACACGATGTCCACCCGCGAGTCGGCGTCGTCGATCCAGTCGACAGGCACCTCGTGAATCCGCAGCCCCGCCCGCTCGGCGAGCACGAGGAGCTCGGTGTCGAAGAACCACGACGTGTCCGCGACAAGCGGCAGCAGCTCGCGGGCCGCCGACGCCCGGATGGACTTGAACCCGCACTGCGCGTCGGAGAAGCCGACGCCGAGCGTCGCGCGCAGCAGCAAGTTGTAGCAGCGGGATATCGTCTCCCGCTTCGCGCCCCGGATCACCCGCGAACCGCGTGCCAGCCGCGTGCCGATGGCCACGTCGCTGTGCCCGGACAGCAGCGGCGCGACCAGCGGGAGCAGGGCGTTCAGGTCGGTCGACAGGTCCACGTCCATGTAGGCGAGGACCTCCGCGTCACTGGCCGACCAGATCGCGTGCAGCGCCCGCCCGCGCCCGGGCAGGTCCATGTGGACCGCCCGGACCTCGGGATGGGATGCCGCCAGCTCGCGCGCGATCGCCCAGGTCCGGTCGGTGCTGCCGTTATCCGCGATCGTCACCCGTACCGTGCACGGGAAACTGTCACGCAGATAACAGACGAGCCGCCGGACGCTTGGCGCGAGATCGCGCTCCTCGTTCCGCACCGGGACGACAATTTCTACCTGAGGCGACCCGGCGACCTGCGGTTCTGTATTCATGCGGACGAGTCTGCGGAACCGGAATGAGCCGCACCTGCGCCATAATTCAGCGCTTGCTATGACACCGCTAAGGCTCTGCGAAAGCTATCCCGCCGCTGAATTTCCGCCGAGAATTATCCCGAACGGTCGCGTTACTCCGCTTCGCTCCGCCAGAATCCGGTTACCCACTCACGAGGAAGGAGAGCGTGCTGACGTCGATCGAGTTCGCGATGGCCTTGTAGCCGGCGTCGTTGGGGTGCAGATGATCGCCACTGTCGTAGGCGGGCAGCATTTCGGCGCGGTCGAAGGGGTCGCGCAGCACCGCGTCGAAGTCGGCCACCGCGTCGAACGCGCCGCTGCTCCGGATCCAGCGGTTGACGGCCTGGCGCACCTTGTTGCCTTGGGCCGTGTAGTAGTTCGCGCCCTGGTCCGGCTGCAAGGTGGCGCCTACCACCGCGATGCCGTGCTTGTGTGCGATGCCGATCAGCTGGCGATAGGCGTCGGTGAGCTGCGACGGGCTCAGATCCGGGTGCTCGCCGATGTCGTTGGTGCCCTCCCAGAGGATCACGGCCCGGACGCCGGTCTGCTCGATTACGTCCCGGTAGAACCGGGTCACCGCGCTCTGCCCGGCGGTCCCGCCGCCGCCCAGCAACTGGTTGGCGGAGATGCCCGCGTTCAGCACGGACAGTCGCAGCCCGGCGGGCAGCTTGAGCAGCCGGCGTGCCAGGTCGTCGAGGTAGCGTTCGTTGCCGTCCCGGGTGGACCCGACGCCGTTGCTCGTGGAGGCGCCGAACGTGACGACCGCGCCAGCCACCGACGGGTTCACGACGTCCACCCCGTCGAGAAAGTACCAGGCGAAGATCTTGTCCGGGTACGCGGTAGCCGACGTCGTCCCAGTGTGGTCACCGGGGGTGGAGTAATAGCTGGTGGCAACCGCGGCGGGATGCCAGGTGGCCGGGCCGGTGGCCTGCTTGACGTAGATCGACACGGCTAGGTCCTGCTCCGCGCCGACGCTGAGCCTCACCGGGTCGCTGAACTCCCGCTGCTCGGCCGGGATCGTGACGGTATCCCGTCCCCCGAACGTCAACCGGTGGCTGCTGCCCGTCACCGTCCGCGCCCCGGTCTGGCGCAGCGCCACCCGGACGTCGGCGATCTCCAGGGGCTTGGTGCCGAACACGTTGGAGATCCTGATTCGCAGCTCGCGCCCGCCGACGCTGGTGTGCACGATGTCCCGCACCGTCCTATCCCGGAACCCGGTATGCGACAGCCCGGTTGCCGCGGCCGTCACCTGGGCGGCGGACCAGGTGCCTACCCAGGCGGGCGGCGCGGCGGCCCGCGCGGTCACGGGCGCCCCGGGCACGACGTACACGACGGACACGACGGCGGTGAACAGCGCGGCAGCGGCAATCCGAATCATCACCACGGCATTCTCCCGAACAGCCCCGCACCCGCGCACCGCAAACGACACCGATGTAGTACCTATCACCCTCATCGGGGGCGGGTGGTTAGCCCGCCCGGGCGGTGCGTGGCACACTGGGCATGGCCGCAGGCGGAATCGGCGTCTGGCGGTGCCTGATAACTTCATACGGAAGATGATCTAGGTGATGCCTGATGGCGACCTTCAGAACGTACGCGGAGGCCTTGAGGCCCGACCACCCGCTGATGAAGATCCACGAGGCCGCGCTCACGTGGCGCCCCAGCAGATACCGGCCCGCCGAAATCGAGCGGGACCTGCGCGCTGAGCCGGGTGTTGTTCTCGGGGACATTCTCCACCGGACCGGTGGCGTCTATGAAACCACGACTTCCCTGACGCCGAAGTTCCGCGAGGACATCCGCGAGATAGCGGAGCTGACATCGGACGGCCCGCTCCTCAGGATCGCGGAGCTTGCCGAAGTGCCCGTCTCACTGGAGCATCTTCGTCACGTGGATCCGCAAACCCGCATACTCATCGGCTACCGGCTCGATGTCACCCCGGCCGAGAGCCCACGGCTGCGCCGCAGGCTTGCGCTTCCGCCTGATCCCACGATTACGCTGCACTTTGACGAGGTCCCTTTCCCGGACACCCCGGAAAGGTTCTGGGGCGCTATGCGTCTGGACACGCCCGGCCTGAACGCGAGCAGCCGTTCGGCCTAATGAGCACTTGATGTCCTGCTCCTCCTCGGCTTTCGATAACGCGAAGGATCCCTCGACCTATAGGTCGAGGGATCCTTCGCATTAATTCGATCTTGGTGCGCCTATAAGGATAGGTGGGGCCAGGGGGCCGTGGGGGCCTGCCGGCGTGGCCCGCGCGGCGGCTGTGGGCCCGGCCCCGCAGCGCCTGGCCGACCCACAGCCCCGTGGACGCCATTCGTCCTCATCAATTCCCGGCCCGCCCGAGTAGGATCGGCAGTTGATGACTGACAGTGTCTCGCTTTCAATCTGTGGCGATGTCGAGCGGCCCGCTTGCCTCGCGCCGGAAGAGCTGCGCTCTTTGATGGACGCCGAACTGGTCGCGGACTTTCACTGCCGCGAGGGCTGGAGTCGGCTCGGCGAGCGCTGGCGCGGAGTGCGGCTCCGGACCCTGCTCGCGCTCGCTGGCGCCGCCGACGCGGCCGGCTATGTCACGGTCGGCTCCGGCGAGTACACCGCCGTGCTCACCCGCGAGCAAGCCGAGGATGAGCGGGTGCTCCTCGCGCTCGAGCACGAAGGAGCCGCGAGCCCCCGGCCCGCCGGGTTCCCGCGGCTGGTCGGCCCCTCCGAGTGGGACTGCTTTCTGAGCGTCAAGTCGGTGGACCGGATAGAGGTCACCCGCCAGCCTCAGCAGGCGACCGCGGAGACGATTGCGCTCGCCCGGCTCGAACGCTAAGCGACCTTGCGTCCCACGAGATGAAAGACGCGGCTGAGCTGGCGGTAGGGGTCTCGCCGGCTGGCTTGGAGTTCTACCGCGGCCGTCGCCGCTACCTCCTTTGAATCGCTGGGGTCCAGGCCGGCTCCGCTGAACTCGAGCCAGTCGACGAACAGCCATACCCCGTACCAGCGCAGCGGTTCCACGCCGCGGCTCCGCATGAGCTCGCTGAGTTCCTCCACCGTGTCGGCCCGGCCCGGCACCCCCAGCACCCCGATCTCGGTTCTGGCGTCGAACGACGCCAGGGCATCGTCCCATCGCCGTTCCATGGCCGGGCGCACCGCAGCCGCCTTGGCGTTGCCCGTCATGACCGAGACGATGCCGCCCCCGGCAGCGCACCGGCACAGCTGGCTGACCAGCGGCTCCGGCCGCTCTTGGTAGCCGAGCACACCATGACACAGCACGGCGGCGAAGCGCCGCCCGCCCGCCGCCTCCTCGGCGTTCTCGCCGTCGGCCTGGACGAGCGTCACCCGCTGCCGGGCCTGCGCGGGCAGCCGCGCCAGGCGCTGCCTGGCTTTGTCCAGCATCGCCGGCGACGAGTCAAGCAGCATCACGTCGTAACCGGCCTGGGCCAGCGGAAACGATTGATGGCCCGCGCCGCCGCCGACGTCGAGCACGGGCGCCGGGGGCGGCGGCAGGTGCTCCAGCAGCTGCTGGTGCATCACATAGGTGCGCACGTACCCCTTCACCGAGGCGTAAGCCTCGTCGGCGAACTGGTCAGCCAGACCGGCCCAGATGTCATCGCTCACCCCGCCAAGATACGGCGGTAAATGGTTCGGCCGTCTGAACCCCGTTCAGCAGCAGCTGCTCGGCGGCGCCGAGGCCGGTGGCGGGGACCATGCGTGGGGCCACTATCCGGACCGCACCCCGCTGCACGAATGGCTGAACGAGCGCGGGCTCCTCGATCCGGCGAATCCGCCGCTGAAGCCCTGAGCCCGGCGCCCTTCGTCTCCTCAGCTGGCGGCGCTGCGCCAGCCGTGGTGGTAGCTCTCGCGCACCACGGCCGAATAGGGCGCCGGGCTGACGATGGCGCGGACCGCGAACTGCTCGTGCGGCTGGACGGTGGTCTTGCGGCTGCCGCCGTCCGGTTCGCCCCAGATCACGCGCACCTCGGCGCCGACAGGGACGTCGGGGTCCACCGTGGCCAGCGACAGCGCCGCGCGCTCGTTCGCGCTGTAGCCGGTGAACATCGACAGCCCCACGACCTTCCCGTCGGCATCGACGACCGAGTCGAAGTTGGACGACCCGTAGTTGGCGTTCGGCAGGTCGAAGAACTGGTAGCCGGGCACGTCCCCGACGGGGGAGGCGAGCAGCGCCGCGACGTCGGAGGCATTCCAGGCCAGGGTGACCTTGCGCCGCTGGACCGCCGGATCGATGGCCTCCAGCGCGGAACGCCCGATGAAGTCGTGGTCGAACTTCACGTGCGAGCCGTAGCCGAGCTCCCACGGGTTCGTGTAGTAGTCCTCGATCGACTCCGACACGAAGGACCCGGCGATCGCGTTCGTCGCCTCGTAGCCGTCCGCGGGCAGCCACTCCCGGTAGGGCCGCAGCCCGGCAGCGGTGTAGATGGCCGGCAGCGGGGAGGGGATCCAGCCCGACTCCAGCGTGTTGCACGAGTACGCCCGCGCGCCGCACGGCTCGAGGCCGAACTCGCGGCCCGCCTCCAAGATGGCGTCCCGGACCCTGTCATAGCTCTCGTACGGACCCCAGATCTCCAGGCCGGGGGCGCCCGCCATGCCGTGCCGCAGGGTGCGGACCCGCTCCCCGCCGATGGCCATGTGCCCCATCCGGAAGAAGCGGACCTGCTCCATCGGGCCGCCGTTGAGCTGCTCGATGATCGGCCAGGCGTTCGGGCCCTGGATCTGGAAGCGCCATACCTCGCGAGTGACCGCCTTGCCGTACGGGCGGGACGGCGATCGCGGGTCCAGCCGGACGTCGACGTTGTAGCCCGTGCCCGCCTTGTACATCAGCCAGTTGGCGACCGGCGCGCGGCCGACGAACACGAACTCCTCGTCCGCTAGGTGGAAGAGGATGCCGTCACCGATCACGCCGCCCTCGGGGGAGACCGGGACGAACTGCTTGGCCGCCTCGACCGGGAAGTTCGCCATGCTGTTGACGCCGGTGTCGGTGAGCAAGCGCAGCGCGTCGGGTCCGGACAGGAAGATGTTGTGCATGTGGTGCGTCTGGTCGTACAGCACCGCCGTCTCGCGCCAGGCGATCACCTCGCGGCGGAAGTTGGTGAACTCCGACGGCACGACCGGGTAGATGTAGGCACCGAGCTGCGAGTTCCGCAGCAGCTCGACCGTGTTCCCCGAGGCGTCAAGCAGTTCCTGCAAGTTCTTCGCGCTCATGTGTCTCACCCGTTCTCGTGCGGCTTCGCGGACTGATGCTAACGCCGCCCCGGCCGCCCGAGAATGGCCCATGTGGCCGCGCCCAGCCGCGGTGCGCGGCGTTTGGTCCCGGCACCAATAGCCCGTGTCCGGCGGGGAGTCACCCCGGGTCCGTTCGGGATCAAAATCTCTTCAGGCAAGCTGCCGGAGCACGCCGGTAAGGACGGAGAGGAAGTGATCGGCGTGCGTCCCGCTGAAGGGGAGCGGCGGGCGGATCTTGAGTGTGTGTCCGAACGGGCCGGTGGCGCTGATCAGCACGCACCGGTCTCGCATTCCGTTGACGATCGCCGCCGCGAGCTCGCCCGACGGGGCGCCGTCGGCGTCCACGACGTCCACGCCGAAGTACAGGCCGGCGCCGCGGACCTCGGCGAGGACCGGGTTATCGCCGGCGAGGCGGGTCAGGCCGGCCTTCAGGTAGGCGCCGGTGGCTTCGGCGTTGGCGGGGAGATGCTCGGCTTCGAGGACGTCCAGCACCGCCGCTGCCGCGGCCACGCACACCGGGTTGCCCCCGAACGTGTTGAAGTACCGCCCCGACCGCCCGAAGTCCTCGATCACGTCGTGCCGCGCCACGATCCCGGCGATCGGCATGCCGTTGCCCATTGGCTTCCCCATGGTGACGATGTCCGGGGCCAGGCCGTGCCGCTGGTAGCCCCACATGTGGCTGCCGGTCCGGCCGAAACCGGACTGGACCTCGTCGGCGATGTAGAGGCCGCCCGCCTCGCGCACCAGGTCCTGGACGGCGCTGAGCTCGGGCGCGTCGGGCAGCACCCCGTCGGAGGAGAACAGGGAGTCCGCCAGGAAGGCCGCGAGCCGGATCCCGTGCCGGTTCAGGTCCGTGATCGCGGCGGCCACGTCGCCGGCCCGGGGCGGCGCGGGCACGGTGCGCACGTGCGGGGCGAGCTGGATGCCCAGGCTGGGGGAGAGTTCGGCGATGGCGGCGGTCACGCCGTGGTAGGCGTCGGCGGTCACGATCACCCCGGTGCCGCCGGTGTGCAGCCGGGCGATCCGGAGCGCGAGGTCGTTCGCCTCGCTGCCGGTGCAGGTGAACATCGCGTGGCCGTCGATGGCGTGGGTGGCCAGCAGGCGTTCCGCGTAGTCGACGACGCCTGTCGTCAGGTACCGGGTGTGCGTGTTGAGGGTCTGGAGCTGCGCGGTGACCGCTTCGGTGACACGGGGATGGCAGTGCCCGACCGACGGGACGTTGTTGTACGCGTCGAGGTAGGCGGTGCCGTCCTGGTCGTACAGGTAGACGCCCTCGCCGCGGGCGAACAGCACGGGCTTGGCGTAGAAGAGCCGGTAGGCGCCGCCGAGCGCGGCGTCCCGCCGGGCGATGAGTTCTTGGACGGTTTCCATCGCTGATCTACTCCAATGCCGCTCGGAGCCGGTTCTGGACGACGTCCTCCGGTATCGACCGGAGCAGGCCGAAGTGCTCGACCGCCTGCGGCGTGCTGCGCAGCAGGTAGTCCTTGTTGCCCGGATCACGGGCCGCGTTCCACTGGCTCACGATGATCCTGGCGGCGAGCCGCAGCAGCATGAACTCGCTGATCAGCGCCACGGCGCCGTCGTCGAGCGGATCGACCGCGTGATAGCCGGCGACCACGTCGAGGACCGGCGCCAGCGGGTCCCGGACGTCGGTGCCGAACTGATAGCAGGCAGCGACAGCCACGTCCATCGCGATCGGGCCCGCGAGGCTGTCGCCGAAGTCGAGCACGCCGGTGATCTTGGCTGTCGCGTCATCGGTGAGCAGGTTGTCGCCGTGGAAGTCGGTGTGGATGATCTGTCTGGGCAGGCCGGCAAGGCGTGGCCTGACGATGGCGTCGAAGCGGTCGAAGCAGTCCAGCAGGGCTGGGTGCTGGCCTGTTCTCGGCAGCTGGCCGAGCAGGGGGCGGAGCTGGGGGAACCTCTGCAGGTCCCACAGGTGCGTGCGGTTCGCGCCCGGATGGCGCAGCGACCGAAGGGCCTGGTCGAGCCGGGCGAGCGTCGCCCCGATGTCACCGCGCAAGGCTTTGCTGACGGGCGCGTCGCTCAGCGGGCGCCCGTCCAGGTACGTGGTCATCCGCACGAGACGCGGCCGCGGCCCGTCGAGGACCAGCTCCGGGCGGCCGTCGAGCGTGCAGACAACCCGTTGCACTGGCAGCTCAGGCGCGGTTCGTGCGAGGTGCAGCAGCACCGCGGTCTGGAAGCTCACCTGCGCGGCGTCCGGGGCCGCGGCGTCCGGGGCCGCGGCGCTGACCTTGAGCAGCCTCGACGTCCCGTCCGGCGCAACCAGCCGGAAGATGTCGTCGTACTCGGCCGGCAGCCGCTCCGCTTTCCCCGCGACCCCGTAGCACTCGCGGGCGATTTCCTCCGCCTGTACATGCGATACGCGGACCGGGGCGGACACCACCCCATCCTAGGCGAGCCTCCGGTCGCGCTGCCGATTTGTCCCGGGTTTCTGTCGTGATAGCAGCGGGAATCCGGAACAAATCGAGCTGCCCAGCCTACTTGGTGCGGAAGCGGAAGCTTTTTCTTAAGTGACGCGAGTGGCCCGCTATCGCATGATGCGTCTGCTTTGATTGCGATTTCCCGTGCTATAGCACGGGAAATCGCAATCAAAGACCTGACCTGGGCAGAAGACATAGCCCTATCGATGCTCGAAAAATACGTCGAGTCCAAAATAGGAGCATAAAGTAATCCAGCCTATGAGCGGTGATCCTGGCGTGGCTCGGCCAGCGGATTCCATCACCGTGTGTGATGGCGTGGCCTATGACACGTGGGCGCCGATGAGGTGGCCGACGCCGTAGGTGACCGCGGCCGCCAGCGCGCCGGTGAGCATCTGGCGCAGCCCCATCCGGATGGCGGAACGACCGTTCAGCGCCCCGATCGTGGCGCCGACGCCGAACATCGCGGCGAGCGCCAGGCCGATCGCGGTCACC
>Ga0306923_10006915_pt1 | contig 11234 bp, 6 predicted proteins | sample sta12Can44000108_FD_203841 | JGI IMG/M metagenome (GOLD analysis project Ga0306923, IMG submission 203841) | Lab enrichment of tropical soil microbial communities from Luquillo Experimental Forest, Puerto Rico - statanox.12C.anox.44.000.108 (v2)... | ecosystem: Environmental > Terrestrial > Soil...
CGCGATTGTTACTTCCGGGGCCGCCGCCGCCATGGAATCGGGACTTGCCGGCATCCTTACCGGAGATAATCCGAAGTTTATTCAACAAATCCCCGACCTCACCGGCATGAAGTCCGAAGTGATCATCCAGAAGTCGCACCGCAATCCTTTCGATCACCAGCTACGGAATACCGGCGTGAAGCTCATGGTCATCGAGTCGCGCGACGACCTGCGAAAAGCGGTCAACCCGCAAACCGCCATGATGCATTTCTCGAATTTCGCCAATTCGGAAGGTCAGATTAAGGTCGACGAATGGGTGAAACTCGGCAAAGAGTTGAAGATCCCTACCTTCATTGACGCCGCCGCCGATACGCCTCCGGTCTCTCATCTTTGGGACTACGCCAACATGGGCTACGACCTGATTGCCTATAGTGGCGGGAAGGCAATCCGCGGACCGCAATGCGCCGGACTGCTGCTTGGCCGCGCCGACCTGGTCGCCTACGCGCTCCTCAACAACAGCCCACACGAAGACACCATCGGCCGCAGCCAAAAAGTCGGCAAAGAAGAAATCGTCGGTATGATCAAGGCTCTTGAGCTCTATCTGCAGGATGACCAGGACGCGCTCAACAAGGAATGGCAGCGCCGCCTGGAAGTCATTTCCGCAAAAATCACGACGCTTCCCGCCGTCACCACTTCATATTTCGTTCCAGACATCGCGAACCATGTGCCACACATGGAAATCAAGTGGGACCCCGCGCGCATCAATCTTTCGCCGCGGGAAGCCAATGCCGCTCTGCGAAGCTCGAAGCCCTCCATCGTTCTCTCTACTTCCGAGAAACATGGCGGCCAGTATGCCGGTCTCGCGATGTGTTCCTTCATGCTCCAGCCCGGCCAGGAGAACATTATCGCCGACAGGCTCTACGAGTTGCTCAAGGCACACACCACATGAGGTTGACGCCAGCAGATTCCGCCGCCCGGTGCTTCTGTGTCTGAAGCGAGTTCGCGCAACGTTCGCTGGTATCTTGTCTTCTGGCTGTTTGTTTTGAGCGCGGTTTCTTTCCTCGATCGCGTCAACATTTCTGTGGCAGGAAGCTCGATTGCCGCCGAATACCATTTGAGCCACATTCAGTTAGGCTGGGTTTTCAGCGCGTTTCTGTTGGGATATGCGCTCTTTCAGACTCCCGGCGGTTGGCTTGCCGACCGCCTTGGCCCGCGGCTTGTGCTCGCCGCTGGTGTCATCTGGTGGGGCATTTTCACGGCGCTCACCGCGGCGGTCTCGCCAACGATTGCAGGCGCCATCCTCTTCTTCGTTCTGGTGCGTTTTCTTCTTGGTGCCGGCGAAGCCATCATTTTTCCCGCTTCCAATCAGTTCGTCTCGCGATGGATTCCGACACAGGAACGAGGCTTGGCCAATGGCTGGATTTTCGCGGGCGTGGGCGCCGGCGCGGGTTCCGCTCCCGCGTTTGTCACCTACATCATGGTGCATTACGGCTGGCGTTGGTCTTTCTGGCTCAGCGCTCTCATCGGACTGCTGGTGGGAGCGATTTGGTATCTGGCGGCTCGCGACACGCCCGAAGGACATCCAAGCGTTTCGCAGTCCGAATTGGCGCACATTCAATCTGGGCGCGCAGCCCAATCGGCCGCGGACCCGACCACTGCTCGCTCACACGTGTCCTGGTCCGCAATACTTCGCAGCGTCGATGTTTGGGCTGTCACACTCAGCTATTTTTGCTTCGGCTATGTGGCGTGGATCTACTTCAGCTGGTTTTACATTTATCTTGCCAAAGTACGTGGCCTCGATTTGAAAGCCAGCGCGTTTTACAGCACGTTTCCGCCGCTCGCCATGGTCGCTTGCAGTCTGTTAGGCGGCGTAATCAACGACCGTATCACGAAAACCCATGGCAAGCGTGCCGGCCGTTGCGGCATCGCCGCTTTCGCTCTGTTCCTGGCGGCCGTTCTTTTGATTCTCGGCTCGCAAGCGGCAAGCGTCCGCCTTGCGGGCATGGTTCTCTCCGCTGGCGCCGGTGCCCTGTACCTCTCGCAAAGCTCCTATTGGTCGGTTACCGCCGACGTTGCCGGTAGCCGCGCCGGGTCCGCATCGGGTTTTATGAACATGGGTGCGCAACTGGGTGGCGCGGTCACCGCTTCACTCACGCCTGTGATTGCCGGCAAGCTCGGGTGGAATGCCTCGTTCCTTGCCGCTGCCTTCCTGAGCGCGCTTGGCGCGGTGGCATGGTTCTTCGTCAATCCCAATCGAAGCCTCACAGCGCGAGTCCCAGTGTGAGGCGTGACAAATCCCAGGAGTTGCCCAAGAATGACTGACAACCGGTGAAAGAGTGACATGAGGAGCGGCCTTATGGCTGTCGAAGACACAATCAAGCGAATCAAGGAGATCGGAATCGTTCCGGTGGTGCGTGCGGCGAACATCGACGAAGCCCGCCAGGCCATCAATGCCATTTGTGCGGGCGGTATTCCAATTATTGAGGTTACGATGACGGTGCCCGACGCGCCGGCGATGATCCGTGAGCTTGTTCAGCAGTATGGCGAGCAGGTTCTCACGGGCGCTGGCACGGTCACTACGGCACGACAAGCTGAAATCTGCTTGGAATCTGGAGCGCAGTTCCTGGTAAGTCCGGGCCTTTCGGTGCCCGTTCTGCAGACCGCAGCGAAACACGGTATCCTGGCCATCCCCGGCGCGCTAACCCCCACCGAAGTCATGGCGGCTCTGGAAGCCGGCGCTCGGGTCATTAAGATCTTTCCCTGCGGAAGCGTTGGTGGCGCCAAGCACCTCAAGGCTCTACGGGCCCCTTTCCCGGAAACACCTTTCATCCCAACAGGCAGCGTAAACCTTTCAAATGCAGCGGAATACTTCGCTGTCGGGGCATTCGCCCTGGGTGTCGGCGCGGATCTTGTGGACCTCGCTGCCCTGCGCCGGAACGAATCGCAGAAAATTGTGGAAATGGCCAAGTCTCTTATTGAGACGGTACGGCTCGCCCGTCCTAAACCTGGCTAGGCGCGGCTCCAAAAGACACAGCGTTGCGTGCGCGCGGAAAACGAAATTTCTTATCGCAAATACGCTTCACCGGACGAGAACGATTAGCCACGATTTTCACAACCACAAGCCTTTGCGCCGCCGGTCGAGATGGTCAATCATCCGCATCGGGCATCGGCCTCCGGAGGCCTCAGAAACCCCATCGCTCTTGATTCTTCCACCGCAATGGTTCGGACCGTCGCGACTTTCTAACCGTGGCCTCCAGTCAATTCCCGCACAATCGATCCGACAAAATTCTTCGCATCGCCAAACAGCATCAACGTTTTGTCCAGGTAATACAGCGGATTTTCAATTCCGGCAAATCCGGCGCCCATCCCGCGCTTGATGACCATCACCGTGCGGGCCTTATCCACATCCAGAATGGGCATGCCATAAATCGGGCTGCTCTTGTCTTCGCGCGCGGCCGGGTTGGTTACGTCATTTGCTCCGATAATCAGCGCCACGTCGGTTTGCGGAAAGTCCCCGTTGATGTCCTCCATCTCGAGCAGCTTGTCATACGGAATATCGGCTTCAGCCAGCAAGACATTCATGTGTCCCGGCATGCGTCCGGCCACCGGGTGTATGCCGAACTTCACGTCGACGCCGCGTTTTGTCAGTGCGTCATACAGTTCGCGCACCTTGTGTTGTGCTTGCGCAACGGCCATGCCGTATCCCGGCACGATTACCACTTTGCTCGCTGCCGCCAGAATCCCTGCCGCTTCTTCCGGTGACGCGCTCCGCACCGGACGCGCCTCCTGGCCCCCGGCCGCCGTCGGCTGTTCTTGCCCGAATGCGCCAAACAGCACGTTGGTAAACGAACGGTTCATCGCTTTCGACATGTTCACAGACAGAATGAAACCCGACGCTCCGTCGAGCGCTCCTGCGATGATCAGCAGCTTGCTTTGGAGGACAAAACCCATCGCCGCTGCCGAAAGTCCCGCGTAGGAGTTCAAGAGCGAGATAACCGTTGGCATATCCGCGCCGCCAATCGGAATGATCATCATCACCCCAAAAATCAACGGAATAATGATCATCACGGGAAATAGGTAGGTCTTTTCCGGATGCATCACCAGCATCACGGCAATGGCGATGGCAACCGCGAGCATTCCGAGGTTCACGATGTTCTGGCCCCGGTAAGTGATCGGCCGCTGTGGCAGCACTTCCTGCAATTTTCCCGCGGCCATCAAACTTCCCGTAAACGTCAGCGCGCCGAGAATGACTTCCAGAGAAAGCACGCCCATCATGAACGGCGGCACATCCGGCGCGCGCAGGTAAAATTCCGACGTGCCCACCAGCGTGACGCACAACGCTCCAAACGCGTGGCTCAGTGCGGTCCGTTGGGGGACTGCCGTCATCGCCACGCGTCCCAGGGGTATGCCGATAATCGTTCCCAGCACCAGCGCGATCGCGATCCATCGGTAGGAAACAATTCCCTGATAAAGCAGCGTGCCGCCGACCGCTAGCAGCATGCCCGCTTCGCCGGACCACACCCCTCGCCGTGCCGTTGCCGGCGAACTCAGCCACTTGAGAGAAAGAACAAAAAGGCCGGTTGCGACCAGATACGTGATTTCGATGACGTGCTCAGTCGCAATCATCTGGTCACGGCTTCCTTGGGCCGCTGGCCTTGAACATCTTCAGCATGCGGTCGGTGATAATGAAGCCGCCCACAATGTTGCTCGTCGCCGCGACGATTGCGATCGTTCCCAATATCGTGGCCAGCTTACTTTTCCCCTCGCCCGCCAGGATGATTGCTCCGACCACCGCGATTGCGTCCAACGCATTGGTCAAGGACATCAGCGGCGTGTGCAGCAGGGGTGAAACCCTCCGGATCACTTCGAACCCGATGAATGCGGCCAGCATAAACACGTACAAGCTCGTAAGCAGATCCAGCTTCATCAGGAACTCCTTACCGCTGATGTCGATTCCAGTGCCGGCAGCGAAAAGAACTCGCGTACCCGCGCATTCACGACTTCTCCTTCGTGGGTCACCATCGTTTCGCGGATGATGTCGTCCTGCAGATTCATTTGCAGCTTGCCGTCTTTCGTCAGGTGCTGCAGAAATGCGCTGATGTTCCGCGCAAACAACTGGCTCGCGTGGTAAGGCACGGTTGCCGCGAGGTTGAACTCCCCGATGATCGTCACGCCGCAGGCCACGGTCGTTTCATCCGGCTTGGTCAGTTCGCAATTGCCCCCGCGCTCTGCCGCCAGGTCCACGATCACCGAACCCGGCGCCATCCGCTCGACCATTTCCTTCGTGACCAGCACGGGCGACTTCTTTCCGGGAATCACAGCCGCGGTGACGACCACATCGCTTTCCGCCACGGTGTTTCCGAGCAACTCTCTTTGCTTTTGATAGAAGCTCTCGTCCTGCGCTTTTCCGTATCCGCTGGCGTCTTGCGCGTCCTTCGCTTCAATCGGCAACTCCACAAAGCGCCCGCCAAGGCTCTGCACCTGCTCTTTTGCCGCAGGACGCATGTCGTAAGCCGATGCAACCGCACCGAGCCGCCGCGCTGTGGCAATGGCCTGCAGCCCCGCCACGCCCGCTCCGATGATCAGCACTCGCGCCGGCGCAATGGTTCCCGCGGCGGTCGTCAGCATCGGGAACATTCTGGGCAGCGTGTCCGCCGCGAGCACGACCGCCTTATATCCGCAAATCGTCGCCATCGACGACAGCGCGTCCATGCTCTGTGCGCGCGTGGTCCGCGGAATCATCTCCACGGAAAATGCCGTTACGCCGCGCTCCGCGATATCCTGCAGCGTTTTCACGTGTCCCAGCGGTCTGACGAACCCCACCAGCACCTGCCCTTTTCTCATCAGCGGCAGATCCTCCCGTCCGTTCCGGTCATTCGCTCCGTGACACAGGAATTGCGTCACGATGTCCGCGCGCTGAAATATTTCTGCGCGGCTGGCTACCAGCTTTGCCCCCTTGGCCGCGTACTCGGAGTCTGGATAGCCCGCCTCGAAGCCGCTTCCCGCTTCGACATGCACTTCGAGCCCCGCCTTTGTGAGGTTTGGAATTACAGCCGGCACCAGCGCAACGCGCCGCTCGCCCGGGTAGATCTCTTTGGGCACACCTACGATCATGTACCCTCCTTCCTCATCGATAACCTTTTCGGTAGGAATCCCTCATGCTCTCTGCTCGAAGCCTGACTCGCTCCTGCGGTACGCATTCCTAGGCCGTTTTTCACTGCGCCTGGCAGCTCTCAGTTCGCATGTTCATCCGGAATCGAGGCGGCGGAGCGATTGACCCTCTTCGAGCAGGAAGAACGCATTCATGCTCTTCATACGAACCGCATGAACAGCAACTCATTGCGTTGACTCGTGAATTTTATCTCTAATGTGCTGCTTCCACAAGGAAGTAGCTTTCACTGGCTAGGGCTTGCTGACAGATCAAGAATTTGTCGTTCCGAGCGAGGGAGTCCTCGTTTCACACGAAATGACCCGTACGTTTCGTTTGGGCGAGGAGCTAGCGCAGCACTTCGTACACCACGCGTGCCTCGCGCAACTTGTCCATCACCGAGCTCTTCTCTTCGGCGGAATCCCAATCGGGATAGGCGTCCGTTATTTCGATCGTGCGGTCAATCCAAGCTTTGAAGTAATCCGCGTCCTCTTGGGAATATGCGCGCTTCCCTGCGATGGTCACGTAAACGGGACTTGTGGTCGCATAGGCGTACTTGTCCATCACGGGGTACTCCGGTTGGTCGCTCCAGGCTCGCAGCAGGCACCACCCGCTCTCCTTTAGTGGAATGGTCCCCGTCGTATCGGCCCAGTCGCGCAATCCCTCGAGTTTCAGGTTCTGCACCACCTTTCCGTTGCAAACAACTTCCAGGTGGTCGATCGGCACTACCGAGCGCATCTTCGCGGTAAACGGAACGGCCGCCTTCGCTCCATCGAAGTGCAACTCCCCGCCCACAATCTCATCCCCCAATTTGAACTCAATCAGCGGGCCATTCGTCGCAAACGTGCGCCCTTTCCTGATTCCGTCCATCCACTCCTTCAGATTCAGCGGCAGCACGGGAACCCAGACGTACACGCGGTCAAATCCGAGTTGGCCGCGAATCGGCGCGGCATAATTCGCGGTCGCATCGGTGCCGGCCCCGGCAGGAAGCCGGAAACCGAGGTCCAGCAGCTTGTACCACACGGCCGCCGTTGACTTGTGGTCGCTGAATCCGACAATCTCCATGTAACCAAGCTTGCCGAGCGCCACGTCGACCGGCAATTCGTCCGTGATCCTCTGCTCGGGCTTTGCAAACGGGTCGGGCACTTCGTCGAATGGGTGCACCGCCCCCACCAACGCGTCCTGCATCCGCGCCATGTCGAACACATCCGCGTTCATCGGAAACAGACTCGCCGCCGCGGTGTTCGGATATCCGGCATACCCGGGCAGCAACAGATGCTCTTTCAAATCGAGGATCCCCCGGTGGCCCCAATAACTCGTGTGAAATTCCTGCCCGCGCAGGATGGTGCTGTATTTTCCCAGCATCATATCGGAATTCGTCGCGCTCGAGGCAATGTCGGGGAAACGCTGCTCTTTGTTCACGATCAGGTTGTTCACCACCGACAAAACTTCGCTTTCTGTCTGCAACTGCAATTGCTGTGAGGTTACCTTGTAAGTTCCCCCATAATTCAAATGCACGTGCATGTCCCCGCTGACCCAGTGGCCTTTGGTTGTACGTTGCCAGTCGTTCCTCACGAGGTCAATCTCAACTTCCTTCTCTTGTCCCGCCGCCACCTGAATCGTTCTTCGTTCCGGCTTGATTTCCGATCCCTTCGCTACCTCAATGGTGATTTTGCCAGGAGGCACCTCCAGGTTGAATCCGCCGCGGAACACCGGATAAAAGTAGTGCCTCTCAAGCGGCCGTTCCGAGCGGTCAAATCCGTCGTCGGCGTAGATCAAGGCATCGTCCGGTGCATAAGAGCGTCCTTTTTCGTCGGTCACGGAAACACGTGCGTATTCTCCGTGCTCGTTTTCGCGGATGCTCACGGCCACCAGGGCGCGCGTTGAAAGATGCTTTCTCTGGCTGACGGTCAGTGCGCGTTTCGCGCTTCCGGGAATCTCCTGCAGCCACAGTGTTGTGCCGCCCGTCTGGTTCGAGATGTACGCCAAGCGTCTCCCATTCGGCGCCCAGCGTACGCAGGTTTCATCCCAATCGCCGTACGATATCGGAAACGCATCGCCGCCCCTTGCCGGCATCAGCCACAAGTTGTGCCACTGGCCGCCCAAGTAGGAGCTGTACACCATTCGCGAACCATCGGGCGAAAAGTCCGGCCGCGCCTTCCAGCTCGTTTCCTCGTAATGAATCTCCCGTGCCTCAGCGCCAGGCTCTGCCTTCATGAGCCAGAAACCCCCGGTTCCGTAAATGTGACCGCGGTTTGACACAAACAGAATCTCTTTCCCGTCGCGCGTCCACACCGGATTGATTTCCAAGTCGTACGGGCTGTAGTAATACCGCGGCAGGGAACTCTTGGTTTCTCCCGTCAGGCGCGCCGTATTTTTCAACGCGCCATCCGAGAACTCGGCAATGAACACGTGGAATCGCTTGTTGTATTGCGTCGATACCCAGGCGATTTTCTTGCCATCGGGTGACCAGCGCGGCTCTACGTTTACAGCGCCGTTTCTCGTTAACTGCACCGTTCTCCCGCTCGCCACATCCAGTAGCCACAGCTCCATCGCATCCTTCTGGTAGCACACGTAGACGACGCTCTTGCCGTCCGGCGACCAGTCCGGCTGATAGTCGTAGCCCAGACCGCCGTCCGTCAATTGCACCGCCTCATTCGAATCCACTTCCTGCCGCCACAGCGTGCCGGCCATCGAATACACCAGCTCCTGCGAGTCCGGTGACCAGCTCAAACTACTCGGTCCGCTCGTCAATTGGGGCAAATAGAGTTCACGGTAGTAATAAGGATGGGGTTCGTCGATCTGCGGCAGCACTGGCTTCCGTTGCGCGCCAAGCGGAGCTGCTATTCCTGCGATGAGCAGGCAAACGAGCGCGGATACTCGTCTCAACTTGTCCTCCACACGCCTGCATACTACGCCAAAAAAAACAAAGGGCGCAGCCACGCTGCACCCCTGTTGCCTCACCTGTCAATCCTTTTCCGAAACTTGTATCCCGACTACGTGCCGCCAGCCGTGCTCTACTTCACGCCAGCCCTGCCTTGCTCAACGGCATTTCCCGGATTCGCTTCCCCGTTGCCGCAAACACGGCGTTGTAAATCGCCGGAGCGATGGGCGGCAATCCAGGCTCGCCGATGCCTGCCGGAGCCGCGTCGCTTTCGACAATATAGATGTATGTCTGCTTGGGGGCCACGTTCATCCGCGCAACCTGAAAAGTGTCGTAATTCGATTGGTCGATGACTCCGTTCGTCGCGGTGATCTCGCCGTAAAACGCGATGCCGGTGCCCATGACCGAAGCGCCTTCGAATTGCTGTTTCACCGTTGTTGGATTCACTACCGTACCGGCATCCAGCGCCGTATCCACCTGCTGAACGATCACCTGATTGTCCTTCACTTGCACCTGTACAACCGACGCTACGTAAGTCAGAAAGCTCCGGTGCACCGCCAGCCCCATGCCGAATCCGTTGCCCGGCTTCTGCTTGCCCCATCCGGCCTTTTCGGCCGCAATTTGCACGACGCGTTTAAAGCGGGCCGTATCAATCGGGTACTTCTCGTAGTCGCCGTCGTAATTCGTGTAATCTTTCGCCAACTCCGTCTTTGGAATGATCCGGTCCGGCCCCAGCAACGCTAGAACGTACTCCACCGGATCTTTTCCCGCCGCGTGCGCCAACTCATCCGCAAACGATTGGATTCCATAGGCGTGATAAACGTTTGCGACCGAGCGGAACCAGCCGATGCGGGTGTGCGCCTGTGCCGGACCGTTCTCCGCCCGATGATTCGGTATTGCGAACGGCACGTCGCTGAATCCCAGTCCGATCTCGCCCGCGTCCGCATACTCTCCTTTTGCGTCAAACGTCGACGCAATCGGTGGAAAGACGCTTCGCTGCAGCCACGCCGTCGGTTGGCCATCCGGCCCGAGCGAAGCTTTGAAATACATCGCCGCCACGGCGTGAAACGCATCGAACTTAATATCGTCTTCCCGGCTCCACACCACTTTTACGGGCTTTCCCGTTTTCTTCGAGAGAACCGCTGCCTCCACCGCAAAATCCGGAAACGATTTTCTGCCAAAAGCTCCACCAAGCAGCGTCACATTCACCGTTACATCTTCCTTTTTGATTCCCACCGCCCCGGCAATTGCTTCCTCGGCGCCTTGTGGGCTTTGTGTCGGAGCCCACGCCTCCACTTTCCCGTCGCGGTACACGGCCAGCGCCGCCGGCGGTTCCATCGCTGCGTGTGCGAGCATCGGGGCGTAGTACTGCGCTTCAACGATTTTTCCGCCCTTCGCGAACTGCGCGTCCACGTTTCCGTTTTCTCGCACTACTTTGCAAGGTTTCAGCGAGGTCGCCTCCAGTTCTTTGCGGTACGCGTCGGAGGTCCACACGCTGTGTTCGCTCTTCTCCCATTCGACCTTCAGCTTCTTTTTGCCTTGAAACGCAGCGTACGTGCTGTCTGCCAGCACGGCCACGCCACCCAGAGCCTGCATGGTTACCGGCGGCTTGAACGTGTCAATCACTGCCGTCTGCTTCACGCCGGCGATCTTCAACGCTGCCGCATCGTCCACACTCTTCACCGAACTGCCATACACCGGCGGGTGCACCACCGAAGCGTATAGCATTCCGTCCATGCGCAGATCTTGGCCGTAGGTTGCCTTTCCCGAAACCATGTCTTTCAGGTCGTAGGACGACGCCGGCTTGCCGATGTAGTCCCATTCACTGCGTTTTTTCAATTGCAATTCTTCTTTTTTCGGTACCGGCTGTTTCGCCGCGGCCGCCGCCAGTTCGCCGTACCCAAGCTTTTTTCCGCTCGCCTTGTGTACGACCGTGCTCGATTCTGTGGTGCATTCTTTTTCGGGAACTCCCCACGTCTGCGCGGCTGCCCGCACGAGCATCAACCGCCCCGTTGCTCCGGCTTCCCGCAACGGAATAAAGAAATCTCTCACCGAATGCGATCCGTCTGTGTCCTGGTCGCCGTATTTCGGGTCGCCAGGCGCTTGCACGACTTTCACGCGGTTCCAGTCCGCATCCAGCTCATCGGCCACGATTCGCGGCAATCCCGTGCGATTTCCGCTCCCCATCTCCGCGCGGTGACACACGATATAGACCATGCCGTC
>Ga0306923_10006919_pt1 | contig 11232 bp, 10 predicted proteins | sample sta12Can44000108_FD_203841 | JGI IMG/M metagenome (GOLD analysis project Ga0306923, IMG submission 203841) | Lab enrichment of tropical soil microbial communities from Luquillo Experimental Forest, Puerto Rico - statanox.12C.anox.44.000.108 (v2)... | ecosystem: Environmental > Terrestrial >...
TGCTCCTCTCGGAGTTGAAGGGCATCCAGCTCGTCGAGCTGGCGCGGCAGGACGAGTGCTGCGGCTTCGGGGGCACCTTCTCCGTCAACGAGGAGGCGGTGTCCTGCATGATGGGGAGGGACCGCATCGCCGATCACGAGCGCGCCGGGGCCGAGATCGTGACGGGCGTCGACATGTCCTGCCTCATGCACCTCGACGGCCTCATCCGGCGCGAGCGGAAGCCGCTCCAGGTGATGCACGTCGCGGAGCTGCTCGACCGCGCGGAGGCGGCGGCATGAGCCCCACCGAGCAGGCTGCGCCGGCGCTCGATCACGCCGCGGCGGCGGCGCGGTTCGTGGCGAACGACGCCAAGGCGCACTGGCACGATCAGGCGCTGTGGTGGGTCCGCAAGAAGCGGGATGCCGCCTCCGGCGTGGTGCCGGACTGGGAGGCGCTGCGCGACGCGGCCGCCGGCATCAAGGCCCACACGCTGTCGCGGCTCGCCGAGTACCTGGAGGAGTTCGCGCGCAACGCCGAGGCGCGCGGCGCGCAGGTGCACTTCGCCCGCGACGCCGCCGAGCACAACGCCATCGTCCACCGGATCCTCGAGGAGCGGGGGATCACGCGCCTCGTCAAGTCGAAGTCGATGCTGACGGAGGAGTGCCACCTCAACCCGTACCTCGAGGCGCGCGGCATCACCGTCACCGACACCGACCTCGGCGAGCGCATCGTCCAGCTGCGGCACGAGCCACCGAGCCACATCGTCCTGCCCGCCATCCACATCAAGAAGGAGGAGATCGGCGAGCTGTTCCACGCCGAGCTGGGGACGGAGAAGGGCGCCAGCGATCCCAAGTACCTCACCGAGGCGGCGCGCCAGCACCTGCGCCAGAAGTTCCTGGAGGCCGGCGCGGGCCTCACCGGCGTCAACTTCGCGATCGCGGAGACGGGCGGCGTGGTCGTCTGCACGAACGAAGGCAACGCCGACATGGGCTCGACGTTGCCGCGCGTCCACATCGCCTGCATGGGCGTCGAGAAGCTCGTGCCGCGCCGGCAGGATCTGGCGGTCTTCCTGAGGCTCCTGGCCCGCTCCGCGACCGGCCAGCCGGTGACGACCTACACGACGCACTTCCACGGCCCGCGCCCGGACGGCGAGCTGCACATCGTGGTGGTCGACAACGGCCGCTCCCGCCAGCTCGCCGACAAGGTGTTCCGACGCTCGCTCTCGTGCATCCGCTGCGGCGCGTGCATGAACACCTGCCCCGTGTTCCGGCGCAGCGGCGGCTACAGCTACGGCTTCATCGTGCCGGGGCCGATCGGGAGCATCCTCGCCCCGGGGCGCGACGCCTCCGCGCACCGGACGCTCCCCTTCGCCTCCTCGCTGTGCGGCTCGTGCAGCGACGTCTGCCCGGTGCGCATCGATCTCCACCACGAGATCTGGGCGTGGCGAGAGGAGATCGTGAGGCGCGGGCTCTTGCCCTGGCCGAAGCGCGCCGCCATGAAGGTGGCCGGTCTCGTGCTGCGCTTCGCCTGGCTCTACCGCCTGACGGGGTGGCTGGCGCGCCGCCTCCTCCCGGCGCTGCCGCGCGGCCTCGCGTACGGGCGGTGGAACGCGTGGGGGCGGCAGCGCGAGCTGCCCCCCATGCCGCGCCGGACCTTCCGCGAGCTCTACCGGAGCCACCGTGACCGCTCGTGAAGAGATGCTGGCCGCGCTGCGCCGGAGCGCGCCGCGCGAGACGCCGCTGCCGGATCTGTCGCGGCTGGGCGTGAAGTTCGCGGACCCGGCGGAGCAGTTCGCGCAGTCGCTCGCCGGCGTGGGCGGGACGTGCCTCCGGGTCCCCGACCTCGCCGGCGCCGCCCGCGCGATCGCGGAGCTGCCGGCCTACCCGACGGCGAGGAGGATCGCCTCCCTCGTGCCCGGGGTGGGGCAGGGGAACGTCGATCTGGCCACGGTGAAGGAGCCTCGCGAGCTGGAAGGGCTCGACCTGGCGGTGCTCCGCGGCGAGCTGGCGGTCGCCGAGAATGGCGCGGTCTGGGTCGACGCCCGGCTCCTTCCGCACCGGGCCGTGTTCGTCATCACCGAGCACCTCGTCCTGGTGGTCGACGCGGCGGCGGTGGTGAACGACATGCACGAGGCCTACGCCCGCCTCGCCGATCGACCCGTCGGCTACGGGCTGTTCATCTCCGGCCCCTCCAAGACCGCCGACATCGAGCAGGCGCTCGTCATCGGCGCTCAGGGCGCGCGCAGCTGCACGGTCGTGCTGGTGGGGTGAGTCGGCGCGACGCGGCCGTCGGCACCTCAACCGACGTCGTAATCGACGACGGCCCGGTCGGCCCTCACCTTGCCGATGAGCTCGGCCACGCGGACGTGCTCGGGGTGGACCTGGTACGCCTCGAGGGCGGCACGGCTCTCGTGCTCGGAGACGAGCACCACGTCCCAGGCGGCTGGGGAGCGGTTGTAATCGACGCCGACCTCGAGCCGGAGGAGGCCCGGGATCCGGCCGCGCAGCGCCTCGAGGGCAGCCTTGACGCGGGCGGCGTTGGCGGCGCGATCGGCGCCCTCCGCCTGCTCGCGCAGCTTCCACATCACCACGTGACGGACGCTCATAGCTTCTCCCGCACGCTCTTCATCTTGCCGGCGATGGTGTGCTCCTTGTCGCGCCGGTCGTCGATCTTGACGAGCGTCGAGACGCGCACCGCGCCCTGGGTGAAGGGGTGCTCGTGCATCTTGCGGACGACCGCCAGCACCTCGTCGAGCGGCCCCTCGATGATGGTGCCCATGGCGGTGAGCTCGTGGGTGAGCCCGGAGTCGCGGAGCACGCGCTCGACGCCGGCGACGTAGCGGGAGACGCTCGGCGTGCCGGTGCCGAGCGGGGTGATCGTGACGAAGACGACGGCCATGAGCGGATGAAAGCGGAAATCGCCGCCGGCGTCGAGGTGTACCGTCGAGCGCGCCCCTGCCGCGCGAGACCCCTTCACCGAAGCAGGAACCGCCCGCTCTCACGAATCCGCCCGAGATCGGTGACCCACCCAGGCGCTCAGAGCCCGTGAGGGGACTTCTTCACAGGCTCTCAGCTCATCTCGACGCGCAGCACCTCGCGCCCGAGCCGCACCGCGTCTCCCTCGTGGAGCTCGCGCTCCGCGCCTGGAGGGATGCGCAGGAACGTGCCGGTCGTCGACCCCAGGTCGCGGAGGCGTGCCCGCCCGTCGCCGTCGAGCAGGACCTCGGCGTGCGCCGCGGACAGGAGCGGGTCGTCGCCGAGGTTGACGGTGGAGCCCGACCGGCCGATGGTGATCGCCGAGCCGGCACGGAGCCAGCATCGGCCGCTGAGTCCACCCTCGAGCCACTCCTCGAGGACGGCCACCGTCGCCTCCGGGCGCGCGGCGCCGAGGCGGTGCGTTCCGTCGGGGCCGGCCGGAGCCGCCGGCGCGAGCAGTCCGCCGTACCGGAGCAGGCGGTCGCCGACGGCGAAGAAGCTCCCGGGCCGGAGCGGGACGGTGAGTCCCCGGAGCCGCAGGAACACCCCTCCCGCCGCCCCCTCGTCGCGCACGTGCAGCGCGCCGCCCCGGAACGTGAACGTGGCGTGCAGCGGGGCGAGGCACGGATCCTCTGGGAAGAGCAGCTGACCCTGCTCCCGACCTGCCTGAGCGTCGCCCTCGGGCAGCTCGAAGATTCCCCCCGGCGGCGCCTCGCCGCGCTCCACGACGAGGCGCATCTTCGGTGTGGCGGGACGGCCAGGCATCGCCGCCGCCGCTCGATCCGGGATCGGCGGCGGCGCCGCCGGCGCGACGCCCCCGAGCGGCTTGCCGCATCCCGCACAGACACGCGCCCCCGGGTCGTTGTAGGCGTCGCAGTCCCGGCAGACGAGGCCGAGCATGCCGGTGAGGCGGCCCAGCGGGATCGCTGCCCCGCACGACGGGCAGGCGGTCACCGTGACGTCGATGGTCACCCCGCAGGTCTTGCAGGTCAGCACGCTCGAAAAGCCTCCGCGCTTCCGGCGGCTGCGCCGGCAGGGCTCGACCCTACTCCACTCCGGCGAGCCCGCGCCGCCCAACACGCCTGGCGCCACGTCCCACGACCGTAGGACCGGGCGCGAGTCACCGCCGGGGTCGCCTGGCACCCAGGATTCGATTGCGTTACGCATCCTGGCGTGCTTGCCGGGTCTAGAACCGGCAGATAGGCTTTTCGGTCAGGCCCTTGCTGCGCCTCAACGACATTCTCGACCGTGTCAGCGGTTACCACCCGGACCCGGACCTCGACCTCATCAAGAAGGCCTACGTCTACTCGGCGAAGGTCCATCAGGGACAGATCCGCAAGTCGGGTGAGCCGTACCTGATCCACCCCCTCGAGGTCGCCGGGATCCTGGCCGAGATGCACCTCGACGAGGCCTCGGTCGTGACCGGCCTCCTGCACGACACGATCGAGGACACGCTCGCCACCAAGGAAGAGATCGCCGAGCTGTTCGGGCCCGAGATCGCGGAGCTCGTCGACGGGGTCACGAAGCTGTCCCAGTTCACCGCCGGGAACACGCAGGAGGAGAAGCAGGCCGAGAACTTCCGCAAGATGGTCGTGGCGATGGCGAAGGACATCCGCGTCCTGCTCGTGAAGCTCGCCGATCGCACGCACAACATGCGGACGCTCGAGCACATGAACGCGGAGAAGCAGGAGCGCATCGCCCGGGAGACGCTCGACATCTACGCGCCGCTCGCGAACCGGCTCGGCATCCAGTGGGTCAAGACGGAGCTGGAGGAGCTCTCCTTCAAGTACCTGCGGCCGAGCGACTACGCCGAGCTGGAGAAGAAGGTCGAGGCGCGGGCGCAGGAGCGCGACAAGTTCATCGCCGAGGTGGTGGGGATCATCCGGGGCAAGCTCGACGAGGCCGGGATCCAGGGCGAGGTGTACGGGCGCGTGAAGCACCTGTACTCCATCTGGCGGAAGATGCAGATCCAGAACATCGACTTCGAGCAGATCCACGACGTCATCGCGTTCCGCGTCATCGTCCAGGACGTCGCGCACTGCTACGAGACGCTCGGCCTCGTCCACTCGCTGTGGAAGCCGGTCCCGGGGCGCTTCAAGGACTTCATCGCCATCCCCAAGCCGAACATGTACCAGTCGCTCCACACCACCGTGATCGGGCCGCGGGCGGAGCGGATCGAGATCCAGATCCGCACCCAGGAGATGCACAAGATCGCGGAGGAGGGCGTCGCCGCCCACTGGGCCTACAAGGAGGGCAAGCGCGGCGAGGCGCCGAGCGCGAAGGACGCCGCGAAGTTCGGCTGGCTGCGGCAGCTCCTCGAGTGGCAGCGCGACCTCACCGACCCCACGGAGTTCCTCGAGACGGTGAAGGTCGACCTCTTCGCCGACGAGGTGTTCGTCTTCACGCCCAAGGGCGACGTGAAGAGCCTGCCACGCGGCGCCACCCCGCTCGACTTCGCCTACGCCGTCCACTCCGAGGTGGGCGAGCACACCGTGGGCGCCAAGGTGAACGGGAAGATCGTCCCGCTCCGCTCCAAGCTCAAGAATGGCGACACGGTCGAGATCCTCACCTCGCCCACCAGCCACCCTTCGAAGGACTGGCTCGGGTTCGTCAAGACGAGCCGCGCCCAGACCCGCATCCGCAGCTTCATCCGGCAAGCGGAGCACAAGCGCTCGCTCGAGATCGGGAAAGAGCTGGCGGAGCGCGAGCTGCGCCGGTACGGGCTCTCGCTCACCAAGCTCACCAAGGGCGGCGAGCTCGACCAGGCGGCCACGGCGCTCGGCTACAAGAAGGGCGACGACGTGCTGGTCGCGCTCGGCTACGGCAAGGTCGGGCCGCACCAGATCCTGCAGCACCTCGTGCCGGCCGAGAAGCTGGCCGGGCCGGCGCCGGCGGAGGAGCCCACCTCCCGGCTCACCGAGCTCTTCCGCAAGGTCGCGCGCCGGCCCACGGGCGGGGTGCGCATCAGCGGCATCGACGACGTGCTCGTCCGGTACGGCAAGTGCTGCAACCCCGTGCCGGGCGACGAGATCGTCGGGTTCATCACGCGCGGCCGCGGCGTCACGGTCCACACCCGCGCCTGCGACAAGACCCTCACCCTCGACCCGCTGCGGCGGGTCGACGTGTCGTGGGACACCCGCGCCAGCGAGGTCAAGCGGCCGGTCTCGATCAAGGTGGTCACCGACGACCGCCCGGGCGTGCTGGCGCAGATCTCGAAGACGATCAGCGAGGCCGGGATGAACATCTCCCAGGCGACCTGCCGGACGACCGGCCTCGGCCGCGCGGTGAACACCTTCGAGATGTCCATCGGCGAGGTGAAGCAGCTCCGCAACGTCATGCGCAGCATCGAGGGCATCGAGGGCGTGGTCTCGGTGGAGCGCCTCTACGCGGCGGAGCGCGTGCCCTCCTAGCGAGGCCGGCGAAGCAGGCCGCGCAGTCCACCGCGCGACGGTGCGCCCGACGCCGCAGAGCCTGCGCGGCCACGGCACGCTACTGGACCGCGATCACCTCGATCTCCGCTCGAGCTCCCTTGGGCAGCGCGGCCACCTGGACCGTGGAGCGGGCCGGCGGCGCGCTCCCGAAGCGGCGGGCGTAGACCTCGTTCATGCGCGCGAAGTCGGCGAGATCGGCGAGGAAGACCGTCGTCTTCACCACGTCGGCGAAGGTCATGTTCGCGGCGGCCAGCACCGCCTCGACGTTGGCGAGGATGCGCTCGGTCTGGACGCCGATTTCGCCCTGGACGAGCTCGCCGGTGGCCGGATCGAGCGGGATCTGTCCAGAGCAGTACAGCGTGCGGGCGCCGCCGCGCTCCACGAGCACGGCCTGGCTGTAGGGACCGATGGCGCGCGGGGCGCCGGGCGAGGAGATGGTGGTATGGGCCATCCACGCAGGATAGCGGACCGGCATCGCGCCCGCTGCTGCGAACGCTACGGTTCCTCGTAGGTGTACGTCTGGCCGGCGTAGTTGCGGAACGTCCAGCGCTTCCCCTCGTGCTTCAGGACGTACTCGGGGTTGACCGGGATCTTGCCCCCGCCGTGCGGCGCGTCGACGACGAACTGCGGCACGGCGAGCCCGCTCGTGTGGCCGCGCAGCGCCTCGACGATGCGGATGCCGCTCTCGATCGGCGTGCGGAAGTGGCTGATGCCCTTCGAGAGATCGCACTGGTAGATGTAGTACGGCCGGATCCGCATCAGGAGCAGCTTGTGGTTCAGGTCGAGCACCGTCTTCGGGTCGTCGTTCACGCCCTTCAGCAACACCATCTGGTTGCCGATGACGCACCCGGCGTCGGCGAGCCGCCGCGCCGCCTCGAACGCCTCGGCCGTGCACTCCCTGGGATGGTTGAAGTGCGTGTTGACGTAGACCGGGTGGTGCCTGCGCAGCATGTAGACGAAGTCGTCCGTCACGCGCTGCGGCAGCGTGACGAGGTTGCGCGTCCCGAGCCGGAAGATCTCGACGTGAGGGATGGCCCGCAGCCGGCCCAGGATGTAGTCGAGCCGCTCGTCCGAGAGCGAGAGCGGGTCGCCGCCCGAGATGACGACGTCGCGGATCTCCGGGTGCGCGGCGATGTAGCCCAGCCCGTCCTCGATCTGCTTCTTCGCCGCGGCGCTGGTCGGGTCGGCCACCTTCCGCTTGCGGGTGCAGTGGCGGCAGTACACCGGGCAGTTGTGCGTGGTGTAGAAGAGGACGCGGTCGGGGTAGCGGTGCGTGATGCCGGGCACCGGCATGTCCCGCTCCTCGGCCAGCGGATCCTCGAGGTCCGAGGGGGCGATCTGCATCTCGCCCATGGTCGGCACCGCCTGCAGCCGCACCGGGCAGGTCGGGTCCTCGGGGTCCATCAGCGCCGCGTAGTACGGCGTGATACCCATGTGGAACTCGGCCGCGGTCTCGCGCGCGGCCTGCCGCTCCCCGTCGGTGACGCGGATCACCGACTCGAGCTGCTCGAGCGTCGTGATGCGCTCGCGCTGGTGCCAGTGCCAGTCGTTCCAGAGCGTGGCGGAGATGCTCCTCCAGATCGAGCGCGGGCCAGGCGGGAAGCGAGACGTGATGTGGCGGACCGGGCGCGGGTCGCCTGCGACGCTCAGGTCGGGCGCCCCGGGAGGCCGGGGAGACGAAGCCTCGCCCGTCAGGACCGGGAGGGTGGCCATCGTTGACGCTCGCTCCTTCGAGGCGGCCGAGCCGCCCTATGTACTCTTAACATCGACCGAAGGAGGTGGCACTCGCCGCCCCCCCGCCATGCCCCCAGAGTACCGCGCGGGGCCGACGTGTGAACAAGCAGTTCTGGCGCTCTTTTGACTTTCCGGGAGGGGCTGCGTAGGTTCGCGCGTTTTTCTCCGGTGGCCATCGCCCGAGGCGGCGCTGCGCCCTGGACGAGCGGAAGAAACGATGAGCGGGCGCGACCTCTTTCCGGGAGTCAGCGAAGCAGCGTGGCGAGACTGGCGCTGGCAACAGCGCCACGCCCTGCGCACGCCGGAGGCGGTGGCGCGGCTGATCGAGCTCACTGACGCGGAGCGTCGCGGGCTCGAGCTGACCGCCCAAGTCTTCCGCCTCGGCATCACGCCCTACTACGCCTCCCTCATCGACCCGCGCCATCCCTTCTGCCCGGTGCGGATGCAGGCCATCCCGGTGGCGGCGGAGTCGGAGACGGCCCAGGGCGACCTGCGCGACCCGCTCGGGGAGGATCGGCATCGCCCTCGCCGCGCGGTCGTCCACAAGTACCCCGACCGCGTCCTCTTCCTCGTCAGCGACACCTGCGCCGTCTACTGCCGCCACTGCACGCGACGCCGGATCACGGGCGGCGAGGAGGGCGCCTTCGACCGCGCCGCGGCCGAGGAGGGGCTCGCGTACGTCCGCGCTCACCCCGAGGTGCGGGACGTCCTCGTCTCCGGCGGCGATCCCCTCGTGCTCGGGGACGAGCGGCTTGGATGGCTCCTCCGCGAGCTGCGCGCCATCCCGCACGTCGAGATCCTCCGCCTCGCCACCCGCGCCCCGGTCACCTGTCCCATGCGCGTCGACGACGCGCTGGCGCGCCTGCTGCGCAGCGTGAAGCCCCTCTTCGTCGTCACGCACTTCAACCACCTCAAGGAGTGCACGCCGGAGGCGCAGGAGGCGTGCGAGCGCCTCGTCGACCACGGGGTGCCGGTCGAGAACCAGACCGTGCTGCTCCGCCGCGTGAACTCGAACGCACGCAACATCCGGGCGCTCAACCACCGGCTGCTCGCCTGGCGCGTCCGGCCCTACTACCTTCACCAGGGCGACGTCGCCGAGGGCACGGGTCACCTGCGGACCCCGCTCGCCTGCGGGGTCGAGATCCTGGAGCAGCTGCGCGGCCACACGAGCGGACTGGCCGTGCCGCACCTCGCCGTCGACCTCCCCGGCGGCGGTGGAAAGGTGACGCTCCAGCCGGAGTACCGGCTCGCGCCGGCGGGCGGCGGGCCCGGCACCTGGTTCCGTAACTACCGCGGCGAGCGCTACCTCTATCCGGATCCCCCCGAGGCGGACTGCAGCTGCCCGTACGACGAGGTCTTCCACACGGGCCCAGCCCGACGGAGTGTCGAGTGATCGCGAAGGTCATCGAGGTGCTGGCGGTCTGGACGACGGGCGTGATCTCCGCGCTCGGCTACGGCGGAGTGGTGCTGCTCATGGGCATCGAGAGCGCCTGCATCCCGCTGCCCTCCGAGATCATCATGCCGTTCGCCGGCTACCTCGTGTATGCGGGCCAGTTCTCGCTCCACGGGGCGGCGCTGGCGGGCGCCGTCGGTTGCGTCGTCGGCTCCATCCCCGCCTACTGGCTCGGCCAGTACGGCGGCCGGCCGCTGATCGAGCGCTGGGGCCGGTACGTCCTGCTCTCCCACAAGGAGCTCGACCTGGCCGACCGGCTCTTCGCCCGCCATGGCCAGTGGGTGGTGCTCGTGGGGCGGCTCCTCCCGGTCGTCCGCACCTTCATCGCGTTCCCGGCCGGCGTGGCGCGGATGAACATGACGAAGTTCATCCTGTACACGTTCGTCGGGTCGTACCCGTGGTGCTACGGCCTCGCCTGGGTGGGGATGAAGCTCGGTGAGCAGTGGAACAAGGACCCCCGCCTCAAGGCGGCGTTCCACCGCTTCGATCTCGCCATCGGGCTCGCCCTCGTCGCGGCCGTCGCCTGGTTCGTCTGGCACAAGCTCAAGGAGACGAAGGCGCCTCGCGGCGCCGCCCCCGTCGTCCGCGAGGGCGCCGAGGAGGGGTAGGTCGTGCGGACCGCGGCCATCCTGCTCGCGCTGCTGGCCTCCGCGCCCGCCCGCGGCGTCGAGGTGGTCCGGATCGCGGTGGCGCTCGGGCCGGGCCCGGTGACGGTGTCCGCCCCCGGACTCTCCGCCGCCCCGCTGCACGAAGGGGCCGTCGCGCAGGAGGTCGCGCGCGGGCAGGCCGTCGTCGCGATCTCGGGCGACGTCCTCACGCTCAACGGCGCGACCCTCGACGCCGGCGGCGTCGTGCTCGGCGCCGCCGCCCCGCTGCGCGTCGACGTGGTCCCCGACGCCGCTTTCGCCGGTGAGCTGGAGGTCCGGCGCGTGCCGTCCGGACTGGCGGTGATCCATGCCCTGCCGCTCGAGGATTACGTCTCCGATGTGACGATGGCGGAGATGCCGGTTCGCTTCCCGCCCGCGGCGCTCGAGGCCCAGGCGGTGGCGGCGCGCACCTTCGCCGTGTTCAAGAAGCTGGAGGCGGTCGCCGAGGGCCGGCCCTGGCACCTCGGCGCGACCGTGCTCGACCAGGTCTACCGCGCCGGGCCGCCCGACCCGCGCGCCCGCGCGGCCGCCCTCGCCACGGCGGGGGAGGTGCTCGTGTTCGAGCACGCGCCCATCGAGGCCTACTTCCACTCGACCTGCGGCGGCCGGACGGAGCGGGGTGGCGATGCGCTCGGGCGCGACCGTCCCTACCTCGCGTCGGTCGCCTGTGATCGCTGTCGCGCGTCGCCGCGGGCGCGCTGGACGGTGAGGATCTCCGCCGCCGAGCTGGGCGCGCGCGCCGGCCTCGGGGGGCAAGCGGCATCGGCGCGCGTCGCGGCGCGGACCTCCAGCGGCCGGGCGGCGCGGGTCGAGATCTCGGCCCGCGGCCGTACCGCGGCGCTGTCGGCGGTCGATCTCCGGCAGCGGCTCGGCTACGACCGGCTGCCCTCGCTCGCCTTCGACGTCGCGGTCGCGCGCGGGTCGGCCGTGTTCACGGGCCGCGGCTCCGGCCACGGCGCGGGCCTCTGCCAGTGGGGCGCCGCCGGCGCGGCGGCTGCCGGAGAGGGCTACCG
>Ga0306923_10006921_pt1 | contig 11232 bp, 9 predicted proteins | sample sta12Can44000108_FD_203841 | JGI IMG/M metagenome (GOLD analysis project Ga0306923, IMG submission 203841) | Lab enrichment of tropical soil microbial communities from Luquillo Experimental Forest, Puerto Rico - statanox.12C.anox.44.000.108 (v2)... | ecosystem: Environmental > Terrestrial > Soil...
CTCGTCGATACCGTGACCCTCGCTTATCTCGACCGGCACCGGCGCCGCATCCGCCTCGTCGCCGATTCGGGTGCTGCGTTTCTGCTCGATCTGCCGCACGCCCGGCGTTTGGCCGAAGGTGATGGGTTGGAGCTCGACACCGGCGGCTATCTGCGGGTCGGCGCTGCGGCCGAGCCGGTTCTCGAGATCGCCGCCGCCGATCGGGCCAGCCTGCTGCGCATCGCCTGGCACCTTGGCAATCGTCATCTGCCGCTGCAGGTCTTGGGCGATCGCTTGCGTATCCGCGCGGATCACGTCATCGCCGAGATGGTGTCGGGGCTCGGCGGCCGGATCACCGCGCTCGAAGCCCCGTTCGACCCCGAATTCGGCGCCTATGCCGGCGCGCCGCATCATCAGGCCGATGACGACACCCATCGCCATTGAAGCCGATGGGTTATCCGACGGCGGGCTTTATCGGATGCTCGCCTGGTTCTCGCCCGGCTTCCCGATCGGCGCATTCGGCTATTCGCATGGTCTCGAAACCGCCGCCGAGCGCGGCATCGTGCACGATCGGGAGACCTTGCAGCGTTGGATCGCGGCGATCCTGACGCAAGGTGCGGGCCGCATGGACGCGGATACCTTTCGTGAGGCGCATCGCGCCGCCTCCACACACGACCTCGAAGCCCTGACTGCCGCCAACCGGCGCGGCCTCGCCTTCCGCGCCACCTCGGAGATGGCGCTCGAGACCTCGGCTCAAGGTGCAGCCTTTCTCGCCGCCTGCCGCGCCGCCTGGCCGGAACCCTTTATCGATCGATGGGGCGCGATGCTCGAAGAAGCCAGCGAAACGGTGTGCCACGGCGCCGCTGCCGGTGCCGTGAGCGCGCGCGCCGACATTCCACTCGGCTGCGCCATGACCGCATATCTGCAAGCGGCAGCTGCCAATCTGGTATCTGCCGGGCTGCGCCTCGGGATCGTCGGCCAGATCGACGGCCAGCGTGTTCTCGCCGCCCTCCAGCCGGTGGTCAGCACCGACGTGGCGAATGCTCTCGCGCGCGACCCCTGCGCTTTCGGCGGCGCCGCGCTGGCGGTCGACCTCGCCTCGATGGCGCACGAAACTCAATATTCGAGGCTGTTCCGCTCATGACCGAAAAGATGAAGAGAGATCCGCTGCGGGTCGGGGTCGGCGGGCCGGTCGGCTCCGGCAAGACCGCGCTGATGGATTGGCTGTGCAAGCGGATGCGAGCGCGGTGGGAGATCGCCGTGATCACCAACGACATCTATACCCGCGAGGATGCCGAATTTCTGACCAGGAGCGGGGCATTGCCGCCCGAACGGATCCGCGGGGTCGAGACCGGCGGCTGCCCGCACACGGCGATCCGCGAGGACGCCTCGATCAACCTCGCAGCAGTGGCCGAGATGAACCGCCTGTTCCCGGGTCTCGACCTGGTGCTGATCGAATCGGGTGGCGACAACCTCGCCGCCACCTTTTCGCCCGAGCTCGCCGACCTGACGATTTACGTGATCGATGTCGCCGCCGGCGACAAGATCCCGCGCAAGGGTGGGCCGGGCATCACGCGCTCGGACCTTCTCGTGATCAACAAAATCGATCTGGCGCCGCTGGTCGGCGCCGACCTCGAGATCATGGAGCGCGATGCGAGGCGGATGCGGGGTGCGCGCCCCTTTGTCTTCACCAACCTGAAGACCGGCGATGGGCTCGACCGGATCATCGATTTCCTGGTCGCCCAGGGTGGGCTCTGAGAGGTGTGATTTCCCCCGATGCTGACGCTCTATCACAGCTGCGCCGCCCACCGAGAGCAGCCGGCCGACCTCGCCGCCACGAGCCTGCCGACGAATGTCGCCTGGATCGACCTGCTCAAGCCCACGGCAGAAGAGGTCGCGTTTGTCGAACGGACCACTGGTCTTGCTGTGCCGAGCATCGAGGATCTCAGCGAGATCGAAAGCTCGAGCCGCCTGCGTAATCGCAATGGCGCGATCTATCTGAGCGCGCCGCTGATCTATCGAGCCGACAGCGACCAGCCGCTGGCGACCCCGGTCGGCTTTGTGCTGACCCGCGAGCGGCTGATCACAGTGCGGTTCGAGGTGCTGCGCTCGTTCGACACATTCATCGGCCGGGACCTCGCCGCCGAAAGCGATCCGCTGACCAGCGCCGCGGTGCTTGCCGGACTGATGGATGCGATCGCCGACCGCCTCGCCGATGTTCTCGAAAACATCGCCGCCGAGCTCGACACGCTGTCGCACCGGCTCTTCCGGAGCTCCGCCACCGAACCTGCCGCCCGGCGACCGCCGGCCCGCGAAAGTGCCGATCTGAGGATCATCCTGCGCCGCGTCGGCCATAGCGGCGACCTCGCCTCAAAAATCCGCGACAGCCTGCTCGGGATCGGCCGCATCGTGCCGTATGTCGCGGCCGCCGCGGATTGGCTGCCGCCCGAAATCAAGCCGCGGCTCGACACGGTGCGCCAGGACGTGTTGTCGCTGAGCGACTACGACGCGCACATCGTCAACAAGGTCCAGCTGCTGCTCGACGCCACTCTCGGTCTGATCAATGTCGAGCAGAACAACATCATCAAGGTGTTGACGATTGTTTCGGTGGTCGGCATTCCGCCGACCCTGATCGCCAGCATGTATGGGATGAACTTCAAAGGCATGCCTGAATACGACTGGAGCTGGGGGTATCCCTACGGGCTCATCATGATCGCGCTGAGCGCGATCCTACCGGTGGCCTGGTTCAAATGGCGCGGCTGGATTTGAGCTGGCCCTTAATCGCAAAAAGACGCCCCCGGAAACCGGGGGCGTCTGTCGTTCGTGGTGTTTAGCTAAGGCAAACGTGCCGTTAGGCGGCCTGCTTCTGCTCGACCATCTGCGGCTCACCGCTGCCGATGGCAATTTTGCGCGGCTTGGCCTCCTCGGGCACCTCGTGCACGAGATCGACATGCAGCATGCCGTTGACGAGGCTGGCACCGACGACCTTGATATGGTCGGCGAGACTGAAGCGCCGCTCGAATGCGCGCCGAGCAATACCGCGGTGCAGATAGCGGCCGTTCTCCTCTTCCTTTTTCGCCTTGCCGGTCACGAGCAGCGAGTTCTCGTGCACCGTGACATCGATCTCGTCCATCGAGAACCCGGCAACCGCCATCGTCAGCCGATAAGCATCCTCACCGGTCTTTTCGATGTTGTAGGGCGGATAGGCGAGCGCGGCGTTGTCTGCACGCGCCGCCGCGTCGACCAAGCGCGTCAGGCGATCAAAGCCGATCGTCGAGCGGAATAGGGGAGAGAAATCGAAAGTATTCATAACCACATCCTCCTTTGAGCAACATGGGTCTGGCACTCGCCGTGATGGCCAAGCGCCGGTCTCGGTGCGTGCGGCCCCAGGATGGCGACCGCACGAGATTTAGATGGTGAGCCTCGGGCGAGGGTCAAGGAGTAGCCTGGACGAACCCTCAGGACTTGATGCCGAAGCCCTGGAAGCGCTTGTTGAAACGGGCGAGCTGGCCGCCGCTGTCGATCAGCCGCTGCGTCCCTCCGGTCCACGCCGGATGCGACTTCGGGTCGATGTCGAGCCGCAGCGTGTCGCCCGCCTTGCCGTAAGTCGAACGCGTCTTATAGGAGCTCCCGTCGGTCATCACGACAGTGATCTCGTGATAGTCGGGGTGAATGCCTTCTTTCATCGTGTCGCCCTCAGAAAACGCGCGCTTATAGCAACGCATCGCCGGTCGTGCAATTCGCGTCAGTTCTCCGAAACGAGGTAATCCATCGCCGCCTGCACCCCGCCGCGACCGTGCGGCACACCGGTGAGCTCCATCGCCATCTCCACCGCCGCAATAGCGCCGAGGATCATCGGCTCGTTCAAATCGCCGAGATGCCCGATGCGGATGATCCGGCCGCGCAACCGGTCGAGACCGCCGCCGAGCGAGACGTTGAATTTGTCGAGGCAAACTTGACGCGTCTTGTCGGCGTCGCACCCCTCCGGCAGCTGAACCGCGGTAATCGTATCGGATTGGGCACGCGGGTCGACAGCGTAGATCTCCGGCCCGTTGTTCTGGCGCCAGGCGCGAACCGCACGCCGCGTCGCCTCCGCCAGGCGATGATGGCGGGCGAACACTTCGTCGAGACCTTCCTCCTCGAGCATGCGCAGCGCTTCCTGCAGCCCATAGAAGAAGTGCACCGGCGCGGTGCCGTTCCACACCGATTGGGCGCTGCCGCCAAGCAACCGCCGCCAGTCCCAATAGACGCGCGGCAGCTTCGCTTCGGCGGTCGCGGCGATGGCGCGAGCGCTGATCCCGGTGAACGCCATCCCGGTCGGCAACATCAGACCTTTCTGCGACCCGGCGACGACGACGTCGACGCCCCATTCGTCCATGCGAAAATCCATCGACGCCAGCGACGAGATCGTATCGACGAGAAACAGCGCCGGATGCCGGGCGGCATCGATCGCACGGCGCAGCTCGGCTACATCGTTGACGACACCGGTCGAGGTTTCGTTGTGCACCACCAGTACGGCCTTGATCGCGTGCTCGCGATCCTCGCGCAACCGGCTCTCGAGCTTCGCCGGGTCGGCGGCGGTCCGCCAGTCGTTGGGCATCGTCTCGACCTCGAGCCCGAAGGCTTCGCCGCGCATGCCCCAGTTGAGCGAGAAGAACCCGCTCTCGACGACCAGCAGCTTGTCGCCGGGCGAGAACAGGTTGACGAGGGCAGCCTCCCATGCACCGTGCCCGGATGCGGCATAGGCGAGGATCGTCTGGTCGGTCTTGAACACCCGCTTCAGACCGGCAAAGCACTCCTCGGCGATCGCACGGAACTGCGCGCCGTTGAAGTCGATCGACCCGCGATCCATCGCCCGCAATACGCGGTCCGGGATGTTGGTCGGCCCGGGATTGATAAAAAAATGCGTTCCGCGACTGACTGCCATAAATTCTCTCCAGATATCGCCCTTTTTGTACCCGCTCGGTGTCCGCGTCTCGTCCGCCTTGCGCCGGGCAACGACCAAACATAATCGGGTGATCAAAAGATGTCTCGCAGCGCGGACCGGAAATTCAGAAGGCAGGGCAATGCCCTGCCTTCTCTGTCGTGTTCGAAGCTCCCTAAACTCGGGCGGCGCGGCCGCTAGCGCGATCTTCTTGGGACCATCTTATGCGTCCGTGACGCGTCGGTCACGTAAATTTTAACTATATAAGTCGCCGGATAAGTCGCCGGCACTGTCGATGGACAGGTGACGGTGTCTTGCCTAGAGTGCGCCGCCCGATTCCGTGGTTAGGTTTGATGCGGCTTTCCAAATACTTTCTGCCGGTTTTGCGCGAGAACCCAAGCGAGGCGCAGATCGTCTCGCACCGGCTGATGCTGCGCGCCGGGATGGTCCGACAGTCGAGTGCCGGCATCTATTCCTGGCTGCCGCTCGGTCTGCGCGTTCTCAAGAAGGTCGAGCAGATTGTCCGCGAGGAACAGGATCGCTCCGGCGCGCAGGAGATCCTGATGCCGACGATCCAGCCAGCTGAGCTGTGGCGGGAGAGTGGACGCTACGACGATTACGGCGACGAGATGCTGCGCATCCGCGATCGTCACGACCGCGAGATGCTCTATGGGCCAACCAACGAGGAGCAGATCACTGAGATTGTCCGGGCGTCGATCAAGAGCTACCGCGACCTGCCGAGGCATCTTTACCACATACAGTGGAAGTTTCGCGATGAGGTGCGCCCGCGTTTTGGGGTGATGCGGGGACGAGAGTTTCTGATGAAGGACAATTACAGCTTCGATATCGATGCGGCCGGGGCGAAGCACTCATACAACAAGATGTTCGTCGCCTATCTGCGCACCTTTGCGCGAATGGGGCTGAAGGCGATCCCGATGCGCGCCGACACCGGTCCGATCGGCGGTGATCTCTCCCATGAGTTCATCATCCTCGCCGAGACCGGAGAGAGCGAGGTATTCTGCGACCGGCGCTGGTTGGATACCGAAATCCCTGCCGAAGACGTCGATTATGGTGGCGACCTCGAGCCGTTCTTCCGCCATTGGACGAGCCTTTACGCCGCGACCAGCGAGATCCACAAGCCGGAAAGTTGCCCGGTCCCTCCCGACGAGCTGATCACTGCCCGTGGCATTGAGGTCGGCCAGACCTTTCATTTCGGCACCAAGTATTCGCGGCCTATGGGTGCCGTCGTAACCGGCCCGGACGGCGATCCGATAGCGCTTGAAATGGGCTCCTACGGCATCGGCGTGTCGCGCCTTGTCGGCGCGCTGATCGAGGCGAACCACGACGATGCCGGCATCATTTGGCCGGAAAGTGTTGCCCCGTTCGGTGTCGGCCTGATCAACCTGCGTCAGGGCGACGCGCGCTGCCGCGATGTCGCCGACGACCTCTACGCGAAGCTGCTCGGCGCCGGCATCGAGGTCCTGTATGACGACGGCGACGAGTCTCCCGGCGCGAAATTCGCGACGATGGATCTGATCGGCCTGCCCGACCAGCTGGTGATAGGCCCGCGCGGGGTTGCCGCCGGGACCGTCGAGATGAAGCACCGCCGTTCGGGTGAACGGCTCGATGTGTCTGTCGACACAGCACTCGACCGGCTAACCGCCCGCCCACATCTCGGCCCTCTCCCCGAGCCCGGGGAGAGGGAGCGGCCAGCGTAGCTATAAGTGAGGGGACCAGCAAGCGACCGTTCCCGGACCGTCGCGTGATCTTCGGTGCGTTCGAGCGCATGGTCGCGTTCCGCTATCTGCGGGCGCGACGGCAAGAAGGCTTCGTTTCGGTCATCGCGATCTTCTCGTTGCTCGGGATCGCCCTTGGCGTCGCCACCCTGATCATTGTGATGGCGGTAATGAACGGGTTTCGAACCGATTTGATCGCACGCATTCTCGGCCTCAACGGCCATCTTGCGGTCTACGGCGAGACGGCTTCGCTGACCGATTACGAGGCGTTCGCCGCCAAGGTGGAAAAGGTCCCCGGAGTGGTCAGCGTAACACCCCTCGTCGAGGGCCAGGTCATGGCGACGACGTCATCCGGCGCCGCCGGTGCGCTGGTACGGGGCGTCAGGCCGGACGATCTGCGCGATCGGGCGTTGATCGCGGATCATGTCGTTGCGGGGTCGCTCACCGATTTCGGCGATGACGGCGTGCTGGTCGGGGATCGGCTGGCACGTCGGCTCGGGGTCTCGGTCGGCGGCATGATCACGGTGATCTCGCCGGAGGGGACTGCGACGGCCTTTGGCACAATGCCGCGGGTCAAGACCTATCACGTCGTCGGACTGTTCGACGTCGGCTATTACGAATACGACAACACCTTCATCTACGTGCCGCTTGATGCGGCGCAACTCTTCTTTCGGCTGCCCGACGCGGTCAGCTATCTCGAGGTCTTTGTCGCCGACGCCGACCAGTCGACCCGCCAAGCCCGGCTGATCGCCGCCGCGCTCGGCGGCCATGTTCGCATTCTCGACTGGCAGCGCGCCAATTCGGGCATTGTCAATGTGGTCGAGATCGAGCGGAACGTTATGTTCCTGATCCTGACCCTGATCATCGTCGTCGCCGCGTTCAATATCATCTCCAGCATGATCATGATGGTCAAAGACAAGGGCCGGGACATCGCGATTCTGCGGACTATGGGTGCCTCGCGGGGGATGATCCTGCGCATTTTCATGCTGAGCGGCGCCAGCATAGGCGTTGTCGGCACGCTAATCGGGTTCGCGCTCGGGATCGTCATTACCCGTAACCTCGAGGCGATCCGCGAATTCCTGCAAAACATGCTGCACGTCGAGCTGTTCTCGGCCGAGTTTTATTTCTTCACCCGTATCCCGGCGCGTATCGACCCGCGTGAAGTCGCCGCCGTCGTCTTGATGGCGCTTGCTCTGTCATTTCTTGCCACGCTCTATCCGTCCTGGCGTGCCGCACGCCTCGACCCGGTCGAGGCGCTGCGCTACGAGTGAACTCGGAATTTCTACCTCCGGCGCTTGAGCTTCGTGGGGTCCGCCGCGTCTTTAAGCAGGCCGGAACCGAACTCCGTGTTTTGAACGGGGTCGATCTCGTGCTGCGAGCGGGAGAGATCGTCGCGCTGGTCGGACCATCGGGCGCCGGCAAGTCGACGATGCTGCACATCGCCGGCCTCTTGGAGCGTCCCGATGGCGGGGCGGTGCTGATCGGGGGAGAGGATTGCGGAAGCCTGTCCGACGATCGCCGGACCATGCTGCGGCGCGCCGAAATCGGCTTTGTCTACCAATTCCATCACCTGCTGCCGGAGTTCTCGGCGCTCGAAAACGTCATGCTCCCGCAGATGATCGCCGCGGTGCCTCGCCGGCAGGCGCGGGAGAAGGCGGCCGGGCTTCTCGATCAGGTCGGGCTCGCGCCCCGCGCCGGCCATCGCCCGGCGCGCCTCTCAGGCGGTGAGCAGCAGCGCGTCGCGATCGCCCGCGCACTCGCCAACAACCCCAAGATCCTGCTCGGCGACGAACCGACCGGCAACCTCGATCACGCGACCGGCGAAAGCGTGTTGGAGACACTCGTCGACCTAGTCCGCGGTACGGGCCTCGCGGCCTTGATCGCGACCCACAATCTCGAGCTTGCCCGCCGGCTAGACCGCATCGTCGCCCTCGAGGACGGGAAGTTGAGGAGCATCGTTTGAGCTGGTGATTCGGCCAAGGCGTGTTCCGAAGCGCGATGAGTCGAGTGCCGGCAGGCTGACGAGATCGGTGTGTCACGACAGCGGCTGAAATCTGCCGCAGCTCATGCGATGGTGCGGACATGCCGCTCGCCGATTTTATCCATCTCCGGGTTCACACCCCCTATTCGCTGTCAGCCGGGGCGATCCCAATCAAGCAGCTGGTTGCGATGTGCCAGGCCGAGCGCATGCCGGCGGTCGCCGTCACCGATACCGGCAATCTGTTCGGGGCCCTTGAAGTCGCGACAACCTGCGCCGCGGCGGGCATTCAGCCGATCATCGGCTGCGAGATCGCCCTGGAGCGCAACGGAGCGCCCGAGGGCGGCAGACCGGGGCGCATCTTGTCCGAACCGGATCGGATCGTGCTGTTGACGCAGAACGAAGCGGGCTACCGCAACCTTCTGCGGCTCGTCAGCCGATCGTATCTCGCGGGTGAGGTGCCGACCGAGCCGATGATCACCCGTTCGGACCTCGCGGCGGCCAGTGAGGGACTTTTGTGCCTGACGGGTGGGCCACAGGGTCCGGCTGGCCGGCTTCTGGCGGAGGGTCAAGCAGAGGCCGCCGAAGCCGTCCTGATGGAGCTGGCGGGACTGTTTCCGAACGGGCTTTATGTCGAGCTGATGCGCCACGGGACACCGGAAGAGGCGCGGACCGAGCCAAGCCTCGTCGAGCTGGCCTATCGTCACGACTTGCCGCTCGTCGCGACCAATGACGCCTATTTTCCCGATCGCGATTTTTATGATGCGCATGATGCGCTGCTGTGCGTCGCCGAGACCACGGTGGTCGCCGACCAGGAACGCAAACGGCTGACGCCGCATCACTTCTTTCGCTCGGCCGCGGAGATGCGCGAAATCTTCGCCGATCTGCCCGAAGCGTGCGACAACACCCTTGTCATCGCGCGCCGCTGCGCGTTCATCCCGCAGCCGCGCCAACCGATCCTTCCGGCCTTTCCGAATGCTGATGGGGTCGACGACGAAACGGCGCTGCGCCGGGCGGCTCGCCTCGGGTTGGACGAGCGTCTGAGCTGCGCCGGCATCGGCGCGAGCGCCGCAACACCCTATCGCGAGCGCCTCGAATTCGAGCTCGACACGATCGTGCGGATGGGATTTGCCGGCTATTTCCTGATCGTCTCCGACATCATCCAATGGGCGAAACGCCAGGGCATCCCGGTCGGTCCGGGGCGCGGATCGGGGGCCGGCTCGGTCGTCGCCTGGGCTCTGACGATCACCGACCTCGACCCGTTGCAGTTCGGGCTGCTGTTCGAGCGGTTTCTCAACCCCGAGCGAGTGTCGATGCCGGATTTCGATATCGATTTCTGCCAGGATCGCCGCGACGAGGTGATCCGCTACGTTCAGCAGAAATACGGGCGTGACCGCGTCGCCCAGATCATCACTTTCGGCAAATTGCAAGCCCGTGCGGTGCTGCGAGATGTCGGCCGCGTCCTCGGCGTGCCCTATGGGCAGGTCGATCGGCTGTGCAAGCTCGTGCCGAACAATCCGGCGCACCCCGTCACCCTCGAACAGGCAATCGCCGGTGAGCCGGCGCTGCAGCAGCAACGCGATACCGATGAGACCGTGGCCCGGCTGATGGCGATCGCGCTGAAGCTCGAAGGGCTCTATCGGCACGCCTCGACACATGCCGCGGGTGTGGTGATCGGCGACCGCCCGCTGACCGAGCTCGTCCCGCTCTACCGCGACCCGCGCTCTGACATCCCGGTCACCCAGTTCAACATGAAGTGGATCGAGCTCGCCGGGCTCGTAAAGTTCGACTTTCTCGGGCTCAAGACCTTGACGGTGCTCGCTCGCACTTGCGATCTGCTGACCGCCCGCGGGGTCACCCTCGACTTGGCGAACTTGCCGCTCGACAATCGCGCCGCCTACGAGCTGCTGGCGCGCGGCGAAACGGTCGGCGTGTTCCAGCTCGAAGGTGCGGGCGTCCGCGATATGCTCAAGAAGCTCCGGCCCGACTGCTTTGAGGACATCATCGCGGTCGTGTCGCTCTACCGCCCGGGGCCGATGGAGAACATCCCGCGCTACATCGCGGTCAAGCACGGCGAGGAGGAGGTCGACTATCTGCATCCGGCGCTCGAAGGGATCCTGAAGGAGACCCACGGGATCATGATCTATCAGGAGCAGGTCATGCAGATCGCCCAGCTGCTGGCCGGCTACAGCCTCGGCAGCGCCGACCTCTTGCGCCGCGCGATGGGCAAAAAGATTCCGGCCGAGATGGAGGCGCAGCGCCAGCTCTTTGTCGAAGGGGCGGTGGGGCGCGGCGTCGATGCCGGGCTCGCCGACCACATCTTCGACCAGATGGCAAAGTTTGCCGGCTACGGCTTCAACAAGTCGCATGCCGCGGCCTACGCGCTCGTCGCCTATCAGACCGCCTATCTGAAAGCCAACTACCCGGTCGAGTTCCTCGCCGCGCTGATGACCTTGGACCTCGGCAACACCGATAAGCTCAATGTTTTCCGGCAGGAATTGGACCGGCTCGACATCAAGCTGCTGCCGCCGGACATCAACCGCTCCGAGGTGACGTTCGCGGTCGAGCCCGAAGCCCCCGCGCTTCCCGCCCCCGCAATCCCCGGGTCACCCCCG
>Ga0306923_10006934_pt1 | contig 11223 bp, 6 predicted proteins | sample sta12Can44000108_FD_203841 | JGI IMG/M metagenome (GOLD analysis project Ga0306923, IMG submission 203841) | Lab enrichment of tropical soil microbial communities from Luquillo Experimental Forest, Puerto Rico - statanox.12C.anox.44.000.108 (v2)... | ecosystem: Environmental > Terrestrial > Soil...
CAGCCGGTGCGGATCCGGCCATCGGATCCGAAGGACAAATATTTCGAGGACAACAACACCACGAAGAACGTGTCGCGGGACGGGATCTATTTTGTGACCGGGGTTTCCGGGTACTACGAGGGAATGCGGCTGTTCGTGGTGGTGCCGCACCATGCGCCACGGGAACCACAGGATAAGGAATACCTGGGGCAGGTGGTGCGCGTGGACCCCTTTCCCGACGCACAATGGGGCGTTGCGGTGCAGTTGTTGTCGGATTGGCGCGCGAGTTAGGCCCCCCTCAGGAAGCCGAGCCGAGCTCAATACAAACCCTACGACTGCGAATCAGTTCAAATTGCAGCGAACCGCAACCGCGGCCGGCCGCAAGCTGCAGGTAAGATATCGATGTGCGGTCCGAAGCGCCGCAACGAACACAGCGTGCCAGAAAATCAGATTCGTCTGGACGATTCCACAAGCAAAAGAAAAAAAACAGAAGTTTGCAAGACTTTCCGGGAGGCGGCTGGTGGAAGGAGAAGACACCTAGGATTGTTACAAGGTTGCTGCCAGCGGCCCGGGTGAAGGTTACTGAGCGGACGAAATGAGCGGACATTGGGCGTCCGGTTTCGATTCCAGCGTGCGAGCGGGCGTTTCCGGTACAATGCACAGTAGCTATTTTTTGCTAAGAAATGAGATTGGGTGAACAGGTGATTCACCAATACGTTTTTCATAACGAGCAATTACAGAAGATCGAACAGTGCCGCTGGTCACCAGGACAAGCTGGGTTGATCTGTGGTTGGGGGCTGTTCACCACCGTACGCATTATCCGGGGCGAGGCGTTCGCGTACGAGCGCCACTGGCGGCGGTTGGAGAAGGACTCGGCACTAATCCGTTTGCCGCTGGCATATTCGGGAGCGAAGGTGCGCTTGCATCTGCAGGAAGTGATCCGGACGAACGAGGTGCAGGAGGGCTGCGCACGAATTTACCTTGTATGGAACACGATCGGGGGATGGAAGAGCGACGAAAAGATGACGGAAGTGGACCTGGTGATTACCACGGCGGGGTTGCCGCATTATCCGGAAATGGTGCGGCTGACGGTGCAGGAACATGGGCGCCACGCAGCTTCGGCCCTCGCGGGCGTCAAGACCATTTCGTGGCTGAACAGTGTGTGGGCCTCCGCGGAGGCACAACGCGCAGGATTCGACGAAGTCGTGCTGCTGAATGAGCGTGGCGAAGTCGCTGAATGCACGGCAGCAAACATTTTTGTGGTGAAAGGTGACAGGGTGCTCACGCCGCCGCTGAGTTCGGGGTGCCTGGAAGGCGTGACGCGCAGCGTGTTGATGGAGGTGGCGGCGGACGCGGGAACGAGCCTGGTAGAGCAAACGCTATGGCTCGAGGACCTGTACGCGGCCGACGAAGTATTCGTGACCTCGACGAACCGCAACGTGATTGGCGTAAAGGAAATCGCCGGCCACACGATTGGAAATGGAACAACGGGGACGCTGACAAAGAAACTGGACGAAGTTTTCGAAGCCTACGTCCACGACTACGTGGAGCGTCGGCTGGCGTCCAGCCGGTAAGCTGAAGTTCAATTCCAAAACAGACTTAATGCTGGCCTACAGATTCCGACGGAACCCGACTTGAGGTGGACTGCACGCTTAGGGTGGCACGGAGCATCACCGGAGCAAGAATTGTGGTCACCATCACCAGCAGCACGACGGCGGAGAACAGTCCTTCGTCGACCACGCCAATTCCCTTCCCTATTCCCGCGAAAATCAGGCCGACTTCGCCACGAGGCATCATGCCGAAGCCCACCGCCAGGCGATTCATCGTGGGAGGGCAGCCCCAACCGGAAGCCACTTTGCCGACGATAGCAACGATGGTGAGGACGAGACCGGCGATGAGAACATCTTTGTGCGCCATAGTTTCGAGTTTCACCTGAATGCCCATCCACACGAAAAAGAGCGGCACGACCAGCGATTCGATAGGCGTCAGCAATTCGTGGAGCGAAGTGCCCTCGACTTCTTGGTCGAAGAAGCTGTTGAGGATCATGCCGGCGGCGAAGGCTCCGATTATCGTGGCGAGTTCGGCGACATTGGCGAGCCAGGAAAGCAGGAGGGCAAAGCTGACGCCGAAAAGCAGCTTGAGATTGTGCACCCCATGACGGGCGAGACGGCGAACCAGCCTGGGCACGAGCCAAATGCCAATGCCCATGGAGGCGGTCAGAAACAGCGCGGCCTTTCCGGTGGTCAATGCGATCGATCCGACACTGATCTTTCCTGTGACTGCCAGACCGCTGACGACGGCCAAAACAATGAGGCAGAGAACGTCATCGATGACGGCTGCTCCCAGAATGACACGCGCTTCTTCGGTGGTATCGCGCCCGATGTCACGCAAGACGCGAGCGGTGATGCCTACGCTGGTGGCGGTAAGGATGCCGCCGATGAAGAGGTCCGCAGCTAACGAGTTGTTGGGATGGAGGAGCTTCATTACGGCCATTCCGAGGACCATGGGCACAACGATCCCGAGGACGGCGACATAGGTGGCGTGTTTGCCGACACGTTTCATCTCCACCAAGCTGACTTCCAACCCGACGAGAAAGAGCAAGACCAAAATCGCTAGGCGCGAAATGATGTCGATGAAGGCATAGACGGTGATGTAGGTCTGTCCCTGTGGGCCCGCGAGCAAGTGCGCCAGGGTCTCACTATGGGGACCCGGGGGGAGAACCTGCTGCGTAGCCTGCGCCAGGTTGTACGGACCGGTGAGCGCCACCGACGCGATTTTCGAGAGATTGTCGCCCTCGCGAAGGACGGTGAGGGTGGGGTTCCCGAGGTAATAGCCGAGATTTCCGGCGAGCAACCCGACGAGCAACTCACCGAGGACCGCGGGCTGCTTGATCCACTTCATCAGCCAGCCGCCAAGGGCCGCCCCCATGGTGATGAAAATCGAGGCGATCAGGATCGGGACGACCGGGTCGGCATGAGACAGTTCACCGCTTTCGGAAAACGAAGCGAGCAGCACCGCCCGCCAGACAAACTGCGGCAAAATAGCAGTAATGAGCATCTTGGAACTCCGGGAAAGCGGCAGGCGGCGAGCTTGAGTGGCCGTCGACGGCAGTATTTTGGCGGGGAAGGCGCGAGGAAGCAAGAGCAAAGCGGGAGGGGCGGGAGGGGCGGGAGGCATGCTACAATGCGCGGCTTGGTGGACCAGAAAGGCCGGGCAAGATGACGGAAGCGTTGGCGCAAAGCGAAGCGGTATTGGAAGTTATTTCTCCCGACGGAGCTCGGAAGTATGTGCGGGTGTCGCAGACCCCGTTCCTGATCGGGCGCGGAGCGGAGACCGGGAATCACCTGCAGCTGACGGACCGGCGGATCTCGCGGAATTGCGCGGCTATTGTCACCGAGGCCAACCGCTACTACCTGGAAGATCGTGGGCAACGACGCGGCATCTTCGTGAACAGCGACAAAATCGAAAGTCGGCCACTGAACGACGGCGATGTCATCACCTTCGGCTTGGAAGATTCGTACCAGGTGATTTTCCGGTCGGCCACGGGTACCTCCGACGAGTCCATCCCGCAACTTTTGACACGCATCGACCACATGACGAGTTCGGAATCGTCGACAGGCGGCGGGCTGCGGAAATTGAATTTGCTGCTGGAAGCGACATCGCTGCTGCACTCGCAACTACCGCTGGATTCGGTACTGGCGAAGATGATCGATCACGCGATTGCGGTGACCGACGCGGATCGCGGATTGTTAGAAGAGGCGGTGGAGAGCCAAGGCGAACGCATCTCGGACCGCTTGCGGGTACGCCTGGCGCGACGGAGCGGCGGGCAACGTCTGCCTCCCGAGAGCATGACGCCGAGCCAAACGGCGATTCAGTTGGCGATGACGAAACAGTTGCCGGTGATTACCGAGGATATCGAACAAGCCGAAATGAATTTGCAGGCGGCGGCGAGTATCGTGGCGCAGGGGCTGCGCGCGGTGGTCGTGATTCCCTTGTACGCGTCGTCACGCGCGGCCAGCGAATCGGCGACCAACGTGTCGCGTGGCGAATTTCTTGGGGTGCTGTATCTGGATTCGAAACGGCCGACGGCGTTTTCGAAACTGGACCGGCAAATTCTCGATGCGCTGGCGGCTGACGCGGCAAGCATTTTGGACAATGCGCGGCTGGTGGAAAGGGAACGCGAACGGCAACGCCTGGAGCAGGAAATCGGGATCGCGCGGGACATTCAGCAGGCGCTTCTGCCGAAGAATTTCCGAAATTTCGCACACCTGGCGGTGTCGGGAGTGAATTTGCCGTGCTTGTCGGTGGGCGGCGATTATTTCGACGTATTCCCGCTGGACGATCACCGGACGGCGTTTCTGCTAGCCGATGTGAGCGGGAAGGGATTGGGCGCGGCGCTGGTGACCACGATGTTGCAAGGAGCGCTTTCCGGCATGACGCTGGGGACCGATCCGGCACGCGTGCTGAACCATGTGAACCGGTTTTTGTGTGATCACGTGGAAGTGGGCCGCTACGCTACGATGTTTTTCGGGATCCTGGACGATGCCGGAAAGATGGAATACATCAATGCCGGACATCCGTCGCCGATCCTGCTGCGCGGCAGCACAGCCGAAGAGGCGTTCACCGAGGGATCCTTCCCGGTGGGATTGGTGCCTGAGGCGGAATTCTGTACGACCACGTTGAAGCTCGAGCCAAATGACACGTTGCTGCTGTTCAGTGACGGCGTGACGGAAGCGATGGATCCGGACGAACAGTTGTACGGCGTCGCGCGTTTGCGGGGTGTGTTGCAAGGCAAGCAAGAGCTGCCGCTCGACGAAATTCAGAAGACCGTGTTGGAGTCAGTCGAGAATTTCGCGCGCGGCGCTCGGCAGGCGGACGACCTTACCGTGCTGCTGGTGCGCTTCCGAGCCGTGGGCACGCTGGCGACAGAAACGGACACTTCCGGGACCCGGACGGCTGCGGCGAGCAGTTGAACCGGATCGATTCGAAGGAATCGAGCGAGAGACTTAAGTGGGCGCACTGCGAAAGCAGTGCGCCTTTTTTAATACGCGCAGGCCCGGGCGACTGGCGGCTTATACGCGAACGGAGCGGGTTTGTCGGCGCTGTGCAGTTTGCCAAGCGTGGGCAGGGTTTCGGACGCCAACCTGTTGGCCGCTTCGACATCTTTGGTGTAGGCCTCGCAACTGGAACGGAAGGCGCCGCGCACGGATTCGTTGGGAGCAACGTCACCGCCCTGCACCATGACAAGGTAGCGACCCAGGTCGCGGTTGAGCGTGCCAAACCCGGGGGCCTGTTCGGTGCCCGTTTCGAGCGCTTCGATTTGTTTTTGAGCCGCGTCGAAGGAGTCGGCCAATTCCCTGGGCGAGTTGGCCGAGAGCGATTTCCTGCGTTCGGACAGTTGCACCTGAAGCGGGGCAAGCGCGTCGAAGGAAGCCGCCGAATCGTTCATCAGATCATAAATGCGGCGCGAAAGATCAAATTGCGCGGCGAAATCGGCGGAACTAATATGCGCGCGCGGATCGCCGCTGACGTGCAGTTTCTGGGGATAGGATTTTCCATCGACCGTCAGGACGAGTTGGTAGGTGCCCGGAGGAACAACCGGTCCCGGCGGCTGGAAGCGCGGCGTTCCGCCGGGAACAGCGTGGTCGGGGAGCGTATATTCCGTGTAATCGAGAGGCTCGCCGAAAAAACCGTAAGGTAACGCGGTGGGATGCGGCATGCGCAGATCCCAGACAAAGCGGTTGACTCCGGGTGTGATGGGTAGACTTGGCGGCGGCGCAAACCAATATTCTGGAACGTTGGCGGGAGCAAGCGACTCGGCCGCGGCGACGCTAGAAAATTCGCGGATGCGCGTACCCTTGTCGTCGAAGATCTCGAGCCGGAGACTGCCTTTCGGTGGAGCGGCCAGATAGTAATAAACGAGCGCGCCGTCCGGAGGATTATCGGAACTCGGGAAATCGCGTTGCAGAGGCGTATCGGGATGGTTGTCCCAGTGGACCCGAACCGCGGCTTGTGGAACGAAGAACTGCACGGGTGCTTTCTTCGGGTCGTCGCCCAGCTGGCGGAGCGGCGAAATGTCGTCGAGAATCCAGAGGCCGCGGCCAAAAGTGGCAGCGATCAAGTCGTCGCCGTGGACAGCGAGGTCGCGCACCGACGAGGTTGGCAGATTGAGCTGCAGCGGTTGCCAGTGATCACCGTAATCGAACGAGACGGAAACGCCGGTTTCGGTGCCGGCGAACAGCATGCCCTTGCGAATGGAATCTTCGCGAATGGCACGGGCGATGCCGGCCTCAGGGAGCCCATTCACGATCTTTTCCCAGGTCTTACCACCATCGCGTGTACGGAAAAACAGGGGATGGGAATCTCGGCGAGTAAAGGCCGCGGCAAATGCGGTGCTGGCATCGTGCGAGGAAGCGTCGATGGCGTTAATCGTGGTGTGCTCGGGAAGGCCGGAGGGCGAAACATTCGTCCAATTCGCGGAATCGTGGGTGACTTGAATAAGACCGCTGGAAGTTCCGACCCAGATGAGATTGGCATCGAGCGGGGATGGAGCAATAGTCTGGATGACGCCGCGATCCGCGGCTTGCGCGTCATCGTCGTGCGTGTCACCGTCAAACAGGCGAGACGATTCGAAATCGTCTTTGGACGGAATGTGCCCCTCGGCGCTGCCCGCCGCTTTGGGAGCGGGCGATGCACCCGGTTGTGCCGGCTTTACAGTCAGGTCGGGGCTGATTTCCTTCCAGTTCACACCCGCATCGGTGGTCTTCAACAAATATTGCGCGCCAAAGAGCATTGTGTGGGGCTCGCGGGGAGAAAACGTGAGCGGGGTCTCCCAACTCGCGCGATAGGTGGTGGGGGAAATGAAGACGGTGGCGGTTTGTCCGGTGGCGTGGTCCATGCGAATGATGTTGCCGTACCAACCAAGGGAATAGATAAGTTCGGGATTGAGCGGATCGGGGGCGATGAAACTGCTTTCGAACGAGCCACTGGAAAACCAGTCGCGATAAGTAATGAGGCCGAAATCGGTACGGCTGGGAACCACGACTGAGCCTGAATCCTGCTGGGCCGCGTAGAGCCGGTAAGGAAACGAACTGTCGGTGGAGACGCGATAAAACTGGCCGGTGGGCTGATTAAACCAAGAAGTCCAGGAGGCGCCGCAATCATAGGTGATCACCGCGCCCTGGTCCGTGCCCATAAGGATGCGATTCGAATCTTCGGGCGCGATCCAGAGGACATGGTCGTCCTCACCGCTCGGAGTTCCCTTCCATGAGACAAAGGTTCGGCCGCCGTCGGTGGAACGATACGTGGAGGTTTGCATGACATACACGACGTCGGGATTTTTCGGGTCGGAATAGACGCGCCCAAAATAGTTGCTTCCGAGGATTCGTGGATCAGTAGTGATCTTCTGCCACGTGGCGCCGCCATCGTCCGAACGGTAAAGCCCCTGACTCAGGAGTGCGAAAATGCGTTTGCCCCCGAGCCCAGGCGCGATGGAAAGTCCAGTGCGATGACGGCCCTCCATGGGCAGACCTGAATCGCCCATCGGCTGCCAGGTCTCACCGCAATCGGTGGACTTAACAAGCAAGGTGTCCAGACCTTCGACCGGTTTTTCGCCGGGGGAAGGGGGGATGCGAAACACGGCCGCCACGATGGTGTGGGAGTCGCTAGGGTCGAAATCCAACTCGTAGGGGCTCCAGTGATCATCTCTATAATAGACGCGGCGCCAGTTGGCTCCGCCATCGGTGGATTTGTAAATGCCCCGAGCCTCGCTTGGGAGGAAGTCACCTAGGGCGGCGGCGTAAACCCGGCTCGCGTCGTGTGGGTCAACCAGAAGGCTGGACGTTATCTTGGAGCTGCGCAGGCCAACATTGGTCCAGGTTGCACCCGCATCGGTGGACTTCCAGACGCCGTTGCCCTCGGTCTGTTCACCGGTAGCGACATAAATAATGTCGGGATTCGAAGGCGCGACTGCGATATCACCGATGGAGGCCACATGTGCGGCATCGAAGATCGGGAACCAGGTACGGCCCGCATTGGTCGTTTTCCAAACGCCGCCGCCGGGCGTGCCCATGTAGTAAGTTTTGGGATCGCCGGCGATGCCGGCCACCGCAGTGACGCGCCCTCCGCGATGAGGACCGATGAGGCGCCACTGCAGGCCGTGAAGAAGCTCGGGCGAGATTTGCTGGGCGAAAATCGGGGCGGAGCTGAATGCGGCGAGCAGAAAAACCTGCAAAACGTGACAACCGTGGAGCCGGAGCGCTAAACGCATGATAACCCCTCTGATACAGTGAGTTTAACATGATGCTGCCGCGCAAGCGGGCGGTCCCGGAGCACGCCTGGCGAAGTACAAACAGCCGTATTTGGCGAAGTTTCCAGACGGCCCGGCGCGGGAAAGCTGGCCAGCGATCACCAATTTCGTGGTGCGTCCGAAGTGGGTGCAGTCCTGCGACTAACCATCCTCTGACCCGGAGGATGGAGGAAATGAAATTGGAATGACGGATTCCCCCGCAACCGTGCCGGTGCCAAGCAGACAGGCTAGGGGAAAAGGCACGGCTGCGAAACGCGACGCGGCGACTTACAATTCGCGGAGCGCGACGGCAACGGGCTGAATGGCGGCGCGAATCGCGGGCAGCAATCCCCCGAGCACGCCCATCACGAGGGCAAAAATCACGCCCATCAGGAGCAAGTCAAACGTAATCTTGAACGCGAAAGCCACGTTCGAGAACGTCTGGAAGTTCATGGTGTTGGTCGTCAAACCGTTGAGCGGTAAGACCACCAGGCAGCCAAGAATCCCGCCGAGAAATGAGATGACCAGTGCTTCGAATAAGAACGACAGGATAACGTTCGAAGTCGGAAAGCCCACCGCGCGCATGGTGGCAATTTCGCGGCCACGTTCAGCTACCGCCGAGTACATGGTGTTGAGGGCTCCGAAAATCGCTCCAAACGCCATGATGAACGCGACGATGCCGCCAAGCACAGTAATGAGCCTGGTCATAGTAGTGGATTGCTTCGCGTAGTAATCGATCTCCCGCCAAACATCCACATTCAACTGGGGATCTGCCAGGGCGGCATCCTTGAATTCCTGAAACGAGGCGGGTGACTGAAGGTGAATGGTCGCCGATTGAAAAATGTTTGTCGGTCGCTGGAGAACCTGATTGAAAATCTGTGAGTCGCACCACACCTCCGAGTCGAAGGCCGAGCCACCCGCATCGAAGATACCGACCACCGTCCAATGACCTCCAGCAAAATCGACTTTGTTGCCCAGAGTCAGACCCTTATAGCTTTTGGACGCGTTTTTCCCGACAACCAATTCCATCAGCCCAGGCTGAAACATCCGCCCCTCCACAAGCTTTACGAAGGTGCGAATCTGGAGCACGTTCGGAGAAACCCCACGAACCTGGACGTTCGCGTCCGTGCCGGTGCTGATCAACGGAACCGGAATCACGCCCACCACATCTTGCGTAAGCAGCGGAGCACCCGACTCATTTCGCGCGATGCCCGGTTTGTCCTGCAAAACCTTAATGGACGCCAGCGTGATGCCGCCCATCATTTCGGAACTCGAACCAGCACGCATGACCAGCGCGTTACCCGGTGAACCGGACGACACGAGTGTGGCCTTGAACCCGCGAGCCAGCGAAAGCATGGCGACGAAGACGCCGACCGTGCCAGCAATACCCAGGATTGCCACGATCGTCGACGTCCAGCGCGCCCGAATGCTACGGAAGTTGTAGGAAATCGGAACCGAGCCGATAAAAGGCGCCAGCAACCCGGCAAGGATCGCCACAACGACCAACAGCACAAAAATAGCTGCGACCGTGAAAATGAGTCCCAAGAAGAGTTTCGGTGCCATGGCTCAGACTCTCCGCAAAGCGTTCACGACCCGCAAACGCATCGCCCCGATACCGGGCAGCAAGCCCGCCAATACTCCGGCGAGAATGGCAAGAGCGATCCCGTAAGCCAGCACCGCGGGAGAGAGCACAATGGCCGGAAGCATGCCGTTGAGACTCTTGCCGAGCGCCGGGATGAAGAGCATCGCCAGCCCTAAGCCGAAAGCAGCTCCAATGAGCGCAATGACCAACGACTCCCCCAGAACAAAGAACAGAATGAAGCGATCGGAATAGCCGATAGCCTTGAACACCGCCAATTCGGAAGTTCGCTCGCGAACCGAAATCGCCATGGTGTTCCCGGTCACCAGGAGCAGGGTGAAGAACACCACCGTCCCGATCGTGAGGATAAGGGTTTGAATGTTACCCCACTGCTTGACCCAGTTGGCCACCCAGGTAGATTCCGATTCGGTCTTCGTTTCGTTCGGAGAGTTGGCAAACTCGGCGTCGATGGCCTTGGCGACGCGTGGCGCATCGTCAGGATTTGCCACCCGAAGAACGTACCAACCAATCTGCCCCTTCACAGCGTCCGGAATTTTCTCCTCAAAATAATCCCATTGGAACCAAAACTGCGTTTCATCGTCCTGGGGCCGTTTGCCATGATAAATACCGTCAAGATTGAACTCCCACGCGCCACCGCCGTACAGCGTGGTTTTGATGGGAATGCGATCGCCGATCTTCCAGTGAAAGCGCTCCGCCGTTTTTGCGCCGGCGATCGCGCCTTGGCGATCTTTTGTAAACACCGCCCACTGGTCATCCGGGACGATGAGTTCGGGATAAACCTGCCGCTGGTTTTCCGGATCCATCACAAACTGCGGAAAGAAATTTTTCTCTTCGATATAGGTGCCGCCGAACCAGTTGTAATGGGTGACATTGGTCACACCGGGAATGCGCTGGATCTTGTCCCGATACGACAGCGGAATCAGGTTAATGATGGAGGTGCGGTTGATCACGATCAGCCGGTTGGCGCTCGCGATATCGACCCCTCGGTTGAACGAGTTACGCACCACGGCCAGAAACGAAAAGAGCAGAATCGCCACCGCGAACGAGCCGATGGTCAGGACCAGACGCACCTTTTTGCGAACGAGGTTAGCCCAAATGATGCGCCAAAATTTCATGAGGCACCTCCTACCGTGACCGTTTGCGGAAACTTTTTGCCTTCGACGAGCAAGCCTTTATCGAGATGCAGGGTGGTGTTGGCGCGCGAAGCGACAACGGGGTCGTGGGTAACCATGAGGACGGTCTTGTGGTGCTTGGCGACGAGCTCCTCGATCAAGGCCATGACGTCATCGGCACTCTTGCGGTCGAGGTCGCCGGTGGGCTCGTCGCAGAGCAGGAAAGTGGGGTCGGAGACGATGGC
>Ga0306923_10006935_pt1 | contig 11222 bp, 11 predicted proteins | sample sta12Can44000108_FD_203841 | JGI IMG/M metagenome (GOLD analysis project Ga0306923, IMG submission 203841) | Lab enrichment of tropical soil microbial communities from Luquillo Experimental Forest, Puerto Rico - statanox.12C.anox.44.000.108 (v2)... | ecosystem: Environmental > Terrestrial >...
AGGACCGACGGTCGCCCGTCAGGCGTCAAAGCGGTCCCGATCGAGGACCCACCTTGGCACGAGCGCTGCAACCGCCCGCTTAGCCAAGGCAGAAATCGCCCAAAGGAAGTATTGTTCGAGGTCCCCTCAAGTTCATTCTTCAGCGTGAAGGCGTCCTGACGACGATAGGAGATGAATGCGCGCAGAGTCACGACTTCGTGGGTCCCTGACCTCATCCAGCCGCTTCATGCCTTACCAACGGCAAGTAGAAGCGCAAGGAGCTGATCGGTAATAGCGTTTTTACTTTATCTCCTCGTCCGACGGCTCTGTTTGTCCGATGGTTATCTTATCGATGCTCGGATACAAATACGGATGGATCCAGATTATCTTTTTCGCTTCAGCGCAGTCCTCACCTTGCAATCTGATCAGTTGCGCAATTGCTGTGCCGGCCAGTTCTTTGCTATCCTGAATCACAATGCGGGCGAGCGGCGAATGTCCACTGTCGACCAAGCTTTTTGTCGTTGCCGTTCCATCATATCCGATCACCCGCGGCTTTTGAATTTGTCGTCGCGCTGCCAACCGCTCGATCGCATCTAGGCACCCTAGTGTCATGGAATCGGCTGTGCAAAACACGACATCGAACGGCTTCCCTTCATCGATAGCCTCGTCAATCCGATTATAAGCGACGTTTTCCGCAATCCAGCGATCGAACTTGCCATCTTGCGTGACGATAAGATCACACCCTTTTAGTTTTTCCGACATCATCAACTTTCTTTGAAACGACTCGTGTCGCTCACTCTTTGCAAATCCTGCTATGACAAGTATCCTCTTAATTGAAAATCTACGTGCCAGCTGCAAAACGGCATTTGCAGCGTACTCGCCGCCGGCCCCGTCACTAACACTCACGTATGCCAGTTTTGGGATAAACACTGAATCTGGAGGAGGAGGAGGATTCCGATCTACGAGAACGACTGGTATAGACAACTGCCTAATGATCGCAGCTAGTTCGTCCATAAAGTGATCTGGCCAACCGGAACATATTATGATTCCGCCAGCATAGTCCTCCGCTGTAGAGCGAGCGGATTGCAACAGAGCACGTTGTTGCTCCACAGAATGATCCTCAAAAGGGACGAGAACCGAGCACAGGAGATCAGCTCGTTGAGCAGCCTGCATGAGATGGAAATTCAGTGCGATCTGCCATTCCTCATTGATCGAGCTAGCGATCAAAAAGATTCGCTTGTTGCGAATTGCGGCGTAGCGACTGCGGATCAGATCTGCGTCCACGTGCCAGTCCGGTGCCGCCAGTACGCTTGTCAACTTCAAACTCTCGGGCTGCCGCGCCGGCTGCTCACGCAGTTTACGGATGCGCGTCACGATCTTCTGAAAACGAAGGTCCGTTGAATTCCCTGCCCACGCTTCCAGGTTTTGGGCCAGCAGTTGCTGGAAACCGAGCGGTGGCAGGCTACCGTCAAATGTCACTGGAATTAGTATGTCGTGTTCTCTGCCGTAGTCCGCTTCGTCAGGCACCCAATTCGAGGCCAATGAGCGCTTCGACCAGACGACGATGACACAGGCAACTTCATCCAATATTTCGTTGATGATCGGTGTTATTTTCTCGCCGGGTTGAATTTTGTCGTCCCACCAGACGTCGAAGTTTTGCGCTTCAAGAGCCTTCACCAGCGGCTCGACCGTCGGCCAGTCTTCGCGCTTGTAACTTATAAAGATATCTGCCATCAAGCCGCGTGCCTCACTTGGATACAAGCCACCAGCACCGGAGGTGTTCGTCCCTGCCTTCGCCGCGTGGCCGGCTGCGCTACGCCGAGCGCTCCGCCGGCCACGCTGGCGCAACGGCCAACATTAAACTAACAATCCACCTGGACCATTCAGCGGGGGCTGATCAGCGGGGTCCACCATTTTTCTCCACCGCCTGTTCCAGAAGGTGCAGACATTACCGAGGAACTCTTTATTCATTGGGATCGTAGCCGAACAAAATGCCGCTAAGCGGTCCTCGAACTCACTTCGCAGCCTCTAGTTCTTCCCGCTTGGCGCCAAGCACCTTCAGAGCGCTACCTGTCAGATCGGACTTCAGGCCTTCCTATCTTCGCCAGAACACCGATGGGTATGATCAGCCGCTCCGAAGCAAAATGCCTCATGTTCTGTCTAACAAGCTTCGACGCGCTGAAGAATCCCACCTCGTATCCGGTATAGGAATGGCTTTGCTTATGACGTCCGCTTGCGATGATCAAGAAGAACGTCGGCATCGCTAAGAGCGTCCTCAAGCTCAGATCGCCAGTTCACCCCGAGCTTCAGCTCGGAATCCAAAGTTGTTTCGATAACGCCCGGGCCGAAGGCGGTCTTTAGCTGTGCATTGAGAGCCTGCGCGAGAACTGCATCTTCTGTCGCATAGCTGATAAATACATGCAGCCTACGGAGTTCGTCGTCAGTCGCCGGGGACGCCATCTCGGCAGAAGGGATCGTCACCACGGAAGGAGAGGTCTTTGATGCCATCGGTCTACTCTCAGCCCCTCCAGTTCTGATTAGAATACGCGAAATATTGATCTGTGTGTGAACTAGTTCACACACAAATCATTTTCGTTCAGAAAAATAGCTCTCGAGCTGCAGGTTTCTGCGACATGGCACTTTTTTTGCTCGCATTAACTTTGCCGGAAAGGGATCATGACCGGACCGGTCGCTCAACGTCAAACCTGGAGCTACCGCTCAATTCTCACAGAGCCCTTGCCCCTCAAATCCACGCGCACATTTGTGCTGCCGGGTTTCCCCGGCCCTCTATCGGGACTGTACAAAGTGTATGGCACATTCAGCAGCAGGCCACGATGCGGGTCATAGGATGCTCCGATCCGGTTGAATTCGATGCTGTTGAAACCCAGCTGACCTTCAGAGCCTTTGGCCGCTTTTTGGCTGACCGCAAAACACTGGCTGCCGATCTCCGGGCTGGGAATGAAAACAAGAAGGTGGGAGCTGCAGCAGACCGGTTCTCCATCGGTGTTCACGTAGGCAATCCTGATCTTACCCTCGGAGTACGACCTTGTTTGACCAACTAAATTACTGATCCGGTTTAAATTGTTACACGGTCCCACCTCGGCAGCTTCGGCTGCCGATCCGAGGACAACGAGGACCGCCCATACGTATCTCATGTGAAACTTTCCCGCTGATGGCGTCTGAGTTTCCCAATTGCTTTCGAACTGCGCGGATTGCACGGATTTTCAAAACATACGTGGCATCGAAAGGAGACCGTGATGATTCGCGGGTGCAGTCTTCGACCGCGACCAAGATGGGCAAGACTCTTGCAGCCGTTCCTGCGGTAGGTGCGGCGGAGCGTCTTATGGCTTATACCGATATCTTCCGCGTCGGCAAAGTGTGAAGTCTTCGATATCCGAACCGTCGGCAAATAGGTACGAGCTCGTGCAGGCGAACCCGCGCAATCCGGTCGCTTGCTATGATATTGGTTCGATGTTCGATCAGTCCCGAGCGCTGAACAAGCGCCGCTCGCTGACCTAGAACGCGACACGAAGGTGAGCGAGGGCGTCTCGCCTGACGGCGGGCGTCACCATTTTCTTGCTGCGATGTCGAGCATCGATTCTGCCAACAACTTCTTCAACCTGGCGTTCTCGTCGGACTTCCACTTGTAGAATGTCGCGCTGCTGATCCCATGATTGCGGCACACCCCGGCCGTCTTCGCTCCGGCCTACTGCTCCCGCAACATTCCAATGACTCATGTCCATCCCCTAGCAGGTGACAGACTCCACCCGTTTTGGAGGAATTCTCGGGGCTCAAGTCAACTGTGCGCGCGCCCAATCGAGTGGTTTGGAAAGATCGTCGCGTATCCGCTCCTCGGCGGGCTGCAGCATTGGTACGCACCAATCTAGATTTTGGAGGCGACAGGAGGCACTGTGCCCTGTGCCCACTTCTCCAACTTGCCGAGCACGCCCCAGGCGGACAATGCGAGGAAGAGTGGCATGGTGAAGCCACTCAGTCCGGGAACTGAGTTAGCTATCCCTGAAAGGACGCCTTCCAAGCCGCTCGCCGCCGGTACAGACGGTACAGACGATAGCCACGCTGTCAGCAGGGCGCCAAGAATGCCGATGGCTGTCTTCTTGCCGTCAAACAGATTGCCGATTGTTTGTCCGAGCGCACCGTTCACCTGCCCTAGCGGCTGCGTGTCGAGCTTTGCACCGGGAGTTATGATGCCGCTGATAATCTCAACAAGCTTGCGAAGTTGATCCAGTTGCTGGGCTGGATCGGGCGGGGTGGTAGGGGTTGTCGTCGGCTGGATACCCATGCCCCGAAGAAGAACTAGCACTTGTTGCAACAAAGGGGGCAGGTCGGTCGATGACGTCGGCGGGACCGGCGCAGGCAACGGATACTGGGTGGACATCAATCGCTCCTTGAATAGGGCAATGAGCTGAGCGAGTGCAGCCGCAACCTGATCGACAACAACCGGAGGAGGCGAAGGCGCGGGAGTGGGTATTGGCGGCGGCAGGGGGATAGGCAATGGCGTGGGTACGGGCGCGACCTCGACGATCTGCTGCACCTGTGTCAGCAAAGCGTCCGCTTCCGTCGCAATCGCGGCTTCTTTGCGACTAATGGGCCCCCAGTGTCCATGCGGAGCTTTGCCGCCAATCACGCGCAAACCGACTGCCGCAGCCTCCACGGCGAATGCTGGCGAGATCTTGCAGAGTTTCTGGAACGCTGCGCCCACCCCGGCGCCAACGTCCGAGGAAGGACCGCCAGGCACGCCTTCTCGGAAGATGCTCTGGAATCCCCATGAAGGGTTGGCCTGATATGCTGCCATCAATTTAGCAAGCTCCGGGCTAGCACTGAACGAGTTGTAGCTCTGCTGGAACAGCCCGGCTTCCGCGGTCTCGCTGGACGTGTTGCTGGCCGAGATGTCGCGCCCTTCAAAACAGTTGCCGCTGCTCTCGCGCATTCCAAGCCCGAACAGAAGTACGAATAAGTGACGGAGCGTATTGAGCCCAGCCACTGCGTTGCTCATTCCAAGCGCGTGGAAGTCCGAGTTGTACCAGGACAACGCATCAGTGTTGTCGTTGCCGCTGTTGGGCGCCGCCATCACGAGCGCGGCCGAATCTCCAGCCTTCCACTTCTGGCAAACAAGCGCGAAGGTAACCGCCATGCCCTTGATGTAGCCGGCCGGCGCCCTACCGCGATCGGGCCAGTAATAACGTGCGATCGACGAGGAACCGGCGAGCGCCAGAATGGCGTTGATTGTCTCCGTTGAAAGGCCGGCCAACCCGCCCCCGGCATCGGGCAAATGATCCGCCAGCAATGCGCGCCAAGTGTATGGTCCGATGATGCCGTCGACACGAAGCCCGCTCCGCGCCTGAAACGTGCGCACGGCGCTATCCATCGCCCCATCGAACACGCCATTCACGGCGATGCCAAGACGGCTCTGTGCTTCCTTGACCACCTCGCCGCTGTCGCCAAGCTTGAGCGTGGGATGTTCCGCCGAAGCGATGTCACCAATAACCCATGGCCGTGTATCGTCCGCAAGCGCGTCACTGGCGTTCACACTGACATGGACATGCATGTCGTGGGGATTCTCGCCGTAATAGCGACTCCAGGTCCACGCACTTACGCCGTTGCGTAAAGCGTAGCCCTCATCACCGAATATCCTTCGATTTGAGATCACATACTTGATGCGCGGATCGCGTGTGATCCGCTGATTTTCCGCAAGCTTGTAGGTGTCGACGCCGTGCGCTGGGTCATGCGTAATGTCGAGCGCACGAACGACGCCCTCGCGATCTGGGTTGTGATCCGATTTTTCCGCCTGATGGCGGGCATCGCCGATCGTTCCATCACTTGATCTATCACGGATGGGAAACTGTGCGTCGATTTGATTGATCAGCGTAATGAGGCTTTTCGCGAGCCGCCAGCTCCCGTCGCCTGTCGGAACCATGGTCGATCCTATGTTGGTGTCAACGATGTACGGGAGCAGCACATCTTCCGATGATCCGTGAACAACACGGGATGCGTGTTCCCTGAACAAAAATTGAGATGGTCGAAAAGTACGCGATCGCGTACCTTGCATCGATTAGATAATTAGCCCTAACCTGATCGCTTGAGCCACGGCGTGAGTCCGGTTAGCGGCGTACAGCTTGCGGCACGCCAAGCGAATGAACTTGTCGGCGGTATGCTCGGACAGGCCGAGGATCATGCCAATTTCCCAATCGGTCTTTCCTTCAGCGGCCCATTGGAGCACTTCTCGCTCCCGCCGGGATAATTCTGGCGGGACAATCGCCACCACATGCTTATTACGTCTGGTAAGCTGTTCCTCAAACGACACGATGTTCACACGCCGACTATCATAGAGTTGCGGACAATACAGTTACCGCAACAGTGTATTTTATCCGGTTACTCCCACGAGGTGTGTGAACTAGCTTACACACGCTGGAGATAAGGCGGGGTAGAAACGGCCGTTGGAGCTTGCGAGATGCTCGCCATCAGCACTCATGAGACAGATGGGTGAGTTGAGGAGGGGAGGATTTCCGGCTCATGGTAGCCCTGTCAAAAAGCGAAGGTGAGACAGCCTCGGTCGGCCGATCTCATCCCAAGAGGACTCGCGCAGCAAGAAAATCAACACCAGCATCGGCAACTTTGATCGATTACTTGTTAGCCGATCGGCCGAATGGGGCTGCTATTAGAACGGCGGAAACCGGCCATTCGGACGGGCCGCTTGCTGTGCGCTGTCGCAATTTCGGAGTGCAAAATGGGAGATCGTCATCATGACTGACACGCAGACTCCCGTTTCGCCTGATCGATACGCGGCTCACGAATTTCTTTCTGAACTACGGACGCGCATTTCTACGCAGCCGGTGCCTTACCAATACGGCGTGGAAGCACGCGCGCTGGAAAGCCTATGGGCGCTGTTCGGGCAGGCCCGGGCTGCGATGACCAAGTATCCCGGTTGCGAGCGGTTTGCGGATGCTGTCACAGAGATGCTGAACGTAGAGCTGCGGCCGCTCACCGCGAAATGGGACCGCGCGCACATGGAGGGGCGGCTCAATTCCCGGGATGGGGCCGACGAGTTCCGGCGAGACCTGGCGAAGGTTCAAGAGAAGTTACGCCAGTTCGCCGGCAAATTGCACCAGATGGCATACGGCACCACGTTCGAGGATGCGCTTACGCCGGGTGTAATTTCGGAGCAACAGCTCAGCAATGACTTTAAGGACATTGCCTTTGGCATACTCGAAACCGCAGTGATCCCAGCTCAGGTTGTCCAAGCGATCAACAAGAGCGAAGTTGAAGCCGTGCAGCGGCGACGGAGGAATCAGAAGATATCCGCGCCGGAAAAAATGAATGCAGTTGGATTGGCTCTCTCCGGCGGAGGTATTCGGTCAGCGACTTTTTGCCTTGGGGTGGTGCAAGTCCTAGCTTCACGCAACCTGCTCAAGGATGTTGACTTTCTTTCGACTGTGTCCGGCGGCGGCTATACTGGCACCTTTCTTACCACGAGACTGGGCGCTGGCGAGCCGCACACGGGTGTGGCCGGCCCGTACGGCCCTGATCCAGCGCCCATTCGCTATCTTCGCCAGCACGCGAAGTATCTTGCCGCGCTCGACCTTAAACAAAGCTGGTTGATGGTGACTGCGACGCTTGCCGGCATGCTCCTCAACTGGACCGCACCGCTGCTTCTGGTTGTCCTGGCAGCTCTGCTCGCGATCTTGTACCGCGATACGATTGCGCCCGCCCCCTGGGCAACTATCCTGGCACTTTGCGGCGCCGCCACAACCGCGGCGCTGGTCCTCTATGGCTGGCTTTTACGGAAAGGACGAATTGCGACACTTTGGAGCGGATCTGTGTTGGCGGGCATGGTTGCAGTGACGGCGTTCGTCGGCGCTTGCTGGCTGTTGGACGTAGGTTACGACGTTGTATCGCGGGCGAGCAGCTGGAAATTCGGCATTTCAAGTGGGCTGGTGGCGGCATTGGCGGCGGCCGGTCCAGCGGTCCTTCGCTTCATCCCCGTGCTGAAGAACCCCTCGGTTCGCAAGATGGCGCTCAAGGCCGTGCTGCTATTGGCAGGCGTGGTCATTCCGGTGGGAGCGGTTACCCTGTTCTATGCGTTCTGGTATTTCGGCGCCCAATCAATATTGGCTACCCTCATTCTCGTTGGCATTGCGATTTGTTTCGCCGTGGTCGCAATCCTGCTTCTTAACGTGAATCTCACCGGACCGCATAGGCTTTATCGCGATCAGCTGGCCCGCACCTTCGTTCAGAGGGAGGAGCAAAATAGCGCGGTCGTGCCATTGGCACAGATCAATCCTGGCGACAGCGCTCCATACCATTTGGTCAATACCACGCTGAATGTACCCTCCAGCACGCATGCCGCGTTGCGAGATCGCAAGAGCGACTTCTTCCTCTTCTCGAAGTACTGGAGCGGCTCGCCGGCGACCTCTTACTTCCCTACCGCCGAGTGGCGGACCAATAACGCACCTCCCGATTTGGCGACGATCATGGCTATTTCCGGCGCAGCCGCATCATCGCACATGGGTATCGAATCCATGCCGACCCTCACTGCCTTATTGACCTTTCTCAACGTCCGCCTGGGCTTCTGGATCCTGCATCCCAAGCGCAGGGAATGGCTGAAAACGCCGGGGTTCTTTTGCCTTATTCGGGAGATGACCGGCATCAGGATGGCCGAGGACCGGCCCTGGCTGAACCTGTCTGACGGCGGGCACATTGAGAACATGGCGGTTTACGAGCTGCTGCGCCGCCGCTGCAAATACATCATCTGCGTGGACGGAGAGGCCGATCCGGAATGCTCGTTCCAAGGCTTGATGACGCTGGTTCGCCACGCCCAGATCGACTTTGGCATCAGAGTCGGTTCGCGGCTGAACGACATACGTCCCGACCCGACTACCCACTACAGCCAGACCCATTTTGCATTCTGCCGCATTTACTATCCGGATGGAGCGACCGGATTATTGCTTTACCTGAAGCTTTCGATCACCGGGAACGAGCCGGAGCTGATCAGGCGCTATCGGCGTCTGCATCCCGATTTTCCACACCAGAGCACGCTGGATCAGTTTTTCGACGAGGAGCAGTTCGAGGCGTATCGCCAGCTCGGCGTGCACGTCGCCGACGGAATGTTCTTGGGCGCTCTGATGGAGAAGACAGATCCCGTGTGCGTGCCGGTATGGTTCCGGCAATTGGCCAGAAACCTGCTCGAGCCGAGAGCAAACTGATGGTGGAGAGCGGCATCACGTGCCGCATTCGAAACGTTGGCGAGTCTTGGGCCACCCAGCCGACAGCACGCCGAGCTTGCTCCAGCGTGTGTTCCACACTGGGCACTCGCTGCATCACGAAACGAGTGCCGACACAGAATCACAACCGACTCATGACGCAATAACTTCCTTGATCGGCTCTTAAGGCAAGTGAGAGTCAACGTTGGAGCATTGTGCTTCAACCTGCTTGCCGTTCGGAGCCCGGACAAGCAACCGAAGACTGTCCGTTTCTTTCGGGTCGCGTCCGTAGGAATAAAAGGTGCTCGCGACCAATTTATTTTTGCTTGCGGCTTCGAGCCTGGCTACGCCGTGCCCTGCTTTGAGGTAGAACCTGACGCCTTTGTATGACGCGGTTTCAATGGTGTAATACTCTGGATCAGTTTGCCGAGTTGCGCGCTGAAAGGGAATGTTGTCAGTACCCGGCACGACACAGGCGCTCGCTTCTCGAGCGGTAGCATCGAATGTGTTTGCGAACGATGCGAGCGGCGACAGGAGAATGATGAACGAAATTTGAGTCTTCATATGGTGGGCCTTCTCTCGTTAGCCAAATATCCAGTAATGGCTGGCTCGGCGGGACTAGGCAAACGGCAAGGGTGAGCCTGGGCGACTGTGGCTGGCGCGCACACGATTTCGACGAGTTCGGCCATCCCACAGCCTGGAAAAGCTTGCCGCCGCGCTAATCTTTACGCCCCGGCTTACGCCGATGACATCCCACGGCAACAACGACGATCGTGATTCTATGCAACGTCGGTGCCTGCGTTCCTTCGTACTTCCAATCAAGCGAAAATTTCAGAGGGGTTTGTCCCAGAGCCGGCCGCGTGACATCAATCGCAGCTGCTGCAGACAGCGCAACGAGCGCGACACTTAGCATAAAAAAATGCCTTGCCATCACGCCTGATCGAGGCTCTTTTGTCTGCACTTCGACGTTCACCTCGTGCCAGTTCAAGAGAACTTGCGAGCAAAGTGCAAAAGCAACCTAAGTCATGCCTGTCGCTTCCGAAAACTCCGTCCATTTGACTCGCAGTCACCGACGAATCAGAACATGATCGCCGAATGATTGCAATCGGCCTTTTGTTGGTCCGTATGCTGTGCGACTGCTTCAAGCCGCGATCGCGGCTGGAAGCCGAAATCCTGATACTGCGGCATCAGCTCAACGTCCTGCAACGGCGTACGCCGCGCCTTCGACTGCATTTGCGTTGGATCGACCGCGCCCACGAACCTCAATGATTTCAATACGACCCCGAAGACCGTCGGCAAATGGGTCGATCGCTTCTGTGCCGAAGGCGTGGATGGCCTGCGCGATCGATCCTCAAGACCTCTCTCATCGCCAAACCAAATCCCGCTTGCCACAGCCAACGGCGTCGAAAACTCGCGCCGTGAGCGCCGCACCCAGGAGCACATCGCAGCGGAGATCGGCATCTCCACCGGCGTCTCGCGAATTCTCAAACGCCGCGGCCTCAGCCGGCTCTCTAGCCTCGAGGTCCGTGTCCTCAACGCCAGTACGGAGGGTGATTTGGATTCGGTTTTCGCAAACCTCGTCCATTTGCGGGCAGACGGGCTCGTGATCAGCGGCGGCGCATTCTTCTTTAGCCGGATCAAACAGCTCGCTGCGCTGTCGATCCGGCACGGGGTGCCAGCGGTCTTCCAATCGCGCGAGTTCGTTGCGGCCGGAGATCTACTGAGCTACGGATCGGAGGTTACGGATGCTTACCCGCTTGGCCGGCGCGAAAGGCGACAAGCTCGCTGACCTGCCGGTCCAGCAGGCCACGAAGGTCGAGTTCTTCATCAACCTCAAGACCGCCAAGGCGCAGAGATGCGCCGCATCGATATTGCCTATCTTGGAGCGCTCTGATTTGCCCAAAATTCAGTGGTGATGCCAAGTTCGTGCGCCTCCTGGATCAGGCAACAGATATTGTGACAAATGATTTTACACAGGACTTCATTGACCATCGCGGCATCAGTCTTGCTCCGAAGGTGATCCCC
>Ga0306923_10006937_pt1 | contig 11222 bp, 10 predicted proteins | sample sta12Can44000108_FD_203841 | JGI IMG/M metagenome (GOLD analysis project Ga0306923, IMG submission 203841) | Lab enrichment of tropical soil microbial communities from Luquillo Experimental Forest, Puerto Rico - statanox.12C.anox.44.000.108 (v2)... | ecosystem: Environmental > Terrestrial >...
CGACGGCGCGCGCGGTTTCGAGCTTGAAGGACCGTCTCAACGAAGCGCGCCAGCTTGCCGAAAACCTCGGCGGCTCCGCGCTCGCCGAAGTTCAGCGGCAGGCGCGCGTTCTCGACTACTTCAATTGCCGGCTGAAAATTGAACAGGCGTCGGACGGAAAGAAATAGGCCTCGCTGCGCCCAGGAAACCGTGACTGCGATCGACAACAAGCCGCGTTACCGCTCGGCCGCGCGAACCCATGTCGGAGCGATGCGTAAGCGGAACGAGGACGCCGTCCTCGACCGGCCCGAAATCGCGCTGTGGGCCGTCGCCGACGGTGCCGGCGGCCACCAGCGTGGCGACTATGCCAGTCGCTGCATCATTACCGCACTCAGCGAAGTGACATCGCCGTCTTCTACGGTTTCGCCGATCGACGACGTTAGAGCCCGTCTCGACCGGGTCAATCACGAACTGCGAGAACAGGCTGCTGCTCTCGGGCCGCAGGCGATGATCTGCAGCACGGTCATTGTCGTGTCGATCACCGGCACTCGCAGCTGCTGCTTGTGGGCGGGCGACAGCCGCTGCTATCTGCTGCGGGCGGGTGTGCTGCGGCAGATCAGCCACGATCACAGCTATGTCCAAGACCTCGTCGACCGCGGTGAAATCGGACCCGAGGCAGCTTCCGACCATCCCCTCGCCAATGTCGTCACGAACCTGCTGGGAGCGAAGGATGGGCTCGATCTCGAAGAACGCTGGGACGACCTCGTGCCGGGCGACACCCTGCTGCTGTGCTCGGATGGGCTTTGCCGGTCGCTCGCCGATCCCGATATCGCCGCGATATTGCGCGATCATCCAGTGGATGTAGCCGCCGATCGGCTGGTCGAGAGCGCACTCTCCTGCGGCGCAAAGGACAATGTCAGCGTCGTCGTCATCTCCTATATGCCTTGACTGGGTCTGGCCGAGTGGCCGCGTTACGATCCGGCGGTCGACCGCCTCCAGGAAGCGATGAGCCAGGGCCAGAGAAGTTGTACGCAGTCACACATGGTGGGGCATAGGCCCGTCCGGGGTGGCATAACCGAAATCAGAAAACTCGCTTAGAAAGCACGGCTGCGGCCCCAAGCGCGTGCCAGAGGTCAAAGCGAGTGAGCGTTATGATTCGGGCGGTTCGTCGAGTGCCGTGTTGAGGGCCTCCTCAGCCGTCTGACAGGTTAGTTCGCAACGTTCGTTCGCAGCCTTCACCTTCGCCTCGAACCGAGCGTGCGCTACAGCTTGAACGCGCCGAAACGCCTTCCAGGCCTGGATAGACTGCATGGCCCAGTCTCGCTCCGCGCGCGCCGCTTCGACTGCAAGATCACGTTTGGCCTCGGCATCCGCGCAGATCCTGTCGAACCCCTCCCACAAGGCAGCTCGCGGCGCAGGCTCTATCGTATCCACAATCAGGTCTCTCCCTCAAAGGTGGCGGGCGCCTGGACCATCGCCGATCATCGTTGAGGTTTGGTTTCCTGGTGGATCGTCGGAACGGCCGGCAGCACCAGCGGCGCGCTCCGACCTCATTGATCGTGATGTCCCGTCGGGCCAGATCGGCTTGGAGCAGGGTGCATCGTTCGTCGGGCATGGCAGCGTGATGTAGATCATGGTTGACCGGCAGTTATCGTAGGGGACGATGAACGAAGCTTTGCCGGGGAACGGGCTACAGTCTTTTGGTGGAAATGCCAAAGGACATTCTTTGGTCCGTCAAAACGCCGGACCCCAGATCGAACCGGGCCTTAACTATTGAACAACCACTTTGGAGCATGACAGGTGCGTTGACTTAATTGCACATCAAAAATTGCCTTATCAGATGACCGTGACGCAAGCCCTCGCGATCTTTTCGCGCTTCGGTATCGACGTTGCCGGCATGACGCCAGCCCAATTGAGAAAGGCCAGAAACAAGCTGGTAATGACACATCACCCCGATCACGGAGGTACTGCCGAAGCCTTAACCTCTATAAACGACGCATATCATTTCCTCAAAAGCAATGGCACTATCGCTCCCCAGGAAAAACCGATCGGCCGATCGAGCCAATCTCATCAAAGCTACAGTCGTGATTCCTACGCTTCGGGGAGAATGCCCGCCTGGGCTCTCGCCGGCTATTCAGGTGCCTCACTACCCGATACCGCGATCTATAAGAATGATTTTAGCGATGCCAACTTTCTGAAAAAAGCAATGTGGGAATTGTCGGGAAAATCTACCATCGCATACACGATTTGGGGTTTCGACGGCCATTCCTTTAGCAGTTCGATAATGGTTTTCGGCTCACCGAAAATTTTCGATACCATGGCCGATGCGATGGTAACATGGCAATCTAGCAGCGAAAATCCCCACCCGATCCGGGCCGTGCTGGTCTCCCCGTTCCAGGGGGAAGGGCTTTACTTAATCTATGCCGATGGAATTTATTACGGTGACCAGCCAGTACAAATGGAACATCAATCGTTCAACGCTAACCCGAATAACGATCAGCAATTCACTAAAATGTTACCCGAAATGCTTGATCGATTGAAGGCGCGTAATCTTTCGGGCTGACGTCGTCAGCGCGACAAGTGCACCGATCCGCGGCCTAGGAGCGCCCGGCGGACGCAATTGACCACAGCATAGAGCGGGCGCAGGCACCAAGCAGGGGTATCCCAGGGTGGTAGCTTGACCATGTCGTATTCCTTGACGACTCGACGACACCTCGGAGCACGACCATCGTCCTATCGCTTTGCAGCTTGATGACAGCGAGGGGAACGCGGCACTATGTGCTCGAGGTCTCGCCCCCCGGATCTTGGGCTGAGCAAGGGCCGTAGGCGCGGCCACCGAACCCAACCGCGGCGCGCCGGTGACGCTCGGGGCTGCCGCCGGCGCCGACACACTGTACATCGGGCTGTGCACAGGAAAAACGAAAAAAGGCCTAATGTGAAGCAGCTCACACTTCGTCGGCAACAGAGGCGCTAATTAGCGGACAGGGAGCAGTGTTGTTGTTCCAGTCACGAAGGCGGCCGGATACGATCCTCCCATCCGGAGCCGCCTGCTCCTGAGCCCCGGCGTGGTACGCCGCGTCGGGGTTCTCTTTTGCGGGATGACACGGGGGACGCGCCGCGGATGCCGACATCAGCTCTGGATTCCGGCTTTCGAGGGAATGACGCCAAGGTGGCGGCCGCAACGGGGATTTCCGGCGGGGCGCTAACCTGCCCTCTTTTCACGAAGTTGCCAAAAACTCCTTATCCCGTCGCGCCTTTGATCCCGTTGAGACGATAGGCGCTGAGCGTGCCCTCATGCTTTGTCTGGATCGCGGTCAATTCGGCGTCGACATAGCGCCACAGGCGTTGGTGCAACGCGGGACTGATCAGGACGTCGCCGCCGGCGGCGCCGTCGCAGTAACGCGCCGTCCAGTTGGCGGCCTCGCCGATGACCGTCAGCTCCATCCGGTCGTTCGAGCCGATGAACCCATGCAGCACCTCGCCGCAGTGCACGCCAATGCCGATGGTGCAGGTAACCTGACCGCGCCGCTTGCGCTGCTCGCCGATTTCCGCCATTGCCGATTGCATTGCCAGCGCCGCGCGCACCGCCTTCTCGTGCCGCAAGGGGTCAGGCTCGGGACACCCGAAGACAGCGAGGATAGCGTCTCCGGTGATTTTGTCGATCGTCCCGTCGTGTTGGAAAATGGCGTCGATCAGCGCTGAAAAATAGTCGTTGAGCAGGTCCACGACATCGTCGGTGTCCATGCCCGAGGTCAATAGCGTGAAGCCCCGAATATCGGACACCAGTATCACGACTTCGGATTTCTCGCCGCCGGGGCGCAACCGCCCATGAGAGGCGCGCGACAATAGCCGGTCGCGGATGCTCGGCGAAAAGTTGGTCAGCAGCCGGCCGAGCAGCGCAGCATTGCGGCGGAGATCGTTCTGCAGCTGCGTCTGCATCGCCGCCATTGCAGCGTAATGTGCAACAGCGAGCATCAGGCGCAAGTCTTCTGCAGTGAACAGCGTGCCGTCGTCGCTGTTGTCGACGCAGGCCGCGCCCAACGCCCGGCCCTTCCAGATCAGCGGGACATACATGCCGGCCTTGATCCGGTTCAGAAACTGGCTTTGGCTGGGGTCCATGCCCTCGCGCCAGATGAAGCCCTCGCGCCGAGCCATCGCCCGCGAGGCCAAGGTCATGCTGACCGAGGGCCGTCCCGCCGGCAGGTGCGCCTTTAGCAGAAGCTCCCCGCTCTCGCTGTCCTGCAGCAGCAGAGCGCCGCGACTCGCGGCCGGGATGATCGCCACGAGCCGTTCGATGATCGTTTGGAACAAGATGTCGAGCTCGGTCTCCTCACCGAAGCGAAGCGGCAATTCGTAGAGCAGGGAGAGAGCCTGCGCCCTCGCCGGAGCGATCGTTTGCCCAGGCTCGAACACCGGCGCTCCGGCGTCGATCATCGCCTCGATGTCGAGACGCTTGTCGTGGGTGGTGACGAGCGTCCTGTCGTCGACGCCGAGGCCCGGGTCGAGCCCCATTTGGGCGACCGGGGTCTTTATCTCGATCGTCGTGTCGCTGATACGGATCAGCTGGCCCGGGTCGAGGCGCCGCCTTCCCTTGCCTTTGATCTGTTCCCCGTCGAGCTCGGTACCATTGGCGCTGCCGAGGTCCTCGATCCAGTAGTCACCATCGGCCGTCGAGATCCGCGCATGCGGCCGTGAAACCCGCAGGTCCGGTGTCAAATCGATATCGACGTGGACACCCTCTCGCGGTCGCCCCAGCACGACCGCTTCGCACGGTTTGTCGAATATCTTCTCGATACCTCTATAGCGGTAGAGGATACGCACGTTGCGCCGTCAGGCTGCTCCTCTAGCGTTGCTCGCCGACAAAGCCGCGCTGCAACTCGCCGAGCCGCGCGAGCGCCGCAGCCGAGAGCGGACCTTTGTTGATCACGCGCGCAGCGTATTCGAGCTGGTCCAAGGTCGAGTAGCCGACGAGCACGGTCGAGACGGCATCGTTGGCGATCGCAAACCGCAATGCCGCGTCGACCAGGCTCTCCGCATGGCCTTCGCGAATCAGCGGGTCGAGCCGCCGTGCCCGCTCCACATCAATGCGGTAGCTGCCGCCCGAGCCGATCGGCTCGACGCTCGGCGAGCCTAGCGGATGGCGGTCTTCGGTGCCGCTCAATGCGCCGGCGGCCAGCACGCGAATGTTTATGACACCCATCTCGGCGCTCTTGGTGTGCGCCAAGAGATCGCCGAAGTCATGCGCCGGATAACCCGGCGACACCGCCGCCCCGGCGCTCGGGTTCAGGAGATTGTAGCTGACCTGCGCAGTGTCGAAGACGCGCGCATCGACGACCCGGTGCAGTGCCGGCGTGTCGCCGACCGCGGTGATGCCGCAGAACCGAGTTTTGCCCTGTTGCCGCAATCGGTCGAATGCCGGGGCGACCTCGCCGAGCACGGTCTCCGGGGTAAAACCGCCGTCGCTGCCGTCAGCGGTGATGTGGTTATGCAGCTGAAAGAGGTCGACATGGTCGAGCTGCAGGCGCTGCAGGCTCGCCTCGAGTGAGGCGGTCATCGCCGGGCCGATACGGCCGCGCTCGCTGTCGGGAACGCGCACCTTGGTGCCGACCCAGATATCGGGTTTCAGGCTCTTCAGGACACGCCCGAGATGGCGCTCGGATTCGCCGTTCCCGTACATCGCCGCCGTGTCGAAGTAATTGATGCCGAGCTCGACGGCGCGCGCAACCGCCCGCTCTTGATCGGCCGGATTACCGCGCACCATCAGACCGCCGACCGCGCCGCAGCCAAATCCGAGAACCGAAACCGCGAGGCCGGTGCGGCCGAGTGTGCGTGTCTCCATCGTTTCCTCCATGCTCCGGAGTTCAGTCCGGATCAAATCCTCAGTGTCCGGGGGTGTCAATCTTGCCGCAGAAGCCACGGTTCTGGGATATGCTGAAGCAGCAAGGTCGAGGACGAGGGAAATGACTGATCGGACGCAAATCGACGATGTCGTCACCGCCAACCGCATCCTCTCCGACCAGGGCGTGGTCGATGGCTTCGGGCATGTCAGCGCACGGCACGAGGGGAATGCGACGCGCTTTTTGCTCGCCCGCAGCATGGCGCCGGGTCTCGTTACGGCCGAGGACATCATGGAATTCAACCTCGACGGCAACGCGATCGACCCGCGCGGGCGCGCGCTCTACGCCGAGCGCTTCATCCACAGCGAGATCTACAAGGCTCATCCCGAAATCAAGGCGATTGTGCACAGCCACTCGCCGTCGATCATTCCGTTTGGTGTGACCAGCATCCCGCTGCAGCCGATCTACCACATGAGCTCGTTTCTCGGTGCCGGCGTCCCGATATTCGAGATCCGCGAGGCTGGGGGTCCGGCGACCGATATGCTGATCCGCACCCCCGAACTCGGCGCGGCACTCGCGCGCAAGGTCGGCAAATCGGCTGTCGTGCTGATGCGCGGCCATGGCGATGTCGTTGTCGGCGCCTCGGTCGAGCAGGTCGTGTTTCGCGCAATCTACACCGAGGTCAATGCCAAGCTCGAAGCCCAAGCCCTGCTGCTTGGCGGGGGCGAGGTCAATTTCCTCAACGCCGAAGAGGCGGCCAACGCCACCGCCACGAACAATGGGGTCCTCAGCCGGCCGTGGGAGCTGTGGAAGCGGCAGGCGCTTGCTCGACCTTGAGCAATTCCCGCTGCCGCAATGTCTCGACCACGACGGTGAAATGGCCTGCAGCCGATCGGTCGAGCCCTTCGAGCCAATTCTGATCGAGGAACGAGGCGAGCGCCGGCTGCCCGAGCGCCGCCTCCCAGATGATGCCGAGCAGCGAGGCCGCCGCCTCGTCCGCCTCGCGCGCCAGTGGCGGCAGAACCGCGGCGCGCTCGGCTGCTTCGCGATCGAGCGTGTCCGGACCAGGCCCCAGACCGAACTCGACGAGGCCTCGCCGCTCCGGTGGGGCCAATGCGAAATGGGCCACCTCGTGCAGGATCACATACGCGTCGGTCGCGCCGTTCAATGCCGTTCCGTCCCAATTGAAGCGGCACCGGGTCCCCGCCGGGTGGACCGCCACGCCGGAGCTCCGGGCGAAGGAGAGCGCCGCAAGCCGATGCCGTTCTGCCTCAGCTCCGGTCGCGCGGTCAGGTGAGGTGGTGCGAATTCGCGCGAACACGGCGCGCGGCAGCCCATCGGAGAGACCCGCCGCAAACTGGTCCAAGCTGCCCGCGAGTTGGCCATTCGGGATCGGGGTTAAAATCATTCGGTCGTGCGGTGAGCCTGCATTCCGTATGATAGATGGTTTCGCGCCGCGCGCTCGCATCACCGCGCCGAAAACCGAAAGAGGCGGCTCGTCGGCCGCCTCTTTGGCGATGCGAGCTCAGCGATCTGCGCGGCTAATTATCGTCCCCTTTGCCGGGCACCGGGGTGATCGTGCCGAACAGTCCATCCGTCTCGCCGTTGGGACCAGCGGTAAAATAGAGGGTGTCGGAGTTCGAGTTTCTGCCGCCGCCCAGCGTTATCGTCCACAGCCCGTCGATCGCTAGCGGCTTTTTCGTAGTGGCATCCCGCAGGAGGCCGTGAAAATCTCCGTCAGACCCAAACGCGGTGATTTTGCCATCGCCGAAATTGCCGACGAGGATGTCACCGCTGAACCGGCCAAACGCGAACGACGCCCGTGAGACGCCCCACGGAGAATTCAGGGTTCCTTGACTGGCGAAGCGCAACAGCAAATTGCCGTCTGTATCGAATACGTCAACAAAGCCGTTACCACGGCCGGCTACGTCGTCATGCTTCGCGTCGTTTTGCAAGGCGTAGGTGACGAACAACGTTCCATTAATGTTCTGGATGCCGAATGGGGCAAAACCGGCTGGGATATCCGGGTCGGAGAAGTTGCCGGGGATCTGCGTGCTACTCGCAGGGGTGAAATCTGGGGGTGCGAATACATCAATCTTCGCGCCGCGGAAATCCGGCGCATAGAGAAAAACGCCATGCGTGTTGGTCCCGACCGCCAAGCCCTTATAGACGGCACCAGGCGAGTTGTTGACGGCCTCGACGGCATGACTGGTATCGGGGAGGGTTGATGCCCAGGCCGATATAGTGCCGTCTTCGGTCGCCCAGATGAAAGCCGCGGTAATGCTTGTGCCGGGTACAGTAAATCCCGTGCTCCCCGTGGTCGGGTTCCACACCATGCCGGTCGGTGCCGCATTCGTCGGTGGTGGATTAGCATTCTGGGGTACCGGCATGCACGAAGTTGCCGAGGGGGTTCCTCCCGGAAGTGGGATCGCAACCCTTAATGTGACAGGAACTCCCGCCCCATCATAGAGTGTCGAGCAGCCGGTGGCGTTATCAGCAATCCAAAACGGACTCGCGCCCGGCGTAAACGCCACACCCCAGGCGTTCTGGAGCACCGGATCTTGGTTCGGGGCGACGTTCGGCAGATCGGATGTCAAAGGGGTCACGAGATAGCGGTTCGCCTTGCCGTGGTCGTCGGCGTGAACGGTCGTGGCGGCGATGATAGAAACGGCGATAACGGTAGAAGCGCCGAAATGCCGACCGAATTGCTTCATCATGCTTGTCCCTCCCGGTTGACTGAGCGCCTGCGGGCGCAGTTGCGATAAGCGGTCGTCGCCGTGGGATAAACTATCCCCCGAACTCTAGGACTCCGAAGGCACCACTTTATTCCGCGAGCAAGTACGAAAGACTCGGCTGGGCTTCCCCGGCGCGGGCGGCATTTTCGCTCGGTCCCCGTCTGGGGTGGTCTGCCGGTAGACGAACTCGGCGATACGCAGCGGCGGATCGCGGTCGGCCTTGGCGGCCATCGCATAACCGAAGCGGTCATTCCACCAGCAGATCGCAACAGTGGCGGATTCTTGGATATACGAGCCGGTCCAGCACAACCGGGACCAATCATTGGGCGTTCTGGACGCTCTGATCGATGACCAGAATTTCATTGGTGTTATCATTGACCGCCGCCAACCGAGCAGTGTTCATACCGACCAAGGTTGTAGCGAGGCCGAATGCTCCGCCCTGCGCAGAGCTGATATTGAATTGACCGACGAACTGGCCAGTCTTTGTCAATTCGACGATCTCGCTGGGGTGATTTGCATCGGCGTTGGCCGCGTCGCCATTGCTGGTGATCAGATCTCCGTTCGGCGCAAACGCCAGTGCGAGCGGTCCCCGCAACTGACCGCCCTGCGCAATCATCACGCCGGTGGTCGGGGTCGGCGGGCTGCTTCTGGTGGAGGCATTGAAAACTTTATAGATCGCATTATCGGCAGTCGACGCGACATAGAGGATATCAGTCTCCCTATCGTGAGCGAGCCCGGTCGGCGCCAACACGAACGCGGTCGGATCGGTTTGGGTCGTGTATCCCGAAGCGATAACGGTCGCGTTGGCTAGGGTGACGGAATTGGAAGAAAGCGTCAAACTGAGACGCACCACGGTGCCCTGGAGCATGTTGCCCGTCCCCACGTGCACGTTCGAGACGTAAACCGTGGGGTGGTCCTGGTCATCGTCGATCGTCAGATCCCAGGGGCCATCGATCAGCGAGCTGGTCGTGGTTGGCACCAGCGTGCCGGTTCGATCGATGAACTGCAGCGAGCCGGCGGACAACGGATTCGGGAGGTTGCCGACCACGACGAAGCCGCGTTGCAATACGCCGAGGGCGGTCGTCAGGCCGATCGGAGTCGACGTGAAGAAAATCGAAGCCTGCATTGACGGGGTGACGACTTCCGGCATCACCGTTACGATCGTCGTACCGGTACCCTGTACAGTGCTGCTGCTATTGAAGTTCGAAACCAGAATATCGCCGGGCATCAGCGGCCCGCCAGATGGGAACCCGCGCGGCACGAATGCCACGCCGTAAGGATTGAGATCGCCGTTCGCCGGGATCGTCGAAGATATGATGATATCCGGAATAAACTGCTGCGCTTCGGCGCTGGCCGCCATCTCGGGAAGCGCGACGGTTGCCATCAACAGGCTCGCTGCAGCGATGGGCGACAAATCAGACATTTTTCCTCCGTGAGCCGACAGTTCAATTCGCGGCGAAGCCGAGATTCGTTATTACGACTTCACGAAATGCGTTTTATTCCGCGAGAATCAGCTGGGCTTCCCCGGCGGTGGCGGGATCTTGGCTTTGGCGCCGTCCGGCGATGTCTGCTGGTAGACGATCTCTGCCAGCCGCAACAGCAGGTTACGGTCGGCCCTTGCGGCGATCGCATAGCCAAAGCCTTGATCCGACCAGTAGAATGCGCCGATAGCGCCCTCTTCATGGTAGCGGAACGCGGTTTCGCCGCCGACCCCTGCGCGAAGATACAGAGTAAGGCGTTCCCGATTTCCGTTTTCATACATGAACTGAGCTGCCAGACCATCCTCGGCTGGCAGCAGCCGGCCGCCCATCAGCTGGAAGCCGGCCGCCGCGAGATCCGGCACGACGAGCTGCCGTCCCAGTCGCTTGGAGAGCCACTGCACAAGATGCGCCTCCTGGCCGGCATCGACCTCGACCGGATGGCGAACCTCAACCGAGAACGTGCGGTGGGCAGCGATCGCATCGGCCGTGATCATGCGTGCGACAGCGCCAGGCGGCAGTGAGCTCGGCGGGCCCGTAAGCTCGCGTGCCGCCCAGCCGCCGATGCCACCTAAAACGATGAGACCTACCGCTGCGGCGATTTGTGCCAGCTGGCGGTATCTCCGACGACGCTTCTGCGCGAACAGATGCGTGACGCGCAGGCGGTTTGGAATTGTTCCATCGGCATGCGCGGCGTAAGCCGCGCGCAGCGCTTGCCGCTGCGCAGCATATTCTGAAAACCGCGCCTCGACCTCGGGATGCGCCGCAAGGTAGGCTTCGACGTCTTGGGCGCGCTCGCGCGGCAGGTGTCCATCGATATGGGCGTGCAGGTCGTCCTCTTCTACAGGCCGCCCCGGCCTTGTCATCTAACTCTCCTCAACTCGCCGTTGCGGTGCCGCTGCTCCCCATTTTCGTTTCCGTTCATATAGTGACGCAGCCGCTCGCGACCGCGCGATATGCGGGACATCACTGTACCGATCGGCGATTTCCAACAGCGTGTCGGGCACGCCGCGTCGTCCCTGGCGATACCTCTCGTTCAGAAATCGCTTGTAGAGGATCGTGTACAGCCAGCCGCGCCCATCGCCTTCCGCCCGGCGGAGGTGCCAGCGGGAGACGATGGCTCACCGCGGCCGTCAAGGTTCGGGTCGGGGCCGGCATCATCGCCGCTCCTGTATCCATGGTTTAATCACGTA
>Ga0306923_10006939_pt1 | contig 11220 bp, 14 predicted proteins | sample sta12Can44000108_FD_203841 | JGI IMG/M metagenome (GOLD analysis project Ga0306923, IMG submission 203841) | Lab enrichment of tropical soil microbial communities from Luquillo Experimental Forest, Puerto Rico - statanox.12C.anox.44.000.108 (v2)... | ecosystem: Environmental > Terrestrial >...
CTGAGCCCAAATGGCCCCTGGTGACACGACTGTTGGGAGAACCCCCAATAGCTCCAGGAAGGTCTCGGCGGTTTTGGCTCGTGGGGTCGATTCAGAAGTTCCTAGGTCAAAGGGAGCCAGAAGCACCTTCTCTGTGTCTGTCTGCGAATCCTCTTGCGTCATAGGCGGGCTTCGGGGGGGACTTCCTAGCGCGGACTACCTCGCCCCGCCGCCGCTTCGAGTGGGATACTTCATTTCCGGCTTGGTTTATTCAAACAAGTGATGTTTTTACGTGATAAAGACTGGACGCAAGTTGTAAAGACAAACCATTTTCCCCCAATCACTATTTTGACTCCGGGGGGACTTCTAGAGAGAAGCGTGTGAGCGCGCAAGCCAAGCCAATCAGCGAAGTCGTTAAGGATTTCGAACAATCTCTCGCAGGCCTTCGGCCCTCCACAAGACGGGTGTACGTGGCGGGCGCAAAGGCGGCCATAGGAGCCGCTGGCTTGGAGCTCCGGCAGAGCTATTCCAGTAACGAACTCATGGTACTCATCAGAGAATCCCCGACCGGAAAGAGGATCTCGCCATTCTTGGGCTTTTTAGGCGGCGGACGGCTCAAACAGCCGGTATCTGATGAGGAAATAGCGGCTCTGCAGAACTGGGTGATTCAAAGACTTGCAAAGCAGATGGGCTCGGTCAAAAACCCCTCACTCGCAACCCGGCGAGACTCGGGCCTGATCGCCGCCCTATGCTCGGCGCCTGCTAGGGGAACTCCTCGAAAATGGCCTCAAAACTGCCTCAAAATCACCGAAACCGAAGTGCTACTGTGGGACGCCCCAATCCAGGAACCATGCTTCGCTCTTCCCTTGCGCTTCTGGCACGCCTGGAGAGAACGGCTGGCCCGGCCGGACCAACGGCGGCTCTACCGCAAATCGCTCCAATGGAGTCAATCAAGCCTCCTTTTTCCAGGGCCTCACGGCGCTCCCTTGGGCCGGGCAGCCCTGCACAACGCTCTGCGGCGACTGGGCGTGGCAGGAGAGCGCAGCAGCAGCACCAGCCAGCCCATCACTCCGGAAAAGATCAGAGTCGCTTTCCTCTAGCGGGGATTCTCTCAGTGGAGAGCCTGGCGCAATGCATGGGCTCCCCAAGGGTTCCGCGCCGCTCTGATTCGCGTTTAAGCCGCCGGGAAGCGAGCCTTTGGCTTTTCTCAAAGAAAGGATCCAGTTTCGCTATCGTCCGAAATTCTTTCTGCATGTCGAACCACTCTTCGAGCTCTTTGAGCGCGGGGATGTCCGCGAAAGACCGTAAACCCAGAGCAAGCAAAGCCGATGGCGCCGGCCGCCAAAAATTCACCTCCCTGGACGGGTCGCAGTAGATCAACCCCTCCCTCAAGAGATCGTCCAGGTATCTAGCGGCCTCCAGCCCGAGTATCTCCCCCACTCTTGCTTTGGAGACTCCCCCTTTGCGGCGGTACCCGATTGTGACCAGGAGCACGGCCTTATGCTCTTCTGAAAGGATCTCTCTTAAGGGGAGCCCTCTGACGCCAGAAAGAAGCGCTACGAGCTCTCTTTTGGGCTCTAGAATCCATTCGGTTCCTCGTTCCAGGAGGCGCCACGGCGCCCAGCCCGAGAGCTCAAGCTCTACTTCGAGTTCGGCGAGCGCCGCCGTCACGCTGGCGCGTGAGGCGCGAATGCCCAGATTTTTAAACCGCTCAACCAGTTCGGAAACAGTCCAGCGGCGGGACTCTCTTCCAGAGAAACAGGCCATAACCGCCTCTCGTAAGTCGACACTAAGGGCTTGGGTTTGAACGAGTTCTTCCAGGGGTTGCTGGCCGGCATTTGTTCCCAAAGTGTCGCTCACGCTAGCGCTCCTTGATATCGGCTTCTCGAAAAAAATGCAAAATTAAAACGCTGTAACATTGTTTTTCTGGCGTAAAAGGGGCAGGGCTCATAAAGGCGATTATGAGCCCTGCCAGCGCTGGCACAGGGTTTTAAGGGCAATGCCTCGCTTACAAGCTCGCTCGAGGAGCGGATTTGAATTGCGCAGGCGGGGGCAACCGCTGGATTGGCTCGGCCAGACTTTCAGCACGCCCTGCTGAGCGCTCTATGAGCAGCCTTTCGCCCGATGCAGGCCCAATGATCCACGTCGGCACGTTGGTGGTTATACTGCCAGGTACATCTTGCGGACATAATCTTTCAAGGCGCCCCGGATCAGTTGCATTAGGAGCGAAGATGAGCATTGCCACCACGCTCACAAGGAATGATCTTGCTCTCAATCACTTCCTTGGTTTCCGGAAGGCGTGGCGCGGATGAACCGGTCCGGCCTCTTCCGGGCCAAAAGCCGCTTCCGTCTGCCGAGTCAACTCCAGCCCCAAGGGTTGGAAGATTGCCGTCCGCTGCCTTGTCATTGAGTTGGATGGATCACCAACCCCCTTATTTCTTCGGCGGATCTTAACCTTACCCTCTGTAGGCCCTAGAACGCCTCTTTAGTCCTTCAGCAGAATTTGAAAGCCGGCTTGCTCGAAATGGTGATCGTTCGTAAAGGCATCGGTAATGCCGCGTTCGTTCATTACGACGAACGAAATGCAGTCCGTTAGCGACCATTCTTTATCTGGTCGCGTGGAAAAAATCCGTGCCGCGCCGGAACAGATCGCTCGTAGATGAAACGATGTCCACATCCGGTTGTTTCCTTAGCAGATCCAGAAGCCGGATGAATTTCTGCCGCGCTCCTGGCTGACTGAAGGCGTCTCCGACTTCGGTTAAAACCCATTCTGTCGTGACAAGCGGACCTGGAGATTGCCGATTGATTGCAACAGCTCGGGCATGCCATCGATCACCAGTGCTGAGTAAAGCGATGAAATGAACTGTGTCCCCGAAGACCTTCATCGACGCGGCAACCCATGAAGATAATGATCGTGATTCTCCGCGTAATCCGGTGGCAGGCCCTCCACGGTCCCGGCTACCTCCAGCAGCGCTTCGCCCCACGATCTTCCGCCGGTGCGAATCTTTTCTTCCAGCAGCTCGTGCAGTTTCATATCTATTTGGGCAAGCTCATCCCGGTCTAACTTTGTCAGCTCTCTGATGATCTCCTGCGTACTCATTTCATTTTCGCTCGGACTGTTTACAAATAGCTGCTTGAGTTTTACGCATCAACTCTTTGCCGTTGGCCACATGTCCACCGGCCGCAAGTTCCGAAAAAGCCGGTCGTATTACTCCCCCACCCCTACATCCTCTGCGAATGCTTGGCTTATTTCCTCGCTAGACCATTGCCGACTCTGCACCAGGCGTAGTGCAGCGCGCACGGTTTCACTCAATCCCGGACGCTTGAACCCTTTTTTGCCACTTTTATTGGCCAAGGCTTCCAACTCCGCGTAGACCGATTCGGGTAGATAAACCGTCGACGCCTTCATTTCTGCCGCAAACGGGGGTCTCCCAAGCCGTTTCCCACGAACGACCGATCTTCGCGCTTGTTTCTGAACGAGCGCTTCCGGCGTTTCGGCAACTGCCGGTGCCTTCGGCTCTTCTGCCGAGACGATCTCTCGTGGAGTTGGAAATTTTGGCGAAGTCTCAGGTGCGAGTGCCTCCTCTAACTGCACGCGCCCAGCTGAGCTCAGCATTTTCAGCTGCTCGAGTTTCTCTTCTTGGAGTTTGGCGAGCTTGCTCATGATTTTATCCAATGGTGAGCGCGAAGTTCAGTAGTTCATTCGACGCCGATTCATCCAGCGCATCCCAACCGACCGTCAGCGCGTGAGCGAAACATTCCCGCAGCGAGAAAGATGAATTTGCAAACGACAACGCAAAATCTGATCCATTGAGGGTCTCGACCTTTTTCGACCAGTAAGTCCCTTTCCTAAGCTGGTTCAGAATGATGAACGCCTTACTGTCGGGCCGTTTCAGAGTCTTCACTAATTCCGCCGTGTTGGTCGTCACACCAAAATCCATCGGAGACGGCCGCATTGGGATACAGATCACGTCCGCTCGTTGCACGGATTCTCGGACCTCCTTCGATTCCAGACGTGGGGGCGTATCGACTATAAGGAACTCCGTGGAGGTGCCCTCGTCCCTCTTGACCTTGTGAAGCTCCAGGAGACTTGTCAGGGAGGCCTGAGGATCCAGGTCAAGAAAATTGACTCGGCGTTGAGCTCTCTGAAGGACCAAGCCCAACAGAAATCCCAGCGTGGTCTTCCCCACCCCTCCTTTTCCACTTACAAAAGCGACGATTTTCATATGAAAAACTGCAAAAACGTAAAAAAGCAGAAAATCTAAGCATTTACAACGATCAAACGCTGTCCATAATTAATGTTCAAATTCTATACATTTGTAAATCATTTAAGTTCTTATTTTGAAATGCTTATATTTTATTCATTTTCTCTTCTTTTATTTACTACCTGTTCGCATCTCCAATTTTCTTAATAAGAAATGTACAAAGCTTAAAATTGGGATTCATCCTCGTACCATCTTTCTGTTTTAGCCTTACTGAGGGGAGGGACCGGGAGACGGAGATCCATTCGTGAGGCCGTGAAGGGCTCCTTACCCAGGGCTTGGCACCGACTATATCGACCTGCTCTATCAGCACAGCATCGATCCGGCTGTGCGGATCGAGGAAGTGACCGGCACCGCCAACATCCGCTGCGCCCATTCCGGTCCAATCCTGTTTCCGCGCTGCAAAGCGAATATTCACTATGGGAACCGAATCTGGAGCCGAACGTGATCCCGGTTCTGCACGAGCTCTGCGTCGGCCTCGTGCCCTTTTGTCCCCCTTGGCCGGGGCTACCGATCCACGACGCCAATGTGAAGGTGGCGCGGATGGTACGCGATATCGCGGCGATTAACACGCGAAGCCTGGGCAGATCGCGCGTTGTTTTTTTTTTGGTTCGTTGCGAGAACTCCGTGAAAGAGACATGGCTTTTTATTTTCTTGATCTCCACACACCCGGACAATTTCATTTCCCCTTTTCTTTCTTTATATAAGTGCAGCCACCGCGGGTCACAAAAACGGAGTGGGAGGATACAAGAACGGAGTAAAAAAGGCGGTATTAGTGACAAAAACGGAGTGGCGGTCACATGAGCGGAGTGAAGCCGGTATTTTTTAAATGCTCGTGTGATCGCGATTATACAACAGCTTGCGTTCATTCGAAGTTTAGCCACTAGATTAAGTGCTTTCGAACTCCGCACATGTGACCGACGGGAATAGTTCCAGTCCCGTTTCTCAGGGATTGCGTCCTGTTTTCGCACGTTCAGGGCCTCCATTGGGTGACGGACAGCTAAAGTCGCATGAACGGAGTCTGGGCCTTCTCGGATGGGATCCAGAATATGAGAGCTTCGAAAGGGGGGGAGGGCCCGCCTTTTTTGTGACCGATCAAGAGGCAATGCCTCCATTATCCCCAAGGATTTGTGTGACGGTTGGCGCGGTTAAAAATGTCTTTCCATGGTAAAGTGGGTCACAATTGCGGAGTGAAGAATCAGTTCCCAAGGCAACCGAATACTCCATGTAGGTAGTGAATGCATCTTCTCTCCGATGAGAGCCACTCCGCCGGTGTGACCGATAAGTGAAGAATTTCTGTTCTTTCCCTGGGAAGAACGCTCCGTCCGTGTGACCTTTGGTTGCATGAATGGAGTAGAGGACGGCTAGAGAGTCCGCTCTTAATGCGGGAGGGATTCGACTCCGTTATTGTGACCAAGCATTCAGTAGTAAGCCATCGAACGTTGCTTGACCATTGGTCACACGCGCGGAGTCAAAGAGCTCCGTCCGAGTGACCGGACTTGTTTGGATTTGGAATGGTCTAATCGGAGAAAGAGAGGCAAAACACAGAAAATTACAAAGATATAAAGTGTGTGTACTCTAATTATTCTAGCATGGATGGCTGAACGGTCACAGCAACGGAGCAAAGCTCTTCTATGAGTTCCTTATAAAAATCCCTTTGAACGGTCACAGCAACGGAGCGGTAAATAAGGTCTTGCGCTCTTGTAAGAAACTTTTTCTTATACTGGCCCATGCGTGGTCGCCCACGAAAAGAAATCGCCGTAATCCACAATAAGCTGGCAAGAGCGCAGTCTGATCTTTCGCCACTCGGGATGCGCATCATGGTGCTTTTGGCTACAAGAGTGTCGCATGAGCATGACCTGCTTAAACACAAACTGAAGGTGCAAGAGTACAAGGCCCGGCTAGGCCTCACAGGAGGCTCTGCGTATAACACGCTGGAACAGGTAGCGGACGAGATGTTGAAGTCTCTAGTCGAGGTGGAGGATTTTATTGAAGGTTCTCGCACGAAATTCCAGATCCTCTCGCGCGCCAAATACTACGACCGAGACGGAATTATTGAGCTGCAGTTCCACGAGGACATGCGGCCGTTTCTGGTGGATTTGAGAGAGCACTTTACTCAGATTCCGACGGATGTGTTCCTGCGTTTGCGAAGCGGATATGCAATGAAAATGTACATGCAGGTCCGCTCCTGGAACCCAAAGGATATACGCAACAAATATCCGAGCTGGAAGATGGATATTGAACAAGTTCGCTGGTTCTTTCGTCTGAGTCCCGATCAGTACGAAGAACCCAAGCACATAGCCGCGGCTGTGTTAAAGCGATCTATGCGAGAGCTGAACGAGCGAGCTGATGTAACATTTCGTTATGACCCGATAAAAGAAGGAAGAAAAATCGCCGGATGGCTTTTCCGAGCGATACCGAATACCCCAACTATCACACTGCCAGCCGGCGCTGCTGCGGCAAAGCGACGCAAGGAGCACCTCGAGGAAGAGCAATGTATTAAAGCGACGCGAACATCCACAGAGAGGTACGAATGGGTTAAGGACAGGTGGCGGACCGCGGATCGGGACGATCGGGACCGGTGGCTTCTTGCAGTGCCGGAATTGCTTCGACGGGTGGATCCAAATGCTCCCGGAATTATGTTTCTAACAGCGCTCGCCGATATCATCTCAAAGGAGGAATCCCCGGCGCTGCCAGGTTTGTCCGCGTGAGGAGGATCGCTAATTCGCTGTTGGGGAGCAGGCAAACAAAACGCGGAACGGCACCGTCAATTTGGTGGCAAGCCCGCCTTACGGAGTCGGATCTGCGGGGGGTAGTCGGAAACGGATTCGCAATAAACTTGGCCATCGGTATCAGGAGCATGGAAATTGAACAAAGGTACGAAAAGCAACAGATTCATCCGACGGCCCGCAGCAGCGACGTAATCGAACCGCTCTCCAGGATAAGGATCGCGACACAGGCGCCCAAATCGCTGAAGAGTGAGCGACCAGATTTCAGCGCCGGGTTCTGCCGCTTAGTCGATCAGACCTTAAGAAAGAAACCGATGCCAAGGCCTCTAAACTTCGAGCGCATTGTGGCACAGTTCGGGAACGACTAGTGAAGCTATTTGCGCAACATGGCTTTAGCGACGGATTAAAGACTGTAGAAGGATTAAGCAAAGAGTTAATCGATGGGGTCATCTTCAGCCCACGGGACATCACGCCCGCAAAGCTGCGCGAAAGCGCCAGTAAATTCACAGAATCAGCCCCGATTTCTGAACGGCTCTTTGACCCGCAATATTACGCTACTCTTAGCGCCCTCGATCCACTCTCACGGACGGGTTATTTGCAAGAGGAATACTCTTGCTACTTCGCGCCGCGCCGGTACGACCAGCTGCTTCGCGAGAGCCAGGTGATTGAGGACGTGAGCAAGGTTCTGGAGTGCGAGGCGGCACTGCCACTTACGGCGCTCATCGGGCCCAATATCATCATCGGCCGCTCATTTGATTCACCAGAGGCAGCGATCGCAATGAACTTTATACGGGCGACCGGAGTCCAAGGCAAAAAGATCGCTCCTGAAAAGCGCATCTACGCCACGCTGGCGGTTTCTGGAGAGGCGCTGATCAACGTAGAGGAGCTGCTGCGCTTCTTGAAGCAACTGATCGTGCTCGAAACCCCTCCAGACGGCTTCTACGTTCTGGTGGCAGCGGGCATCGCTGAGGCTCGCACAGACCTTTTCAATGCCGAGGTGATCGCTGGCTGGATGTTCTTGAACCACGTGCTCTCGGTAAAGGGCTTTTTGGTGATTAACGGCTTTTCAGACCTCTTGACGCCCTTTCTAGGAGCGGCCGGTGCCGAGGCTGGAGCCAGCGGCTGGTGGTCGAACCTCAGGACGTTCTCGCTTGAGCGTTTCAGTCCAGCGACCGGTGGCGGCCGAACGCCGACTGAAAGGTACCTAAGCTGCGCCTTGCTCAATAGGATCACGTATTACGAACTGGATATCTTGCGGCGCCGGGTGCGCAGCGTACTCAACAGACTTGGTACCGACGCCCTTTATGCGTGGGAGGGGTCACAGCCGCCTCGCAACAAGGAAGTTCTGCAAACTTGGGATGCCATCAAGGCGTTGAACCAAGCGCTTGTTAGCGCAAAAGAGGAAGAGTCTCTACATCGTTGTGGCAAGGCTGTAGAAACCGCCCTGGACACCTACGCGTTAATCAGCCAGCAAGCCGTAGCGCTAAATTCCAAGTCCGGCAATTCTCACTTGGAAGATATGGATGGCGCCCTTCGACTATTTAAGCGCCTTGCAGAGCTGGATTTTGTTTAAAATCGATTCGATCGCCTTGTTTCGTGCTTCAAGGTTTCTGGCCGTGCCTTGGTGCGGAGTGAAGTATTTTGTGATCACGTCGGAGTCCGGATCAAAACTCCACAATCCGACATCCAGCGATGCGAAAAGTTCCAGACGCTTAGAGGCCCTATCGGCAACATCACCGGGAAGGACAACGATTGAGCGGTCGCAGAAGTACCGGTATCGGTATGCCTGTACAATACCTTTGCGCCAGTCGCGTAGTTTGAGTTCAAATGCAGTAAACTGCTGGCGTTGTAGCTTCTGCCGAAGCGCCTCAAGCGACCACACGGTGGCTTGGTTTTGATCAGTGCTCCATGCAAAGGTGATGAGATCCGGGATCCCGTAGCCCTGCAAGGCGAAGTCGCGCCAAGTGATTTGTTTGGTTTGGCAATGCCCGGCGACAAAAGCCCGCTCGAAAGAGCATAGGAAATTGGCTTCGGCCCGCTTTCGCGAGATGCTGGGCGGAAGGTTCTTGCGTGGGCTCGTGCTTCTGAAGCGGACAAGATGATTTGAAGTCACGCTCTGAATTGGCTTTAGGGACTTACTCTTAGAGCGTAACAAAGCGCCGTGGTAAGCGCAATGGCTCTTCTCGAATCCGCGAAGACGGGCGTCGGGCAAGCACGGGCTGACACCACGCGACTACGCCGCGCTGACCCCGCTGATATGGGAGCACGTGAACCGTATGGGCGGTTCGACCTGACATGAACGCTCGGCTGGCGCTGCTGTGATCGAAATGGCGGCTGGTGACACGACTGTTGGGTCTACCCCAAGCGGGACACCCAACTGCCTAAGCAGTGACAGATCGCGTTGGAGAAGGTCGGCCGTCAGTGTGGACCTTAGCAACTGGCTTCGTCTGCCGTTGCATCGTTTCCTGACGTCGACGCCTTATGGTCGCAAATGCCTTGTTCCATGTGGCGAAGATCTGAGAGTCTGGAAGCAAATAGTAGAACACGTTCTCCCGTGGACCAACCATAATCACACATTTGCCTTGGGCCAATGCTAAGCCAAACTCAACGTGGCGCCCACCAGTCGCAAAGATCGTGTTCGGTATCTCGGTAAAAATAATGACCGCATCAGCTGCCGTGAGATCTTCACAATCTTGTCGGGCGATCCCGCAGCTCCAGCTAGGCATCTTGCGGAAGTCAAGCCATCGTGACGTCACAATATCGCCTATCGAAAGCAATTGCTCGCGGTATCCGCGAAGTTCCACACGCCGAGCGTATCTAGCCGCTAAATGATATCGCATGTTCTTAATTTGAAATGGCACGCAGCGGAAAGAAAGTGGAGATTATCTTTTCACGCTAGATCTCCGGCTGGCCTCCGTTCTATGGCAATGCGATAGAGTTGCCGATGCAAAGCAGCGATCGGCTGAGGTGGCTTTTGCAGCCCTAAAGCCTCCAGAATTTCCTTAAGTTCCGGCGTTATTGGGTGCTCGGTCCGGCCGACGCGAGTTTCGGACGTTGAGGATTGTAAGCGCATTTGCATGCAAGTTCATGGACACGATCGTGCGGGCGAGCTGGCGGATGCCATGAAGGGTGGGACCGCGGTGGTCGTCGAGCGCCATGAACGGATAACCGGATACGTCACGGTACTGGCCTTTTTCGGGCACGCCGTTGCTGAAACTAACCTGGACCTCCAGGCATTGATAGCCTCCGCGGAAGCCTTTGCAGGACCGGGCATCATCGTGCCGACGCGCAATTCGGTTTTTTTTCGTTGGTGCCTCGAGAATGGCCTTCGGGTTGTCCAGCCAATGACGCTGATGACCTTGGGGCTGTACAACGAGCCGGCCGGGGCATATCTGCCTTCCGTACTCTTCTGAAGCGATCACCGTCTCCAGGCTGCGCAACTATCGCGTTCTTGGCGTGCTGGCGAATGACATTGTGATCTGGTTTTGGATCGGGTCACACGACAACTACGCGCGGCTCATCAGAGAGCTGCGACAAAACTTGCCGGTGGGTGGGTAACGGTACACCGACGAGTAGGGTGGGGGAGGGAAGAGTGGGGGATTAGCAACCGGATTCTCCGGGTCCAGTGGATGAGCTCTCAGTGCAGGAATTAAGTCCAAGCCGACACGCGTCGAAGGGTCGGAAGGCGGCATCGTAATTCAATCAAACCAAATTCCGTAAAGCGAGGTTTAGGCCATCTAGCTTAGCTAGGTGTTTTGCGATCGTCAGCTCGTGCTGGTAGATATCCAGCGCTTCCGGGAGCTTGCCTTGCGCTTCTGACAATGGGGTGCGCTTTACTTAAAAAGCCACGTTACAACCCCGCCAGAGGTTTCAAATTTTGTTGCTCAGCTCTCCAGCTTGGGCCGTTGTGCACGAGAATCTTCACCGTCTGATTGAGCTGCTCAACCTTCAGTGGCTTCTTCAGAACCGTGACCGGACTGACTTGAAGAATTCGATCGAGGATCTCGCTATTTGGGTAGCCTGTGATCACGATAACGTTGAGGTCCGGATCAATCTGCTTGGCTGTTTTATACACCTGATCACCAGGAGCATCGGGCAATTGCAAGTCCAGAAACATGAGATCGAATTTCTGCTTACGGAGGCTACTAATGGCCTCTTTAGCCGTACCGACCACCACTCGACTAAAGCCGATTTGCTTCAAAAATGTTCGAAAGAGATCCTGCAGTCCCAGATCGTCGTCGACCACTAAC
>Ga0306923_10006941_pt1 | contig 11220 bp, 9 predicted proteins | sample sta12Can44000108_FD_203841 | JGI IMG/M metagenome (GOLD analysis project Ga0306923, IMG submission 203841) | Lab enrichment of tropical soil microbial communities from Luquillo Experimental Forest, Puerto Rico - statanox.12C.anox.44.000.108 (v2)... | ecosystem: Environmental > Terrestrial > Soil...
CGCGCCTCGCAGTAGGCCCGGCTGCGGTTCTCCACCACGACGGAGTCGATGCCGCGCAGGGCCAGCAGGTGGGAGAGCAGCAGGCCGGCCGGGCCAGCGCCGACGATCCCGACTTGCGTGCGTGAGGTAACGGTCATGACCGCTCCTTGGATTCAACATGTACGTAAAACGCACGATAGTTCAGAAGGCGAACGCGTGATGCCGGGGTCTATGATGTCATCGACCAAGCCAGGAGGCCCTCCTTGACGGACAACCAGGATCAAAGTCATGACGGGGACTTCGTCCAGTCACTCGAGCGCGGCCTGTCGGTGATCCGGGCCTTCGACGCCGAGCACCCGAAGCTGACGCTCAGCGAGGTGGCCGCGAGTACCGGCCTGAGCCGGGCCGCGGCCCGGCGGTTCCTGCGCACCCTGGTCCAGCTCGGTTACATGCGCAGCGACGGGAGCAGGTTCTCGCTGCGGCCCAAGATCCTCGAGCTCGGCTACGCCTACCTGTCCAGCCTGACCCTGCCCGAGGTGGCCATGCCGCACCTGGAGCAGCTGGTCGAGCAGGTGCACGAGTCCTCGTCGGTGTCCGAGCTCGACGGGGACGACGTCATCTACATCGCCCGCGTCCCCACCAAGCGGATCATGACCGTGACGATCAGCGTCGGGACGAGGTTCCCGGCCTACGCGACGTCGATGGGCCGGGTGCTGCTGGCCGCGCAGCCCGAGGAACGGCTCGACGAGTACCTGGAATCGGCCAGCCTGCGCGGCCTGACCGGGCACACGATCACCAGCGCGACCGCCCTCCGGCGCGAGCTGCGCAAGATCCGCTCCCAGGGCTGGGCCCTGGTCGACCAGGAGCTCGAGGAGGGGCTGCGGTCGATCGCGGCCCCGATCCGCGACGCCGACGGCCAGGTCATCGCGGCCATCAACGTCTCGACCCACGCCGGCCGGCGCACCCTGAACAGCATTGTCGAGGAACTGCTGCAGCCGCTGCTCGCCACCGCGCGCCGCATCGAGCTCGACCTGGCCCGCTCCCGCGCGTCGGTCCGCGCTCGCCCCGACGCCTGATCCGCCCGCGGTACCCTCGGGGAACCACGCGGTGCCCAACGCCAGGCCGGCGATGCCGGGTCCGGACCCACGTCTTAAGGCGTGGATGTCCCAGCCATGTCGCTCAAACGACGTGGATGTGGCATCCACGTCGTTGGGGTCTGGGACGGCGGTGGCCTCGGGAGGACACGCCTGCCACACTAGCTTTCTATGCGTACGCTCGTCATCGACCATCCCCTGGTCACCCACAAGCTCACGGCGCTGCGCGATACCGCCAGCGACACCGCCACCTTCCGCAGCCTGACGGCCGAACTGGTGACCTTGCTGGCCTATGAGGCGACGCGTGAGATGCGGGTCCAGCCGGTGTCGGTCAGCACTCCGGTGGGCATGGCCAGCGGCGTCAAGCTGGCCAGGCCGGTGCCGCTCATCGTGCCGGTGCTGCGGGCCGGGATCGGCATGCTGGAGGGCATGACCCGGCTGCTGCCGATGGCCGACGTCGGCTTCGTCGGACTGCGCCGGGACGAGGAGTCGCTGGTGGCATCCACGTACGCGGACCGGCTGCCCGCCGACCTCACCGGGCGGGACACGTTCGTGCTCGACCCGATGCTCGCCACGGGGGGCACGCTCGCCACCGTGATCAGCATGCTCGCCAACCGCGGCGCGGCCTCGATCACCGCGATCTGCCTGCTCGCCGCGCCCGAGGGCCTGCGGCGCGTGGAGGCGGCCTTCGCCGCCGACGAGGTCCGGGTGGTGACCGCCGCGGTGGACGAGCGGCTGAACGACCGGGGGTACATCGTGCCCGGCCTCGGTGATGCGGGCGACCGCCTGTTCGGCCAGATCTAGCGGTATTCGGGCAGGGCACCGGGCTCCAGACGGTTCCCGTAGGCACCACCGGCGCTCCAGACTGGCTCCCCCCCACGTCCACAGTGGGCGATGCGCTACCGCAGAAGCCCGGCACCCTGCCGACTACAGCTAATCAGGGAGTATTAATCCGGCGGTATCCCCGGATCCGGGGTTACCCAGGATCCGTAAGGCGAAGAGAATCCGGCCTAGACTAAATCGATGTTGTGCCAGATCGCCGGGACCTTGCTATGCCACTGAGCTCATACGTCAGCACGGCGTCAGGCCAGAAGATGCTGGTCGCCGAGGGCACCAGGCTGGTGTTCGGCCGGGGGCCCGGGGTCGACCTGATCATCGCGGCGGGCCGGGGGCTATCGCGGCGGGCGGGCCTGGTGACCGCGATGGCAGCCGGCGTCTGGATCGCCAACATCAGCCGCACCCACGCGCTGTACGTCGAGGGTGAGGGCTACCAGGTCAGGCTGCCCCGGATGGAGCACGACGGCGAGCCCGCCAACGGCTGGTTCGTGCACACGGGCACGGCCCTGGTCGGCTCGCGCGCCATGCTCGACGAGGGACAGTCGCTGATGGTGACGGTGACCGGCCAGCACGGGGAGGCGGCCGCCGGGCGCCGGGCAGGCCGGCCCGAGGGAGCCGAGCTGGCCGCGACCGGGCTGACCAGGGGGAGGCTAGCCGCGACGGGGCTGGCCGACGAGGGCGAGTGGACCGATGAGGTCTGCGCGGCGACCCAGACGGTCACCGAAGACGCCAGACGAGGCGGAGCGACCCTGACCGCGGCGGCACTGACCGGAGCGGCCCTGGCCGCGGCGGGGCAGGAGGCCAGGGACAGGGGCGCCGGGTCCGGGCCGGGCCACGCGGGGCCCGCGGCCGGGGACGAGGCCGGCGAGGCAGACGGGCCGGGCCTGGCGGCCAGGGACGGCGACGGGACGCTGCTGCCGTTCTACCTGGATCCGATGACGAAGCTGTTCCTGGTCGCGCTGATCTGGTGCCGCCCGTGGCTGGACGATCCGAGCGCGACCAAGCCGCTGCCGCGCACGCCGGAGATCGCCCGGGGCGCCCTCGAGGTCACCGGCGCGTATCACGAGCTGGAACGGTTCGACGCCGACCCGGAGTACCGTGACCTGCTCTCGGCCCGGGTAGCGGAACACATCAAAGTGCTCCGGCGGAAGATCGCCGACCGCGGGCTGGCCGCCGCCGACGTCCGGCTCTCGGACGAGGTGGCCGTCCGGATCCTGATCGAGCACGGGATCATCACCTCCGCCGACCTGAGCAGGCTGGACGACCCCGCCTGGCGTTCGCGCCAGGAAGACCTGTGGTGGACCCAGGGTTAAGGCCCTGGCGGTATCACGATGAATTCGGTCGCGGCCTCGCGGCCGCCCGATCCGGCCACCTTGACGTCGAAGAGCCCGAGCTGGAGCGCGCCGGGGAAGAGCTGATTGATATTCAGCCGGAAGGTCCCGGCGGCGGGCGTCACGCGGACGGTGCGGGTGAACCTCTGGGCCGGCACGATCTGGGGCGGGCTGTTGAAGCTCAGCGTGACGGTGACCGGTTTACCCGGCTCGAAGCCGCTGGCCTGGACGACCCACGCGGCGTCGGCGGGGCCCAGGCTCTGCCGCACCATGCACGCATCCGGCCCGCCGCCGGCGTGGCCCGACGAGCCGCACACGGTCTTCGGCGGCGCGGGCGGGCCGGGCGGCAGGGTGTTCGGCGAGCTCGAGCTGCTGAGCGCGGAGCCGAGGATGACGCCGACCACGACCAGGGCCGCCCCGACCGTGGCCCAGCCCGCCCAGGCCATGTGCGCCCGCATCCACCGCCGCCAGCCGGTCCCTTCGCCCCCCTGACGCCCGCCCGCGGCCCCGGTGCCGGTCCGGCCGTGGCCGGGCTTGCGGCGGGGGGCGGGGCGGTAGGAGGCGGGAAGTTCGGTGTAGGAGGCGGAGGTGGCGTCGCCGCGCTCGTCGGCGAACTCGCCGAGCGGCCCGAGCTGGGGACTGCGCTGGTACTCGGCGATCATGGCCATCGCCTTGTCCGGCAGGTAGGAGTGCTCCTCGTCCGGGCCGGCCTGGGCCACGGTGAAGTCGCCGAGCTGGACCAGCACCGCCGAGGAGGTCGGCCGCTGCCGCGGCACCCGGTGCAGGCACGCGGTGATCAGCTCGGACAGCTCGCCGGGCAGGCCGGACAGGTCCGGCTCCTCGGTCGCCAGCCGGGCCAGCACGTCCATCACCGAGGCGCCCTGGTACGGCGGATGCCCGGTGGCCGCGAACAGCAGCGTCGCGCCGAGGGAATACACGTCGCTGGCCACCGACGCCTCGCGGGTGTCCCTGGCCTGCTCGGGCGCCATGTACGCCGGGGTGCCGACCGCCCCGCGCGCGGTGGTCCGGCCCATCCGTTCGGCCGCCCGGGCCACCCCGAAGTCGATCACCCGCGGCCCGTCCGGCGCGACCAGCACGTTGGACGGCTTCAGGTCCCGGTGCACCAGGCCGGCCCCGTGGATCGAGGCCAGCGCCTCGGCGCACCCGGCGGCCAGCCACCGCACCGTGCTCACCGGCAGCGGCCCGCAGGCCAGCACCAGCCGGGCCAGCGACGGCGCCGGCACGTACGCCGTGGCCAGCCAGGGCAGGTCGGCCTCGGGGTCGGCCTCCGCCACCGCGGCGGTGAACACCCCGCTCACCTTCCTGGCCGCCGCGACCTCCTGCGCGAACCGGGTGCGGAAGCCGGCCTCCTCGGCCAGCTCCACCCGGATCGTCTTGACCGCGACCAGCCGCCCGGACGCCGAGCGCCCCAGGTACACCTGGCCCATCGACCCGGAACCGAGGCGGCCGAGCACCACGTACGGCCCGATCCGCTCCGGATCCCACCTGCGCAGCGGCTCCCGGCCCTGCTGCGACCCCATTTCGCCCCTCCCTCACCCCCGTTCGCAAGCACCCGACTTCGAACAGTGGCCAGCTCCCATCATGCCGAACCGTTCCGCCGATGTGCAGCGCCTTCCCAGCGTTTGTGGCGGGTGAGAAGAGAGAGAATACCGCACCCGTTCGGGATGATTTTTCGCATTTAACCCGACGGGCGGCCCCCCGAGCAAACCAACCTGGACCACCGCGTCGCTCACCGCGCGGGCGGTGGCGAAGCCCGGCTTGATCACCGTGTTGATGAGGTGCAGCCGCTCGTCGAAGCCGGCGAACGCGCTCTTCATCGCGTTGACCGTCAGCCATTCGATGTCCGTCCAGCCGTAGCCGAACTCGGTGGCCAGCCGGTGGAACTCCGAGCTGAGCGTGACCTGGCTCATCAGCCGGTTGTCGGTGTTCACCGTGACCCGGAACGACAGCTGGCGGAGCAGCCGGATCGGGTGCAGCGCGATCGACGGCGCCGCGCCGGTCTGGACGTTCGAGGTGGGGCACATCTCCAGCGGGATGCGGCGGTCGCGGATGTAGGCGGACAGCCGCCCGAGCCTGACGTTGCCCTCCTGGCTGATCTGGATATCGTCCACGATGCGGACGCCGTGGCCGAGCCGTTCGGTGCCGCACCACTGCACCGCCTCCCAGATCGACGGCAGGCCGAACCCCTCGCCCGCGTGGATGGTGATGTGGAAGTTCTCCCGCTTAATGTACTGGAACGCGTCCAGGTGGCGGCTCGGCGGCCAGCCCGCCTCGGCGCCGGCGATGTCGAACCCGACCACGCCCCGGTCCCGGTAGCGCACCGCGAGCTCGGCGATCTCCAGCGACCTGGCCGCCGTCCGCATGGCCGTGAGCAGGGCGTACACCCTGATCCCCCGGCCCTCGCCGCCCTGGCGGAAACCGTCGAGCACGGCCTCGACCACCTCGTCCAGGCTGAGCCCGCGCTCGGTGTGCAGCTCGGGCGCGAACCGCACCTCGGCGTACACGACCCCGTCGGCGGCCAGGTCCTCGGCGCATTCGGCGGCCACCCGGCGCAGCGCGTCCGCGGTCTGCATCACCCCGACCGTGTGCCGGAAGGCGTCCAGGTAGATCTCCAGGTGACCGCGGTACGCGCCCTCGGTGAGCCGCTGCGTCAGCTCTTCTTCGTTGTCGGCGGGCAGGCCGTGGTAGCCCGTCTCGTGGGCCAGCTCGAGGATGGTCCGCGGGCGCAGGCCGCCGTCCAGGTGGTCGTGCAACAGGACCTTCGGCACGGTCCTGATCTCGGCAAGTGTCGGCATCTGCCTATTCTGCTACGCCGGACCAACGTGCTCGATGACCGGGGAGACCGGCGGCGGCGGGCCCTGGTCGCTGACCGTGGCCGCGCCCTCGAGGGCGGCCAGCGCCGGGCCGAAGCGCTCCTGCTCGTCGGCGCGGAGCTCGAGCAGCGGCTGGCCGGCCTGCACCCGGTCGCCCGGCTTGGCCAGGCAGATGATGCCCGCGGACGCGCTGACGTCGTCCTCCTTGCGCGCCCGACCCGCCCCGAGGCGCCAGGCCGCGATGCCGACCTTGAGGGCGTCCAGGCCGGTGAGCCAGCCGGACGCGGGCGCCGGCACCACCTGGGTATGCGCCGCCTGAGACAGCGGGGCGTCCGGGTCGCCGCCCTGCGCGCGGACCATCGCCCGGTAGGCGGCCAGCGCCCGGCCGTCCGCGATGGCGGCGGCGGGATCGCCAGTTTTGTCGCCAGCGAGGCCGGCCAGCGCGAGCATCTGCCGGGCCAGCGCCAGGGTGACCTCCATCAGGTCGGCGGGGCCGTCGCCGCGCAGTGCCTGGACGGATTCGGTCACCTCCACCGCGTTGCCGACCGCGCGCCCCAGCGGGACGTCCATCCTGGTCAGCAGCGCCCTGGTGCGCACGCCGTGCTCTTCGCCGAGGGCGACCATCGTCTCGGCGAGCTCACGGGCCTTTTCGTAGCTCGTCATGAAGGCGCCGGTGCCGACCTTGACGTCGAGGACCAGCGCGCCGGTGCCCTCGGCGATCTTCTTGGACATGATCGAGCTGGCGATGAGCGGGATGGACTCGACCGTCCCGGTGACGTCGCGCAGCGCGTAGAGCCTGCGGTCGGCCGGGGCCAGGCCTGAACCGGCGGCGCAGATGACGCAGCCCGCCTTGGCCAGCACGGCGAGCGTCTCGTCCGGGGTCAGGCTGGCGCGGAACCCGGGGATCGACTCCAGCTTGTCCAGGGTGCCGCCGGTGTGCCCGAGCCCGCGGCCTGACAGCTGCGGCACCGCGGCGCCGCAGGCCGCGACCAGCGGCGCGAGGATCAGGCTGACCTTGTCGCCCACTCCCCCGGTCGAGTGCTTGTCCACGGTGGGCCTGCCGACGGAGGACAGGTCGAGCCGGTCCCCCGAGGCGATCATGGCCGCGGTCCAGGTCCGCAGCTCGGCGCGGTCAAGCCCGCGGAAGTAGATCGCCATCAGCAGCGCGGACATCTGCTCGTCGGCGACCTCGTGCCTGGCGTACGCCTCGAACAGCCACCTGATGTCGTCGTCGGCGAGCCGCTGGCCGTCTCGTTTGGCCCTGATGAGCGAGACCGCGTCGGTCATCGGGCCTCCCGGCGGGCGGCGAGATCGGTGTCGGTGAAGGCGGCCGGGAGCAGGACCTTCAGCTCGACCGGGCCTTCGGAGGTGTCGACGAGCAGGTCCCCGCCGCCGGCCTCGAGCAGCAGCTGGCGGCAGCGGCCGCAGGGCAGCAGCGGATCGCCGTCGCCCGCGACGACGGCCACCGCGCGCAGCGCGCCAGCGCCCGCGGCGTGGAGCGCGCTGACCAGGCCGCATTCGGCGCACAGGGTCAGGCCGTAGGAGGCGTTCTCCACGTTGCAGCCGGTGACGACCCGCCCGTCGGCGGTCAGGCCGGCTGCGCCGACCCTGAGCCCGGAATAAGGAGCGTAGGCGTGTCCTGCCGCGGCCGCGGCGGCCGCGCGGAGTCCTGGCCAGTCGATGATCACGTGACGACTCTAAAGGGTGAGGGTCCGCTCGGATAAGGCTGCAGGGTTGCCTTATCCGAGCGGACCCTCTCATGTCCCGCGCGGGCCGCGGCAGGGATGCGGATCGCGCTAAGAGCCTGGTACCGTCCACGTCTGGAACTCTGCTCTCAATCATGCCCAAGCACTTGCTAGGACCCGCACTGGAAGAAGTTCAGAAGTGGTTAAGATCTGCGCCGGGTTGGGTGCTAGCGGGTTTCGTGCTTAACGTGGAGCCCGTGAACGCGCGTCTCGGCCGGGTCCTCGTGGTGGAAGACGACCCTGGCATCGCCACTCAGCTGGTCCGCGGCCTGACCAGGGCCGGTTACGAGACCGGCAGCGTCACCACCGGCAAGGCGGCGCTCGACTGGCCCGTCCCCGACGTCTTCCTGCTCGATCTCGGCCTGCCCGACATGGACGGCGTGGAGGTCTGCCGGCGGCTCCGCCAGACCTGCGACGCGGCGATCATCATCGTGACGGCGCGCGGCGAGGAATCCGACCGGGTGCTGGCCCTCGACGAGGGCGCCGACGACTACCTGATCAAGCCGTTCGGGCTGCAGGAGCTGCTGGCCAGGATCAGGGCCGTGCTCCGCCGCAGCAAGCAGCCGGCCGGGCACGCCCAGGTGCTGCAGCACGGCCCGCTCACCGTCGACCTGCGCACGCACAAGGTCAGCGTGAACGGGAACCAGATCGCCGTGACGCCCAAGGAGTTCGCCATCCTGGAGTGCCTGGCCAGCGACCCGGGCCGGGTAGTCAGCCGCCAGGAGATGCTCGAGCGCGCCTGGGACGAGCACTGGTACGGCCCGACCAAGGTGCTCGACGTGCACATGGCGGCGCTGCGGAAGAAGCTCGGCGACCCGGGCCTGATCGAGACCGTGTACGGGCACGGCTTCCGGCTAGCGGATCAGCAGGGCGGCGCGCCGTGACCAGGCGGATCCTGCTGGTCCTGCTGGCCTTCACCGCCGCGGTGCTGGTGGGCGCGGTGGTGCCGCTGACCCTCGACGCGGCCGGGCACGACCGGGCCTCGTTCATCCAGGCCACGGCGGGCATAGCGCGCACCGACGCCGCGGTCGCCCAGGCGCGCCTGGACGCTCTGGCCCAGCCCGGGACGAAGGGTTCGGCCGGTAGTGGCGCGGCGTACGCCCCCCTGGTCGCCCTGATCGCCCAGACCCGGCAGGCCGGCGACGGCCTGCTGATCTTCCGGGGCGACCCGCGGGACGACAACCGGCTCGTCGACAAGGGCATGCCGTCCGGCCGCTGGGTCCAGCTGGCCCTCCAGGCGAACGCAGCGGGCCTGCTCGCGAAGAAGGCGGGAACCCCGATCGAGCCGGTGACCGAGGCCACCGGATCGCGGATCGCCGCGGCCATGCCCGTCTTCCTGCGCGGCAACCTCGGGCTGGTGGGGGTCGTGATCCTGGCCAGGTCGACCACGTCGCTGAACGGCAACATCGTCGAGCTCTGGGTCGTCCTGGGCACGATCGCCGTCGTGGCCATGATCGGCGCGGCCCTGCTCGCCTTCGGCCTGGCCCGGTGGGTGAACAGACCGCTGGCCGGGCTGGACAGCGCGGCGCGCCGGCTGGCCGACGGTGACCTGGACAGCCGGGCCGTGGTCGATTCCGGGCCCCCGGAGCTGCGCCGCCTGGCGACGACGTTCAACACCATGGCCGGGCGGCTCGAGGCCCTGGTGCACGGGAACCGGGCCGTGATCGCGGACGTGTCGCACCAGCTGCGCACCCCGCTGGCCGCGCTGCGGCTGCGGCTCGACCTGCTCGCCGCGGACACGGACCCGGCTACCGGGCACGAGCTGACGGGCGCGCTCGAGGAGCTGGCCCGGCTGTCCCGCCTGGTGGACGGCCTGCTCGCGGTGGCGCGCGCGGAGAACGTGGTGCCGGTGCCCGCCGCGGTGGACGTGGCCGAGGTGGCCAGGGAGCGGGTCGTGGCCTGGCACCCGGTGGCCGACGACCGCGGCATCGTGCTCGAGGCTCCGAGGGCAGACCGAGCCGGGCCCAGGTCGTCGGTGCTGGCCTGGATCGGCGACGGCCACCTGGAGCAGGTCCTCGACAACCTCCTCGCCAACGCGCTCGACGCGCTGGGTGCGGGCGGTCATGTCACGGTGACCGCGACGGCCACCACGGCCGGGGCCCGGATCACCGTGGCCGACGACGGCCCGGGCATGAACGCCGAGGACCGGGAGCGCGCCTTCCTGCGCTTCACCACCTCGAACCCGAACGGCACCGGGCTGGGCCTGGCCATCGTGCACCGCCTGGTCACCTCGAACGGCGGTACGGCCCGGCTGGCCGAGACGCCGGGCGGCGGGCTGACCGCCATCGTCGACTTCCCTGGCGTACCCGCGCCGAACAACGCCCCGGGCAACACGGGCGCGGAGTACCCTTCGGCCGCGCAGGACCTCGCCAGCCTGTAGCGTTCTGCTGGTTCCGGGGGGACGCCTTGTACGAAGGCACCAAAGACCCGGTGCGGAACCCCCGGGTCTCTGTCTGCCGGGCCAGGACTGCCATCATGTTCCGGTTCCGATTCGGCAACGAGCAGGCCAGATAGCCGCGTTTCCCCTTCCCAGCGGAGATGACCCGGGATTAACCTGCGGGACAACCTAGGACGAATGCGAGGCCAGGCGCCGTGGCGTGCTGGCCCAGTGGAGGTAAGCGTGAAACACAGCGCATGGGCCACTGCGGCGCTGGCCGTATCGGCGTCGGTGGTTATCGCCGCGTGCGGCAGCAGCCATACCTCGGCCCCCGCCGCCGGCGCGTCGAGCCCGACGGCCACCTCGGGCACCACGGCCGCGGCCGCCGGCAAGTTCCTCGGCTGCATGGTCACCGACACCGGCGGCATCGACGACAGGTCGTTCAACGCTTCCGCGTGGGCGGGCATGCAGGTGGCCGCCAAGGCGGGCAGCAGCATCGACGTCAAGTACCTGCAGTCGACGACGCAGGCCGACTACGTGCCGAACATCAACACGTTCATCGGCCAGAAGTGCGGCATCATCGTCACCGTCGGGTTCCTGATGGGCGACGCAACATCGGCCGCGGCCAAGGCGCACGCCAGCCAGAAGTTCGCGATCGTGGACGTCAGCTACCCGAAGCCGCTGACCAACGTCAACACGCTGGTGTTCGACACGTCGCAGGACGGCTTCCAAGGCGGCTACCTGGCCGCGGGCATGACCAAGACCGGCAAGGTCGCGACGTTCGGCGGGCAGAAGCTGCCGACCGTGACGATCTACATGGACGGCTTCTACGACGGCGTGCAGTACTACAACCAGAAGCACGGCACGCACGTGCAGGTGCTCGGCTGGAACGAGCCGAGCCAGAACGGCTCGTTCACCGGTGACTTCACCAACCAGACCAAGGGCCAGACGCTGACCCAGACGTTCATCAGCGAGGGCGCGGACATCATCTTCCCGGTCGCGGGCAACGTGGGGCTCGGCGCG
>Ga0306923_10006942_pt1 | contig 11220 bp, 9 predicted proteins | sample sta12Can44000108_FD_203841 | JGI IMG/M metagenome (GOLD analysis project Ga0306923, IMG submission 203841) | Lab enrichment of tropical soil microbial communities from Luquillo Experimental Forest, Puerto Rico - statanox.12C.anox.44.000.108 (v2)... | ecosystem: Environmental > Terrestrial > Soil...
CCGAGTTCGGCGATGCGCATACGATGGCTGCCTTCGAAGTGAAAGGGCTTGGTTACCACTCCGACGGTCAGAATCCCCGACTCACGAGCGATGCGCGCGATCACCGGCGCGCCGCCCGTCCCGGTGCCGCCACCCATTCCGGCGGTGATAAACACCATGTTGGAACCCTGCATCGCCTCGAGGATCTCGTCGAGAGCCTCCTCTGCGGCAGCGCGGCCGACATCAGGCCGCGAGCCGGCACCGAGGCCCCGAGTGACACCGATCCCAAGTTGGATCTTGCGAGACGCGGTGGATTGCTGCAGCGCTTGAGCATCGGTGTTACAGGCAACAAACTCGCACCCCACCAAATTCGATCGAATCATGTTGTTAACGGCGTTCCCCCCGGCGCCCCCGACCCCGACAACGGTGATGCGGGGCTTCATCTCCTGCTCGTCTCTCGGGATGCTCAGATTGATCATGCGGTCCCCTCCGCTGCACAGCAGCTCCATGATACCCGGTCCGGTCCGGGCTCCCCCCTCGCTGGCTCACACTTGGCCGGGCGAGCGACAACGCTGAATTTGCCTCAAAAGTTCTCTCGCAGCCAGTGACCCAAGCGACCGAAAAGCCGGTTCGGCCCCCGCGGAGGGCTGCGTCCGCCGGGTGCCACCTCCGCCCGTTCCGATAATGCAAAATGCAGGAGCCCGACGGTCGTCGAAAACGCCGGGCCGCCGGTCGCCTCGGCCAAGCCCGAAACCCGCTGTGGTCGGCCGATCCGAATCTGTTTGTCGAGGATCAGTCCGGCAAACTCGCGTACCCCGTGCAGCTGACAAGCCCCACCGGTCAGCACCACCCGTCGGCCGGCGACCTTGTCAAACCCGCTGGCCTCTAGACGATTGCGTACCAGCTCAAAGGTCTCCTCGATGCGCGGCGCAATAATCCCGACAAGCAAGGATTTCGGCACGTGATTGACATGACCCTCGTCCTCTTCGCCGACTTGCGGGACGGCGATCGTCTCGCGCTCGTCGGTGCTTGAGGAAATGGCGCTGCCGAAGAGCGCTTTCATGCGTTCGGCGTGGGCCACCGGGGTCGAAAGCCCACGGGCAATGTCGTTTGTTACGTGACAGCCGCCGACGGGCACATAGTCGGCATGGATCATATTGCCGTCGAAGAACACCCCGATCGTCGTCGTTCCGCCACCCATGTCAATGACCGTCACCCCGAGTGCGATCTCGTCCTCGACAAGGCATGAGAGCCCTGCCGCATAAGGGCTGACGACGAGGGCGTCTACGTCGAGATGCGAGCGCCCGATCGCAGAGCCGTGATTGCGCACACTGGCCGCGCTCGCGGTCACCACATGCATGTTGACACCGAGTCGCTCGCCAAACATCCCCCGCGGGTCGCGGATACCCCGACTATCGTCGATCGAGAACGCGACGGGCACCGAATGGACGACGTGTTGATCACCCGGTTCGCCTATCCGGTAACCCTGCTCAAGCACCCGCTGCACCTCTGCATCTGTGATCTCCCGCCCGGTAATGCCGATCTCGGCCTTGACAATGCGCGAGGCGAAGAACCCACCCGACAGATTCGCCACAACTTGTTGGATCGTCTCGCCCGCCATTTCCTCGGCGGCGTGCACTGCACTGACGATGGAGGCGCCAGCCGCTTCGAGATCGACGATCGTCCCGTTGCGCACCCCGCGAGAGATCTGATGGCCGATGCCGAGCACCCGGGACTTATCGGCTCCGACCCGCGCGATGAAGCAGCAAATTTTTGTCGTGCCGATGTCGAGAGCAGCAATAAGGCTGCCGCGCGGACGCATCGGCGACCGGCGCGGCTTTGTCTTCCCGCCGTTTCCTGCAGTCGCTGCCATGATTTGATCTTCGGCGCGCAACGGGGCTTCGTCCATCGCGGTCATGTGTTCTTCGCAGGTGGACGTGCTCTTTTCGATGTCGCTGGTTCTTTCTGGGGCTCGGGAATAACCCGCAGAACGAGCCGATCCGGGAGACGTAGATCGACGGTCAGCACCTCCCGTTTCAAGATGGCGCTCGATCGCTCCAGTCGGGCGAGTTGCGACCACGCGCTCGCCGCGTCGTCCGCGGGGAGTAGCACGTCGATCGTATTATCGATACGCAAGTTCCAGCGACGGTTGCCGACGCGGATCGCGGCAGTAACGCGCGAGGCGAGGTCAGGGTCGCTTGCGAGCATCTCGAGAAGCTCTGCTGCGGAGCTCGCAGCACCTTCGCCGACAACCAGCGGCAGCTTGGCGAATCGGTCGAGCCGGGCCACTGGGATGACGTTGCCCTCATGATCGACCAGCTCGAGCTTGCCGCCGTGCTGCCAGAGCGCCAGCGGCTTGCGTTCAACCAGACGTACATAGAGTGTACCCGGCAGGCGCCGTTCGATCACCGCGGTACGCACCCAGGGCAGAGCCTCGAGCTGTTCCTTGACAAGTGTCGGGCTCACCGCAAGGATGGGGGTGCCGGGCTCGGCACCCAGCGCCGCCAGGATCGTCTCGCGATCGGTCGTCTCGCGTCCTTCGACCGTAATGTCGGCAACGGTCAAGCCGAGCAGCCTGGTACCCTGCATCATCCTGTCGGCGGCGCTCTGTAGCAGCGATTGCCCAAACGGCGAGCGGTTCAGCTGAATCGCGCCGTAAACGCCCCCCAAAATCAGCACGGTGACACCGATCCACAGCCCGATCCGGTGGAGCCCGCGCGCAGCTTCCTGGCGATGCGGCCGCCGTGTCGCTGGTCCGGTCATCCCTCGCATGCCGCGTTCTCCAAGATCCACACGACGAGCTCGTCGAAGCTAATGCCGGCGTGACGGGCAATGTCGGGGACGAGCGAAGTAGGCGTCATCCCGGGCTGTGTATTCACCTCCAGCAGGTAGAGCTCGCCTGGCAGCGCCGCCGTATCGTCATAACGCAGATCGGCTCGACTGACACCCCGGCACCCGAGCATCCGGTGGGCGCGCAAGGCAATGTCGAGCGCGCGCTCGTACGCTTCCGCTGGGATCGGGGCGGGCGTCAAGTGATCGGATCCGCCCACTGAATATTTTGCCGTGTAGTCATAAAAACTACCACGCGGGACGATCTCGCAGACGCCAAGTGCGCGATCCCCCATGATCGCAACGGTGAGCTCGCGCCCGGGGACAAAGCGCTCGACCAACACCTCGCTGCTGAAGCACCAATTTCTCGCCTCCTCGCGCCAGGAATTGTCGTTGACCCGCACGATCCGAACCCCGACGCTGGAACCCTGGTTGGTCGGTTTGACAACGAAGGGCGCCGGCATCGGATCTCTCAGGGCAAGTTGCTCGGGGCGTGCAACCAGGCCTTCGACGATGGGCAAACCGGCGCCGCGAAAGATCGCCTTCGCGGTAGGCTTGTGCATCGCCAAGGCCGAGGCGAGAACACCCGAGTGGGTGTACGGAACGCCCAGCATCTCTAAGACGCCTTGTATCGTGCCGTCCTCGCCGCCGATCCCATGCAAGGCGTTGAAGATTACGTCGGGGCGAGGATCAAGGGCGCGCAACAATGCCGGCACATCGCGCCCGACATCGATCACCCGCACCTTATAGCCGCGATCCGCCAGTGCTTTGGCGCACTCGTGCCCGCTCGATAGTGAGACCTCGCGCTCCGGCGACCACCCTCCCATCAGCACAGCCACGGTTTTTGTCACGGCGCCCACCCCGTGATTAGGCGATCGTCATGATGCTCATTACCCCAACCCTCGTGCCGCAAGCGGGAAGGGAGGGGGGACCCGCACCGCGGAACGCTTCGAAGTGCCAGACGATACGCCCCGACCGTCTTGGGCAGCGGTCCCGAAACCTGGAGCCGGAAAGCCGATACGGTGGATTTCCCACTCGAGCATGATACCGGTCATCTCGTAGACGCGGCGTCGGACCTCCTCGCCAAGACCCTCGATATCGGCCGCCGTGGCGCTTCCGGTATTAATCAGAAAGTTGGCGTGCTTCTGCGAGACCATCGCGCCGCCTCGCTTCAAACCGCGGCACCCGGCGGCATCGATCAGGCGCCATGCCTCCTCACCGGGCGGATTTGCAAAAGTCGAACCTGAGGTGCGGGCGCGCACGGGCTGAGTGGCTTCGCGCATTTCACCAATCGCCATCAGCCGTTTGGCGATTTCCGCACGGTCGCAGGCGATGCCGCGCAATCGAGCTTCGAGGAAGATCCACCCAGGGTCGACTCCGCAATGACGATAGGCAAGTTTCATTGAAGCACAGTCAATCGCATGGCTGCTGCCGCTGCGGTCAAGCGCTGTCGCCGACAGGAGCACCTCCTTGATCTCCGCCCCATAAGCGCCGGCGTTCATCCGCAAACTTCCGCCGATGGTTCCGGGGATGCCGGACAGGAATTCCAGCCCGGCGAGCCCCGCCTCGGCCGCTGCGAGGGCGACAATACGGTCGAGTGCGCCCGCGCCGACACGAACCTCCCCGCGTCCAATGGCAATGTTTGCAAGGCCCCGGCCGAGGCGGATCGTGACGCCGGGAACGCCGCCATCGCGCACCAGCAAATTCGAGCCGACCCCGATTACGGTCACCGGAATTTCCGCCGGCAGCGCCGCAAGAAAGGCGGCGAGATCCTGCGCGTCTGCAGGCCGGAACATGACTTCCGCCGGACCGCCGACACCGAACCAGGTCTGCCTGCCGATCGGCGCATTCGCGGTCAGCTTGCCGCGCACCAGAGGAAGCTTTGCCGACATCGCGGCTTCGCGTCCCTCAGTCACGCGAGGTGGCTCGGGGACTGCGGGCTAGCGAGTTCCCCCGGCAGGTTATTCGCCCAGTTGGTGATCGAGCCCGCCCCCAGGCACACGACCATGTCGCCCGGCCTCGCCAGCTTCCTAATAAGCGGGGCAAGGTCCCGGGGGTCATTAAGGGCACGTGCGTCGCGATGACCGCGCTCGATCAGACCGGCGACGACAGCCTCCCGGGTTACTCCTTCGATCGGGGGTTCCCCCGCAGCGTAGACATCTGCGACCAGGACAATGTCGGCATCGTTGAAGCAGGTGCAGAACCCTTCGAAAAGATGCGACACGCGGGTAAACCGATGTGGCTGAACGACGGCGATAACCTTGCCCTCGACAATCGCGCGTGCCGCCTTCAGCACCGCTGCTATCTCGACCGGGTGATGTCCGTAATCGTCGATCACGGTCACCCCGTTCCACTCGCCGGTCTTGGTGAAGCGCCGCTTGACTCCCCGGAAACTGCCTAGCGCGACCCGCAACGCCTCGTCGCCGAGCCCCATCGCTTCGGCGACGGCGACCGCAGCAAGCGAATTTTGCACGTTGTGCTGCCCGAACATCGGCAGAAACAGCTCAGCGATTGTGCGCCCTCGATCCGATAACGCGTCAGACACGATGGCGTTAAACCGGGCGCCGTCGCACCCGAGCCGGACGTCGACGGCACGGATGTCGGCCTGCGGGCTGAAGCCGTAGGTGAGCACACGGCGGTCCGACAGCCGGGGGATCATCCCCTGCACGACGGGATGATCGATGCATAACGCAGCAAAGCCGTAGAACGGAATGTTGCCGACGAAAGTCTCGAACGCTTGGCGCAGCACATCGAAGCTGCCGTAGAAATCGAGATGCTCGGGATCGATGTTGGTGACGATAGCGATCGTCGCCGGCAGCCGGGTGAAGGTGCCGTCGCTCTCATCGGCCTCCACCACCATCCAGTCGCCGGCTCCTAAGCGGGTGTTGGTGCCGTAGGCGTTGATGATGCCGCCGTTGATCACGGTCGGGTCGAGCTGTGCCATCTCGAGCAGCGTACCTATCATCGAGGTCGTTGTCGTCTTGCCGTGGGTCCCGGCAACCGCCAGTGACCATTTGAGTCGCATCAGCTCGGCGAGCATTTCGGCGCGACGTACCACCGGCAGGCGGCGAACCCGTGCCGCTACGACCTCCGGATTGTCGGATTTGACCGCCGAGGAGGTCACTACGACCTCTGCGGCACCCAAATTTGCGGCGTCATGCCCTATTGCCACCGGGATCCCGAGGTCAACGAGCCGCCGCACATTGGCGCCGTTCGCAAGATCGCTACCTTGAATCCTATAGCCGAGATTGTGCAGTACTTCAGCGATACCGCTCATGCCGATACCACCGACGCCAACGAAATGCAGAGGGCCGATTGTCCGAGGAAGCGCTCTCATGCTGCGGGCACCTGAAACTCGGAAGAATTCCCGGCGCCGGGTACGAGATCGAGGGCCAGTCGCGTCAGACGTTGGGTAGCATCGCGGCGCCCAAAGGCACCTGCGTGCTGCGCCGCCGCTGATAACACTGCTCCGTCAGCGAACAACCGATCGAGGTAAAGGGCGAGGGAGCTCGGGGAAAGGCACGACTGCGGGATGACCCAACCACCGCCGGCCTCGGCGAGGGCCCGGGCGTTCGCTGTCTGATGATCGTCAGTCGCGTGCGGATAAGGGATTAACACTGCCGGCCGGCCGATCGTCGTGAGTTCGGCGATGCTCGAGGCGCCGGCACGACAGATCACCAGATGCGCCCGTGCCAGCCTTGCGGGCACATCGTCGAAAAAGGTATTCAGGTCTGCTGCTATCCCTGTTCTCTGATAAATTTCCGCTACGGTGTCGAGATCCTCCGGGCGTACCTGCTGGCTGACCCGCAACACCTCGCGCAGCCCCCCCTGCAAGGCCCCCAGAGCCGATGGCACAACCTCGCTCAAGACGCGTGCTCCCTGACTGCCACCCGTAATCAGCAGCTCGATCGGCTGGCCGGGTTCCGGTGCCTTGTAGCTTGCATCGCCAACCGTCAGAATCGCCGGCCGCACGGGATTTCCCGTATGGACGGCACGAATGCGATCGGCAAGGCGCAGACCTGCGGTCGCGGGAAAACCGGTGGCGATTCGCCGAGCGCGCGGTGCCAACAGCCGATTGGCGCGGCCGAGCACTGCGTTCTGCTCGTGGACGAGCGTCGGTAGCCCAAGATGGGCGGCTGCGAGCATCGTCGGGACCGAAGGGTAACCACCAAAGCCGATGACGACGGTCGGCGCCAATCGACGCAACAGGTGACGCGCCTGGATAGTGCCGAGTGCTAGTCCGGCGAGCGCTTGGACGGCCTGACCCGGTCCGCCGCCGAACCGCCCGGCACGCACGCGATGGGTTTCGACCCCAGCGAGGCGTCGGGTGATCGCGTCCGCTCGCCCGTCGCTCGCGAGATGGACTCTCATCCCGCGGACTAGCAGCTCGCTCGCCAGCGCCTCCGCTGGAAACAAATGCCCGCCGGTCCCGCCTGCAGCGAGCACGAAAGACACGCTCACGGTGCGGTCCCGGCGAGTCGCCGGCGGGTCAGTGCGAACATCATCCCCATGCCGAGCCCAAGTGCTAGCAAAGAGGATCCGCCGTACGACAGAAAAGGCAGCGTCATCCCCTTGGTCGGAATCAAGTGCAGGCTCGATGCCATATTTATCGCTGCCTGAAGCCCGAACTGTATCAAAAGGCCGGTCGCAGCGAGGAGCACGAACAAGCTCCCTTCCTGTAACAGCCTAGAAAACCCGCGCAGCACGATGAAGGCAAACAGCCCGACGACGATGAGGCAGACTATGAGACCGAACTCTTCGCCGGCGACAGCGAAGACAAAATCGGCGTGCGCGTCGGGGAGGACGTCCTTCACTTGGCCCTCGCCCGGACCACGACCCCACAGTCCCCCATTGGCAAAGGCCTCGATCGAGCGGTTCACCTGATAGCTGTCGCCGGCCGACGGGTCGAGAAAATGATCGATTCGGACCTTGACATGAGGCAGGTAAAGATAGGCACCCACAAGCCCCCCAAGCCCGGCGAGAGCACCCGCCACCACCCAATAGAGCCGCAGCCCGGCCATGTAAAATTGTGCAAACCACACAATAGCAACGACGGCTGCCATGCCGATGTCGGGCTGCCTGACCAGCATGCCGGCGACGATAAGAAACAGCGCGATGGATATTAGATTACCGGGGAAGTCCGGGCGCAACTTCTGCTCAGAGAACAGCCATGCGCCGACTACAGCGAAGGTCGGCTTGACGAATTCGGACGGCTGCACTGACAACCCCGGCAGATTGATCCACCGTCTCGCGCCTTTGATCTCGGTGCCAATGACGAAGGTCAGCGAGAGCAACGCCAGCGCGATCGCAAAACCGATCACGGCGATGCGGCGGATCGTCCGCGGCGGCTGCAGCGACACCACAAACATCAGGCCCATGGCCAATGGCAGCAAGGCGAGATGGCGGCGGACGAAATGCAACCCGTCATAGCCGATCCGCTCGGCAACCGCCGGGCTCGCCGCTAGGCTCAACACCACGCCGAACGCGATCAGTATGCCGAGCGCCGCGAAGCTCCAGCGATCGACGGTCCACCACCACCGCGCCACCGGGCTTTGGTCGATCCGCGCAAACCTCATCCGTATCGATCCTCGAAGCAGATGGCGCCAAGCGTGTGATCGAGCACAGCAGCAACTCTCTGCCTGCCGTAGTTTGGTGAAGTGACAGAGTCCTCTGACCGCAATATGTAGTGTAACTTATTATACGTAGACCCTGTATATACATGGTCCCCGGTTATCATGGCATTTTCACCGCAATTTCAGCGTGGCGAGCCCAGCGATAGCCAGAATCCAGGCGATGATCCAGAAGCGGATGACGATTGTCGGCTCCTCCCACCCCTTCTGTTCAAAGTGATGGTGAAGCGGCGCCATGCGGAACACGCGGCGTCCCGTTATCTTGAAGCTCGCGACCTGAACGATAACGGAGACCGCCTCCAGCACAAATAAGCCACCAACGATTGCAAGGACGAGCTCATGCTTCGTAACCACGCTGATCGTCCCTAGGGCAGCGCCGATAGACAACGATCCCGTATCGCCCATAAAGACCATTGCCGGCGGAGCGTTGAACCACAGGAAACCGAGGCTCGCCCCGACCATCGCGCCGCAGAAGACGGCGAGCTCACCAGCGCCGGCGACATGGTGGATCTGCAGATAGTTGGCAAAAATCGAATTACCGACGAGATAGGCGATGAATGCAAGGCACCCGGCCGCGATCATAGAGGGGACGATGGCAAGCCCGTCGAGTCCGTCGGTCAGGTTAACCGCGTTCGAGGCGCCGATGATCACGAAGACGCCAAAAGGCACAAAATACCACCCGAGCTCGATCAGAACGTTCTTGAAAAAAGGCACGGCAAGCGCATTGGCTAGCCCGGACGGCGTGACGTAGGTAATGGCGATGCAGGCGAGGGCGCTGAGCAGTATCTCCAGACCGAGCTTGGTTAAACCGGAAACCCCATAATGCGAATTCCGGCGAAGCTTTTGGTAGTCGTCAAAAAAGCCGATCAGACCGAAGCTGACAGTGATCAGCAGTACAATCCACAGATAGGCGTTTGCCAGATCCGCCCAAAGCAAAGTCGAAATCGTCAGCGCCAGCAGAATGAGGAATCCGCCCATGGTCGGCGTTCCCTTCTTGCGCGTTAAGTGTCCGTCGGGACCGTCGGGACGGATCGGCTGGCCGTTGGCCTGCTTGGACCGCAGCCAGGCGATGATCTGGGGGCCGAGCAGGAAGCTGATCAGCAGCGCCGTGACGGCGGCTCCGCCCGACCGGAAGGTAATGTAGCGGAACAGGTTGAAGGCCTGAAACTGATCGGCAAGAGGAAAAAACAACGGATAAAGCATGCGATCATGTCTCTCGCAGCGCCGACTCCATGCGCAGCCGCTCGACGATCGGGCTGAGGCCGATCCCACGGGAGCCCTTGATAGTCACGACATCACCAGCTCGCAGGAAGCCGATCAATTCATCGATGGCGTCGCCGGCATTGGGCCACAATCCGCCACGCTTCGGCTCGGGTAGAGCGTCGTACAGCGCCGCGACAGCCCTCCCGATGAGAAAGACGCGATCGACCTCTGCCCCGACAAGCGGCTCGGCGAGTTCGCGGTGGAGTCGCTCGGTCGCCTCGCCAAGCTCCAACATGTCGCCAAGCACTGCAACTCGCCTCGCGCCCACGGGGGGCGGTATCGCGGCAAGTACCGCAAGCGCCGCGCACATCGCCGCCGGGCTCGCATTGTAGCTCTCGTCGATCAAGGTCAACGTGCCGCCTTGCCACGAAAGTTCGTATCGTCGACCGCGCCCCGGCAACTCCTCGAGCCCGGCTAGCGCCTCGGCGGCGCGGCGCGGGTCGGCCCCCGCCGCTATCACTGCGGCGAGAACGGCAAGCGCGTTCATGACCCAATGCCGGCCTGGTACCGGAAGCCGACAGCGCAATGTGAAGTCGGGAAGTGCAACATCGAAGATGCTGTTGCACGGCTCGAGTAAATAATCGAGGAGCCGGACCGTGGCTTCGGGGTGAGTGCCAAAACTGACCACCTCTGCCGCGCCGGCTCGTCCTGCCGCCGCCGCTAGCCGCCCGAAATGCGGATTGTCGCGGTTCAGGACGGCGACGCCACCCGGTTCGAGCCCGAGAAAAATTTCTGCCTTGGCATCGGCGATTGCTTCGACCGAGGGAAAAAAGCCGAGATGGGCGGGCTCGATCGTCGTGATCATCGCGACGTGTGGCCGCACCAACCGAGTGAGAGCTGCGATCTCGCCGGCATGGTTCATGCCTAGCTCGAAAATGCCGTAAGCAGCATCTGGCGGTATCCGAGCGAGCGAGAGCGGCGCACCCCAATGATTGTTGAGGCTGCCAGCCGAGGCAAAGGTTGGGTTGCAGGCAGCGAGCGCCAAGCGCAACGCCTCTTTGGTGCTGGTCTTGCCGACGCTGCCGGTGACCGCGAGGATCCGGGCGCCGCTGCGTTTACGTGCGGCCTCGCCGAGAGAGGCGAGGCCGACTAATGTGTCGGCAACGCGCAGCAGTGGCGTCGTCGACAAATGCGGTATCTCGCGGTCGACCATCGCCGCAGCGGCGCCGCGCTCGAGGGCAGCACCGGCGAAGTCATGGCCGTCATGGTTGGGGCCACGGAGCGCAATAAACAGGTCGCCCGTCGCGAGGCTGCGGGAATCGATAGATATGCCCGTAGCCGCCCAATCCGTGATGCTCGATCCCCCCGTCGCGGCAGCAGCATCTACCGCGGTCCAGAGCGGCATCATCAGGTTGTCCGCCAAGCACAAGAAATCGCACCCAATTGGACTATTTGGCGGGCGACTGTCACATCGTCGAAGGGATGCGTCTCGCTGCCGATGATCTGACCGGTTTCGTGCCCTTTGCCGGCGATTACCAGAAGGTCGCCTGGGCGGGTATCGGCGATTGCGGCTGCGATC
>Ga0306923_10006945_pt1 | contig 11218 bp, 12 predicted proteins | sample sta12Can44000108_FD_203841 | JGI IMG/M metagenome (GOLD analysis project Ga0306923, IMG submission 203841) | Lab enrichment of tropical soil microbial communities from Luquillo Experimental Forest, Puerto Rico - statanox.12C.anox.44.000.108 (v2)... | ecosystem: Environmental > Terrestrial >...
GACCGCGTCCCTGGTGGAGCAGTCGTCGTAGTACGGCTGCGCGTCGCTGGTCAGCGAGTACCCGCCGGTGCCGTCCGCGGTGAGGTCGGCGTTCGGCGAGGTGGCGGAGGAGATCGACGGGCTGTTGGCCGTGTGGGTCATGTCCACGCCGCCGGTGTCACCGGAGACGAGGTTGATCGCGCCGGGCGACGACGGGCCGAACGTAGTGCCGAAGGAGTTGTCGCCCATCGCGTACCGCTGCGCGTAGTTCCACAGCCCGGTGACGGTATTGCCGTCGTAGTAGTTCATCACGTCGCCCGCGACGCACTGGGTGCCCTCGGGAGAGGTGCCGCCGCCATTGCCGACGGTCTGCGGGAATTTGTCCATCTTCCCGCCGTCGAAGGCCTTCTGCTCGTCGCTGTAGTTGTGATCCTGGTCGCAGGTCAGCACGTCGTTGACGTTCGTCGGGTCGTACCGGCGCGGGTTCGTGCCGTTCGGGTTCGCGGTCAGCAGCGTCCCTGTCAGCCCGTTTACCGAGGGTGTGCCCTTCTTGGCGTGGAACGTCTGGCCCGAGGTGTCGCCGGCGTTCGGGTAGGTACCGAAGTAGTGATCGAAGGAGACGTTCTCCTGGAAGATGACCACGAGGTGCTTGATAGGGCTCGCGGTGTCGTGGAAAAACCCTTCGTGAACCGTCGGCTTGGCCGCGGCGGTCGCGGCGGTCGCGGCGGTCGCGGCCACGCCGCCCGCGGCCAGCGCGCTGGCCACGGCGATCGCGGACGCTCTCCGCAAGGAGAAGTGCATCGATTCCTCCAGTGTGCACGGGTATACGATGCCGACGATCTCGGTGGCAGAAGCCTTTTAGGTGAACAAACTCTTTCGCACACTCGAATTCGAATACAACAGAAAGCGCCGTGGGTCCCCATCACCAGGCGCGCCCGCCGCCCGGTAGGGTGCTGCGGTGGACACGGAGTACCAGCCGCGCCGGACGGTCATGTCGGTGCCGGCCAGCAGCGAGCGGTTCCTCGTCAAGGCCCGCGACCTCGCCGCCGACGAGGTGATGCTCGACTTGGAGGACTCGGTCGCGCCCGCGGCCAAGGACGACGCCCGCCGCCTCGCCGTCCAGGCCCTGGCCGCCAAAGAAGACTGGGACGGCAGGCTGGTCGCCGTCAGGATCAACGGCGCGACCACGCCGTGGGCGTACCAGGACGTGCTCGCCGTCGTCACCGGCGCGCCGGGTACCGTCGACGCTCTCGTCGTGCCGAAGGTCAGCTCGCCCGCCGCGATCATCTGGCTGGACGTCCTGCTCGGCCAGGCGGAGCAGGCGGCCGGCCTGCCCGCCGGGAAGATCCGCATCGAGGCCCAGATCGAGGACGCCGCCGGGCTCGCCGCGGTCGACACGATCGCCGCGGCCTCGCCGCGGCTGGTGTCGCTGGTCTTCGGCCCCGCCGACTTCATGGCCAGCATCGGGATGCGCTCGCTCACCGTTGGCGGCCGGCCGGAAGGGTACGCGTTCGACGCGCATCACTACGCCCTGATGCGGATCCTGGTCGCCGCGAAAGCGAATGGCCTGCAGGCGATCGACGGGCCGTACGCGCGCATCCAGGACACCGACGGCCTGCGCCAGGCGGCGCTGAGCGTGGCCGCGCTCGGCTACGACGGCAAGTGGGTGCTGCATCCGGCGCAGGTGCCGGTGGTCAACGAGGTGTTCACCCCGCCGGTCGACGATTTCTGGCGCGCGCTGCGCATCCTGGACGCCTACGAGCGCGCGACCTCGATCGAGCAGCGCGGGGCGGTCATGCTCGGCGAGGAGATGATCGACGAGGCGTCCCGGAAGATGGCCCTGATGCTGGTCGCGAAAGGCGAGGCCGCCGGCCTTCCCCGCCCGGTGGCCTGACCCGCTACACGACGCCCCAGGACCTGAGCGTCTCGAGCAGCCCGGACGTCAGCGGCAGGCCGTCCAGTTCGGCCGGCCCGGCCCATGCCGCGTCGTCCGCGTCGTCTCCGGGGACAAGCGCCCCGCCGGTCACGGTCGCGGCGTAGTCCCGGATGTCGAATTCGCGCCCGTCCCCGGCCGGGCGGCGCACGCTGCCGATCAAGCGGCCGACGGCGACGACCAGCCCGGTCTCCTCGCGGATCTCGCGGGCCAGTGCCTCGGCGTCCGATTCGCCCGCCTCGACGCGCCCGCCGGGGATCGACCACTGCCCCTTGCCAGGCTCGTGGCCGCGCCTGATCAGCAGCAGTCGCCCCGAGCGGTCCTTGATCACGGCGCCCACGCAGGGTATGACGATGATGGTCACGACCCTAAGAGTAGGGAGGCGGTGACGTGGTGGTGAGAGCGGTATGTCCGCGTTGCGGCAATGAGGTGCATGCGCCGACGGCATGGTCAAGCGCGTGGCGCTGTGACCTGCACGGCGAAATCTACCCGTTGGCTCCGGCCCGCCTTCCGTCCAAAGACGGCCTCGACGGCCTGGTCAAGAACACCAAGGTGCCGTTCTGGGTGCCATGGCCGCTGCCGCAGGGCTGGCTGGTCAGCGGTTTCACCGGCGCCGGTGACGAGCGCAGCGGCACGCGCGGGTCGGCCGTCGCGCTATCCGGTCCCAATCCGCTCGGCGGTCCCGCCGACCTGCTCATCGTCGCCGAAGAGCCCGGCGTGGGCCTCGGCGCCGGGCTGGCCCATCTGCCCGGTCCCGACCCGGGCGCCGGCTTCGCGACGGGCCCGCCGCACGCCACCGTCACGGTGGCGAACCACGACGCGCCGCTGTGGCTGGTGGAGGCCGACGGCATCGCCGTGTTCGCCGGCGAGGTGGCCGGCCGGTGGCTGTGGGTCCTGCTGTGGCCGGACACCGCCGGGGTGATGCTCGTGGAGCCGCTGCCGCTGCGCGACCTGCGTGACCGCGAGCAGGACCTGGACTTGCCGTTCGGCGCGCTGTCCCCCCGCCTGCCCGCCTGACGCCGCCCGACTGCCTCCTGACGCCGCCCGGCTGACTCCGCGAGCGGCCGCCCAGTACGATGCCCCCGTGCGTATCGACCTGCACGTACACAGCAATGCCTCGGACGGCACTGATCCGCCCGCCGAGGTGGTCCGCCGCGCCGCCACGGCGGGCCTGGACGTCGTGGCGCTCACCGACCACGACACCGTGGCGGGCCTGCCCGAGGCTCACGCTGCCCTCCCGCCCGGTCTGACGCTCGTCCCCGGCATGGAGCTGTCCTGCCTCCTGAACGGGCGAAGTGTCCACATGCTGGCCTACCTCTTCGACCTGGCTGACCCCGCACTCAGGGCCGAGACGGACCTCATCCGCGACGACCGGATCCACCGCGCCAAGGCGATGGTCGGCAAGCTCCGGGAACTGGGCGCACCGGTCACCTGGGAGCAGGTCTCCCGCATCGCGGACGGCGCGGTCGTCGGCAGGCCGCACATCGCCCGGGCGATGGCCGAGGCCGGCGTGGTGCCGGCGCCGGCCGACGCGTTCACCGGCGAGTGGATAGGCGACGGCGGCCGCGCCCATGTCGGCCGCTACGCCCCTGACCCCGCCAGGGCGGTCACGCTGGTCCGCGCGGCGGGCGGCCTGCCAGTGCTCGCGCACCCCCGCTCGCCCGGGTACGAGATCAGTGACGAGGTCATCGCCGGGCTGGCCGCCGTCGGCCTGGCTGGGGTCGAGGTATTCCATCCCGACCACGATGATTCCGAACGGAAGCGGCTGACTGCCCTCGCCACAGCGCTCGGCCTCGCGGCCACGGGCGGCAGCGACGATCACGGCTCTTTCAACGCCAGCGGTCTCGGCAGCGAGTTGACGCCCCCGGCGGAGTACGAGCGGCTGCTCAGCCTTCGGGCGCGGCCGTGAAGTTCTTCTGGGAAGCCTTCGTGACGCTTTTCGTGATCATCGACCCGCCGGGGACCGTGCCCGTGTTCCTCGGGCTGACGAGGGGGCGGTCGGCGCGCACGCGGCGGAAGCTGGCCTGGCAGGCGGCGGTGGTGGCGTTCGGGGTGATCGTCGGGTTCGCGCTGTTCGGCCGGGCGATCCTCGACTACACCGGGGTGGGCCTGCCCGCGCTGGAAGGCGCCGGCGGCCTGCTCCTGCTGCTGGTCTCGCTGCAGCTGCTGACCGGCCAGACGGAAGAGCCGACCTCCGCGCAGCGGGCGAAGGCCAACGTGGCGTTCGTGCCGCTCGGCACGCCGCTGCTCGCGGGTCCGGGCGCGATCGTGGCGACCATGCTGTTCGTGCAGCGGGCGAACGGCGCGCTCGACGCGCTGGCGCTGGCGCTGGCCATCGTCGCCGTCGCGGTGAGCGCGTGGCTCGTGATGCGTTTCGCCGAGGTGATCCAGCGGGTGCTGACCGACAACGGGGTGGAGCTGCTGACCAGGATCGCCGGCCTGCTGCTTTCCGCGATCGCGGTGCAGCTCGTCGCCCAGTCCGCGCTCGCCTTCGCCGCGCAGGCCCGATAGGGCCGCGTGCGCGTTCGCGCGCGGCTAAAGTACGCGCATGGAAGCACGTATCGAACGCGCGCCGCAGGACAGCGCGTGGGTTATCGGTGACGACGAAGAGGTCATCGTCATCGACCCGGGCACGGACGCCGCCGAGGTGCTCGACATGGTGGGGGACCGCGAGATCCTCGCGGTGATCTGCACTCACGGGCACGCCAGCCATGTGGCGGCCGCCGCGGAGGTGGCCGAGCGGGACGAGGCGCCGGTGGCGCTGCACCGGGCGGACCAGCTGTACTGGCGGGCGGTGCACCCGGACGCCGACCCGGAAATCGAGATGGCCGCCGGCGGCCGGTTCGACGTCGCGGACGTGGTGCTCGAGGTCTTGCACACGCCGGGTCACACGCCGGGCTCGGTCAGCCTGTACTGCGCCGACCTCGGGGTCGTCTTCACGGGTGACGCGCTGCTCGACTCCGGCCCGGCACCGCACGACGGGGAGTTCCCCGACTTCCCCGGGCAGCTCACCGCGATCGGCGAGCGGCTGCTCGACCTCCCGGCCGGGACCAAGGTGCTGCCGGGGCATGGCGAGGAGTCCAGCATCGCCATCGCCGCGAAGCGGTTCGACGGCTGGGTTTCCGCCGGCCCCGCCACGGAGCTGAGCTGACCACGGGGAGTCAGCCGCTTCCGTTCGGGCATAAAAAAGGGGTGTCTGTGGCGGAGCAGCTCGGTTTCGAAGGAATGCCGAGGCGGCTTTACTCGTGCACGCCGACCAGGCTGACCACCTGGCTGGACTGTCCGCGACGCTACCGGATGAGCTACCTCGACCGGCCGGTGCCGCCGAAGGGGCCGCCGTGGGCGCACAACAGCCTCGGCGCGAGCGTGCACAACGCGCTGGCCGCCTGGTGGCGGCTGCCGCTGGCCCGGCGCACGGTGGAGGCGGCCGGGGCGCTGCTCGGCCAGGGCTGGATCACCGAGGGATACGCGAGCGACGCGCAGTCGGCGCGGTACCTGGACTGGGCACGGCAGCTGGTCGAGGCGTACGTCGCCGGGCTCGACCCGGCCGACGAGCCGGTCGGGGTGGAGCGCACCGTCGCGACGCGGACCGACGTGATCGCGGTCTCCGGGCGGATCGACCGGCTGGACTCACGGCCGGCCGGGGAAGGCACCGAGCTGGTCGTGATCGACTACAAGACCGGCCGCCACGTGCTGAGCGTGGACGACGCCCGGAGCTCGCTCGCGCTCGCGCTGTACGCGATCGCGGCGGCCCGTTCGCTGCGCCGTGACTGCAGGCGGGTGGAGCTGCACCACCTGCCGAGCGGCCAGGTGCTCGCCTGGGAGCACACGCCGGAGTCGCTGCAGCGGCACTTGCGGCGGGCCGAGGATATCGCCGTGGAGTGCGCGGAGGCCGACGAGCGGATGCGCGGCTCGCTGCCGCCGGACAGCTACGACGAGGTGTTCCCGCCCAGGACGAGCCCGGCCTGCGGCTGGTGCGACTATCTGCGGCACTGCCCGGAAGGTCAGGCCGCCGCCGTTTCCCGGCGGCCGTGGGACGGCCTAGCGGAGCTGTAACGCCTGCCCCGGCATAGCCGGGATGCCAACCCCCTCGACCGCGTTCCAGAACGAGGTCAGCGCGTCCGCGGTCGCCGCCGGCGCTTCCACGGCCGGCGAGTGCGCCGCGCCCGGGATGACGACCCGGCTGGCGGACAGCCGCGCCGCCATCTCCGCCTGCTGGCTGGGCGGCCAGGCGTTGTCGTCCGCGCCGTACAGCACCAGCTCCGGGACGCCGAGCCCGGCGAGCTGTCGAGTCTTGTCCGGGGCGGCGAGCAGGTGCCTGGCCATGGCCGCGAGCCCGGCCGGGCTGTTGGCGAGCATGCGCTCTTTGAGGAACGCGATGATCGGCGCCGGTACCCCGTCGGCGATGGCCTGCGGTTCCAGGACCTCATGCCAGATCTCGGCGATCTTGCCCTTGAGGCCGGCCGGCGCGGTTCCCGCGATGAGGCTCAGCATGAACCGGAGTTCCTGGGCACGGGGGCCGGGCAGCGCCGCGGGGCCCGAGCACATCAGCGTCAGCGAGGCCGGCGCGCAGCCGCCGCCCAGCACAGCCTCGCGCGCTACCAGGCCGCCGAACGAGTGCCCGAGCAGGTGCACGGCCCTGGTGGCCGTGGCCAGCGCCGCGACGTCGGCCCCGAGTTGCCCCGGGTCGTAGGCGTCCGGGTCGTCCGGGCCCGGCGTCTGGTACTGGCCGCGCATGTCGACGGCGAGCACCCGGCGCCCGGCGGCGGAGAGCCGGCCGAGCAGCGGGATGAAGTCCTCTTTGCTGCCCGTATAGCCGGGCACCAGCAGGGCCGTGCCCAGCCCGGCCGCGTCCGCCGCGCCGGCCTCGGGGAGCGCCTCGAGGACGGCGAACGTCCCGCGGACCGTCTCGACCGCGGCGCGGCGCGTCGCGGTCGGCAGGTCCAGCGAGGGCGGCGTGGACACGATCAGGAGGCCTGCTGTGTGCTTTCCGGGCTTACCTCGATGATCACCTCGCGGATGACCTCGCGGCCGGCTGCCGCCTCGGCGGCCACCTCGCGGCCGCCGCGGGTGCGGCGCCGGCGGCGGGCCCGCGCGGGCGCGGCCTCGTCGGCCTTCGCGACGGCGATCCGGGGCTCCCGGGCGGCCGCGCCGTCACGGGCGCTCCTGCCACGGCTCCGGGTCCGGGACCGGGACCGGTGGGCGCCGGCGCGGCCGGTGCCGCCGAGGTCTTCTTCCGCCTCCGCCGCCAGCCCGGCCCGCGCGCGCATCGCGCGCGGCAGCGTGCCGGTGGCACCCGGCGGGATGGACAGCTCGGTGTACAGGTGCTCGGAGGTCGAGTACGTCTCCGCCGGCTCGGGCTGGCCTAGGCCGAGCGCGTCGTTGATGAGCTTCCAGCGCTGCGTCTCGCGCCAGTCCACGAACGTCACGGCGACACCGGTGCGCCCGGCGCGGCCGGTACGGCCGATCCGGTGCACGTAGGTCTTCTCGTCGTCCGGGCACTCGTAGTTGATCACGTGGGTCACGTCATCCACGTCGATGCCGCGGGCGGCCACGTCGGTGGCGACGAGCACGTCGACCTTGCCGGTGCGGAACGCGCGCAGCGCGCGCTCGCGCTGCGCCTGGCCCAGGTCGTCGAGCGCGGTCGCGACCTGGTCGGCGGCCCGCTTGGTCTGGCAGAACACCATGGACAGGCCGCGATCCTTGGCCTGCAGCACCCGGGCGAGCACCTCGATCTTGTCCATCTGGTGCGTCCGGTAGACGTGCTGCCTGGTGAGCGGGGGCGGCGCCGACTCGTTCGGCTCTTCGGCCCGGATGTTGGTGGGCCGCCGCATGTGCCGGCGGGCCAGCGTCACGACCTCACCCGGCATGGTCGCCGAGAACAGCATCGTCTGCCGGTCGCCGGGAGTGAGCTTGAGGAGGCGCTCCACGTCCGGCAGGAAGCCGAGGTCGAGCATCTTGTCGGCCTCGTCGAGGACCAGGGAACGGATCTGGCTCAGGTTCAGGTTCTTGCGGTTGGCCAGGTCCAGCAGGCGGCCGGGGGTGCCGACCACGATGTCGGTGCCGGCCTTGAGGCCGTCGATCTGCGGCTCATAGGCGCGGCCGCCGTAAACGGTGATCACTCGCGCGCCGAGGTGCAGGCCCGCCTGCTCGATGTCTTCGGCCACCTGGATGGCGAGTTCCCGGGTCGGCACCACGACCAGCGCGGAAGGCGGCTTGGCCGTGCGGTCGGCGGCGAACGTGGTGGCCAGCCGGTGCAGCAACGGGATGCCGAAGGCGAGGGTCTTGCCGGTGCCGGTGCGCGCCTGCCCGATGATGTCCTGGCCGTCGATGGCCAGCGGCAGCGTCATCGCCTGGATGGGAAAAGTGGTGTGGATGCCCGCGGCTTCGAGCGCGGTGCAGATTACTTCGTCGACTCCGAGGTCGCGGAATGGCACCGCGTATGGCTGCCCGCTCGTATGCGGGCTCTGTGGTGCCCCGTCGCTGGCCTCGGATTTCACTGGTTGAGTTGTCAGGGGGTCCTCCGTGCGCTGCTCGCCGGGCACCCGCGCCTCCTCCGGGCACGGCGGTACCAAGACGGCAGCGTCTTAGTCAACATGAACTGGGATTACGACATTCCATCGCCCAATCGTTACCCACGGTACCAGACACGCCTTACCGTCTCCGGAAACCGCCGAGGACGCCGCCCCGTCGCGCTGCCGGCGCGCTTCCGGCGTAACGGCGCTATCCCGGCGCGAGGCGGGACGGCGCGGGCCGTGAACCCGGCGGAATTGACGTGACAAATGGGTCTGGTGCTACCAAAGTGGATTTCCTGAGGTTGCCCCGGGGAGGGCATTAGCCGCAGCCGTTACTTTCCGTAGCAGGCCCGCCGATTGCGATCGCTAGCCGATGTTGCCGAAGCCGACGCGGCGGCCCTGCTCGCCGCCGAACTCGATGAACGCGATCTTGTCGGCCGGGATCAGGACGCGGCCGCCTTTCGAGGCGGTCAGCGTCAGGAGCCCGGGGCCGTCGGGTCCGCGCAGCGCGGCCTCGAGGTCACGCTCGATCTCTGCCGCGGTCGCGTCGGTTTCCACGACGAGCTCACGCGGGATGGACTGGATCCCGATCTTGACTTCCACGCCGCTCCTAATCTCACGCCTGGTCGGTGGTGCGGGGCCAGCCGCTGATCCCGCGCCAGGCCAGCCGGGCCACCAGCTGCTCGGCCGCCTCCTTGGGGATCGTCCCCAGCGTGCTGAGCCAGTACCTGGCGCTGACCTGAGCCATGCCGACGAGGCTGATGCCCAGCAGATGCGCCTCGTCGTCCGCTAGGCCCGCGTCCTCCTTGATCACCTGGCTGATCATGTCGGCGCACTGGCGGTCGGCGGTGTCCACGCGCTCGCGGACCGCGGGCTCGTTCGTCAGGTCAGACTCGAAGACCAGGCGGAACATCCCGCGATGCTCCGCCACGTACCCGTAGTACGCGGCGAAGGTCGCGTTGACCCGCTGCCTGTTCTCGGTCGTGGAGCGCAGCGCCGTCTGGACGGCCTCGACCAGCCGCTCTACGCTCTCGTCGAGAAGCGCGAGATAAAGCTCCTGCTTCCCCGGGAAGTGCTGGTAGAGGACCGGCTTGCTGACCCCTGCGCGTTCGGCGATCTCGTCCATTGCCGCGGCGTGGTAACCACGCGCGACGAAGACCTCCATGGCTGCGTCTAGCAGCTGGCGGCGGCGGGCCAGCCTTGGCAAGCGCGTCCCGCGCGGCCGTGCGGCTGAGGTGGCGGTCAACATTTTCTCCGGGTTCTAGCGGACTTTAAGTTTCAGACTATCGGTAGTCTTCGTCGTCATAGCCGACATCACGTACCTGCTCGGCCGCGTCCGCCTCGTCTACCTCGAACGGAACCTCTCGCAGTTCGCCGTTCTCGTCCTCCTGGGTAACCTCGCGGGCCTGCTCGGCAGCGTCTTCCCCCGGCGTCTCCATCCCGATTTCGCTCAACGCCTTAACCTTCCTGTGGTTGTGACAGGGCGCGCAGCGGCGCCTCCAGCACCTCGCCGTGGGTCGGGAAGGCGTGGACCACGTCCGCCAGCGTCTTGACAGGGATTTCGGCCCTGATCGCGAGGGTGATCTCCGCCATCCAGTCCGCGGCGTCCGGCCCGACGGCGGCGGCACCCACAAGCATGCCCGAATCTGGTTCCGCGTATAGCTCCACGTACCCAGCATCGTCAGCGTCAAGCCTCGCACGCGCGGTGTCGGCGAGGGCGGCGGCGGCCGTCCGGAGCGCTACCCCGGCCGCGGCGGCAGTCTGCGGGGTCAGGCCCACGGCGAACACCGACGGGTCGGTGTACACCGCCCGCGGCAGCGCCCGGTAGTCCGCCACGCGGGCCGCGCCGAGGATGTTCGCGGCCACGATGCCGGCCTGGTAGCTGGCCACGTGCGTATGCCCCGTGCCGGTAGCGTCGCCGGCCGCCCATACACCGTCGGCCACGCGGCATGCCTGGTCCACCGTGAGCGGCTTGCCCGGCGTGACGTCGATGCCCAGTGCCTCGAGCCCCAGGCCGGTCAGCCGTGGCCGCCGGCCGCTGGCCAGCAGCAGCCGGTCGGCCTCCAGCCGGGTCCCGTCGGCGAGCTGGACGGCGAGGCCGTCGTCTTCCCGCGACGCCTTGACGGCGGCGGAACCGAGCCGCAGGTCGACGCCGGCCCGGCGCAGCACCTCGGCGAGGATCTCGCCGGTGAACCCCGGCTCGGCCGCCAGCAGCCTGTCCTCGGTCTCGATCAGCGTCACCGCTGAGCCGAACGTCGCGTAGATCTGCGCGAGCTCGCATCCGGCCGGCCCGCCCCCGAGAATGATCAGGCGGCGGGGCAGGTCCGGGCAGGTGAGCGCCTCGGCGGTGGTCCACGCCTGGATATCGGCCAGGCCCTCGATCGGCGGCGCCACGGGTTCGCTGCCCGTCGCGATCACCAGGTCGGCGTACGAAAGCTCGGTGTCCTCGCCGTCGCCGGAGGAATGAACCGTCACCGTCCCAGGCGCGGTGACCCGGCCGGTGCCGCGCACCAGGCTGACGCCCGCCCCGGCGAGCCGGCCGGCCGCCGCGGAATCGTCCAGCCGCGCGATCAGCGCGTCGCGCCGCGCGACGGCGTTTTCACAGGTCTCGCCGCCGCGCGCGGAGCGGAGCAGCGAATTCGACGGAATGCAGGCCAGGTACGGCGATTCTCCGCCGACCAGACCGGCCTCGACGAGCGCAACAGATTTGCCACCGCCGGCGGCCTCGACGGCCACCCGCTCGCTAGCGATTCCCCCGCCGAGTACCACCACATCCACCATGACCCACCTT
>Ga0306923_10006948_pt1 | contig 11215 bp, 6 predicted proteins | sample sta12Can44000108_FD_203841 | JGI IMG/M metagenome (GOLD analysis project Ga0306923, IMG submission 203841) | Lab enrichment of tropical soil microbial communities from Luquillo Experimental Forest, Puerto Rico - statanox.12C.anox.44.000.108 (v2)... | ecosystem: Environmental > Terrestrial > Soil...
TCGGCGTCGCTGCCGGGGCTGCGCGAGGGGGCCATCGTCGAGCAGGTCGTCACGATCCGCGACGAGGCGCCGCTGTTCGAGGCGGGGGTCGTCGAGCGCGCCGCGCTCGCCGGCAGCGCGCCGGCGCGCGTCGTGCGCGTCCGGATCGAGGCGCCGGCGTCGCTGCCGCTCCGGGCGGTCGCGCGCGGTGTCTCGGCCGCGCCGCGCGAGGCCGTGCGCGGCGGCGTGCGCACGATCGAGCTCGAGCGGCGCGACGTGGCCGCCGCCCCGCCGCGGGAGCCCGCCGCTCCGCGCGACGGCGCGAGCTCGCCGCAGCTCCTCTTCGGCTGGGGGCGCGCGTGGTCGGACGTCGCGGAGCGGTACGGCGCGCTCGTCGACGCGCGGATCGCCGGGGCGGACCTGTCCGCGCCGCTCGCCGCGGCGCTCGGCGGCGCGCGGCCGGGCCGCGACGAGACCGTCCGGCGCGTGATGGCGTGGGTGCGCGAGCGGGTGCGCGTCGTCCCGTGCGGCCTCGGCGGCGCGCCGCTCGCCCCGGCGCCGCCGGCCGAGACCCTCCGGCGCGGCGAGGGGAAGTGGCAGGACGTGGCGGCGCTCACGGTGGCGCTCCTCCGCGCCGCCGGGCTCGACGCGCACGTCGCGCTCGTCGCGACCGACGACGTCCCCGCCGAGCTGCCGGGCCTCGGCCTGCTCGAGCGCCCCATCGTCCGGGTCGACGGCGGGGCGGCGCTCTGGGCCGACCCGGTCGACCGCTGGTCGGCGCCGGGGCGCGTCGCCGTCGCCGCGGAGGGGAGGCTCGCGCTCGTCGCGCGGCGCGGGACGCGCGAGCTGGTGCGCGTCCCCGCCTCCCAGCCGAAGGACAACGCCTCCGCGACCACCCGCGAGATCCGCCTCGCCGAGCTGGGCGCGGGCGGGATCGTCGAGACGCGCACGCTCACCGGCGCGCTCGCCGCCTCCGAGCGCGCGCTCCGCGCCTCGTTCCCGGGCGGCGCCGCGACGCTCGACGAGCACTATGCCCGCGAGATCATGCGCGGCATGCTCGTCGCGGCCGAGGTGGGCGGCGACGAGGCCCGCGGCGAGCTGCGCGTGCGGCTCGAGGTGGACGGGAGCGCCGGCGTGCAGACGAGCGACGACGAGGCGGTGGTCCCCGTCGCGCCGGACGCCCTGTTCGAGCCGCTCGCCGCGTCCCTGCCCGTCACCGAGGACACCGCCGCGACGCCGCGCGCCGCCGACCTCGAGCTCGCGCTCCCGTACCGCGCCGAGATCCGGTACCACGTGATCCCGCCCGACGGGTTCCGCGCGCGGCCGCTCCCGCCCGACAGGGAGGAGCGGTTCGGGGCAGCGACGCTCGTGCAGCGCTCCGTCCTCGAGCGGGACGGCAGCATCACCGTCACCTTCCGGTTCGACACGGGCGGGCGGCACCTCGCCGCGAAGGACGCCGACGCGCTGGTCCGGCGCGTGCGGGAGATCGTGCGCGCCGACGACCCCAGGGTCGCGTTCGAGCGGACCGGCGCCGCGCTCCTCGCTGCGGGCCGGGTGCGCGAGGCGATCGCGGAGATGCGCCGGCTCGGCGCGCTCCACCCCCGCGAGGCGCTCCACCCGCTCCACCTCGCGGTCGCGCTCGTCGGCCTCGGCTACACCGACGCGGCCGTGGCCGAGGCGCGGCGCGCGATCGCGCTCGAGCCCGGGCGGGCGTGGGCGCACCGGGTGCTCGCCTGGGCCCTGGAGCACGACGCGGTGGGACGGCTCCACGGACCGGGGTTCGACCGGGACGGCGCCATCGCCGAGTACCGCCGCGCGAAGGAGCTCGACCCGTCGCACGCCGGCGGGCGCGCTGCGCTCGCGGCGCTGCTCGCGCGCGACGCGCGCGGCGACCGCGGCGGCGAGGCGGAGCTCGCGGCGGCGATCGCGGAGTATCGCGCGCTCCGCGAGGAGACCCACTCGCGCGCCTACGACGGCGGGCTCCTCGCGGCCCTCTTCTCCGCGGGGAAGTGGGCGGACGCGACCGCGCTCGCGCGGCAGATGCCCGCGTCGTCGGAGCGCGACGCCCTCCTCGTCGCGTCGGGCGCGCTCCAGGACGGCGTCCCGCGGGCGGAGACCGAGGCGGCCGCGCTCGGCGACGCGGGGCGGGACGCGCTCGCGAACGCGTCCGCGCTCCTCGCCTCGACCCGTCGCCACGCGCTGGCGGCGAAGCTCGCCGAGGCGGCGTCGCGCGGCTCGCCGAACGCGGCGGAGCTGCGCACCCGCGCCGAGACGCTCGCGGCGCTCCGCCCCTGGGAGCAGGCCAGGAACCAGGGCGACGAGGCGGAGCGGCTCCTCCGGAGGCTGCTCGTCCTCGCGGTGAACGCGCGCGACCCGGCGAAGGAGATCGGCGCGCTCGTCTCCCACCGCGTCCCCGACGGCGCCCTCCGCGAGGCGATCGTCCAGGGGCTGCCGCTCCCGACATCGGCGCGCACGGCGCGCGGCGACGAGGCGATGCCCCCGGACGTCCTGCTCGACGTCGCGCTCTCGACGCTGGAGGTCGCGCGCGAGGGCGAGCCGGGCCATGGCCTCCGGCTGCGCGTCCGGTTCCGGTTCTCGCCGGCCGGGCGCGGCGCGGCGGTGTACCTCGTCCGCGAGGGCGGCGCGCTCCGCGTGCTCGCGACCGACCGCGCCTGGCCCGCGCTCGGCGCCGAGATCGTGCGCCTCGCCGGCGCAGGCGACGCGGCGGGCGCGGCGCGGTGGCTGGCGTGGGCGCGCGAGGACGTCCCCGGCCTCCCGGGCGACCCCGCGTCGCCCGCGGGGATCCTGGCGGCGCTCGCCCGCCCCGGCGCACCGCTCGACGCCGCCGGGGCGCGCCGCGCCGGCGCCGCGCTCCTCGCGTGGGCGGACGACCGGGGCGAGACGCTGCCGCTGCTCGCCCCCGCGCCGGGCGACGACGCCGCGGCTCGGCTCGCGCTCGCCCTCGCGCGGACCGAGGCGGCCCGCGCCGCGAAGCGGCCCGCCGCCGCGCTCGCCGCGGCCGACGACGCGCTCGCCCAGGACCCCGCCTCGCGCGACGCGTTCGCGGCCAAGGCCTGGGCGCTCCGGCGGCTCGGCCGCGCGGCCGAGGTGGACCGCGCCGCGGACGCGGTGCTGGCCCACCGCCCGGACGACCCGGAGGTGCTCGGGCTCCTCGCGTCGTCCCGGCTCCTGTCGGGCGATCTCGACGGGGCGGCCCACACCTTCCGTCGGCTCATCGACGCCGGCCGCGCGACGCCGCCCATCTACAACGACGCGGCCTGGCTCGAGCTGTTCCGCGGCGGAGCGACGCCGCTCGCGCTCGACTGGGCGCGCCGCGCCGTCGAGGGGAGCCCGGCCGGCGAGCGAGCGTCGCAGAACACGCTCGCCGCGCTCCACGCCGCGCTCGGGCAGGCGGGCGAGGCGCGCGAGGTGTTCCTCCGCTCGATCGAGGGGAAGGACAAGCTCGACCCCGAGGACTGGTACGTGTTCGGGCGCATCGCCGAGGCGTGGGGGCTCGACGCCGCCGCGCGCGCCGCGTACGGCCGGGTGGAGCCGTCGAAGGTGGACGGCGCGCCGGACCCGTCGGGCCCGCACGAGCTCGCGCAGCGCGCGCTCGCCCGGCTCGGGCCGGCCCCCGTGCCGGCGAGCGCGCCGGCGCCTCGGCCGTGAAGAGGCGCGGGGAGAGCGATCTCGTAGGGAGGGGGACCCAGCGAAGCTGGGGGAGGGGCGCAGCCCCTCGAGGCGGGGAACCGTCGCGAACCCCGCGAAGCGGGGCGCGACGGTTCAAGGGACCCGCCGAGCGGGGGTGGGGCCCCGGGAGCTTGCTCCTGGGGCGGGGGCGCAGCCCCCGTTAGTCAGACCGCCGGTGTACCGTCACCCCGTGGACTCCGGCCTCCTCCTCTTCGCCCTCGGCGCCGCGCTCGGCGTCCTCGCCGGCCTCGCCGCCCGCGCAGGCGCGGCTCGGCGCGCGGAGGAGCGCGGCGCGCGGATCGCCGAGCTCGAGGCGCGGCTCGCCGCGGAGCGAACCGCCGCGCAGGAGAAGCTCGCGCTCCTCGACGAAGCGCGCGGGCGGCTCGCGGACACGTTCCGGGCGCTCTCCGCGGATGCGCTGCGCCAGTCGAGCCAGTCGTTCCTCGAGCTCGCCCGCGCGACCCTCGATCGGCAGCAGGTGGCCGCGCGCGGCGAGCTGGCGCGGCGCGAGGACGCGATCGCCGCCCTGCTCGCGCCCGTGAAGGACGCGCTCGGCCGGCTGGACGGCGAGCTCCGCGCCATGGAGCGCGCCAGGGAGGGCGCCTACGGCGCCGTCGCGGAGGGGCTCCGGCAGATGGCCGGCGCGCAGGAGCAGCTCCGCGCCGAGGCAGCCCAGCTCGTGAAGGCGCTGCGCACGCCGCACGTGCGCGGCCGCTGGGGGGAGCTCCAGCTCCGGCGCGTCGTCGAGCTCGCCGGGCTGGTCGAGCGCTGCGACTTCGAGGAGCAGCGGACGCTCGCCGCGGACGACGGCGTGCTCCGCCCCGACCTCGTCGTCCACCTCCCCGGCGGACGGAACGTGGTGGTGGACGCGAAGGCGCCGCTCGCGGCCTACCTCGAGGCCGTGGAGGCGAAGGACGACCCCACGCGCCGGGCCCGCCTCGCCGATCACGCGCGCCAGCTCCGCGACCACGTCCAGAAGCTCTCGCGCAAGGCGTACTGGGAGCGGCTCCACCCCGCGCCGGAGTTCGCCGTGCTGTTCCTCCCCGGCGAGAGCTTCTACGCCGCCGCCCTCGAGGCCGATCCGTCGCTCCTCGAGGCCGCGGCCGAGCGGCAGGTGATCGTGGCGACGCCGACGACGCTCATCGCCCTCCTCAAGGCGGTCGCCCACGGCTGGCGGCAGGCCGAGGCGCAGGCGAACGCGGACGCGGTCGTGGCGCTCGGGCGCGAGCTCCACCGGCGCGTCGGCGATCTCGGCGCCCACCTCGCGCGCCTCGGCCGCTCGCTCGGGGGCGCGGTCGAGGCCTACAACCGCGCGGTCGCGTCCGTCGAGGCGCGCGTGCTCCCCGCGGCGCGTCGCTTCGAGTCGCTCGGCGCCGCCGCGCAGGGCGAGCCGCTCGCGGAGCTCGCGCCGCTCGACGCCGCGCCGCGGCCCCTTGCCGCGGCCGAGCTGCAGCACGCCGTCGACGCGCTCGACGCGCCTTGACTTCGCTCCTCGTTGGGCGTTCTCTAACTTCGCGTGCTGCCCGCCGCGCCCTCCCTCGCCCTGTGCATCGTCGCCGCGCGCCAGAGCCTGCGGCACGCGATCTGCGGTCGCGCGCGCCGGTACCGGCTCACGAGCCAGCAGTTCTGGGCCATCGTAGGGCTGAAGCTGTCGCCTGGCGTCGCGCCGAAGGAGCTCGCGGACTCGATGCTGCTCGACGCGCCCGCCGCCTCGCGCCTCGTGGCGTCGCTGGTCGCGCGGAAGTACGTCGAGCTGCGGCCGGACCGCTCCGACCGGCGGCGCGTCCGGATCCACCTCACCGAAGCGGGCGAGCGGCTCGGGGATGCGCTCCTCGCCATCCAGGACGAGTTCCAGGCGGCGGTGGTGCGCGGCATGAGCGACGGCGAGCGCGCCACGCTGTGCGCCGGGTTGCGCCGCGTGGTCGAGAACCTGGCGGGGTTCGAGGCCGACGCGCAGGCCTCCGCCCGCGCCCGCACCGGGTAGTCGCGACCGACCGGGCCGCGGGCTGTTTCACCGTTCGTCTCACGGCGCGGCGCGCCACGCCGTTCGGGTCATCCGGGCGCTCGCCCGCGCGGGACGGCCCCGTCCGGCCCCGGTCGCGCCGGCCCGCGCGCGCCGCTCAACCCGACTGAAGGTCGCGATCGGCCGCAGGCCGCGCGAGCTCTCGGGGGGCGAGCGGCAGCGCGCCCGCCCGCGCGCTCGTGCGCGAGCTGACCGTCTTCCTGCTCGACGAACCGCTCTCGAACCTCTACGCGAAGCTTCGCGCGGCCGCCCGGGAGGAGCTGACCCAGTTCCACGAGCGCGTGAAGACCACCACGATCACGATCGGCGTCGGGGTGCCCATCTACCTGGTGCGCGGCGACGTCTACTTCTGGGGCTCGCTCATGGCCGCGTGCCTCATCGCGAGCCTGCCAATCGCCGTCGTCTACAACGTGTTCCTCGATCGCTTCATCGCGGGCTTCACCGTCGGCGCCGTGAAATAGCCGGCGCGCCGGCCCGCGCAGGGAGGTCACATGCCCGAGGCCCAGCCCGCGCCCGCCGCCGCCGCGCCGGTCCCGCTCCTCGTCGACGGCCAGCGCCGTCTCGCCTCCCGGTCGGAGTCGATGCCCGTGCTCGAGCCGGCGACGGGTCGCGCCCTCGCCCTCGTGCCGCTCTGCGGCCCGGAGGACGTGGACCGCGCCGTCCTCGCCGCGGCGCACGCGCTGCCCGCGTGGCGCGACGTGCCGGTCCCGGAGCGCGCCCAGGTCCTGTTCCGCTACAAGGCGCTCCTCGAGCGCGAGCACGAGGCGCTCGCGGCCTCGGTCGCGCGCGAGAACGGCAAGCTGCTCGAGGACGCGCGCGCCGAGGTGCGGCGCGGCATCGACGTAGTCGACTTCGCCTGCGGCATGCCCACCCTCGCCCAGGGGCGCACGGTCGAGGGCATCGCCCGCGGGATCGACAGCCACACCTGGCGCGTCCCGGTCGGCGTCGTCGCCGGGATCTGCCCGTTCAACTTCCCGGCGATGATCCCGCTCTGGATGTTCCCGATCGCGATCGCCGCGGGGAACGCGTTCGTCCTGAAACCGTCGGAGCGGACGCCGCTCACCGGGCTGCGCCTCGCCGAGCTCTTCCTCGAGGCCGGCCTCCCGCCGGGTGTCCTGAACGTGGTGCACGGCGGGCGCGACGCGGTGGACGCGCTGCTCGATCACCCGCTCGTGCAGGCCGTGTCGTTCGTCGGCTCGGAGGGCGTGGCGCGCCACGTCTACACGCGGGCCGCGGCGAGCGGGAAGCGCGTCCAGGCGATGGCCGGCGCGAAGAACCACCTGCTCGTGCTCCCCGACGCCGACCTCGACCTCACGGTGAAGGCGATCATGGGGTCGGCGTTCGGCGCGGCCGGGCAGCGCTGCCTCGCGGGCAGCGTCCTCGTCCCGGTCGGCGCCGCGGCGGAGCCCGTGCTCGAGCGGGTCTCGGCCGCGGCGCGCGCCACCAGGATGGGCGACCCGTTCGCCGCCGACTCGGCGATGGGCCCGGTCATCCGGGAGGACGTCCGCGCCCGCGTGCGCCGCTACATCGAGCAGGGGCTCGCGGAGGGGGCCGCGCTCCTCGTGGACGGGCGCCGGGCCGGAGACGACGGCGGCTTCTACGTCGGGCCGACCGTGTTCGATCGCGTCCGGCCCGACTCGCCTCTCGCGCGCGAGGAGATCTTCGGCCCGGTGCTCTCGACGCTCCGGGCGGAGACGGTGGAGGAGGCGGTCGCGCTCGCGAACGGCTCGCGCTACGGGAACGCCGCGTCGATCTTCACGACGAGCGGGCGGGCCGCCGCGTACTTCCGCCGCCACGTCCAGGCGGGCATGGTCGGCGTGAACGTCGGCGTCGCGGCGCCGATGGCCTTCTTCCCGTTCGCCGGCTGGAAGGGATCGTTCTTCGGCGATCTCCACGCTACGGGCGAGGACGCGGTCCGCTTCTACACGGAGACGCGCGTCGTCATCGAGCGGTGGACCTGAGCGCCGAGGCGCTCCCATATTGACGCTCCGTTAATACACCTCACCGCGTTCCCAACCTCGGCGGACGCGGTCGGGGATTTGTCCGCACGCGCCGCGCGCCTTTCTCCGCCAAAAACTCCCGGCCTCTCGATTTTTTTTGCCCGACGGGTACCGCGCAAATTTTGATGTGGATTTGGTGAGTCAATGTTGTCCAGCGGAGTCCACATACGCCATTTTCCGGCGTGGTTCCGGGGCTTGCTTCGGGTTTCGGCTGACGGTGGTCAAGTAATCGAACAGGTGCGCGCGTCAGCGCGCGGCAAGCGCACCCCTACAGCGCGCACGATCCACGATCCCCTGGCGCAAACGTTGCGTTCTCCGGTTTCCCAAAATGTGCCCAAAATTTCGCAGGTTGCCTTTCTGGACCGGAGCAGTAGTCTCCGCGCCACCGGAGGACGGAATGGACAATAGGGGCTCCGAAGTGATTGGGCTGGAGGCCAAAGGCGTCTCCCGCCGTGACTTCATCAAGGTTTGCACCACCGCCGCGGCGGCCGTGGGCCTGCCCGCGTGGGCAGGCGAGAAGATGGCGGAGAACGTCGGCAAGAAGAAGCCGTCGGTGATCTGGCTCCACTTCCAGGAGTGCACCGGTTGTACGGAGTCCCTGCTCCGCACGAGCCATCCCGACGTGGGCTCCCTCATCCTCGACCTGATCTCGGTCGACTACCACGAGACGCTCTTCGCGGCGGCCGGCAACCAGATCGAGGCCGCCATGGAGAAGGCGCTCGAGGAGAACGCGGGCAAGTTCGTGCTCGTCGTCGAGGGCGCCATCCCGGAGAAGGACGGCGGCATCTACTGCCAGGTCGGCGGGAAGCGGGCGATCGACACGCTCAAGAAGGTCGCCGACAAGGCCGGCGCGATCATCGCGATCGGCTCCTGCGCGTCCTGGGGCGGCGTGCCCTCCGCGGCGCCGAACCCGACCGGCGCGACGGGCGCGCCGCAGATCCTGAAGGGCAAGACGATCGTCACGCTGCCCGGCTGCCCGGCGAACCCGTACAACCTGCTCGGCACCGTCCTCCAGTACGCCACGTTCGGCACGCTCCCCGCGCTCGACGAGCTCGGCCGCCCGAAGTTCGCCTACGGGCGCGTCATCCACGAGGACTGCCCGCGCCGGCCGCACTTCGACGCCGGCCGCTTCGCCCAGGCCTACGGCGACGAGGGCCACCGCAACGGCCATTGCCTCTACAAGCTCGGCTGCAAGGGCCCGCAGACGCACGCCAACTGCTCGCTCCTCTCGTTCTGCGAGGTCCCGGGCGCGTGGCCGATCGGGATCGGCCACCCGTGCATCGGCTGCACGGAGAAGGGCGTCGTCTTCGAGGTCCCGATCAACAAGAACCTCCCGATCGACAAGCCGACCGCGCCGATGGCCTACCCGGGCATCCAGCCCGAGCACGGCGTCGTCGGCAGCTCGGCGGTCGCGGTCGGGGTCGGCGGCGCCGTGATCGGCGCGCTCGCCGCGGCGGGCTACGTCGGCACGAAGAAGATCACGGCCGACGCCGAGAAGAAGGGCGAGGGGAAGGAGTAAGGTCCATGTCCATCTCACGACGAGACCTGCTCAAGGGGGCGGTCGTCGCCGGAGCGACCGCCGTCGTCGCGGGCAAGGCCGAGGGGCGCGAGCCCGTCGAGCCGAGCCCGGACGCGGTGGGTATGCTCTTCGACGCGACGCTCTGCGTGGGCTGCCGCGCCTGCCAGACCGCGTGCAAGGCGGCGAACAAGCTGCCGGCGGACAAGGTCGAGGCGAACGGCGGCGTCTACGACGCGCCGAACGACCTGAACGGCACGACGAAGAACATCATCAAGGCGTTCGAGGCCAACGGCCAGAGCGTCTTCCAGAAGCAGCAGTGCATGCACTGCGTCGACCCGTCCTGCGTGTCGGTCTGCATGCTCGGCGCCCTCCACAAGGAGGGCCAGGGCAAGCGGGACATGGGCGGCGAGAAGAAGGGCACGGGCATCGTCATCTACGACAAGGGCCTGTGCGTCGGCTGCCGCTACTGCCAGATCGGCTGCGCCTTCAACGTGCCGAAGTTCGAGTGGTACGAGGCGTTCCCGCTCATCGTGAAGTGCGAGCTGTGCCGGCAGCGGCGGGACGAGAAGAAGTCGGGCCCGCTCGCCATCGCGAACCCGGCGTGCTGCGAGGTCTGCCCGCGCGAGGCCGTGATCTACGGGCGGCGCGAGGACCTCCTCAAGGAGGCGAAGCGGCGCCTCGCGGCGGATCCGAAGCGCTACAACGGCCACGTGTTCGGCGAGAAGGAGGGCGGCGGGACGCAGGTGCTCTACCTCGCGCCCGCGAGCGTGACCTTCAAGCAGCTCGGGATGCCCGAGCTCGGCGAGGAGTCCCAGGCCGAGTTCTCGGAGAGCGTGTCGCACGCACCGTACCTGCACGGCGTCACGCCGATCGCGCTGTACGCGGCGATGGCCTTCGTCATCACCCGCAACAAGAAGAAGGAAGAGGCCGCCGAGCACGAGAAGGAGGGCCGCTAGATGAGCGCCCACGAACACCCGAAGGCGATCGGCGGGAAGCTGCTCGATCGCACGATGCTGGTCCTGCTCGGGATCTTCGGCGTCGCCGCCGTCGTGATGGTCTACCGGTTCTTCACGGGCGTCGGCCCGGTGTCGAACATGACCGACGGCTTCACCTGGGGCATCTGGGAGCCGGTGAACGTCGTCTGCTTCACCGGCATCGGCGCCGGCGCGTTCGGCACCGGCCTGCTCTGCTACCTGCTGAACCGCGGCAAGTACCACGGCCTCGTCCGGCCCGCGGTCCTCGTCGGGGCCATCAGCTACACGCTCGGCGCAAGCTCGATCGTCGTCGCCCTCGGCCGGTACTGGAACGCGTACTGGCTGCCCTGGGTCCCCTACTGGAACCTCTCCTCGGCGCTGCTCGAGGTCGCGGTCTGCGTCCTCGCGTACGTGATCGTGCTCTGGATCGAGGTGCTCCCGTCGGTGTTCGACGGCGCCGCCGCCAGCCGCGCGCCGAGGTGGTCGGCGTTCGGCAAGAGGTGGGGCGCGATCCTCGCCAGGGCGATGCCGTTCATCATCGCCCTCGCGATCCTGCTGCCCACCATGCACCAGAGCTCGCTGGGCGGCCTGATGCTCATCGCCGGCCCGAAGATCCACCCGCTCTGGCACACGGCGCTCCTGCCGACGCTGTTCCTCATCTCCTGCCTCTCCATGGGCTACGGCGCGGTGGTGGTGCTCGTGAACCTGCTGAAGCTCGGCTGGGACGCGAAGCACGACCAGCCGCTCTTCGCGGAGATGTCGAAGGTGAACGCGGGGCTGCTCTTCTTCTACGTCGCGCTCCGGCTCGGCGACCTCGCGCTGCACGGGAAGCTCAAGTATCTCGGCCTGAACGTCCCGACGCTGTTCCTCGCCGTCGAGCTGGCGCTGTTCCTCGCCCCGGCCGTCATGTTCCTCTCCCCGAAGGTCCAGCGGAACCGCGGCCGCCTCTTCGGCGCGGCGCTCATGGCCCTCTGGGCGGGCGCGCTGTACCGCGTCGACACGTACATGACGATGTACCGCCCCGCGGGGT
>Ga0306923_10006952_pt1 | contig 11210 bp, 5 predicted proteins | sample sta12Can44000108_FD_203841 | JGI IMG/M metagenome (GOLD analysis project Ga0306923, IMG submission 203841) | Lab enrichment of tropical soil microbial communities from Luquillo Experimental Forest, Puerto Rico - statanox.12C.anox.44.000.108 (v2)... | ecosystem: Environmental > Terrestrial > Soil...
CCCCACCTCCCGCCAGAGCGCGCCTCGCTCGCCCGGAACCGCAGAGCCGGGCCGGCCCGCGCGCGCCGCCAGCACCGCCGCGAGCGCCCGCGCGTCCCCCCGCGCCCGGTGCGCCGCCTCCAGCGCGCGCGCGGCGCGGTCCCACGCCTCGGGCCGCCGCGCGAGCGCGGCGAGCGCCGCCATGGCGCGCCGGTCCGCCGGATCCAGCGCGAGCGCCTCGCTCCACGCCGCGAGCGCGCCCTCTGCGTCGCCCGCGGCCTGCGCGAGCTCCGCCGCCCGGATCGCACGGATCCGGCGCTCCTCGCCGCGCGCGTCCGCGATCCGGGCGCGGGCCACCTCGGCCCGCAGCGCCGCGGGATCGCCCTCGCCGAGGAGCCGCTCGAGCGCATCGAGCGCTTCCGCGTCGCTGGGCGCGGCGGCGTGGACCCGGCGCCAGGCCGCGAGCGCGCCCGCGACGTCACCGGCCTGCTCGAGCGCCCGCGCCGCACGGCGGTCGAGCGCGGCGCAGGGCGCGGCAGCGGCCGCGCGCACCCACTCCGGCGATCCCGCCGGCACGAGCGCGTCGGCCCGCGCGAGCGCCGAACGGCCCACGTCGCCCGGCACCGCGCACAGCTCCAGGAGCGCCGCGCGGGCGCCCGCGTGCTCGGGCTCGGCGGCGAGGATCACCTCGTGCAGCGCGAGCGCGTCGCCGGGGGCGCCGAGCCGCAGGCGGCGGAGCTCGGCGAGCCGGAACGTGCGCGCGACGTCTCGCGTGGGCGCTGCTTCCAGGTGCGCGGCGGAGCCCGCGCGCCGAGTTTCCTGGTCCGCGCCAGGCCCGGCGCGACGCGCCTCGAGGTGCGCGGCGAGCGCCGCGGGGTCGTCGAGCGCCTCGAGGATCCGCTCCAGCGCCTCCGCGGCCTCCTCGTCGCCGGGCGCGTGCGCGAGCACGGCACGCCAGGCCTCCCTCGCCTCCGCGCGGTCGCCCGCGCCCGCGGCGACGCTGGCGTCGGTGGCGCGCGCCGCCTCGCGGAGCGCGTCGAGCCGCTCTGCGGGGCTGGCCGCCACCTCGCCCAGGGCCGCGCAGGTGCGCGCGAGCTCGGGCCAGCGACCGAGGTCGCGCTGCAGGCGGCGGAGCGCCTCGAGCGGCACCGGATCGCGCGGCCAGAGCGCGTGCGCGGCCTCCCAGGCCTCGCACGCGGCTGCAGCGTCGTGCAGGTGCTCGGCGCAGAGCCGCGCGAGGGCCGCGAGCACGCCGGACGCGGCGTCTCCGGCCGTGACGGCCACCTCGCGGAGCACGCGGGCAGCGTCCGCCCCGGAGCCCGCGGCGCACGCGGTGCACACGAGCGCCTCCCGCGCGGCGGCGTCGCCGGGATCGGCCCGCACCGCGCGGACGAGCGCCGCGAACGCGAGCGCGTCCTGCCGCAGCTCCTCGGCCGCGAGCGAGGCCACGCGCCGCTCCAGGCGCGCCCGCTCCGGACCGTCGGCGGTGGCGGCGAGGACCCCGAGCGCCTGCGCGAGCTTGCGTGCGAGCCGCGGCCGCGCGTCGTCCGGGCAGGCGCGGAGAGCCTCCTCCAGCGCCGCGGCCGCAGCCTCCGCGTCGCCGAGCCGCTCGCCCGCGATCTCCGCCAGCTTCTCGAGCAGCGCCGCCCGCTCCAGACCGGTCGCCGCTGCAGCGCGCGAAGCGACGAGCTCGCGTGCCTCCGGCCAGTGGCCCGCGGCCATCTCGAGCCGGGCGAGCCGCGCGAGCGCCTCCCCGTCGCCGGGCGCGAGCTCGAGGGCGCGGCGCAGGTGATCGGAGGCCGCCGCGCGGCGCGCGGGATCGTGCTCGGCCAGGTCCGCCAGCCGGAGCCGCAGCGCGCGCTCGTCGGTCCCGCAGAGCCGGGGGGCCACCTCGTCGTAGAGGGCGTACAGGTCGGCGCCGCACCCGGCCTCCTCTGCGAAGCGCTCGCAGGCCTCGCGCGCCTGCGGGTCGGCGGGGTCGGCACGGAACGCGGCCGCGGCGCAGGCGAACGCGCCGCGGAGGTCGCCGAGGCGGCCGGCGCGCAGCGCGGCGGCGCCGAGCCAGGCCCGCGCGCGCTCCCGCGGGAGCTCGTGGGAGCGCGCGAGATCCTCCAGCACCGCGGCGTGGCCGGCGTGGTCACCGGCCGCCGCGCGGCAGCGGGCGAGCCGGAGCCACAGCGCGGGTCGCTCGGCCGCGGGCGCCGACGCCGCCCGCTCGGTGAGCACGGCCCCGAGACGTTCCCAGGCGCCGGCCTCCTCCCACGCGGCCTCGAGGCGCACTGCGAGCACCGCGTCGCCGGGCGCGTCGCGCAGCGCGGCCTCGAGCAGCTCCGCCGAGAGGGTGCGCTCGCCAGCCATCAGCGCCGCGTCGGCGACGCGTGTCCGGAGCGGCGCCGCGGCGGCTCCCGGGCCCGCGACCGCGAGGTGGCGCGCGAGCACCGCGGCAGCTTCCGCGGGGCGACCCGCGGTGAGGTGCGCCTCGACGAGGAGGGCCGCGGCGGGGCCGCAGGCGGGATCGAGCGCGAGCGCGCGCTCGGCGTCGCGGCGCGCGAGGACCGAGTCGCCGAGGAGGTCGCGCTGGATCACGGCGAGCCGGGCGTGGATCGCGGCGCGGTCGGCCGGCTCGCGGGCGAGCGCGGCGGCGCGGGCGAGCCGCTCGCACAGGGCGGCGGCGTCGCCGGCGTGAAGGCGCTCGAGGAGGTCGAGCCCGGCCGGCAGCGCCGGGACGAGCGCGAGGGCCCGCTCGGCGAGCTCGATCGCGCGAGCAGGCTCGCGGGGCCCCCGGGGCTCCCGGGGCTCATTGTCCGCGTGGAGCGCAGCCGCCCCGAGCCAGAGCTCCGCGGCCGTGCGGCGATCCCGCGCCCGCTCCGCCTGGGCGGCGAGGGAGAGCGCTCGCTCGCGCCACGCGAGGTCGGGCGTTCCGGACGGGCGAGGACGGGCTTCGGCGGTGCCGGGATCGATCACGGCCCCGGCGCTGGCGACGGGCGTGGGCATCAGAACGTGTACCGGACGGAGGGTGCGATCGAGATCCCGCCCACGCCGGCGCGGGTGAGAAAGAGCCCGTCGGCGGCGAGGCCGACCGAGAAGTGGCGCAGGCGCGTGAAGTACTCGACGCCGGGCCCACCCGCGACGAGCAGGTCGGTCGTGCCGAGGAGCCCGGACGGCCGCGTCGCGACCCAGCCGCTGCGGCCGTGGACGTAGAAGTGGAGCCGCTCCACGCCGTTCCGGTCGCGCCAGCCCGGGAACGAGTAGCGCAGGTCGCCGCCGATGACGCCGAGGTCGAACGCGCCGTACGACGTACCGGCTTGCGCGTTCGCGCCGAGCGCGAAGATCGACACCGCGACCTGCTCGGTCACGTCGTAGCCGACGTGCGCGCCCATGAGGAAGCCGCTCGCGCGCCCGCCGCCGTTGCCGGCGAAGGGGAACCTCGCCCGATCCGCCACCGGCGTGCTGAACAGCATCAGGGCGCCCACCTCGAAGCCGGCGAACATGCCTCGGCGAAGTGCGGCGCGCGCGGGTCCTCCGGCAGCTCGGGCGCGGCCCGGGCTTGCTGGTCCTGCTGGGCGCGCGCGGGAGCCGCGGCGAGGAACGCGCCGAGCGCCGCGAGGACGGTGAGCGAGCGGAGCCGGATCGTCACGGCGCGCCTCATGCGCCCGGCGGCTCGGTGCCGCCCGACGTGCGGAGGATCCACGGGTACTTCACGATCGCGATCCCTCCGCCCTTCGGGCGCGGGAAGTCCCAGGTGACGATCCGGCTCATGATGCAGCGGTGCACCTCCTCGGAGGCGAGCGTGGTCTCGCCCCGCTCCACCACCGTCTGCGAGGCGCGGCCCTGCGAGTCGATCTGCCAGCGGATGGAGACCTTCCCCTCGAGGCGGGGATTCAGGGCGAGCTGCTGCTCGTAGCAGTAGCGGACCTGCGACGCGTGCTCGCGGATGACGCGCCGGATCAGCTCGGGGTCGATGGAGCCCAGCACCTTCGCGTCGGCGGTCGCGAGGCCGAGGTCGCGGTCTCCCTTCTTGCCGAGGCCGCCCACGCCCGCGCCGTAGCCGCCCATCCCGCCGCCGCGCCCCTTCGTGCCCACCGCGCCGATGCCGATGGTCTCGCGCGAGCCGCCGCCGCCCTGGCCCTCGCCCTTCAGCCCGAGGCCGGCGAAGCCGAAGCTGTCGCCCACCGTCGCACCGAACATGTTGCCCACCGCGCCCTTCAGGTCGCCGCCCAGGCCGCCGCGGCCGAGCACCGTGGCGAGCCCCTCCGGCGCGCCCTTCCCGCTCCCGAGCACGGCGAGGAGGCCCTGGTGCTTCACGAGGTCCGCGTCCTTCGGGTCCACGGCCTTGGGCGCGCTGCGCGCCTGGATCTTCGGCGCGTCCCGCTTCCCCATCTGCCCCTCGGGCCCGCGGTGCCGCTCGCCCGACTCGCCGGGCTTCTGGTCGTCGGCCTTCGGGACCTCCCCCTTCGTGAGCTTCGAAACGGGCCGCGGCGCCGGCGGCGGCGCGACGAAGCGCGCGAGCCGGAGCGGGTCGTCGGCCGGGGCGGGCGCCTCCGCAGGCCCGCGCGCGACCAGGCCCGCCGTCGCGGCGACGAGGAAGGCGCCGCCGGCGAACGCGATGAGCATCACGAGGTTCGCGAAGCGCCAGTTCGCCCGCTCCCACCAGCGCGTCTCCTGCGGCGGGGCCGACGCCCGGAGCCGCGCCTCGACCCGCAGGTGCTCGCCGAGGGCGAGGCGCACCGCGTCCTGGCCGTGGATCGGCACCTCGACGCCGCCCGGCGGGACGATCGCGTACTCGCCGCGGACGTGGGTGACGACGAGCGCGCCCTCGCCGGCGTCGAGCAGCCGCACCGGCCTCGGCGGCGCCATGAAGGTGCGCGCGTCGAGGAGCGTGTCGCCCCAGTAGACGCGCAGCTCGGCGCCGAGCGGACCGTCGACCACGTCCGCCGGGAGCTCCGACACGGCCAGCGCGCTCGCAGGGGTGGGCGCCGGCGCGGCCTCCGACGTCGTCGTCGGCGGCGGCGCGCTCGCGGACGGTTGCGGCGCACTCGCGTTCACGACGATGCGCAGGCCGCCGACCGAGATCTGATCTCCCTTCCCGAGCGCGAGCCGCGAGACGCGCCGGCCATTCACGAAGGTCCCGGCCGCGCTACCCATGTCCACGATCGAGGCGCGTCCATCGGGGCCCACCTCGATCACCGAGTGGATACGGGAGATCCGCTCGTCGTCGAGCCGGAGGTGCGCCGAGGCCAGACGGCCGATCTTGACGAGGTTCCCGTCGAAGCGCTCCGTACGGAGGAGCTCCTCGCCACGGAACACCTGGAGCGTGAGCGCGTGACCCATCTCGGAGCTCCGCTACATCTCCCGGGAGGATTGCCGCACCTTCTCGCGCCAGTCCTCGCGGATCCGAATGAGGTTGGAGTGGTCGACCTTCTTTCGGGCCTCGACGTACTCACCGTCGGGGCGCGTGAGATCACCCTGGATGGTGTCGTCGTCGAAGTTGATGACTGTCTTTTTTTCGTACTCGACCTTGGGCGGCGGCTTTCTTTCCTCACCGGTGGCGGCGAGTGGAACTACGAGGGTCGCGAGGAGCAAAACCTTTCGCATCGGGCGTGTCTCCCTCCGTGGGCGCACAGCACCCGCCGGCACGCACGGGAAGTGAGCAAGGCGCGTGCTCGGCATCGCTCACCTCGACGGGAGGGGCGAGGGAGCGGGCGCCGCGCCCGAGGGCCGGGGCTCCGCAGGGGTCTCGCCGAGGACGGGGCCGATGGCTGGGACAGCCTGGGTCGAGGGCTTCGCCGACGCGGTGCGGGCCGCCTTCGAGGCGCACTCGCGCTCGAGCGTCGACGCCGCGGCCGCGTCGAGCTCCTCGGGGCCCGCGAGCCGCTCGTACCGGCGCAGCTCCGCGAGCGCCGCGTCGCACTGGCCCTTCGCTCGCGCGAGCGCCACCGCGCGCGCGAGGTGGACCGCGGGGAGCGCGTCGCCCGCGAGCCGCTCGGCGCGGTCGTAGGCCGCGAGCGCCTCGTCCACGTGGCCGGCGTGGCGCTCGGCGATGCCGCGCGCGAGCGCCGCCCGCGCGTCCTGCGGCTCCTGCTGCTCCAGCGCCTTCGCGTGCTCCGCGGCGCCGGTCCAGTCGCGCGCGGCGAGGGCGGCCCGGAGCAGGTCCCGCCGGGCCGGCACGCTCCCCCGCTGCGCCGCCGCGAGGAGGTCGGCGCGCGCCGCCGCGCGGTCGCCCTCGGCGAGGCGAGCGCGGCCCGCGACGACCGCGAGCTCCAGGTCGCCGGGGGCGAGCTTCTCCGCGCGCTGCACGACGAGCCGCGCGACGCCAGGCTTCCCCCGCGCGAGCGCGGCCTGCGCCGCGGCCACCAGCGCCTTGCGGTCTGCGGGATCGCGCAGGAGCGCCGCGCGCGCGTCGCGCCACGCGGCCTCCGGATCGGCCGGCACCGCCTCATCCCACGGCGGCAGCCGCTCGAGCGGCACCTCCTCGGGCCGGGCCTGCGCGAGCGCCGCGGCCGCGTCCCGCGCGCAGCGGTTCTCCACGCCGAGCTCGCGCGCCTTGGCCACCGCGAGCTCGAGCCCCTCGAGCCCCTTCTTCTCCGGCGCCTCGGCGAAGCTGGCGAGCTGCTTCCGGTACTCCTCCACGAGCCGCGGCTCCTTGCGGAGCCCGCGCGGCACCGGCGCCGCGAGCAATGCCTTCGCGAAGTGCTGGTAGGCCTGACCCACGCGCTCGAGCGCGCACACCGCCGGCTCCGGGACCTTGAGGTTCACGACCTCGGTGTAGGCGTGGCGCAGCGCCTCGAGCTTCCGCGCCTTCTCCTTCACCTGGGCGTCGAGCCGTCGGCCGTCCCCGCCGAGCGCGAGCCGGTCGTACGCCCGGAAGTCGGCGTCGAGCGCGAGGAGGCGCGCCTGCGCCACGGCCGGCATCCCGCGCTCGCCCACCTTCTTCCCCCGCGCGTACGCGAGCGCCTCCGCCCAGGCGCGCCGGGCCCCCGCGGCGTCGCCGCGCCGCTCGGCGCCGCGCGCGATCCGGTGCTGCGCCGCGAGCCAGTCGTCGGCGCTCCGCGCGTGCTTCTTCTGGTACTCGCGGAGGAGCCGCGCCTCCTTCGCGGAGTTCCCCTCCCGCGCCGCGAGGTCCGCGAGCGAGAGGAACACCTGCGGCGCCTCCCGCGCCTCGGGCCAGCTCGCCAGGAACGCGAGCCGGTCCTGCTCGGCCCGGCGGAGCTGGCCGAGCCCCTCGCGCAGCACGCCGGCGTCGAAGAGCCCGTCGCGCGCGACCTGCTCCTCGTACTCCGGCCCGCCGGCCGCCTTCCGCGCCGTCCGCTGCTTCCGCCACTCCGCGTGGTAGCGCTCCCACGCCTCCGCCGCGCGGTCGAAGTCGAGCGTGGCCGCCCAGTCCTGCGCGTTCGCGGCGAGCGCCTTCGCGGCGAGCGGGTGCGAGGGATAGCGCTGGGCGAGCTGCTCCCGCACCTCGATCGCGCGCGCGGTGGCGTGCGCCTCCGCGAGCGACACCGCGGCGTTGTGGAGCGCGGTGGGGGCGAGCTTCGACTGCGGCCACTCGGTGGCGAAGGCCACGTAGGCCTCCGCGGCCGCGGGCAGGCGGCCCGCGCGCTGGAGCTCCTCCACGAGCTTGAACGCGCTCTGCTCCACCACGCGCGCGAGGTCGTCGCGGAGCTCCGGGTGCGCCTGGAGGAGCTCGGGCGTGTCCCAGAACCGCCGCGCGAGCGCGTGCATGCCGCGCCAGTCCCGGCGCAGGTTCAGGGTGTCGAGGGCGAGGTTCGCCGAGAACCGCGCGAGCTCGTGGCGCGGGTGATCCACGGCGATGCCGGTGAAGAGTCGCTCCGCCTCGGGGAGCTGGTCGTGCGCGTAGTAGGCCTGCGCCGCCTGGTAGGCGATCTCCACGTTCTTCTCGCCACGCGGCGCGAGCGCGAGGTAACGCTCGCAGGCGTCCACGAGCTGCCGCTGCGCGGGAGGCATCGGCGCCGGCGCCCCGTCGGCGCTGTGGTGCGCCGGGGGCGGCGCGCCCTGCTTCGCCACCTCCGCGTAGGCGAGCACCGCGCTCTCGAGCGCCTCCACCTGGTACTTCAGCGGCCTGCCGTCCTCGCCCGTGGCCTGCGCCGCGCCGGCCTTCGCCACCGCCGTGTACTCGTCGCCCGCCTCCTGCCAGCGCCCGAGCGCGAAGAGGAGCTCGGCGTGGAAGAAGCGCAGCTCGCGCGCGTGGCGCGCCTCGGGGAAGAGCCCCACGTACTCACGGTAGAGCCCCTCCGCGAAGGTCGCGGTCCGCGGGTCGCGCGTCTTGCGCCACTCGGCGTGGTACTGGACGGCGAGCGTGCGCAGCGTGTTCTCGGCCTCGGCGCGCGCCGCCTCGAGCGCGCGCTTCCCATCCTCGGTGCCCGACCCCTTCGCCCCCGCCGCGGCCTTCAGGATCGCCGGGAACCGCTGCGCCTGGAGCACCACGAGGTCTCGCTTCCCCAGGCGGCCGGCGGCGGTCACGATCCGCGACTGGAAGAGCGGCGCGTCCGCGGCGGCGGGGTCGTCACCGACGAGCCGGTGGTATACGAGGATCGCCTCGCGGTCCTTGCCGCTCTCCCAGTAGAGGTCGGCGAGTCCCTTCGTCATCGCGCGCGCGTGCTCCGCGCCGCCCACCCGCGCGAAGCGCTCCGGGGCCTCCTTCGGCGCGCCCACGTGCATGTACGTGCGCACGTAGTCCTTGCGCGCCTCGCGCGCGAGCGCGAGCCGACGGTCGGGTGCGCCGCCGCCGGCCCCGGCGCTCCCCGCCACCACGCGCGCGAAGAGGTCGAGCGCGCGCTCCCACTCGCCGAGGTTGTAGTGGACCCACGCCTGCTTGTAGAGCGCGAAGCCGCCCACGTCGCTCCCCGGGCTCGCCGCGGCATGCCGGTAGGCCTCGAGCGCCTTGCGCAGGTTCGCCTCGCGGCCCTCGCGCTCGGCGGCGTCGAAGAAGTACTCGCCGTAGGCGATCCAGGCGTCGGGCACGAAGCGGGAGCTGGGGTAGCGGGTGATGAGCGCGCGGTACGCGGTGAGCGCCTCCTTCCGCCGCTGCTGCTTCCACAGGTTCTCGCCGAGGAAGAACACCACCTCGTCGAGCCGCTCCCAGCGCGGGAAGCGGGTGATCACCTCGCGGTAACGGCGGATCGCCTGCTCCTGCTCCGCCTTCGAGCGCCGCTCGAGGTCGGCCTTATCGGCGCGGAGCCGCGCCGCGCGCGGGTCACCGGCCCGGAGCCGGGCGAGCTCGTCGTCCTTCCGGTTCGCCTCGAAGAAGAGGTACTGCCCCTCCTCCCAGTGCAGCTCGCCGAGCCGGAAGAGCCACGCGGGCAGCTCCTGCTCCGAGCCGCCGAGCGCGATCAGCTTCTCCAGATCCGCGAGCTCCTCCTTCCGCTTGCCGGAGACCTGCCCCTCCACGGCGTAGCGGAAGGCCTCGAACTCGAGCGCCGGGCCCTCGCGCTGGGACACCTTCGCCGGAGCGTCGAGCGAGCCCGCGAGCGCGGCGTCGGGGCCCGCCGCGCGCTTCGCGGGGAGCGCGGACGCGGGCGCGTCCGGCGCCGCGGCGGACGCCGGCCGGACGAAGCCGCCGGCGAGCGCGAGCGAGAGGAAGAGGCGCGAGGCGCGGAGCACGGGTCCCTCCCCGGCGGCTCAGCGCGCCGCCCGCACGTCGCCGGGCGGCTCGGCCGGACCCGGCGAGGCACGGCAGCCCTTCGTGAGCGTGTAGGCGTAGGTCCCCAGCTCGTCCCGCCAGAACTCGCCGTCGTACGGCCAGTAGAGGTGCTCGTCGGAGACCGCGGCCGAGTAGTGGTAGTCGCGCAGGACCGCGGGCCCGCCGCGGCGGGTGAGCTGGGCCTCGAGCCCCTCGCGCTCGCGGCGCGAGACCTCGATCTTCACGCGCAGCGCCTGCTCCAGGAGGCCGCGCAGCGCGCTCCGCTCCCGCTCGAGCTGGTATCGCGCCCGCGCCCCTGCCTCCGAGGCGAGCCGGCGCCGCTCGCCCTGGAGCTTCTCCCGCAGGTCGCGGGCCAGCGCGGAGTCTCGGAACGCCTGGCCCGGGGCGGCGAGCCCCGGTCCTGCCTCGCGCTCCAGCTCGCCGATGGAGGTCGAGAGGCGCCGCACGTTGCCGTCGGCGAGCGCGAGCTTCCGGAGGCGCCGCGCGAGCGCCGGATCGCCCTCGCGGCCGCCCGCGAGCGCGGTCGCGTAGAAGGTGGCCGGCTCCTCCTCGCGGGCCACCGCGCGGGCGAGCGCCTCGTGCACGGGCGAGAACCGGCGCTCGAAGTCCTCGAGGATCGCGCGCGCCTCCGGGTAGCGGCAGTTCTCGTAGTAGATGATCGCCTTCAGCAGGTACGACTCGGGGAACCACTCGTCCTGGAAGTACGTGGACTGGAGCGTGATGAGGTTCCCGAGCGCCCGCTCCGAGTCGCCGATCCGGTAGTAGGCGTACGACGACTCCCACACGCCCTCGAGCCAGCTCTCCCCGCCCTGCGGCATGCGGGCGTAGTAGAAGATCGCGTACCGGTTCTGCCGGTGCTCGTAGTGGAGCCGCGCGAGCTGCAGGAGCGCCAGCTCGCGCAGCCGCTCGTCGGCCGCCGTGACGCGCCGCGGGTTCGTGAGCCGCACCACCTCCTTGAACGACTCCAGCGCCCCCGGGCCGTTCCCCTCCGCGTACTGCGCGAGGCCCTCGACGAAGCGCGCGCGCGCGAAGACGTCGCCGCGCGTGCCGGAGCCCTTTCCCTTCACGAGCGCCGCGAGGCGGCGCGCCTCTGCGAAGCCGCGGCGGGCCTCGTCCTTGCGTCCGGCCTCGTCGAGCGCCTGCGCGCGCTCGTAGGCGTACTTCGCGAGGAGGTAGCTGAGGCGGTCGGCGTCGCCGCCGGAGAGCACCGCGCCCTGGAGCCGCGGCACGTACGCGAGCACCGCCTGCTCGTCGCCGGTGCGGGTCGAGAGGTCGAAGAGCAGTCCCGCCGCCTGCTCTGCGCGCGGTCCCGCGCCGGCCGAGAGCACCTCGCCGGTGGTCTCGATCGCGGAGCGGACGAGCCCGAGCCGGGCGAGGACGCCCGCGAGGCCGAGCTGCGCATCGGCCCGGCCGTCGGACGAGGAGGGGTCGCGGACGATCGCGTCGTAGGCGAGCGCCGCCTCCGCGAGCTTCCCGCGCTTCGCGAGCGCGGCGGCGGCGGCGAGGCGGTCGCGCGTCACCGTGGTCGTGGTCGTGGTCGTGGTCGTGGTCGTGGTCGTGGTCGTGGTCGTGG
>Ga0306923_10006954_pt1 | contig 11209 bp, 8 predicted proteins | sample sta12Can44000108_FD_203841 | JGI IMG/M metagenome (GOLD analysis project Ga0306923, IMG submission 203841) | Lab enrichment of tropical soil microbial communities from Luquillo Experimental Forest, Puerto Rico - statanox.12C.anox.44.000.108 (v2)... | ecosystem: Environmental > Terrestrial > Soil...
GCAGCTCGGGATTCGACCGCGTGACTCGGCCGACCCAGCCGAGGGCCGGGTCCATCTGCTCGGCCTCGGCCAGCAACGCATCGATTCCCGAGAGTCCGACGGCCAAAGCGCCCGCGCGGTTCAAGCTGGCCACCAGCTCATGATTGATGCTGCCGGCAAAGACCTTGAGGACCGCATCGAGGGTCTCGGTAGTGGTGACGCGCAACCCATTCACGAAGCGACTCTGGATCCCGCGGTCCGCCAAGTAGCGGGTCATCGGTTTGCCGCCGCCATGAACCACCACGAGCTGGACACCCGGCGCACGCGCCCTCGCGACCTCGGCCGAGACACGCTCGCGCGACTCCGGTGCTTCGAGCAGAGCGCCGCCGAGCTTGACGAGCACCTTCACAGCAGGCCTTCCGTTTCGGGATAGCCGAGCATCACATTCATGTTCTGGACGGCTTGGCCGGCGGCGCCTTTGACCAGGTTGTCGATGGCCGAGACCACAACGGCACGCCCGGTTGTGGCGTCGAAGGTGACGCCGATGTCGCAAAAGTTCGTGCCGCACACCCCCCGCAGGTCAGGCATGTGCCCGGGGTTGTAGAGCCGGATGAATGGCTCACCAGCGTAGCGTTGTTCATAAATCTCGATGAGATTCGCAGCGCTTGCGACGCCGACAGCGCGAAAATAAATGGTCTCGAGGATGCCGCGTTTGAGCGGTAGCAACTGAGCCGTGAAGCTGAACTCACGCTCCGCGAGGCCGGAGATTTCTAACACCTCGGGGACGTGCCGGTGCTTCAGGACGGAGTAGGCGGAAAAATTCTCCGTCACTTCACAAAAGCTGGTCTCAAGGGAAGGCTTGCGGCCGGCGCCACTGACCCCGGATTTGGCATCGCAGACGATGCCGGCGGCGCGGTCGACAACGCCGGCTTCGACCAGAGGCCGAATCGCGAGGTTGGCGGCGGTCGGGTAACAGCCTGGATTGGAAACCAGGCGGGCACCCCGGATGCGCTCACGGCAGAACTCCGGCAGACCGCATGCCGCTTCGGCGAGCAGCGCCGGCTGGGTGTGCGGCGCCTTGTACCAAGCCGTGTAATTCTCCGGGGTGCGCAGCCGGAATGCGCCGCTCAGATCCACGATTCGCGCACCCGCGTCGAGCATCATCGGCGCCAGTTCCATCGAAACATCCGGCGGGGTGGCCAGGAAGACCAGCTCGATTCCTTCGCGCCGGACCGCGTCGGGGGTACAGCGAAACCGCGGCAGCGACTTGCCGTTGCGGATGGCTATCGGATCGAAGTGGTCGTCGCGGTGTTCGAGCAGTACCGGCGCGACCGATCGGTGGCGGGCAAGAATCCGCACCAGCTCCGCGCCGCTATAGCCGCGGTGTCCGACGATGCCGACCCAAGGCCCTTTCATGACTAATTATTCTCTCTCATGAATAAATATACCATATCCTCTCGGTCAGATCCTGACTGCTTACGGTTGTGTTGGCTGAATTTTCCACGCAGAATTTTTCGGGAAAACACCGTCAGATGAGCTGAAGGCGGGCGAGAAAGGAGGTCATGGAGAAGGCAGGGAGCCGCGGCTGCTATGGGCGGCGCTCGAGGTTGCGTGAGCGCTGAAGATGCTCCTCGGGAAACTTCGAGAGCATGCAACGGAGGCTGAATTTCGGCCGGCGATGCGCGATTTCGCAATCGCCGGCGGATTCCGGCGAGTACCGTACGGCTCACCAGATCTGGCCGCACTCCGACCGCGCTCGGCGACGGTCGGGTCGAATCGACCGGCTCGTTGATCGCCCATGGTGGACGCTACCACTTCGATCACCTATCGGTAACTTTACCAGACTCTAGATTCGCGTCACAACCCTAATCGTTCTAGCAAGTTGCGTCGACCACGGGCGGGAAGCCGGCGGAAGCGTGGCCTACCGATGCTTTCGTGGCAAGGGCCGGGCGATCCGGTTTTCCGGGAGCCGCACCGCTCGCACAACCCTCGAAGCTCTCGTCGGTGAGGGAAGGTCATTTTTGTGTAAGCCACGGTCGACGATTCGCTGTGACGAGTGAAAATAGGGCGGCGAAACCGGCCAGAGTGCCGAGCGAGGCGCCCACGCCGATCCACTCCGGCTGGGAGAGACCAAACCGGAGGGTCAAGCTGACGTTCAGCAGAATCGGGATGACGGCAGCGAGGACCGGCGGCCAGCGATGGTCGAGCGCGAACAGGGAGCGAGAGAGGATCTCAAATAGACTCCAGCCGATCAGGCTGGGGCCGAGGCCGAGAAAGACGGCGGAGACCAATTCCGTCGAGTCAGCCGTGAAACTTCCCCGCTGGAAAAACAGAGCAATCACCGGGTGACGGAGCGCGAGCGCAAACGCGCAACCCACCACTGCAACCAGCGCGGCCAAGGCGAGCGTGCGGCCGATGAGCCGGAACGCATCGCGCAGCCGGCCCAGGCTTCGCAGGCGGGCGATCTCGGGCAACAGCGAATTGGAGAAGGGCTGGACCACCAGAGCCAGTGGCACGCCGACGCCGCGGATGCAGTATTCCAACGCCGCGGCTACTCCCGAGCCAGCGTGAGTGGCATAGGCTCGCGTGAAAGTGATGTTCAGGCCGAGCGCCGTGGCATAAACGAGAAAGAAGGCCGGCTTGAACAGGATCTCCCCCCAGTGGAGATCGCAGGCCGCGAGCTTGGCGCCCCGCAGGCTGGAGCGGCCGACATAGGCCACGATGCCGAGTTGCGCGCACGCGCCGGCGGTAAAGCCGATGGCGAAGGCGTAGACACCCAACAGTTGCCACAGGGTCAAGGCAGCGACGATGATCCACACATTGATCGAGGCCTGGTAAAACGCCGTTGGGGCAAAGCGCCGCTGGGTATAAAGAAGAGCCGAGTAAAGGGCGGCCAGGCCGGCGGCCGCACTGGAGACAGCGAGGATCCGCAACAGGTTGACGGCCACCCGAAAGGCCTCGGCGTCGAGCCCCGGCGCGAGCGCGCGCATCAACCAAGGGGCGGCCAGCATCAGGCAGGCGGTAAAACCTCCGAACACCCAAACAAAGATGCCGCGCAGTTTCAGAAAAAGGGCGGCGCGATCCCCATCTCTGCGAGCCGTCAACATGGGCACGAACGCGAACAGCATGCTGTTGGTGAGCACGGCGTTCACGGTGTCGAGCGGGCCCATGGCGACCGCCAGGGAATCGGCCCGAGTGTGCGTGCCGAGCAGGTAGGCGGTGAGCGCGACGCGAGCGAAGCCGATGACGTTGCCAGCGAGAATGCCGCCGGCCAGCGTTAATCCGCCGCGGACCAGAGAATGGTCCACGGCGCGTGCGAACAAATTCTCAGGCGCCAGCGCCGGACTTGGTGGCGTGGAACTCAGTCAAACCTCGAATTGCGCGGTGGAGCTGTAGAGTGACCCGCCTTCGAGCCTAGGGATCAGGCCCTCGCTGCAGCCGCGCTCTTGGCGGCGGATAACGCCGCTTCGTAATTAGGGAAATCGGCCACTTCCTTGACGTACTCCACGTGGCGGATCTTGTTGTGCTGGTCGAGCACGAAAATGGCCCGGCTTTCGATGCGCATGTCTTTGATCAGCGTTCCGTAAGCCGTTCCGAAGGAACCCTCGCGGTGGTCGGAGAGCATTTTCACCTTGTCCACGCCAAAAGCGCCGCACCAGCGCTTCTGGGCAAAGGGGAGATCCATGCTGACGGTGATGATATCGACATCCGGCAGTTTGGCGGCTTCTTCATTGAACCGCTTGGTCTGGGCGTCGCACACAGGCGTATCGAGCGACGGCACGACGCTCATGATGCGGACATGGTTGCCGGTGTCTTTCAGAGTGACGGGCTTGAGCGCGTTGTCGACAAGCGAGAAATCCGGAGCCGTGTCTCCGGGTTTCAGTTCGGGTCCGATCAGCGTCAGGGGATTACCTCTCATCGTCGTCGCGCCTGGTCTTTCCATGCATGCCTCCTCAGTTGGCCGCTTCGGTTGGGGTCGCGGCTCGGTCTTTTTTTCCGTGAAGTGACTATTGTAGCAACTCGGTCAGCGCGCCAACCTCGGAGACCGGCAATTGGCAGGTGAAATTCCGGCACACATACGCCGCCGCGCGTCCGCCCAGCGGGTGCATGGCTGCGATGGCGGGGATGCCGAGCGCCAGAGCCGCGCGGGTTTCTTCGGAATCGACCAGCAGCACGATGCGGTTCGGGTCAAAGCGCGCGTGGACCGCCCGGACGAGCGCCTGCGTATCCGGCGCGCCCCGGTCGCCGGCGATGATGATCTCACGCGGTTCGCTCAGGCGGAACTCGCAGGCCGCGAGCATTTGCGGGACGGCCACCGGAGCGACCGAAAGACGCGGACCGAAGACCGCGAGCAGGCGGTCGGCGGACTCCTGAAAACCGGGACGTCCGCTGATTCGCGCGAGGCGAAAAAGGTTGCCTAATGCCACCGAATTGCCGGAGGGCTCCGCACCATCGTAATCGTCCTTGATCCGCAGAACGAGGCTGGCGTCGCCCGCCGAAGTGCTGAAGAAGGCCCCCTGCTCGCGATCCTCAAAAAGCTCCTGCTGCTTCTCGGTAAGCCGGATGGCGAGATCGAGGTATCGCCGGTCAAACTGCGCTTCGTAAAGATCCAGCAAAGCCTGGGCGAACAACGCGTAGTCGTCGAGAAAGCCGGCGATGAGGGCTTCGCCCTCGCGGTAGCGGCGCTGCAGAATACCGGTTTGGGAGTCGTAAAGGCAAGCAATAATGAACTCGGCGGCCCGACGCGCGGCTTGTGCATAGACCGGCTCATCCAAAACCGCGCCACCTAAGGCGAAGGCCGAAATCATGAGGCCGTTCCAGGCGGTTAGGATTTTGTCGTCGCGGTGCGGGCGGATGCGCTGAGAACGGGCTTGGAAGAGCACGCGCTCAGCTTTCGCGACTTCCGTACGAAGTTGGTCCAGAGTCACCCTAAAGTGGGCGGATGTTTCCTCCAATGTGTGAGCCCGGTGGAGGATATTTTTGCCGCTGAACTCGCCGTGGGGGTCCTGCGAGACGTTTCCGGCCTCCTCAACCCCGTAGCGAAAGGCGAACCAGGAAGCGGCCGGCTCACCAACCAGCGCTCGGATCTCGGAGGCCGACCAGATGTAGAACGCTCCTTCCCCTTTCTCTGAAGGCCGCGCCGGGTCGATCGCGCTGTCGGCATCCTCGGCCGAGTAAAAGCCGCCCCCCGGGTCGGCAAGGTCGCGGAGGACATAATCGAAGATGCTGCGGGCCGTAGCGGCAAAAGCGGCGTCACCGGTGATCTGAAATGCCTCCAGGTACGAAACGGCAAGCTGCGCCTGATCATAGAGCATTTTTTCGAAGTGCGGCACGAACCAGCGCTCGTCGACCGAGTAGCGATGGAAGCCACCGCCCAGGTGGTCGCGCATACCGCCTTTCGCCATTTCCCGGAGCGTGACGAGCACCATCTCGAGGGCTTCGCCGTTTTTGGTGCGCGCGTAATAGCGCAGGAGGAAGTTGTGTATTACGGGACGCGGGAATTTCGGAGCGCCGCCGAAACCGCCCAGGTGCGTGTCGAAAGTCCGGCGAAACACGAAGAAGCCACTATCGAGCGAAGCCGGATCGAGGATCGCAGCGCCTGGCCACGGAGATCGAACGGCAGTACTCTTGTGAAGCTGTTCGAGGATATCGCGCGCAGAGTCGAGGATCTGATCGCGCTGCGAATTCCATGCCGATGCCAGTTGAGTAAGGATGGAGCCAAAGCCCGGCTGGCCCCAACGGTTTTCGGGAGGAAAGTAGGTTCCGCCGAAAAAGGGCTTCCGGTCGGGCGTGAGCCAGACCGACATTGGCCAGCCGCCGGCGCCAGTGGTGGCCTGAACGAACGTCATATAGACGCGGTCGACATCGGGGCGTTCTTCGCGGTCGACTTTGATGGGAACAAAGTCGCGATTGAGCCGTGCGGCGATCTCGTCGTTTTCGAACGATTCGCGCTCCATCACATGACACCAGTGGCACGTGGAGTAGCCGATGGAGAGAAAGATGGGCTTGTTTTCGGAACGAGCTTTCGCAAAAGCCTCGTCCCCCCAGGGATACCAGTCCACGGGGTTGTGGGCGTGCTGAAGCAGGTACGGACTTTTTTCTTTGGCGAGACGGTTCGTGTACATGGCGGCCGTCGGGCGCTTCCCGCCCGGTACAAAGCGGAGCCCTATCCACTAGTTTAGAAAATACGTGCGGTAGAGGGTGTCGCGCTGCTTCGGAATGAATCCGGCGTCGCGGATGAGGCGGCGCAGCTCTTCTTCGCTAGCACGATGGTGCGCGCCCGCGGCCGAGACCACATTCTCCTCAATCATGATACTGCCCACATCGTTGCCTCCGAAGCGAAGGCCGAGCTGGCAGGTCTTCAGACCGGGCGTGACCCAGGAGGACTGGATGTGTTCGATGTTTTCCAGGTAAATGCGCGAGATGGCCAGCATTTGCAGATACTCGACGGCGGTCGCCTCCTCTTTGACGAAGCGTCCGAGCGACGTGTTTTCGCGCTGGAAGGGCCAGGGGATGAAGGCGGTGAAGCCGCCGGTCTCTTGTTGCAGATTGCGGATGACATCGAGGTGATTCAGGCGCTGCTCGAAGGTCTCGCCACAGCCAAACATCATGGTGGCGGTAGTTCGCATGCCGAGCTGATGCGCGGTGCGATGCACGTCCACCCATTCCTGAGTCTTGCACTTGAGCCGGGCGATGCGATGCCTCACGGCATCGTCCAGGATCTCGGCGCCGCCGCCCGGGATGGAATCGAGGCCAGCATCCCGCAGCCGCGCGATGGTGTCGCGCAGGCTCAATCCACTGACCTCGGCGATGTTGGTGACTTCGGGCGCGGAGAGGCAGTGCAGATGAATCGGGAAGCGCTGCTTGATCGCGCGGAAGAGATCCTCATACCACTCGATTTTCAGATCCGGATGCAGGCCGCCCTGCATGAGCACGCCCGTGCCACCCAGCTCGATGGTTTCCTGGATCTTCTGATAGATCACCTCGTTCGGCAGGAGGTAACCTTCGGCATGGCCCATGGGCCGGTAAAAGGCGCAGAAGCTGCAATACTCGGTGCAGAAGTTGGTGTAGTTGATATTGCGATCGATGATATAGGTAACGATGCCCTCGGGGTGCCACTGGCGGCGGACGGCGTCGGCGGCCATCCCGAGACCGACCAGGTCATCGGAACGGAACAAATCGAGCCCTTCTTCCCGAGTCATCATTCTTAACAAGATACCAGACCCGGGACGCGGCGCAGGTTCGCACTCGGCGCGGGCGGATTACTGAATGAGCAACTTCTCCAGGCGTTCGGCCTCGAGCTCGGCTTTTTCGACGAAGCTCTTAGCCGAGGCTGGGTCTCCGGCATTCAATGCCGTGTTCGCCTCATCGAGGTAATTGTCCATCAGGCTTTCGGCCTCAACCATATCGCTCGCCAGGTACAGCCCGCGAGCGGCCTGGGCACGCTCGAGAGTCCGCAACGTGGAGTGAATCGCGTCGCTGCGGAGGCCGAGCCGAATCAGCTGCTCGCGGGTCTCGTCGAACTCGGCACCGTGGGCAGCTGGCGAGGGTGGTGGTGGCCGCACCGCAACCGCCGGTTTGGACCGGACGATCTCGTTCGGTCGGGCCTTCGGCACAGGTTTGGAACCGACGGCGATTTCAACCGAGCCGGCCGGGTGCGGCGTCGGACGAGACGGGGTGGACGCCACTGAGGGAACCGGCGTTTTAACTGGGTGCGTCAACGGCACCACCTGGGTGCTGCGCCACGGGCCGAGTAGCACGCGCCACGAGCCGAGTTGCATGCGCCACGAGCCGAGTTGTAGGGGCCACGGGCCGAGTTGCGTAATGGCGATTGCGGCCGCGGCCATCGTCACCGCGCCCAGCGCCATCCCCACGCCGCGCCACCTTCTCGCCTGCCGCGCGCCACCCGGCGTCGTCGCCGGAGTGGGCCGGGCAACGGCAGCGGGCTGCGCGGTCGGTGGCATCGCTCCGGCCACGTCGCTGAGCGCCTCATGAAATGCGGCCGCGGTCTGGAATCGCCCATCGGGACTCTTGGCGACCGCCTTCAGAATCAGATCGCTCAGGGCCTTCGGCAACTGCCGATTCACCTCCAGCGGCGGCACGGGCATTTCTTTCACGTGCGCAAACATAATCGAAAACCGGTCTGGGCCGTCGAAAGGCTTTTTGCCGGTCACCATTTCATACAGCGAGATCCCCACCGAGTACAGGTCGGCCCGCTCGTCCACTGTGGCCGCGCCCTGGATCTGCTCAGGTGCTATATAGTACGGCGATCCCAGGGTCGTGTCGTTCAAGGTCAGGCCCTGGTCGGTGATCCCCTTCGCGATGCCGAAATCCAGAAGCTTGACCACGCCCGCAGGAGTGAGCATCATGTTGGACAGCTTGACGTCGCGGTGAATCACGCCGTGACTGTGCGCGCACTCGAGCGCTGACAGAACCTGCGTCGTGTAGTCGATGGCGATCGCGGGCGCAAGCGCCCCGGCTTCGAGCTTATCCAGCAGCGTGATGCCTTCCACCAGCTCCATCACCAGCAGGAGTTGGTTTCCGACACGCAGCGCCGTTCGGAAGCTGGCGATGTTGGGGTGCTCCAGACCGGAATGCACCCTGATCTCCCGCATGAAGCGTTCTGCCAGTTTGGGCTCGTTCGCCAAGTCGGGCAACAGGACTTTCATCGCTTCGAACCGCTCGGTAATGACGTTCTGGACTTTATAGACTTTTCCCGTGCCGCCGGAGCCGACGACGCCGATGACCCGGTAATCGCCGACTGTCGCCCCGATCTCGAGTTCCATGGTGCCGCCTATTGTCTCTTTCCAACAGTCCCAACCGAGTATGTTGACCCGTAAACAGCTCAATCGTACACTGCGCACGCTTTCGTTAGACTCCGACGGCGGCTCGCAACTGTTGGAAATCGCACCGAGGGTGCAGGTGATTTCCGGTCACTGCGCCGACAAGTGGCCGGCCGAAGCTGGAATTATGAGCGCAAGCTACACATTCTGCGGGAGCCTGGAGGCCGAAGCGGCCGTTCCCAGAACGGGGCTCTTCCGTACGCTCGATGACTGGCGATCAGGTAAAGTCCTTTGGGCTTTGCACCCAGCCCGGAACGGTCACCACACGCCGCGACACCGAGGGCGGCATCGGCGGTGTTTGCGAGTCAATAGGCTCGGCTCACCCTCTGGCGATGAGGTGCGCGATGTGAGAGCAGAAGCCTTTGCTTCTATGCCGCTTCAACTCCGGCGGCGTCGTAGCGCGCCACCGGTCCTCGTGCTGTCAATGTATAAGAGCAGGTCCGGGCCTGACCCTAGGCCGCGCTTGAGACCACACCCTCGCGCTCGAGTTCCCTGACACACAGATACAGGTCGAACAAGGGAGTCGGATCCCCTTTGCCCCAGCGGTTCACCCGCCACTTGGCGCGAAGGTAACCGACCTCGGGCCGCTCGGACAGGTCCAGCATAACCTGGTACGTGCCGCAATAAAACTTCTGAGGGAATGCCAACAGGGGTTTGTTTCCCCACTCCGTTCCGTCGGCCGAGCCCCAAACAGAGAGGTCCAAACTTTCCTGTTCAATTATCCTTGTGATGCCCAGGGTGAGGATCAGCACGCCACCCTGATTTGCGCCGAGGCCCATAACGGGCCCCGCACCGGCTTCGCGGATTGTGGTCTCAGGCAAAACAAATTCCGGAAGCACTGGTAATCCTGGCCGCACCAAACAATCGCATCCTCTTCGAGGAGACTCTTCGGATGATGCTGTACCATTTCCAGTTTCCCACACTTGTTGCGCAAACAAAAGCGCGGTTGCGCGCTTTTGGTGGTGCCGGGCACATGAGCGGTATGCCAAAATGGCATCCACTAAGCCGGACGAAATGACCGACCGAGAACTCGACAGATCCGTCATGACATAATAGGCGCCGCGGGAAGTTACCCAGAGAAAAGGCCATGCCACAGCTACCGCTACCCACAAAGAAAGTATTAACGCTCGACGCGGCAAAGCAGATCGCGGCGGCGGCACACGAGGAAGCGCGCAAGAACCACTGGACGATGGCGATTTGCATCGTGGACGATGGCGCCCACCTGTTGTATTTGGAGCGCATGGACGGCACGCAAATTGCGAGCGTGATCGTGGCACAGGACAAGGCTGCCACGGCGGTGCGCTTTAAGCGTCCGACCAAAGCGCTGGAAGAAGTCGTGGCCGGCGGGCGCTTGGTCGCAATGAAGCTGGCGGGTGCGACGCCGATTGAGGGCGGGCTGCCGATCGTGGTGGAAAGAGAGGTCATCGGCGGGATCGGCGTCAGCGGCGCAACCAGTCCGCAAGACGGTCAAGTGGCGGCGGCAGGGCTGGCGGTATTGAAGGCAATGGCATGATGGGCGCGGAGCTGTCGGCTGCTGCCTTTTCCGTCAGGTCCCGCTACGGGTAGAGGCGGCGGTAGAGGTCGGCGTTGCGCAGAACGGCTTGCACGTATTCGCGGGTTTCGGCGAAAGGAATGGATTCCACAAACTCCGCCGGTTCGCGGTAAGTCCTCCACGCCAGCCACTCGGCGGCACGGTTGGGGCCGGCATTGTAGGCCGCCAGGGTCTGCTCCAGGCGGCCGCCATTCTCGTTGAGCAGGGACCGGAGGATGGTGGCCCCGATTCTGAGATTGGTGACGGGCTGGAACAGCGCGCGATCGGTGAAACCCAACACGCCTGCACTGCGCGCGAACAGGCGTCCGGTGGCCGGCCTGACCTGGGTGAGTCCGTAGGCGTTGGCGTGCGAGAGGGCCTGCGGATCGAACTCCGATTCCTGACGAATGAGGCCGGCCAGCAGATACGGGTCTAAGCCGCGCGCCTGCGCCGCGGCAACCACGTCACGGCGATAGGGCAAGGGAAACAGCAACTCCCAGAATTGACGAGGCGCGGCAGCCAGCGCGAGGTTGAGATAATCGCCTGACATGGACTTCATGATGCGCAAGCCCAGGTAAGGTTCCTCCGCGGCGGCGGCCATTTCCATGGCGAGCAAGACCGGCTGTCCACCGTTGCGAGCGCCAAACCGCAGTTCGGCGTCCGCCAAGTCCGCGAGGCCAGCCGTCCGCAGCAGCCGCGAACGATCGATGCGAACGGTGGTCGCGGTTCGTGGCTCAGCCACCACGTGTTGCCCTCCGGGCAAGGAAAGAGTCGCCAAATACTGCTCCACCTTCTCGGGGGCGCTGGCCGCTCGAAGTTGCGGACCCTCAAGGCGAGCGCGTGCCAAAGTGACATA
>Ga0306923_10006955_pt1 | contig 11209 bp, 15 predicted proteins | sample sta12Can44000108_FD_203841 | JGI IMG/M metagenome (GOLD analysis project Ga0306923, IMG submission 203841) | Lab enrichment of tropical soil microbial communities from Luquillo Experimental Forest, Puerto Rico - statanox.12C.anox.44.000.108 (v2)... | ecosystem: Environmental > Terrestrial >...
CAATCACGATGTCGCGGATGGGGGAACGGCCGCGGCGTACCAATCCGCGAGTTCACTGCCCGTAAAGAATCCCACGTCGGGCGACGCCGACAAGAGATCAAGCATGCGGTCGAGTTCGTGGATGCGATGCGGCACCGATATCAGATGCGGATGCAGGCCGATCGCGAGCACGATCGCGCTGTCGCGACATTCCTGCTCGAACCGGCGCAACGTGAACTCAAGGCGCCTCGCCATCTCGCCGGTCGCGTGCCGCTCGACCGCATAGATGATGGAGTCGTTGATCTCGAGATTATAGGGCATCGCGATCAGCGGCCCGGCTTTTGTCCCCATCCAGGACGGCCGGTCATCGACCACCCAGTCGCAGACATACTCGATGCCGCTGCGCTTGAGGATGTCGGGCGTGTCGACGGTCTCGCGAAGCCCTGGTGACAGCCAGCCGCGCGGACGTTTGCCGGTGAAATTCGCGATCTTGTCGAGGCTCGCGCGGATCACGGATTCCTCGCCGCCCTCGACATGATTGATCGCTTTCTGGTGCATGCCGTGGCCGATGAATTCCCAACCCGCATGGCGCATGGCGATGGCAGCTTGCGGGTAGGCATCGATCACGCCGGCATTGAAGCTCGTCGATGCCGGCAGGTTGCGCGACGAAAAGGCTTTCAGGATGCGCGGAAGCCCGGCGCGCATGCCGTAATCGGCCCAGGAGAAATTCGGCACGTCCGGAACCGTCTCGCGCCCGTGCGGCGGCGTGATGATCGTGCGCGGCATCGGCTGGTCGAACTGCCAGTTCTCCACGTTGACGACAAGGTGGACGAGGATGCGCTTGCCGTTCAGCGTCGGCAGGGCCACTCGATCAGAAGACAGCGAATAGGGAATGCGCGGATTGGCCATTTTGAATTTCAGGCTTGAGGGGCGTGAGTGACCTTCATGTCGGACATGATGGCGGCCTTGTAGGCCACGAATTCCGGACTGGTTAGGCTCGCGATCGAGCGCGGCCGCGGCAGCGCGATCGGAATCGTCCGCATGATCCGGCCGGGACGAGCCGACATCACGCAGATGCGATCGGACAGCAAAATAGCTTCATCGATGTCGTGGGTGACGAACAGGACGGTGGTGTTAAGCGCCTGCCACACGTCAAGCAGTAATTGCTGCATCGAAAGCCGCGTCTGGGCGTCCAGCGCCCCGAACGGTTCATCCATCAGAAGCGCGCGCGGGCTCATCGCCAGCACGCGGGCAATGCCGACGCGCTGGCGCATGCCGCCCGAGAGCTGCACGGGCAAGGCCTCGGCAAACGCCTCAAGACCGACCAGCTTCAACAACTCGCGCGCCCTGGCTTCGTATTCGGCGCGCGCGATGCCCTGAACCTGCGGGCCGAAAATGACGTTCTGCCAGACATTGAGCCAGGGGAAGAGCGCGGCCTCCTGAAACACCACGCCGCGGTCCGGACCCGGACGCGTCACGGTCTTGCCGTCGAACAGCAACACACCTTCGGTGGTCTTCTCGAAACCGGCGAGCAGGTTCAATAGCGTCGATTTTCCGCAGCCCGAAGGGCCGAGCAAGGCGACGAATTCACCTTCGTCGATGGAAAGGCTGATGCCTTCCAGCGCCCGCACCTCGGTCTGGCCCGAAAACGTCTTCGATACATTTTCAAACGCGATCGTGCCCATCGCACCCATCACGAATGGAATGATTGCAGGCGCCGCCATTTGAGCACCCAGCCTTCGATCAGGAGGATGACGCGGTCGCTGAGGAGGCCCAACAGCCCGATGGTCGCCATGTCGGCGATGACGACGTCCATCCGTCCGACGTAATAAGCATCCCACAGCACATAGCCGAGGCCGGATTTGACCGCGACCATCTCGGCGACGATCACGGCCGTCCAGGCAATGCCGAGGCCGATCCGCAAGCCGGTGAAAATCGATGGCAGCGATGCCGGGAGCACGACCCGGCGCAGGATCGTCCATCGACCCGCGCCCATCATCATCGCGGCGCGAATGAGATTGCGTTCGACATCGCGCGCACCTTGCGCGGTGTTGACCACGATCGGATAAAACGCGCCAAGCGCAATCAAAAACACCGCGCCCATATCGCGGATGCCGAACAGCGCAATCGAGAATGGAAGCCAGGCGGTGATCGGGATCGGCCGCAGCAACTGGACCGTTGGGTCGAGGGCGCCCGACGCAATGCGGTTCCATCCGATCGCGAGCCCAACGGGCACAGCAACCAGGATGGCGGCGAGAAAACCCTTGCCGACCCGCTCGGCCGAGAAGAGCAGGTTCGCGAGCCACGTCCCGCTGTAAGGATTAAGGCTCAAGCCGGTCGAGCCGAACGCCCAGATTTTCCATGCCTGCCAGGCGCGGTCCGGGGTAGGCAAGACGCCGCCGAACAGCGAACCGTCCTTCCCCGCCATCTGCCAGATCGCAACCACGAGCGCCGGCAAGACAACCGCGAGCAAAACCTGCCGAAGGCTCCTGCGGCCCGCTGGCGAGAGAACAGGCGACGCAAGACCGGAAGCGCGCGAACCGGCCGGTTTTGAACCCAAGTGCCCGGTCGAGAGCGACATCACAAGACCCCTTCAAGACGCGAGCGAGCGCAGACCGGGCGCCTTTTCACTTGCCGAGCGCCTTCTCCACGAAAGAGCCATCCCAATGCGCGTCGATTTGGTCGGAAACATCCTTCTGGATCACGCCAAGTTGGGCAAAGCCCTTGGCCTGACGCTTGATCTGTTCGGGCGAAATCACCTCGCCGAGCTTGATGATCTGTGAGGCCTGGGCAGCAATGTCGGGCGCCATGCCGGAGAGCTGCGCGTAGGCGTCGGCAAATTTCGCTGGAGAATTGGTGAGTTCCTCCTGCTTCTTCAGATAGGCCCACACGAAGCGCTCGATCGCGGCGCGTTTGGTGTCGATCGCCTGCTTTGAGGCCATGAACATTCCAAGCTCTGCGCCTACCGCTTTCGAGGAACCATATTCGAGGCCCCTCGCGAAGAAGCCGTAACCCTCCATCGCCGGAATAGATTCGAAGGGTTCCCAGGTGACAAGGCCGTCGACCTCACCTTTCTTCAGGGCCTGATCGAAGTTCGCCCCGCCGCCCTGGATGTTCACAGCCTCGAAGCTGTTATAGGGGATGTCCTTTTCGACCAGCGTCGCCGCGAACTGAAACCAGACGGCGGAGCCCGGCGCGATTGCGATCTTCTTGCCTTTCAGATCATCCCAGGAATCGAACTTCACGCCCTTTCGGCCGATCACATATTTCGGCGATGAGCCGACGCCCATCAATCCCACGACGTTGGTCGAACCTTGCGCGAGCGAGATCGCCAGATCGGCCGGCCCTACCGATGCGACGTCGAGTGATCCCGCAAGCAGCGCGGTGCGCGCATCGGCGTAGCGGACAAACTCGACCAGCTTGAGATCGACGCCCAGCTTTTTCAGCTCGTCACTGACAAGGATGACCGGCGCGAGATGACCGACCTTCTGATAGCCGACCGTTAGTTGAACCGGCGGCGACAGCGGTGCCGGCTCGGGCCCGATCGCGGACGCAGGCTGTGACAGCCATCCGATGGTTCCCGCAAGCAGAAGAAGCTTCGTGACCTGTCTTGATATCAGCCGCATACGTCCTCCTGTCGAACCCGGCAAGCGGCCATACATTGCAGCATCTGACCGCCGGCTTTGATGCGAGGACTGCACCATATCCCGCCGCGCCATGCAACTTGGGTAGAGTCGGCCGCCTGGCGTCAGGCCGACGACCCCGCCTCGGCGCTGATATCCCCTGCAATCGCCCTCGGCACGCGAGAGTGCCAGTCGGAGGAGGCCTGCAACCTTGAACCGATCTCGAGCAGCACGGCTTCGCTTCCAGGCGCCCCGACAATCTGCAGGCCAACCGGCAGGCCGCTTGCATCGGAGCCCGCCGGCACCGCCAGCGCCGGCAAGCCCAGATAGTTGACGAAACGGGTGAAGCGGCTCAGCGCATAGAGTGCGCGCGGACTGAAATGCGGCGAGGCCGGATCGACCTCACGAACCTGTGGCGTGCGAATGGGCAAAACCGGAAGCAGAGCCACGCTGGCCTTGCCAAGGTAGCGGCCGAGAAACTCGCCGCGAAGCCCGTCGCGGGCGGCAAGAGCAAGGCCAAGTTCTTCGTCGGAAATCGAAAGGCCCTTGCGCAGGCGCTTGCGCACGGTTGCATCGATGTTTGCATCCTCGATTCGCTCGCGATGTTCGCGCGCCGCTTCGGCCTGCAGCACCAGCAAGGCGTACCGATCCGCCTGTTCCGGAAATCCGGACCTTGTTTCGATCGCAACGCCGCCCTTCGCCAATATCGCGATGGCGTTGCGGCAAATGTCGGCGACCTCGCTATCGCTAGCCGCAAACGCCTCTTCGAGCACAGTGGCCTTTGGATTGTTAGCACCAGCGCTTTCGTCGGTCCCGAAAATCGATCGCCATATCAGCGCGAGATCGGCGGCGCTCCGGGTGATGAAGCCGATGGTATCGAGGCTTGGTGCCAGCGACATTGAACCGTCGGATGGTATAAGGCCCCATGTGGTCTTGAGACCCGTGACGCCGCAACAATGCGCTGGAATCCGCACCGAGCCGCCGGTGTCGGAACCGAGTGCGGCAAAACAGCAGCCGGACGCGACCAATATCGCGGACCCCGTCGACGATCCGCCCGGGATCGCATCGACAGACCACGGATTGAGGGCACCTCGCCTCGTTATGCCGGCCGGCTCGTACGCCAGCTCCGTCATGGTCGCAGTGCCGATAAGAGAAGCCCCCGCTTCGTCGAGGCGATCGATGATCGATGCCCGCGGCAGCGCGGCCGCTTGTGGCAAGAAACATCCCCATGATGGTGCGCTCCTGCCAGTGGCGAGCATGTCCTTTGCCACATAGGGCATGCCCGAAAGCGGGCCGCGGTTTGAAAATGTTTCCGGAAAAATTTGCTCGACCGCGTTGAGCCTGCGTCCGATTCCTTGAAGCCGCCTCTCGCATTGTGCAAAGGCTGCCGCGCGTTCGGCGTTCGAAAGCGAACACCAGTCCGGAAAACGCAAGGCCGACGTCATGGCTTCTCACGCGATCTCAATATCAGCGCGTCCCTGGCAGAGCCCGCCTGGCACCATGTCAATGCGCCGATCGCGCGCAATGATAGCCGCTGCGGTCCCTGACGCGCCTTGCGCACGCGATCTGGTCGCCTGCAGGCCTGAAATAGACCTCGGATGGATAACGCCACGGCGACCGATACGGATTGCTTTCGAGGAAGCCGGCGGCGCCGATCGAGGCTTGCCATGGATCGGCGGCAAAATTGCCGGGGAAGAATCCGTTATTCGGAAAGTCACGGTCGTCGTTGCGGGCGTCGAAAGACCAACCGCTGGTGTTGCCGTAACGCAGAGGACGCGCTCCATAATAATCACCCGCAAAAATCGGCGTAACGAAGACAAGCGCCGCCAGCACGGCAAGCGACGGTTTTTTCGAATGCCTTGCGATCGGCGCAAGTGGTTCAGTCATGGCCGGATCGTCCCCCAATCGCCCTTCCACCCGGTAAGCCGCCCTTTGCGAAACTGAAGGTAGAGCCCGTCGCTACGAAAGGACAAGGCGGCGCCCTTGACGTTGGGAACGGCGAGCAAGAGTTCGCTCCCGCGACTGCAGCGCACGCAATAAAGCGGCACGCCAAGGGTTTGCGACGCTTCCTGCGGTGTCATGCCGAAGCTCAGCGGCACGCGGTTGGAGGGCGCGACGAACGTCTGGCCGAAGGCGGGCGCTACGGCGATGCCCATCGCCAGGAGGATGATGACTGGATATCGCGCGGGCATGATCACACTCCCGAATGGCCGAGCTGATCATGCATCATTCCCCGACGAACGTAAACACGATGGCGCCAGGGAAAGTTGGCTTCGCGAAAATCCTTGAGCGTCAGCAAAGGTCTCGCAGTCGGGATTGCTCCGCTGGCCTTCGCTCAAGCGGCGGCCAGCATTCCCCACGATGCGTCGGCGTGCGCAGTCGCTTTGGCTGCGGCGCTGTCACACATCTTGAAATAAGCCTCGAGCTCCCTCAGCGCCAGACGCTCCCACTCCTCGGCCTGGTCCAGCAGGGACCATTTCTGTACCGGACGGAAAGAAGCGGTCTGACGATACAATGACGCAATCGACCGATACCGTCGCACGTTTTCCATGACAGCCTTGGCGCTCATGACATCCCCCTGTTGCTGTTCGTCAGCAGCGACTTTGATCGGTACGATTTTCCAAATCGTTAGCGGGCGTGGCAGAAACGGCGAATGGTTTCCGCCCTGTTGACAGAAGAAAAGAGGACACGTTCGCGCCAACGCGCGGGAAATCGAGCTTTGAAGTCGAATGATCGGTCGATCGCAGCGTTCGCGCCTGTTTGGATCAAGCCGGAGTCAGGACACGCTGATTCGTGGAATCGGCATTCTGGGCGCAGGCGCGAAAATTTCCGGCCCTGATGCGTCCTTTTAAAGACTGATTTTCAGCTGGCGCGCAGCCGCTCGCGCCGGTCGTCAGTTGGCCTGTGAGTTGCAATTGTGCCCCGCCGCTGCCCAGCGGAGCGCCAAATTCGAACACGTCACCGCCAAAATTATTGCCCACGCATTAACCATAGGCCGACCGCCGGTCCTTTTGTGTTGATGCAAGGTAGAATGTTCGTTTCGAGAGTAAGGTTTGCTGCGTTTGCGCTCATGCTCGTCTCGCTGCCAGCGCACGCCGACACGTTTCAGCAAATCTGGATGGGGCGCATCGCGCGTCCGCCCGCCGAAAATGAAGAAGCCTCCGTCTATTGGGAAGACAAATGGGACGCGCGCGGCAAGCGCTTCCATCCCCACGAAGTCTCCTGCGCTCACCGCACGGAAAAGCTCGGCACGATCTTCGTCGTCACCAATCTGGAAAACGGCAAAAAAATCGAATGTCCGGTCCAGGATCGTGGACCTTTTGCCCACGGCAGAGTGCTGGATTTTTCGCTCGGCGCTGCGCGGAAAATCGGATGTCACGGATTATGTCGCGTCAGGGTGCGCCGCGCCGGTTACGAATGAGAAGGCGGCTCGCGGATCCGCTCAGGCGTCGCTGGCATTCGGTATCGGCTGACCGTTATCTCGCAACGATCTTGCTGAATTCACGATTTCGATGGCCTGGTTCGCAGCTCGTAGGGCCGATCTGGCTCGATCGGGACCACTTGTCGATTCGATGGGAACACGTGGAGGATAAGCATTCGCCGCAGTTTTGCGAATCTTTCGCCACGAATCAGGATTCAAAATCCGCTCGCCATTTCCTGGGGGGCGATCCCGTGGGGTGGTCAGGGCCCGACGGCTGTTGTCCGGACTGCTGGCGGATTGGTCCCTTTTGCTCACGGGTGGAGTCCGGACCTGAGTAGAAGGATTGACCCCATGGCGAGCGTTGAGAAATTTGCGAGAATAAAGGCATTGGACTTGACCAAACTTGAAGCAGACGTCACCGCTGCCGCGTTGCCAGTCAGGGCGGCGGCGCCGGTTCCTTCCGAACCGTTGCCGGACTACGTGGAGCATCGAGAGGGCGTTTCGCGTGTCGGCGCGCTCTCCGCCGAGGCCGTGGTTCGCGACTATGAGGCCGCAGCCAAGGAGATCGAAGCGATGGGCGCCGAGCTGATCGGCGCGGCTAAGAAATGCGAGGCGATGACCGCCGACGTGCACAGCGCGATTGCCTATATGCGTGATACAGCAACGGCGTACCGTGAGGAAGCCAAGAAGATTTTCAAACGCATCGAGGAATGCGCGCTGTTCACCGAAGACGTTCGCAAGACCTGCGAAACCGTCAAACGCAAGATGATGGAGGGCAGCAGCATCGCCTGAAGCTGCACCTGTCCGGCTACCGGCTTGCTTGCGAAACGGAACTTGCTTGCTTTCCGTTTCGAGGGTAGTCGAGTTCATCTGCAGGATCTCCCCGGTCAACGAACTGGTGGGGTTGAAGCATGTTTCGCCGCTGTCTCGCACCTGCCGTTCTTGCCCTAACCGGGATTCTCGCGGACCCGACGCTTGGTGCGTCCTCGCCGATCGTGCCGGTGGCGGCGCCGGCACCGGTCAAACTTGCCGTCTTCGACTTCGAGCTTGAAGATACAAGCGCCGCCCTATCCGAGATCGCGTCAGACGCCACCGAATTGGCGAATGCCACCGAGGTGATCCGGCGATTGCTGACGCAGTCCGGGCGCTATCATGTGGTCGCAACCGACAGCGACGCAGACGCCGCAAAAACGCGCAGCCTTCATGATTGCGGCGGCTGCGACGCAGCGATCGCGCTGAAACTCGGTGCGGATCAATCCCTGGTCGGCGTCATCAGGCGGGTCAGCCGCACCGAATATACATTCAGATTTGCGCTTCGCGATGCCCGAACCGGCGATCTGATTTCGGCTGGCGACAGCGGGCTTCGAATGGGCGCCAATTATTCGTGGAGCAAGGGCGCTTCGCGCCTGATCAGCGATCGGCTGCTCGATCAACCGCAGTAGAGCTGGAACGGGAAGTCGGGCTGTTCCCCCCGGCATCAGGACGCGACACGCGGGCTTCAATTTCCTGTGTTCAGTTGTGAACACTCGGGAGGTGTGTGCTCTCACAGCTTTTTTCTTTGTTTCGCGCCGGATAAAAGTCCAACCTGCCGGGTGTTTCTCTTGGGGCACGAATGGGGACTGGGAATGCCAATCAATCGCTTGCTGAGGGGCAGCAAGATCGATGCGGAAAAAGTCGAACTGTTGGACCGAGCGTTCGAACTTGCCTTACGTTCGCTTGGCCTTGTTGATCGCAATGATCCGATGACCGAACTCGTTGCCGAAAAGGTGATCGAGGTTCACGAGCTTGGCGTGAACGATCCGGAAGAGATCGCCGACATAGCTGTGAAGCGAATTGGAACGTAGTTTCCGCGGGAACAAACCTTTCCATTGGACCACGAGTGTCTTCGCCCGGTTGGTCACGAGCAGCGGGCGCTCGTGTGGCCGCGCCATCAGGAGTCGGTGAGGGATGGACCGAACAGCGACCAGGAAGGAAGGCCAATTGCCCGAGCCGAGCGATCAGGCGACACGCCTGCGCTGCCCGTCCTGCAACGCGCTTCCAACGCTTGTGGAAACGATGCTCGACCCCCGAAAAGGCAGGATCGTGCGCCTCTACAGGTGCTCGTGCGGAGAGCGCATCTGGGACGAATAGATGTCGTGCGCTGCAGAGGCCACTCGACGCGTTTGGCATTGAGGGCGGACCGTGGCCGCCTATGCTTGATCTCCGCGACATCATCAGCGGACCATCCTCGTGGGAATGAAGAAGGAGCGCTCGAACGCGCGGGCCGAACCGAAAGGGAAACAGTGCCTTTTCGTCGTCAGCTACCCTCGCGCACCATGGCGAGCGAGCAGTCCGAAGGAATGCTGTTCGATATCGGATTGATGGACGGAATTGTGCCGCAACTCGCCATCCCGGAAGCCGGAGTCCCGAACGGCGCACGCGCCGGTAGCGGATCGTGGCGAACCGGCCGGGGCGCGCCCGGAGGACGTCGAAACAAAAATTGATGGGATAACCTCAAAGCGGACTTGATTCCCCTATCTCCTTCATCCGCCGGAATTATCTGGGGATGAAGCAATGTCGCTCCGCCATCGAAGTACAACGACCCGCTTTCGCGGTTGCTACAGACCGAGTGCAGCAACGAAGCAGCCTTCGAACTCAGGCGTGGGGCGACTTGCTTGCATTACCATTGCCGTTTTCCTGACTGCACTCTCGTCATCTCGACTTTCAAGCGCCCAGGGCAAACAGCCGTGCAGTGCGGCTATGCCATCGAATCCGCAGGGACAGTGGTGGTCCTACCGGATCATCGATGGACGAAAATGCTGGTACGAAGGCAAGCCTGGAGTTTCCAAATCGCTCTTGCAGTGGCCTCAGGAGATGCCAGCCCAGGTAGCCCCAGCGACGGTCGCGCGTACCGCTCCGGAGCAACCTCGTGACCCCCTCGAATCGCGAGCATGGGCACCAAACGCGCAAGCACCGATGGACGCTGAATCGTTCCGAGAGCGATGGCGCGCCAGGAGGCTTATTGAGGACGGCGTTTTGTCTGAAGAAGCGGCCCCGACAACCGATCGACCGGTAACCCTTGATGACGAAAGCAAGCCGCCTCTGGCAAAAGCAGACAGATTGCCGCTACCTTCTTGGGGTAGCAGCCAGCCAAAGGCTGTCGGTAGTCTCGTGATTGCTCCGAATCCGAATCCTGGGCCGAAGTGAAGCTTTCCTAGTCGCGCTTCAAGCAACTATTGAATGTCTTTTCCGAAAATCCTGATAGCAGAATTCACACACGATCTTTCGATCATTGAACTCTTCAAAAGCTGCCGTTAGTCGACCTTCTCGCAGGTAGAATGACTCGCAATCGTCACACCATGCCTGGAGGTCATCAGGGTTGGAGCTGTTTTCCACAAAGCCGACACAACGGTCGGTCGGAGCGACCATGTGACAGCAGACAACAGCGGCGGTCCGATTTCCGTGAACACATTGAATGGTGAGCTTTACGTCATCTTTCATAGTGTTTGATGCGAGCCGCGGAAAAAACTCAGCAGATACTCTGCAGATCCAGTTGTCATGTGTTTTAGTCCAAGTGTGTAAGGCCTATATTTCAAAGCTAGGACGGCCGCAACACGAGCCGCGAGAACCAACACATGTGAAGGTCAATGGCGGCATTGCGGCTTTGATCGGCGTCTACTGTTTCCGGAGCTTCGATGTCGCGGATGAACTTGGTAGCGGGGGAGGCAACCATATTGAAGGATAAATTATAGATATTTCATCGACTTATCTAAATACTAAAAGGACAGATACCGACACAAATACCGTCATTCTTCGTCGATGCCTTTCAGTCTTTCACGACGTAACGACTAGCCGTCGGATCATTGCCGGTTGCTCAAAGGAGCGCGCCCGGCGTGTCTCCGCCGGGTAAAGGGCGGTGACGGAGCGCTGCCGAAGGGGACCCGCCGGCACCTAGCCCCCTGCCCTAAAAGAGCGGTGGGGAGCGTTTGAGCGAAGGGCAATTCTGGAGAACCGGCGGGAAGAGATATCGCCACGAATGCGCGACGTGATCGCTGGTCTCTACGAAGACTGGCTACGCCTCGATGAGCGGATCGAGACAATCGCTGCCGAGATCGAGACGATCGGCGAGAAGGAAGCTGCAATAAGCTGGCAACGGCCCTGGCCAACAAGCTGGCGCGGATAACGTGGAGCATCCTGCGCAGGGACA
>Ga0306923_10006956_pt1 | contig 11209 bp, 9 predicted proteins | sample sta12Can44000108_FD_203841 | JGI IMG/M metagenome (GOLD analysis project Ga0306923, IMG submission 203841) | Lab enrichment of tropical soil microbial communities from Luquillo Experimental Forest, Puerto Rico - statanox.12C.anox.44.000.108 (v2)... | ecosystem: Environmental > Terrestrial > Soil...
ATTCGCACTTACATCGAGATGCGATTCCGTCACGCTGAAGCCACCATCTGTTTTGTCCAGTGTAACGGTCGCCGTCGTGCGGATGGATTCCGGCGTGAGTCCCACTTTTCCCAGTTCTGCCGAGAACGCCATCGAAAAACAACCCGCATGGGCCGCTGCGATTAATTCTTCAGGGTTGGTGCCGATACTGTTTTCAAACCGAGTACTGAAGGAATACTGAGTATCCTTCAGCACACCGCTATCGCTTGAAATTGAGCCTTTACCATCTTTCAATCCGCCCCGCCATACGGCCGATGCTTTTCGTTTCATAATGATGCTCCTCTCTCGGAGTTGGTGTCGTTGAGATAACCTTGGCCCGCGCGTCATTGCACGGGGAGAGCCGTTACCCTCTTCTATAGTTCAGAGGTTAAGCCACGACCCGGGCTTGTGCAATGGGATGAAACATCACTGGAGGGTGACGAGAGGCGAGTGGTGAGTTTTCACAACGGCTCTACTCAGCAAGTGCTCGCGCATACAGCCGGGCTCCGTTGAATCACGTAAAAGCGGCCATCCGTTCGACTCACACTATCGGGTTTTACTCCGATAGGGTGCCGTATTCGTTGGAGTTCCACATCAGCGGCAAGAGCGCAATAGTAGTGACGATGAAAATGCACTGTAAGTGGATGGCTCTCCTGGCTGTGTTTGCCACTCCTCTCCTCTCGAATGCGGGGCCTGTTTCGATTGATTGTAATTCTGAACAAGGGGCCCCGCAGGGACTGCAGCTTCCTGGTCTGAATAATGACGGGGACAAAGACGACCAGCGTGGGTTCGGTTGGTCTCATGACCATTGGCGACCAAGCCATGACATTTGGACGGATTTCTCAGACCGTTGGTCGAATGGGCACCACAACAAGCCGGACGATGATCATGACCGGTACTCCAACCGACACTGCCCTTCTCGGCCTCCGGGAGGCTACCTGGATAATCGTGATGGCACCGACCCCGTGCCGGAATCAGCATCTACCGCGATGCTCCTGGGCGGCACCTTCATCGGTCTGCTTGCGTTCGCCCGGAGCCGTCAAGTCGCTCCTGCGAATGCAAAAGTTCGAAGCTTGGGCAGTTGACGATGAGCCTAACTGTAGCGGCCTGTTAAGCTCCGGAATTCATCCCGTCGCCAACTCCTTTTTCACCGCCTCAAAGCTTTCCATCGAGTGCTCAAGTTCTTCGTGCTTATGAGCTGCTGAAATCTGAGCTCTGATGCGCGCTTTCCCCTCAGGAACAACCGGGTAAGAAAACCCAATCACGTATACTCCTCGCTGCAACATCAGGTCAGCAAATTTTGTCGCCAACGCTGCGTCACCCAGCATTATCGGAACAATGGGATGACATCCCGGCAAAATCGCGAAACCCCTCCTGGCCATGCCTTCGCGGAAAAACCTTGTGTTTGTCTCCAATCGGTCGCGCAATTCAGTTGTTGAACTGAGCATCTCGAGCACTTTCAACGATGCGCCGGCTATCGAGGGGGCGAGCGTGTTGGAAAACAAATAAGGCCTCGACCGTTGTCGAAGTAACTCGATAATTTCCTTTCTGCCACTGGTATAGCCGCCGCTGGCTCCGCCCAACGCTTTGCCCAGCGTTCCGGTTAGAATGTCTACACGCCCCATCACCTTATGGAACTCATGAGTTCCCTTGCCATGCGTCCCCATGAACCCTACTGCATGGGAATCGTCCACCATCACCAGGGCTTTGTACTTATCTGCGAGGTCGCAAATCGCAGGCAGGTTGGCTATATAACCGTCCATTGAAAACACCCCATCCGTTGCAATCATCCGGAACCGCGAGCTGGAAGCCTCTTTCAACTTTGATTCCAGGTCCCCCATGTCACTGTTGCGATAGCGAAATCGCTGCGCTTTGCAGAGCCGAATTCCATCAATAATGCTGGCGTGATTCAGTTCATCGGAAATCACCGCATCTTCCTGCCCGAGCAAAGTTTCAAACAAACCGCCATTGGCATCGAAACACGAAGAATAAAGAATAGTGTCTTCCGTTCCAAGGAACTCACTTAGCCGGACCTCAAGTTGCTTATGGACTCCCTGTGTGCCGCAGATAAATCGCACACTTGCCATGCCGTAACCCCAAGTGTCAATCCCTTGCCGGGCGGCCACCATCACAGCGGGGTGCTGGGCCAGTCCGAGGTAATTATTCGCGCACAGGTTCAGAACCGGTTTACCGTCGCCAACACGAATCGTTGTTCCCTGAGGGGTGAGGATGACCCGTTCCCGTTTGTAGGTTCCGGCTCCCTTTATGGCGCTCAATTGCGACTCAAGGTGTTGCGCAAAATCCCTTTGCATAGGTCACCGCCAGTTCAGAATAACTTTCCCTGATTTGCCGCCGAGCATCGCTTCAAAACCAGCTTCGAATTCGCTGAAATGAAAACGATGCGTGATGGCCGGCTTAATGGTCAACCCGTTCTCCAACATAACCGTCATCTTATACCACGTCTCGTACATTTCGCGGCCATAGATGCCCTTGATCGTTAGCATGTTGAAAACAACCTTGTTCCAGTCAAATGGTACGCTCTCCGACGGAATTCCTAGCATGGCGATTTTCCCGCCGTGACACATATTGTCGATCATATCACGCAAAGCTGCTGGGTTGCCGGACATTTCCAACCCAACGTCGAAGCCTTCTTTCATTCCCAGCTGTTTCTGCACGTCTTTCAGAGTGCGGCCCGTTTTGATGTTTAGCGCTACGGTTGCCCCCATTTGTCGCGCCAGTTCAAGCCGGTAATCATTGACGTCAGTGATTACGACAAATCGTGCGCCGGCATGCTTCACCACCGCGGCGGCCATAATCCCAATCGGCCCGGCTCCGGTGATCAGCACGTCCTCGCCCAAAACCGGAAATGACAGTGCCGTATGGACTGCATTGCCGAACGGATCGAAAATAGCCGCCACGTCTCGATCCACTCCGTTGCGATGATGCCAGACATTCGTCATCGGAACCGAAATGTACTCCGCAAACGCTCCGTCCCGGTTGACTCCAATGCCGAGAGTATCCTTGCAAAGATGCCGCCGCCCCGCCAGGCAGTTGCGGCAGCGCCCGCACACCACGTGACCTTCGGCGCTGACCACTTCGCCCGGGAAAAAATCCTTCACGTTCGAGCCAACCTCCGCCACTTCGCCCACAAACTCGTGGCCGATCACCATCGGTGTGCGAATGGTTTTCTGGGCCCAGTCGTCCCATTTGTAAATGTGGACGTCTGTGCCGCAGATGCCCGCACGGTCCACGTGAATCATCACGTCGTTGATTCCAATTTGGGGTTTCGGGACATCCTCGAGCCAAAGGCCGGGTTTCCGTTCCTTCTTAACAAGCGCTTTCATACTAGAGCAATGGTGTTGTCTACTTTACCGGAACTTCTTCCTATAAAGTAGACACCCATTGCCTCCGTTATGCAAGAAGTTTTTCCTGTATAGCGGAATTTCGTTTCCCTTTTTCCTTCTTCTGGCGTACCCTCCGCTTCCATTGTAATGGAACCAATCGCGTCTTTTCCATATTATGAAGAGCACGTCTTTTTCCACCAGTGATGCCGGTAGTAAAACGTCTGAGCACGCAGATGCTATCAATCGCCATCTCGGCGGCCGGGTCAAACATCTCCGCGGATCGCGCGGCTGGTCCCTGGAATCGCTTGCCACGGCCAGCGGCGTCAGCCGCTCGATGCTCAGCCAGATCGAACGCGAACAGGCCAACCCAACCCTCGCTGTAACATTGCGCATCGCGCGCGCCTTCGGGTTGACCCTGGGCGAACTGCTCGAGATGCCCGGCGCCGCTTCCGCCGTTACGGTGATCCGGGCCAATGACCACACCTATCACTACCGCTCGGACAAAGATTGCCGCATCCGCACTTTGTCGCCATTGAACCTCGAGAAAGACGTCGAGTTTTACGAAGTGCGTCTCCAACCCGGCGGAGCCTTGCGCAGTTCACCGCATTTTGAAGGCACCCGCGAATTCCTCACCCTCCAAAAAGGCAGGCTCCGCATTGAATCCGGCAACGATTCCGAGGAAGTCAATCCAGGCGACTCCGCCAGTTATCGAGCCGACGTTCCCCACGCGCTGGTCAATACCGGAAAGACCGAAGCCGTCGTCTTCCTCATCGTTATTTACCAGTGATACAATGCAGCACCGGAGCATTACATCGCCACAAGAAAGCCTTACCGGCCTCATTGAACGGGTCACTTTCTTCAATGAGGAAACCGGATTTGCCGTGATGAAAGTTAAGGCAAAGGGGCACCGTGAGCTTGTTACGGTTGTTGGATTGTTGCCTTCCGTGAATCCAGGCGAATGGCTTACCGCAGAGGGTCGCTGGGTTCAGGATCAACAATTTGGCCCGCAGTTTAAAGCCGATCTGCTCCGGAGCACGCCTCCAACGACCAGGGAAGGCATTGAAAAGTACCTGGCCAGCGGCATGGTGAAAGGCATTGGTCCAACCTATGCCGGTAAACTCGTCGCAAAATTTGGCGAAAAGATTTTTGATATTATAGACAACTATTCCGGGCGGCTTGAAGAAGTGGAAGGCATTGGTCCGGAGCGTCGGCGCCGTATCAAAGCTGCCTGGGCTGAACAGAAAATTGTGCGCGAGATTATGGTTTTTCTCCATTCCAATGGAGTGAGCACCAGCCGCGCCGTCCGGATTTATAAAACTTACGGCGAGAACGCGATCGAATCCCTGAGAGCCAACCCCTACGTGTTGGCCCAGGATATTCGTGGTATCGGATTTCGGACAGCCGATCAGATCGCCCAGAAAATGGGGATCCCGCACGATTCGTTGCTTCGCGCATGCGCCGGCCTGTCTCACGTGCTTTTGGAAGCCACTGGTCAGGGGCATTGCGCTCTGCCGATGTCTCAGCTCAAAGAAGAGGCGGCGGAGTTGTTAACCGTGCCGCCGGCTGTGCTCGATGCGGCACTCGAACGCACCTTTAAAGAACGCACTTGTGTCGTCGAACGCATTGACGGGGAGGATCTGGTTTTTTTGCCCACGCTTCAAAAAGCCGAGCAAGCAATCGCCGCGCGTCTCAGTAAGCTTTGCTTTCTGCCATCAAACTATCCTCCGATTGAGTTCGAGAAAGCTGTGGGCTGGTACGAAGAGCGAACGGGCCGGGTCTTGGCCGCCACCCAACGTGTCGCTTTGGAGAAGGCCTTGCGAAGCAGGTTGCTGGTCATCACCGGTGGGCCTGGAGTTGGCAAGACCACGCTGATCAATGCCGTTTTGAAAATCTTGCGCGCAAAAAAGGTGCAATGCCTGCTTTGCGCGCCGACCGGTCGTGCCGCCAAACGTTTATCCGAAGCAACCGGGTTGGCTGCAAAGACAATCCACCGATTGCTCGAGGTCAAACCGGAGGGTGGCGGATTCCTGCGCAATGAACTTAATCCATTAGGGTGTGATTTGCTCGTCGTCGACGAAACCTCTATGGTGGATGTGCCTCTGATGAGCCACTTGGTGCGTGCCTTGCCGTCTCAAGCAAGCCTCCTGCTGGTAGGCGACGTCGACCAGCTGCCTTCCGTTGGTCCCGGAATGGTCCTGCGCGACTTTATCGAGAGCGGCTCCGTCCCCGTGGTGCGTTTGACTGAGATCTTTCGCCAGGCGTCAAATAGCCGAATTATTACCAACGCCCATCGCATCAACCAGGGGCTCATTCCGGAGATATCACAGGCAGAAAAAGATTCGGACTTCTTTTTCATCGAGCGACAGGAACCCGAACGTATCGTCGAAACGCTCGTTGAGGTGGTTAAGAAGCGCATTCCCGAACGATTTGGGCTGGATCCTATTCGCGATGTTCAGGTCCTTAGCCCCATGCATCGCGGATTGCTCGGCGTACGCGAACTGAATCTGCGATTGCAGAACGAGTTGAATGGTGTGCAGTCGGATCAGGAGGCGATTCAGAAGTTTGGCTGGCAATTTAAGGTCGGCGACAAGGTGATCCAGACGCAAAACGACTATGACAAGACCGTCTTCAACGGCGATATTGGTCGGATCGACCCCGCTGAACAGCAATTGAAAGTCGACTTCGACGGCCGTGAAGTTACTTACGAATTTGGAGAACTCGATGAGCTTGCACTGGCCTATGCCATCACGATCCACAAATCGCAAGGTTCGGAATTTTCGGCCGTGGTGATTCCATTGGCAACTCAGCAATTCATGTTGCTGCAACGTAACCTGATTTACACCGGGATCACTCGAGGCAGAAAGTTGGTGGTGCTCATCGGTCAAACCAGGGCGCTGTCGCTCGCAGTGCGCAATAATCAAACTGAACATAGATTCTCTGGGTTGCTGGCGCGTTTGAGATCGCTCACCTGCGCGCCTGTGATTTAATTCGACAATCCAAAAATCCAACTTCAAATTTTCTATATGGTCGCAACCAATTCCACGATGTTGCCATTGGGCACAAAAGCGCCTGCTTTTAATCTGCCAGACCCCAGCGGCCGGAAGATTTCACTTTCAGATTTCCCCGATGCGCTTGCCTTGGTGGTCGTTTTCATGTGCAACCATTGTCCCTACGTGAAACATGTTCGCGAAGGGTTGGCGCGATTGGCTCGAGAATACGTGCCTCGTGGTGTTGGCGTGGTGGGGATTAATTCGAATGATGTTGCCAATTACCCAGCAGATAGCCCCGCGAAGATGGCTGAGGAGGTTAAGGCCGCGGGGTACATCTTTCACTATCTCTACGATGAAACTCAGTCGACTGCCAAAGCTTATCATGCCGCTTGCACGCCGGACTTCTTTGTGTTCGATCACGACAAAGTTCTCGTGTACCGGGGCCAATTTGACGACAGCCGCCCCGGCAACGGGGTCCCTGTCACCGGTGCGGATTTGCGAGCGGCTCTGGACGCTGTGTTGGCCGGGAAACCGGTGAATCCCAAACAAAAACCAAGTATCGGTTGCAACATCAAATGGAAGGCGGGCAACGCGCCTGATTACTCTTAACGCTCTTCAGGTGCGCCCCCACTTTCGTTCGCAATCGTTCACAGAAAATAAAGCATCACGAGAACGAAGCATTTGATGGCTCAAAGCCCTGCCTCCGGCACTTATGTTCATAGGCATTGAAATTGGCGGCACTAAACTGCAATTAGTCGCTGGCGATAACGCCGGAGTCATCCACCATCGGCTGCGCCTTTCTGTAGCACCCGGGAAAGGAGCTGAAGGGATCCGACACCAAATCAAGGAGTCCTTGCCCAAATTAATGGGCCAGTCGCAGATCGCTGGCATCGGAGTAGGCTTCGGCGGACCAGTGGATTGGAAGGCGGGCAAAATCTGTCGCTCCCACCAAATCGAGGGGTGGTCCGAATTCGATCTCGCAGGCTGGCTGCAGCAGCATGCCGCGGTGCCTGTTCGAGTGGATAATGATGCGAATGTGGCTGCTTTGGGTGAAGCTCGCCGCGGGGCCGGGCAAAAGTTCAACCCGGTTTTTTACGTTACGCTCGGCAGTGGTGTCGGCGGTGGCCTGGTTGTGGACGGTGCCATTTATCACGGCTCAAGTCCAGGCGAGGCGGAAATCGGACATGTCCGGCTGGACCGTCAAGGAACCATCGTCGAATCCCGCTGCTCGGGTTGGGCGATCGATCGCCGCATCCGTGATTTGAAAACCAGCGCCCCGGACAGTGTTCTTTGCACAATGCCGGGATTTGGCAAGGGTGGCGAAGCCTCCCATTTGATGGCGGCGTTGAAGCAGTCCGATTCAGCCGCGCAAGAGATCCTTCACGAGTTAGCAGAGGACCTGGCGTTCGGGCTCTCCCACGTCGTGCACCTTTTTCATCCACAAGTAATCGTTCTTGGTGGCGGTCTTTCGGGCCTCGCGGAACCACTTCGCAGGGGGGTGGAGCAGGTCTTGCCAAAATTCATCATGGAAGCTTTCCATCCCGGTCCTGCGATTGCCCTTGCCGCACTCGGCGAAGACGCAGTCCCTGTCGGGGCACTACTGCTCGGCGGTTCCTGAGAGTTTTCACGCCCTGCTTTTGCCCTTTGCTACTGCGATTCATCCGCTTAAAGTGGTGCGATGAAGATTCCAGGATTGTGGGTTGGGCTGCTGATGAGTTCGCTTGCCTTGGCCTCCGCGCAAGTGACCGTCGAAGTCGCTCAAGACCAACAACAATTCCTGCCAGGCGAGTCGCTCGAGGTCAAGGTGCGCATCACCAATCTCTCGGGCCAGGAGCTGCATTTCGGAGAGGACGAAGATTGGCTTTCCTTTGCTATCGAATCACGCGAGGGTATCGTGGTTCCTCAATTGGGCGAACCCCCTGTCCTGGGTCCCTTTGTGCTGGAATCCTCCAAGGTGGCTACCAAACGTGTCGATCTCGGGCCTTACTTTAGTCTGACACGAGCCGGTACTTATCAAATCGTCGCCACGGTTCGCATTCGGGAGTGGAAGCGGGAGATTGCCAGTCCGCAGAAGTCGTTCGATGTTATCCAGGGCGTCAAACTTTGGGACCAGGAAGTAGGCGTCCCTTTGCCGGCGGGTGTCTCCGAACCCGAAATCAGACATTATATTTTGCAGCAAGCCAATTACGTCCGAGGTCAGATCCGGTTATACCTGCGAGTAACTGACGTTTATGGCAAACCTATCCGCGTTTTGCTCCTTGGGCCTTTGGCCTCCTTCGGCCGGCCGGAACAGCAAGTCGATCGGTCGAGCAATTTGCACGTATTGTTTCAGGATGGCGCTTCTTCTTTCACCTACGCCGAGTGTAACCTTCAAGGAGACTTGATCAAACGACAAGCTTACGACTATTCACAGAGCCGCCCACGCTTGCGTCCCGACAGCGATGGCGACATTTCGGTTGTCGGAGGCAATCGCCGGGTCACCTCCAACGACATTCCTCAACCAAAGCCCGACGAGAGCACAGAGCCGGATTCAACCTCAAATTCGGGCACCGCAACACCAACCAACCAACTCAGCACCACAAAAGCCCTCAAGTAGAAACCACGAATTCTCACGAATGGACACAAATTAAAGGCGGATGGGCTTTTACCACCCAAGCGAAGAATTCCCTGTCCGTAAGTAGGCCCGACTCCCTGCAGATCTGTTCCCTCTTTATTAGTGTAAATTCGTGTCTATTCGTGGTTCCTATTTCGGGTTTACTCGTGGTCCCTATTCCAACAAATCATCGACCGCTTTGGCTCGCGACTGAATATCCTTCACAATTGGCGCTGCGCGGCCGATGGCGGTTTCTTCAGTCTGGCCGGGGAATGATTTCATCACGACGCGAACTGCTGCCATTGTTTCTCCGTTCCTGTCGCGTAACGGCATGATGACGGAGACGACATCTTTCTCCTTCCCGTAATAGGTCTCCCCTCGCCCGATGACCTCTCGTTCCGTTTTGGCTCCGGGTTGGCCCAAATCACGCTCGTCTCCGCTGGCAACCACCTTGGTTACCGAACGATCCTCCTCAGGCAGGTAAATCTTAAGCGCGAGAAGCTTTGGGTATTTGTGCAGCACATCGCGTACGATTTTTTGCGCGGAGGTCTCAAAAGGCACGTAATCGATCGTGGTGTCGCCAAAGTAACTGACCGAGTCAGACTTGGTCCAAAAACCAATTTTGCCGCTGGTAATGGCGTTGGCCTTGTCGGTAACTGAAATCAGCTCCTTCCCATCGAGTTCGCACCGAATCTGGTTGCCTTTGCACTCCACGGTCATGTCGTGCCAGGTGCCTGAAGGAATCGAAATGTCCGGCCCAACCAAGGGTCCGCGTTGGCCCTCCAGCACTTTATAGAAACGAAAGGTGTTCCCCAGGGAGCTGGCGCGAACCACATAGTAGTTGCTCTCGTTCAGAACTCGGAAAGCTATGCCGGCCATCTGCTCCACGACACCCTTTACCGTCTTGAACTTCGTCTTCAGCGTGAAGTCGCCGAACTTTTTCTCTTCGTAAATGAAGACCGGGAAATGCTCGTCGGTGGGATCGGTGGCGACCTGTGCCAGCACCGAATGCGTGGTTCGTACGGAAGAAGACGAAGAAGGGTGGTCCGATATCGGCGGCATCATCGACGGAACATCTTCGGCCACTATTTTCCACTGGCCGGGCTTGCCGTAACCCGTGACAGCGCTACGGAAGCCTGGTGGCGTTTCGCCTTCACTGTAATGGCTGAATTCGAATTTACGCTCCGCGCCCATGAGCGCGGAAGCCGAGAGCAAAAAAACCAGGAAACGCCACATGCCCATGTTCCTGGCCTCAAGGGTGCCAAATCATATCCGCGACTGTATGCCCGGCAGGGATGAACGGCAACACGTGCTCCGTGTAAGGCACGATGATGTCGAGCACATATGGCTCATCCGCATCGAGCATTCGTTGCATCGCGGCGCGCAAATCTTTTTGATACATCACCCGCTCACACTTCACGTTGAAACTGTTGCAAACCGCCACATAATCCGGATAAATCTCCTGCCGGTTGTCCGGGTCCCCCAGATAAGTGTGGCCGCGGTTCCCTTTATAAAAACGGTCTTCCCACTGCATCACCATGCCCAAATGCTGATTATTCAGGATGATTGCTTTGGCTGCGATTTTTTCAATGTGCGCCGTGGCCAGTTCCTGGACGTTCATGAGGAATGAGCCGTCGCCGTCAATGTCCACGACTTGCCGATTCGGACAAGCCACCTTGGCGCCCAACGCCGCCGGGTAGCCATAGCCCATGGCCCCGAGGCCGGCACTCGTCAAGAGTTGGCGCGGATACTTGAATTTATAGAATTGCCCGGACCACATTTGGTGCTGCCCCACGCCGGTCGTAATGATGGCTTCACCCTTGGATAGCTCGTACAGCACCTCGATCGCCATTTGGGGCAGTATCACCTGGTTCTCCTGCCCCTGAAGGTGATCGCGCATGTGTTGCGACTTCATCACCTCTTCAGTGACAATGTAGCCGAAGGGTGCCTTGGCTTTCCACGCCTCGATCTGTCCGTGCCATGCGGTGAACTTCTTTTGGATCGGTCGTTCATTGACCATGTCGGCCAGACGCCCGAGAGCGTATTTCACGTCGCTGGTGATTGGCAGATGAGCCGGCTTGTTCTTATTAAGCTCCGAAGGGTCAATATCCAGGTGCACAATTGTTCCGGTCTCACAGAACTTGTCCACTTTGCCAGTCACTCGGTCATCGAATCGCACGCCGAACGCAAGCAGCAGATCAGCGCCTGGAGCGATTACTTTCATCGGATCGGTTCGGCTCTTGCGATGCAAGTAATCGCTCCAG
>Ga0306923_10006963_pt1 | contig 11206 bp, 6 predicted proteins | sample sta12Can44000108_FD_203841 | JGI IMG/M metagenome (GOLD analysis project Ga0306923, IMG submission 203841) | Lab enrichment of tropical soil microbial communities from Luquillo Experimental Forest, Puerto Rico - statanox.12C.anox.44.000.108 (v2)... | ecosystem: Environmental > Terrestrial > Soil...
ACTCTGATCCTGAAAGGCGCGATGACCGCGGGTGAGCTCACCGTGTTCCTGGCGTACCTGTCGCAATTCTTCAAGCCGGTGAAAGATCTGGCCACCATGACCAACACCATTGCGCAAACCGCCGTGGGCGTCGAGCGCGTGCGAGCGATCCTCGAAGCCGGAGACATCACTCCTGAAAAACCTGACGCGCAGGAGCCCTCGCCATTCCAGAACGAGATTGCTTTCGATCAGGTGGAATTCAGTTACAACCCGGACGCCAAGGTCCTCAATAAGGTCAGCTTCAAGATCAAAGCCGGCCAGATGATTGGCGTAGTGGGTCCCACGGGTAGCGGAAAATCCACCATTTTGAGCTTGATTCCGCGATTTTACGATCCGTCCAACGGCAGCGTCAAAATCGATGGCGTCGATCTGCGCGAACTCAAGTTGCGCTCACTGCGCGGTCAGATTGCCTATGTACTCCAGGAAACGGTGCTTTTCCACGGTACGGTTGCGGAAAACATCGCCTACGGGAAAGGCGGCGCCACCCGCGAGGAAATTATCGAAGCCGCGAAACTCGCCAATGCCGACGAATTCATCTCGAAAATGCCGCATGGCTACGACACCATGGTGGGCGATCGCGGCGACACCCTGTCGGGCGGGCAGCGTCAGCGTATCGGTATTGCGCGGGCGGTGATCCGGAATAATCCCATTCTCATTCTGGATGAACCGACCGCGGCTCTCGATACCGAGTCGGAACGAATTGTGATGGAGGCCCTGGCGCGCCTCATGAAGGGCAAGACCGTCATTACCATCGCCCATCGCCTCAGCACCATTCGCAACGCTGACAAAATCGTGGTGTTGAAGGACGGGCTTTTGGCGGAAGAGGGAACGCACGACGAGTTGGTAGCCCGTGGCGGCGTGTACGCCGATTTGTACCAGGCGCAGTTCGAGAAAGCTCCGGTGAACGCTTCAGCGGCGGCGCCCTCGATGCAGGGATAGGCGAAGACCGGATCGGGAGGGACCATGTCGCACCAATTGATTGTTTTACCGGACGAAACCGCGAAGCCCATTATCGATGCGATCAATGCAGCCAAGAAATCGTTGCGCGTAAAGATGTTCGTCTTCTCGGACCCGTCGCTGGTGGATGCCGTCACGCGCGCCAGGAAACGCGGCGTCGACGTGCGCGTGATGCTGAACAAGGCCAGGCGCAGCGGTGAAGAAGACAACCAGGCAACCGCCAAGAAGTTACGCGCGGTGAAAATCGAGGTCATCGACACCAATCCGGAATTCGATGTCACCCACGAGAAATCCATGGTCGTGGACGACGAGACCGCTTTTATCCAGTCGCTCAACTGGGCATCCAAGAATCTGACGGAAACCCGCGACTATGCGGTGGTCAGCACGCACGGTCCCGAAGTAAAGGAAATCATCGACTGCTTTGAGGCGGACTGGGCCCGCAAACCCTTCCAGGTCGACAATGACACGCTGCTCATCTGGTGCAATGGCAATGGCCGGGACCGCATCGCACGCTTCATCGACGGCGCCAAGCACACCTTATTTGTTCAGAACGAGCGCTACCAGGACGCCGTGATCATCGAACGTCTGGTGCGAGCCAGAGAACGCGGCGTAAAAGTTCACGTGATGGCGCGGCCGCCTCACAAGTTGAAGAAGGAAAAATTGATCGAGGGCGTAGGCGGGCTGCGCATCATGGACGATGTGGGCATCAAGGTGCACAAATTAAAGCACCTCAAACTGCACGGCAAAATGTTGCTGGCCGACGCGTCTCGCGCCATCATTGGCTCGATCAATCTGGCTCCCGGCAGCTTTGACAGCCGGCGGGAACTGGCCATTGAAGTTCACAAAGCCGAACTGGTCGAGCGGTTGCACAAAATTGCCCATCACGACTGGAAACATTCTCATCCGCTTGATTTGACCGACGAAGGCTTGCTTCAAGAGATGGAAGAGCACAAGATCGAGGCCGGAAAGGAACTGGCCCTCGGCGGGGGAAAGAAAAAGAAATCGAAGTGACCCGGAACCGCTAATGAAAATCGTGAGACGCCACTTCCGCGTCCGCCAGGTGGAAGGGCTCGATTTGCCGGGCTTTGACGGAAACCACGCCGTCCTGATTCTGTAACCTTCCCTGAATTCGCAAAAATGAGTGGTGCACCACGACGCGATGGTCTTGTTCGAACAGTTGCGGCGTGATGATCACGTTTGCGACGCCCGTTTCATCTTCCAGGCTCAAAAATACGAAACCCTTGGCGGTGCCTGGACGCTGTCGAACAATCACCGCGCCAACAACGGAAACCGCTTTGCCATCCGGCATCTGTTTCAGGCGAGACACCGGCGCGATTCCCTGCTTGGCCAACTGCTGGCGGTACTGCGCCAACGGGTGCGGTCCCACGGTCAAACCCGTGCCGTGAAAATCCGCGAAGACGCGCTCCTTCGGAGTCATGGCTTTTAGCGGCGAAGCGGGTTCCGATTCCGTTTGCTTGTTTTTGCCGATATGGGCGGCAATCAGTGGGCCAACATTGCGGCTGGCGCTTTCCACCTGCCACAACGCATCGCGGCGATGGAAGGTTTTATCTTTCGAAATGAAGTTCAAGGCTCCAATCGCGGCGAGAACGCGCAATTCATCAATGTGGATCTGCGGCACGCGCTGTTTCAAATCATCGATGGAAACCCAGGGCCACCGTTCGCGCTGTTCGGCTATCGCGATGCCGGTTTCTTTTCGCAGCCCCTTTACGTAACGCAAGCCGACGCGCACCCGGAAACCGTCCGTATCCTCTTCGAGGGTGCAATCCCAGTGGGAGCGCATCACGTCGATGGGCTTGAACCGCAAGCCATGCCGTTGCGCATCCTTTATTAAGGTAGCGGGGTTGTAGAAACCCATGGGCTGGTTGTTGAGCATCGCCGCAGTGAAAGCCGCCAGGTAATGGTGCTTCAGATACCCGCTCGCATAGGCCAGCAAGGCAAAACTCGCGGCATGCGACTCGGGAAAGCCATACAACGCGAACGAAGTGATGGAGTGAATGATTTTGTCTTGTGTCTCCCCGGTGATACCCTTCAAGTCCATTCCGCGGCGTAACTTAATCTCCACGTCCTTCATGCGCGCTTCGGAACGCTTGAAACCGAATGCTCGGCGCAGTTCTTCGGCTTCTCCGCCCGTAAATCCTGCCGCAATCATGGCCATGCGCAGGAGTTGCTCCTGGAAAAGTGGCACCCCCAGCGTGCGGGCAAGCGTGGATTCCAGGCTGGGATGCAGCGTTTCGATGGGTTCGCGGCCGAGTCTTCGATTCAAATAAGGATGAACCATCTTACCCACGATGGGCCCCGGGCGAATGATCGCCACTTGCACCACGATGTCGTAAAAATATTTTGGTCGCAGTCGCGGAAGGCAGGACATCTGTGCGCGGCTCTCCACCTGGAATAATCCAATCGTGTCTGCTTGCTGCAAGGCGGAATAGACCGCCGGATCGTCCGGAGGCAAGGAGCCGATGTCGATTTCTTCGTGGTGATGATCGCGGATCAAACGGAGGGTGTCTTCGAGGACGGCCATCATGCCGAGGCCCAGAAGATCGACCTTGATGATGCCCATATCGGCGCAATCTTCTTTGTCCCACTGCACCACAACACGGCCCGGCATGGTGGCGGGTTCGAGCGGCACAATGGAATCCAGTTGTCCCTGGCAGATGACCATGCCCCCGGAATGCTGCCCCAGATGGCGAGGCAGGTCTTGAATCTTCTGGCACAGTTCAAAAAATTTCCAGATGCGATGCTGCTTCAGGTCGAGACCGGCATCGCGAAATTGCCGCGTCAGTGTGTCATTCGAATCGGTGTATTCCCAGGCCCCGACCAGGCAGGAAAGCCGGTCCAGTGTTTCCGGATCGAATGAAAGAACTTTGCCGATTTCACGCGCGGCGGATTTCCCACGATAGGTGATCACGTTGGCGCACATCGCTGCGCCCAATTTGCCGAAGCGTTCGTAAACGTATTGAATGGCGCGCTCCCGCTGCTCCCCGCTGGGCAGATCGAGATCGATATCCGGCCATTCGCCACGCTCTTCGGAAAGGAAACGTTCGAAAAGCAAATCCATCCCGACCGGATCGACAGCCGTGATTCCCAGCGAATAGCACACCGCGCTGTTCGCGGCCGATCCGCGACCCTGCACAAGAATGTTTTTCTCCCGGCAAAAACGCACGATGTCCCAAACAATCAGAAAATAGCCGGCCAGCTGAAGCTTTTCGATGAGCGCCAATTCCTTTTGAATCTGGCGGTTTGCTTTTTCATTGTGAGAACCGTAGCGGTGCAAGGCGCCTTCTGAAGCGCGCGCACGCAGGAATTCCATCTGCGATTCCCCATCGGGCGTCCGATAGACAGGAAACTGATAACCGAGATCTTTCATGGTGTAGGAAAGACGCGAGGACAGTTCGCAGGTATTGGCGATCGCTTCGGGCAAATCGGCAAAAAGCGCTGCCATTTGCGCCGGGGTTTTGAGGTAGCGCTCCGAATTCGTCGAAAGAAGTTTACCGGCGTTGGCCAGAACGCGATGATTCCGCAGGCAGGAAAACACATCGAGAATCTGCCGCTGCTCGGGTGCCGCGTAACATACGCCGTTGGTTGCCAACAGAGGGAGGTGCAACTGGCGCGCCAATTCGACGGCCACCTGATTGCGACACTCCTGGTCGCGCCGGAAATGGCGCTGCAGCTCAACGTACAAGTTGTCTTGACCGAAAGCCGCGCTCAACTGCGATAAACATTGTGCCGCTGGTTTCACGCCGTCACGCTCCAGAACGTGAGCGAACCAGCCTTCGTCCCCGCCGCTCAGGCAAATCAATCCGCCGTTGCATTCCGCTGCTTCGGAAAGCTGGATCGCGCCCTGGCCCTTTTGCGACCGCAATTTCATGCGCGTCACAAGGCGGCAAAGGTTCTGATACCCTTCCCGGGACCCCGCCAGCAACGCCAGGCGGCCGCCTTCGGCGCAGGTGATTTCGGCGCCGATGTGCGCCTGCAATCCCAATTTTTTCATCGCCAAATGAAACCGGGGCGAACCATAGAGCCCATCGCGATCGAGCAAAGCCATCGAGCGCATTCCATGTGTGGCACAGCCGCCAGCCAACTCTTCCGGGACCGATCCGCCTTCCAGAAAGCTGAAAGCGGAACGGGCATGCAGTTCGACGTACATCAGTCGTAGCTCCCGCGCACAAACCATTTTTGCTGCAGGGCATCGAAAACGGTGCAATACACGGCCGCAGCAGGCGATTTACCGCCAGCCGAGCGCAGTTCCAAATCCCAGGCATCTTCTTTCCATGGATTTTCTTCCCACCATTCGCCCGAGGAACGCCACGGCCCGGAGGCCTGCACGACCTTCCAGGTTTGCCCGCGAAAGGTGATCTGCACGGGCCGCCCGTCCTGCAAGGTAACGTTGGCGGGCCAGGGTGGCCGGATGACGCGAAACCCTATTTTCGAATCATCGGTTTTCTTGTGATTCGAAGGCACCACGGAAGAGACCAAGAATTTTTGCATGCGCATGGCATCCGGTCGGTGCGAACCGAGCAATTCCGGGAAGCCCACATTGCTTTCGCCGGCGATGCTGGAGAGTCGTGCCAGGGTGAGTTCCAGTTTGTCGGGATCGGGAGCCGTCGGAAGAAACAAGCCACTCTGCAAAGCTACCGGGCGGTCGGGCTCGGCGCGCATGCGAAGCTTTTGGATGGGCGCTTTCGGCGGATTCGACTGCAAGCGCAAACGCAAGAGTTTTAAAAGCAGTTTTGGGTCTTGCACCGGCCGCGGCAGAGCCAGAGAGCATTCGAAGGTTTCCGAAACCGGCCGTTTGCGCAACAACTCGCGCCGGGTATCAAACGCTTTTTCGAACGCGGTCAGCAATTCGAGCTGCAATTGAATGGATCGTATGGCCAATGCACGGGCCGAAAGACGAGCGCACAACTGGTCGAGAAGCCGGCCCAGCAAGAACGAAAGCGGTTCCAGTTCCTCCACAGCGTCATCGAGTTCCAAGGATTCTTCGAATATATTGCGGTGCTCGGCGAGAAGGAGCGCGCGCTGCCCCTGTCCGCCAGCGATCGAATGCAGCCGCACGCCTTCCTGTCCCACGCCCTCAGAAAGCGACAAAACGGGCAAAGCCGCGAGAGCGCCGCATGTGGCTATGCCCCATTGCCGAAAAACCCCGAGCAGTTCCTCGGAGGGGGCCAGCAAATCCACGGCCAAAGGTTTCAAAACCGAGGCTTCCGTACCGTCCGGAACCAGGGTGGGGCCGGGCTTCGCGCACGCGAGTATGCGCGCGGTTTCGGGATTCGCGGAAATGGCTACATGAACATCGAGCCCCAATGCACGGCAGCGGGATTTGATTTGCAGCGCCAAGTTTTCGCAAGAGCCAAACAGCGTGGCCAGCCCGGCAAGATCCAACAGCACGGTATCGACGGCGGTGTCTTCGACCTTTGGAGAAAAAGACCAAGCGGCATCGAGGAGTGCATCATGTGCGGAAGTTTCTAGGTCCTTGTGCCGCGCTATCAGTTCCACCCCAGCAAATTCCGCCGCGGCAGCCTTGGTCATCCCAAGCCTTACCCCCAAATGGGCCGCGAGACGGTTGGTCGCCACAACGTGGAAATTCGGCCCGTGTCCATCGATCAAAACCATAGGACGGTTTCGCAACCCGGCATCGGCGCGGCCGGCCGCTTGCAATAAAAAATCGGGGACGAAAATGGCGCCGAACATCATGGCGGTTCGCGACGAACCATCCGGTGAGAGGGCGTGGCTCAGCCAGGGTTCTGCTTCCTTTCTTTTGGTCTTGGTTTGGCCGGCAAAAGTGATTCCAGCTGGAGTTTTTGTGCGGCGTACGGATCGTCATACAGAGAAAAACGCACATTCGTTTCTGAGGAATCGGCGAAACGCAATTGATTGATCGGCTGCGGTCTTCTGTATTTCAGCAACGAACGCACCACTTCCGCAGCATGCGCCGCTTCTTTCAGCACACAGCCGGGTGTGTGCGGAACAGCCGTGGTGCTACCCGGCGGCCCGGACCAGCTTGCCGCTTCTCGTTCCACGCGAAGCACCAGCGAAGCGCAGGTCTTGGCGTTCGATTCCTCGGAAAGCACCAGCAGGATCGTCGAAGTGTTTTCTACCGTCCGCCGCAGGCGAAACCACACGTTCAACGGTACCTTGCGTACCAGCCGCACCGGAGCGTCCGCAATATCCAGCACCACGAACCCGAACCCGCCTCCTTGCAACAATACATCCAGGCAGCGAAATGCCTGCTCGAGTCCGTGCGAGCGAACCCACAAAAGTTTGCTCAGGAACACGCCGGAAAGTTGTGAGGTTCCCGGATCAAAAGCATCTTGCGCATCCACCAGCGCGCAGGCTTCCGAGGCACACGTCCGGGTCGCCAGTGCCGAATGCAAAAGCGAAGTTTTCCCGGAGCCGGGTGGCCCGTAAATTTCCGTCAGGCTGCCGCGAGGCAACCCGCCCACAAATTCATCGAGTGCGGCGATTCCCGTGGGCACCACAACGGGGGGTATGGCCTCGCGCAAGCGAAAAGGGGAAGGGACGCGTCCGGCAAGCGCGGACTCGAGGTGAAGACGTAAGGAAGCGGTGGACGAACGCATGGCCGTTCCGGGAGGCGAGGAGAGGGAAGGGATTGTATTCGCTTTTTATTCGCCTATTAGCCTTATACCCCTTTGGCCTTGGCATTGTCAACGGGCTGAAGATCTGAAGAAGATTGCGAGACTGCGCTTGTGAGACCAAAAGCAGGCAGGACAAAATACCCGTGAGCGCAAACCGGCATCTCACTTTGAGCATGCGACAAACACCTTGCCTGGCCATTTGCTTTTCCCTAGCCGTTTTCTTGCTGCCGCACCACTCTGCAGCGGATGAAATGAACACCAGCTATCAGGTCGGCAAATCGCATATCGACGTCCAGATCGACGGAGGCGCTATGACCGTCTCCAACCAGGATCTGATCGAATGGGTTCACTGGGCTTCCGACTCCGTCACGACCTATTACGGCCGCTATCCTGTGCCCAGTTTAGAGCTGCGGATCATGCCCACCTCCGGCCGGGGAGTGCGCGGTGGAAAAACCTTTGGCGAGCGCGATGGCGGCTCCATCCGCATTCACGTGGGCAGCGAAACCATAATGGCCGGCCTTCAAGCGGACTGGATGCTCACCCACGAAATGGTGCACCTGGCATTTCCTTCCGTGGCCGATGAACACCATTGGATCGAGGAAGGTCTCGCAACCTATGTCGAGCCCATCGCGCGGGTCCGCGCCGGGCACCTGGACGTGCACCAGATGTGGTTCGAACTCATGCGGGATCTTCATCAGGGCCTGCCCGAGCCCGGAGACCAAGGTCTCGATCATACGCACACCTGGGCACGCACCTACTGGGGCGGCGCGCTTTTCTGCTTCCTCGCCGATATCGAAATTCACAAACAGACCAACAACCGCAAGGGTCTCGACGACGCGCTGCGCGGCATTCTCGATGCCGGCGGAGACATCAGATATGACTGGAAACTTAGCGATGCGCTCCGCACCGGCGATCAAGCCACAGGGGTGAGCGTTCTGATTCCTCTCTACAACAAGATGAAAGATCAGCCGTACGAAGTGGACCTGCCGGCGATGTGGAAGAGCCTGGGCGTGGAGCGTGCCGGCGATACCGCGCGCTTCGTCGATTCTGCGGCCATGGCGAAAATACGCGACGCCATCACCTATGGGGGGGAGGTGTCGGCGCCGCAAAATCCCACTTCTTCCCGATGAGCCTGGCTCGCGTGCGGGGCCCGGTCCGTGGGATTTGCAGCTCTCGTTTGCGATACGTGTCGTGCTGGGCACCCCCTCACAGTACCCGTGACCTTTTCAGGCCCCGCCATTTATGCCATTATTTCCCGACGGAGGCCAAATACAGCGAAAGTGCGAGCCTTGTGAATCACGGAAGAGAACCGTGCCGTTGACGGTTCCGCCGGGCAAGGTGCGATAACACTTCGGTGTACTTGGCTGGTTCGTAGGGCACGACCGGCATACGTTTAGGGGATCGGCTTTGCAAACTGTTCCGGCCTCGAACACCAGGGCATCAAAACTGTGAACCGAAAGTCATCTGTATTTCGAATCGCGCTGCTCTCCGGCATGACGTTGCTGTTGGCCATCGTGGCGATCTTGCAGTACAAGTGGGCCACGCAACTCAGCGCCGCCACCGAAGTTCGCCTGGGAAGCAACCTGCAGTCCTTGATGACGCGATGGCATCGGGACTTTTACGACGAGCTCTCCGCCATCTGCATTGCCCTGCAAGTGGGACCGGACTCCGGCGCGCACGATGCCTGGAACGATTACCTGCAGCGCTATGCCGAATGGAATCGTGTGGATGCCAACAGTGAAGCAGCGGCGAGTTTTTCCGCGAACCCGGGTTTAGTCCGTGAGATTTACGACTGGCAAACCAGCGTGGCCGGAACGCCGGAATTGCTGCGGCTGAATCCCGACGCCAAGATTCTTGAACCGGTCGGCGTTCCCCCGGAATTGCAGACATTATTGAACCGCTTGAAAACGGATTCCTCCGACCTTCGGGTGGCCATGCGTGCTTGGGAATTCCGCAACCCGCCCGACAGCCAGTCGCTTTCGAATAACGAGCGGCCCGCCACTTCCGGTCTGCGCAGCAACGCCATGGCTGGCTGGCAACTGGATGAGAGCATACCTGCCCTCGTCCATCCCGTCGTGCACCACGCCAATCCCTTCAATTCGCAAACGCCCGTGGACCGCAAGGCCGTCGATTGGCTTGTGGTCGTGCTGGATTTCGGCGTCATTCAAAACCGCATTCTTCCGGAGCTGGCCGCGCGTCACTTTGGGGGCCCCGGCGGTCTGGAATACCGGCTCGCGGTGGTAGCGACCGGCGATAATCATCGCACTATCTATTCTTCGGATCCGGCGCTGCGCATCGGCGACGCTGGCAGTTTCGATTCCATCATGTATATTTATGGCTCTCCGTCGGAAAACTCCCCGACCGGCTCCTACCAATTAGTGAAACACTCGCGCAATTCGCAGGACCAGGATTGGCGAAGCTTCTCGGCTCCCGTGTGGTTCCCGGTGATTCAATACGCTTCCCACAACAACCCCTGGGCTTTGATGCTGCGCCATAAGACCGGACCGGTGGTGCAGATTGCCAAGAGTGTGTGGTATTGGGACCTCACCATCGGCGGTGTCGTGCTCTTGCTGCTTGCCGCAAACATGGGCCTGGTGATTTTTTCCAGCCACCGCGCGCAAAAACTCGCGAAACTGCAATTACTTTTCGTCGCCTCGGTTTCTCACGAACTGCTGACCCCACTGTCGGCCATGTATTGCACCGGCCAGAACGCCAAGGATGGCCTGGTAAAGTCCAAAGAGGATGTGATGACCCACGGGGCGATCATCACCAGTCAAGCCCGTCAGCTCATCAATCTCGTAAAGCAGAATCTTTTGTTCGCCGCCACGGAGAGCGGCACGAAACGTTACACCTCACACCCGCTCGAGATTTCCGCGATCCTTCAAGGTGTTCGCAAGGATGTCGAGATCCTCGTGGAAGAGAGCGGTTCCGCCATCGACTGGAGGGTACAACCCGGTTTGCCGAGCATTATGGGCGATCTTTCTGCTATAACCCAGTGCTTGCAGAATTTGATCGTTAATGCCATCAAATACGGCGGCAGAATTGGCCGAATTCAGGTTTCCGCGTCTCTCAGCGATCCGAAAAGCGACCCTCCAGAGGTTCAGATCAGCGTGCAGGATCACGGTCCGGGCATCCATCCTTCGGACCTGCGGCGCATTTTCGAGCCTTTCTACCGCAGCCCAAACGTGGTGGAGGCCCAGGTTCACGGCACCGGCTTGGGTCTCACCGTCGCCGACCGCATCGCCAAAGCCATGGGGGGACGCCTTTCCGTGACGAGCGAGCTCGGGGTCGGGAGCACCTTTACTTTGCACCTGCCGGCGCGCGCAGTCGGTGTCCAGGTGACCGCGAGTCTCAGAGAAGCCATACAGGGGCAGAAATGAACGAGCACATTTTACTGGTAGAAGACGAGCAAGCCTTGCGGACCGCGCTGGAGGTCCGTCTGCGCGCCGAGGGATACGTTTTGGATGCTGCCGTCGATGGCGAAGAAGCCATGCGGAAAGCCACGAACCAGCCCTTCGACTTGATCATCCTTGACGTCATGCTGCCCTATCGAAACGGGTTCGACATTTGTCGCGACGTACGCCAACAGGGAC
>Ga0306923_10006965_pt1 | contig 11205 bp, 9 predicted proteins | sample sta12Can44000108_FD_203841 | JGI IMG/M metagenome (GOLD analysis project Ga0306923, IMG submission 203841) | Lab enrichment of tropical soil microbial communities from Luquillo Experimental Forest, Puerto Rico - statanox.12C.anox.44.000.108 (v2)... | ecosystem: Environmental > Terrestrial > Soil...
GCCTTTTGACATGTCAATTCTCCGCATTCGCGAGCGTTTTGCATCGCTTATGATGTTGTAGTTCGTATTTTGATGTAAATTACATCGGTAGACGCAGATTGTCAAGCGGGATCGAATCCGAAACGCTATGGAGGAATGCGGCATTCCGCTCAAATCCGTGCGGCGCGCGCGCTCCTCGGCTGGAGCCAAACCCAGCTTGCGCGCCGCGCTGGGCTAGGCTTGGCTACCCTGCAGCGCATTGAACGAGACGAAGGCATTGAGAAAGGAAAATTCTCGACTGTCATCAAAATACAGAAGGCTCTTGAGCAAGCCGGCATTCATTTCACCGATGATATAGGAGAGATCGGCGTCCGATTAAAAATACGGACCCGCTGAGGCGCCCCGCACCTGTCTGTTAGAGCTGCTGCGGCGCGCGCACCGATCCGATTCACTGGACCACGGCATGGTGGCCCGTCCGCGCTTGCGAGAACATTAAAGCTCGCCGCACCTGATTTCGAGCCTCGCCCGCGTACCTACCCAATAACTTCCTCGGGCGCCGGCGTAGAGTTCATAGCTGAGAATGGGAGATAGCAGGGCCTGAGCCTTCACCGCCGCCGCAGGATGCCCCCGAGCGCGCCACGAACGATGGCGCGACCGACCGAGCCGCCCACCGACCCGCCGATCGATTTGCCGATATCGGCCGCAACTTGTCCGGCGACGCGGTTGGTGACGGAGCGCGTGACCTCGCGCGTCACCAGTTGCCCCGTGCTCAAACGCTCGCCGCGCTTGCGGGTCGTTCCGAAGATCGTGCCCAGAACGCTGCCGATGTTGCCGATCCACCCTCCTGACTGTGCTTCGTCGGCGGGATGGCTCGCTGCGGTCGTCTCCACGCGTTTTTTCAGAATCTCGTAGGCCGATTCCGAGTCGATCGCGGTGTCGTATTTTCCTTTAACCGGGCTTTGTCCGATCACCGCGCGGCGCTCCTCCGAACTCACCAGCCCCAGCCGGGCGGAAGGCGGGCAGATCGTCGTGCGCTCGACTACGGAGGGAACGCCGTTTCCTTCCAGGAACGAGACGAGCGCTTCGCCCTTGCCCAGCTCGGTGATGACCTGCGCGGTGTTGAGATTCTTGTTCGGCCGGAAGGTTTCAGCGGCGGCTTTCACGGCGCGCTGATCGCGCGGGGTAAATGCGCGCAACGCATGCTGCACGCGGTTGCCGAGCTGCGCGAGAACGGTTTCCGGCACGTCGAGCGGATTTTGCGTGGCGAAATAGACCCCCACACCCTTTGAGCGGATCAGACGCACGACTTGCTTGATCTTTTCCAGGAGCGCCTTCGGCGCATCGTTGAACAAGAGGTGCGCCTCGTCGAAAAAGAACACCAGCTTCGGCTTATCGGGATCGCCGACCTCGGGAAGCTTCTCGAACAGTTCCGACAGCATCCACAATAGGAACATGGCGTAGAGGCGCGGATTGGCAATCAGCTTGTCCGCCGCGAGGACGTTGACATAGCCGCGCCCGTCGCGATCGGTTCGCATGAAGTCCGCGGTATCGAGCGCCGGCTCACCCAAGAACGACGAGGCGCCCTGATTTTCCAGCACCAGCAGCTGGCGCTGGATGGCTCCGACGGTCGCCCCCGAGACGTTGCCGTACTGAGTCTGCAACGCGGCGGCGTTGTCGGCCACGAATTGCAGGATCGCGCGCAGATCCTTGAGATCGAGGACCGGCAGTCCCTGCTCGTCGGCGACACGAAAGGCGACGTTGAGCACGCCTTCCTGGGTGTCGTTGAGATCCATGATGCGCGACAGCAGGATCGGGCCCATCTCGGAAACGGTGGCGCGAACCGGATGGCCTTCATGTCCGAACACGTCCCAGAACATCACTGGAAATTGGTCGGGCTGATACGTCAGTCCCATGTCGCTTGCGCGCTTGACGAAAGCTTCCTTGGCCTCGCCCGGCGCGGCAATTCCCGACAGGTCGCCCTTGATGTCGGCGGCGAAGACCGGCACGCCGGCGCGCGAGAAGCCCTCGGCGAGAACCTGCAAGGTGACGGTCTTGCCAGTGCCGGTCGCGCCGGTGATCAGGCCATGGCGATTGCCGAACTTGAGATCGAGGACTTCGTACTTGCCGCTCTTGCCGACGACGATCGTATGGTCCGGGATCGCCGCAGGAGCAGCCTTTTTGTCCGGCGCCGCAGGAGGAGCAGGCTTACCTTTGGTTTGGACCGGAGGTTTCGGTACGATTGCCATTGCAGCCTCCGAATGCTTGCCGTTTCTGCCGAACGCGAGCTAACCTGCACGCCGGCAGGGAGCGCGCGTCAACGGTTTTTTGCGGGCTCTTCACGCTCGCTTCATGGCATACTCATGAAGCTCACCTAAGACGCTACAGCAAAACCTTGGCCATGTGGATAGGAAGGGCTTGGGCGGAAGGCACGCGCCGAGCCCTTCGACGGGAGCGACGAACTTTCGCGCGAGCGCTCGCGAACGTCAGCTGACTGCGCAGATGCGACTTACTTCGGGTGGTTCACGGACTTCGGCGACCACTCGGGATGGCGTACGCCGAAGGCGAGCGCCCGGATCAGCTCTGGGGCAAGCTGCGCGGCTTTTCCGATCCGTGCTCGCCATGAACGAGGCCGGACACAGCGGCCGCAGGACACCGCGTCCGGCCGTTGATGACTTGACCGAGTAAGCCGCTCCCGTGCTCGTCGCTAGCTTGCTGCTGCTCCGACAGTGCGCCGGCGATGCCGCATTTGTTAGGCCGACGCGGCGTGCGTGCGGCGCTCGGCCATGAACTGATCAAACTCAGCTTTGTCCTTGGCCATCCGCAGGCGAACAAGAAATTCTTGGAATTCTCGCTGCTCTTCTTCCAGGCGCCGCAGGGTTTCCTCGCGATATTCGTCAAATGCGCGATTGCCGCTCGACCTTGACGGATGCCACCAAGTGCCGGCCGAACGCGCAGCTCCCTGCCAACGATTCACGCTGACGCCTTTCCAACCGCTCATTCGTCCGCTCCCGATGAAGAATGCCAAGGTGGCAAGGCCAATTGGCCACCACACCCAGAAGCCCAGGATAATCAACGCGATCCAGGCCGGTTTCCCCAGTTCGTCAAGCCTTGCAACAATTGGCATGTTGCGCCTCATTCGCAAATGTTAATTACATTTACATTACTACAGGGCGGCGCTCGGCCTGTCAAGGCGAGCAAGGGCGGCAGCTCGCCTCTCCCACTCGGCAGATAATCTTGCCGCCGTCCCGTAAGGCTGTTCTACCGCGGCAAACGTTGCGTGATGCTCCAAAACCTAGCGGTTTGAGGATGCTTTTGATGCAAAAGACGCGACCGATGTCTCACTATGCGGATGCAGATCGGCCGCTGGTTCAAGGGGGGGTGCGACCCAATCCGTTCAGATAGATCAGCACCGCCGCCTCCAACAAATCCTCGGACGACATGGGAAATGGCCGCCCGGCAGCATCTCCGCGCCCAAACAGCGATGCGATCCCGTGCGCCAGGGCCCAGATGTGCAACGTCATCATGAGAATCGGCGGACGCTGCTGCGTAGGCCGGCCGGCGACGAGCTGTTCAGTCGCGGTTCGTAATACCGCAAAGGCTCGTTGTCCTGCGTCCCGTAATCCCGGGCTCGCATCGGGCGGGATCCCCGCCTCGAACATCGCGGAATAGTAGGCCGGCTCGCTTTTTGCGAAGCGCAGATAGGCCTTGCCGACACGGTCGAAGGCCGCGAAGGCATCGGGACGGCCGCCATCCCAAGCGCGCGAAAGCGTGACTTCGAATTGATCAAAGCCGCGCCGTGCCACGTCGACCAACAGTTCGTCTCGATCGCGAAAATGCCGGTAGGGCGCCGCCGGACTTACCCCCGCCCAGCGCGCAGCTTCCGCAAACGTGAACCCGGCGGGTCCTTTCTGCGCGATCAACTCCAGCGCGGCACGGATCAAGGCTTCCTTCAGATTTCCGTGGTGATAACCGCGTGGACCCGACCGCCCGCCTTGCCTGGACCAACTCATGTGAAGGGTTTTTACATGACTCGGAACGCGGCGTCGACGCTCTTGCGTTCGTCGGCCGCATCGCAGGCCCGGTACGGCGCCATATGGTAAATGTCAAAGCGAATTCGGGAACAAGGAGAAGATCGTCAATGGATCGGCGGCAGTGCGTCGCGTTGCAAGGCGAGCATCTCGTCCACCATCTCCACTGCACCGCGATATGAGGTGACCGTCGGCTCAAGCAGGACCGCCTGCACGAGCTTGCTCTTCGACTCTTCGGCGAACGCCTCGACCAAGAGCTTATTGATGCTGCCCTGCAAGCGGATGATCGCCGCAATCGGCTCCGGCAAAGGTTGCATCTGCTTGGGATGCAATCCCGCGCCGTCGCTCGTCGCCGGGACCTCGACGACGATGTGGTCGGGCAGGTTGGGGATCCAGCCGCGATTGGGAACGTTCACGGCATCGAGGCGCTGCTGTTTGCCGCAGGCAAGCGACTCCATGATCGGGATGGCGAGTTCGCCGGACGGCTCGAGTAGCTGCGCGTCTTCTTGCTGATGTTTTTGCTGCTGTTTCTTGAATGGGCGTTCAGTCCCATAGGCATCCTGGACGGACGTGTATTCCAACACTTTCCCGGTTTGCCAGGGAGGCCCATCCGCCGGGTCATAGAACCAATCGAGCTCGTTGGCGGAGAACTCGTGCGCCCAACCGATATATTCGCCAAAATGATTGCTGGCGGGCGAGGGATAGAGACCGAACCGCCGTAGCAGGATGCGCGCCAAACCGATCTCGTGCCAATCGGCGAGCCAGTCACCTTCGCGCTCGGCCTCGCGTAGGCGCGGATAGAGATCCTCACCCGTGCGACGGTCTCGAATTGTTTGAAACCAAGTGAAGTGATTAATGCCGCAGGCCTCCATTTCCATCTCGTCCACCGGTTTGTCCAGAATATAGGAGACCTGCTCCATTCCCATCCACACGCCGTGACATAGCCCGATGCACGGCGTCTTCGACAGCGTCGAAACGGCATCGCATACTTTGTGCATCGGATTGGTGTAGTTGAACAGCACGGCTTTGGGACAGACGCGCTCCATCGCGCGGGCGATGTGGACCATTCCCTTCATGGCGCGCAGACCATGGAACAGCGAGCCGGGTCCGCCATTCTCGGCGAATACCTGGCGGAAGCCATATTTGCGCGGAATGTGATAGTCCTGCGCCCAGAAGCGGCTTCGCTCGATCTCGACCGCGGTAACGACAAACTGCGTGCCCGCGAGCGCCGCCTCAAGCGCAGTGGTCGCGCTGACCTCACAATCGCGTCCGAGCTTTTCGACAAGCGATTTTGCATAGCGGTCGATGTCCGACAGCCGGTCGGCTGCGATATCCATGAGACGCAGTTTGATGGGGCGTTGCGCGAGCGTCTCGCTGAGCAGGACGTCGCGCACGGTTTCCGGGCCGAACGAGCGGCTGCCGGCGCCAATCAAGGCGATGGCAACGGCTTCCATGCGCATCTCCCAACGACGGACGGTCCCGATTTGCCCTCAATATTATAATGAGCTGACCCGCACGCCTGCGCGGACAATTCAACGGGATGGAGGTGTCATCACACGTTCCTATGCGGGATATCCACGTCACCACCGGCGCGCATATGGCAGGGCTTGGTCGTGCACAGGCACTATTGTCTTGCCGATCGGCCAGAGTGCGAGTCCGGCCAATTTGAGGTGTGCCCAGGCGAACGGAATGCCGATGATCGTGCAGGCAAGCAAAATGGCGGTCACAAGATGGCCGAGCACCAACCACCACCCGGCAAGCACCAGCCACACAAGGTTGCCAAGCAGACCAAGAGCGCCCGTCCCGATGTCCTCGCGGCCGGAATAGTCCGCGCGCGACACCGCCTTATAGCCGAACGGCAGCAGCGTATAGGTAGCGATGTTGAAGGCTGCTCGCGCCCAAGGCAGACCAATGATGGTGATCGCCATCACGACCGCGGCTATCGCCCAGCCGATCGCCATCCACAAACCGCCGAAGATGATCCAGAGCACATTCAGCAACAGGGACAAAGCAGACATCGGATTTCCCCAAGACGACGAAACATCATTCGAAACAGACCCTACCGCGCCATGGCTCCTTGCACCGGCGGGGCATCGCGAAAAGAGCCTCGGCCCGCATAATTAGTCGGGGTGCTGCAGTCTGTACTCGCGCTGCCAATTCGGTTGCGCCGCTCCTTGCGAGGAATGTTGCGGACCGCCTTGCGCGGGAGCAAGTGACCTGTCGTAGCTTCGACCATCGCCGCCTGGTTGATAGATCATCTCACGCATCGCATCATAGATTTGCTGACGCCTGTCGCGGGTTGGGTCGCCTTGTCGATCATCGCCGTATGCGCTCGCGCGCGCCACCAGCCGATACTGAGAGTCAACGACCTTACCTTTCGCATCCACCCGGAGACATTCGGTGATTGCCTTTCCCCTCTCCATCCGCATGTTGCCGGATTCGAGGTCGATTGATTTGCAGGTAAGCTGGCGTCTGGCTTCGGGCGACGGAGGCGTGAGCGCGGTTTTTGGCACGACCTGGGCCCATACGGCCCGGATCACCGCGTCGAAGATGGGAACTGCCACGCCGCCCCCGGTCGAGCCGCCGCCAAGCGTGCGCCGTTTGCCGTCTGCGTTGTCGTAGCCGACCCACACCACGACGGTGACATCATTGGTGAAACCGACGAACCAGGCATCATTCTCGTCATCAGAGGTGCCGGTCTTGCCGGCAACGTAAGGCGCAAGACTTGCAATCGAGCGCGCCGTGCCGCGCGCCAACACCCCCTGCAGCATCGTCTTGAGCTGGTAGAAGGCTGCGCGGTCGACGGAGCCGATCATGACCGACGATTTCGGATCGTGGCGGTAGATGACGGCGCCGTTGCGCTCGATGGCATCGATCACATAGGGCGACGGGTGCAAACCCTCATTCGCGATCGCAGCAAAGAATGCCGCGAGATCGATCGGTCGCACCGGCTGCGCGCCGAGTACGAATGGGTAGTACCGCAGGCATTCGCGGTAAATCTGCGCCTCCAGCGCCAGCTCACAAATGCGGTTGAGACTGGCTTCGGGCTTCTTCTCGATCCCGCCGTCGAGCAGCCGGACTGTCGCGAGATTGCGAGAGTTCTCAATCGCCCGGCGCAGAGTAAGCGTGCCGCCCGAGCCACCGTCGTAATTCTTTGGCGTCCAATAATCCTGCGGACGGGCGCGGCCGCCCCCGATCGGCGGCAGTGTGATCGGCTCATCACGCACGAGCGTGTTGGGTTGCAGCCCTTTGCCGAGTGCGGCGAGATAGCTCAAAGGTTTGATGGCCGAGCCGGGCTGGCGCACCGCTTGCGTCGCACGATTGAGTTGGCTCAGCGGATAGGAGAAACCGCCGGTCATGGCGATGATGCGGCCGGTCCTGTTTTCCATGACCGCGACCGCTCCTTGCACCACAGGGCGTAGGCGCAGGTCCGCGCGCGCGGCGCTCCTGCCGTTGCCGTCGGCGAGCGCAACGAAAACCGCGTCATGAAGCGCGAGCTTGCGCTGAGCGATCGCGTTGTTGAGCGAAAGCGGTAGAACGCGGCCATCGGTCAGGCCAACACGCCATACCTCACCTCTCCCGCCGCTCGGTTTCTCCACCACGATCGCGGGCGTCCACTGCACGTCATAAAGCGGCAGCCGCGCGTTCGCGAGCGCCTGCTGCCATGCCGGTCGCTTGTCGCCAGCTTTCCGGTTCGCCTCGAACCGTTGCACAGCCTGGGCCAGACTCGCTTCGGCCGATCGAAATTGAACGCGTCCGGTGTTGCGCTCGTATCGCGAAAGCCCTTCCTGGAGCGCCGCCTCGACCGCACGCTGTAATTGCGGATTTATCGTGGATCGCACGGTGTAGGAGTTGGCGGTGATCGCCTCGATTCCGGCAACCGCCTTGGCCTCGCGTGCGACCTGGTCGACGAAGTAGAAGCCGATGGTGCGGCGCGGCCGTTCGTAACGCACGAGCGCGGGCAACGCGGGTAATCCTCGGCTGGGCCGTTCCGCTATAATTCCATCCTCCTCCATGCGGCTGAGAACATACGCGACCCGCTCCTGGGCTCGCCCGGGATGCCGATCGGGACTGAAATAGTTCGGGCCCTTGGTCAGGCCGGCAAGCAGCGCGCCCTCTTCAAGCTCGAGGGCATTGGCGGATTTTCCAAAGTAGCCGCGCGCGGCCATCTCGACACCCCAGGCGCCGCGGCCGAGATAAACCGAGTTGAGGTAGAGCTCGAGAATCTCCTCTTTGCTGAGCGCGCGCTCGACCCGCGACGCCAGGATCATCTCGCGGATCTTGCGCTCGTAAGTCGGGTCGTCACCCACCAGCAGGTTCTTCACGATCTGCTGGGTGATGGTCGACCCGCCTTGGGGGTGCCCGGAGCGAGCGAGATTACCGATGAATGCGCGGACTAAGCCGCGCTCGTCGATACCCTTGTGCTGATAGAAGCGTTTGTCCTCGGCGGCGAGGAAGGCCTGTTGCACGTGCTCCGGGATATCGGCAAGCGCCACCCACGTTCGTCGCTGGTTTTCCTCGAACACTTCCGCGAAGCGTTCCCCCTTGCGGTCGAGCACGATGCTCGCCCCCGGAAGGGTGATGCCCTTGAGCTTGGTGTGGTCGGGCAGGTCGGCCACGGCTTTATTGTAGAAATCGATGACATCGCCGAGGTCGACGGCCGGCACGTCCAGGTTTTCGTTCTTGCAAAACTCCCGGTAGGCCGTGTGCAGGTCGCTGAAATTGATGCCGCGGAAGATCTCGCTGTCGCCGGCGGTCGCCAGCGGATCGTCCAGCGCGGTCGCAATCAACTCCTCGAGGTTGACGTCCTCGATGTCGAATGCCCTGCGCATATGCGCGCAGCCAGCGCGCAGAAGGTCGACGACCTGCTGCCGACCTTCCGTCCGGTCAAACCGGATCTTCACCGCGTCGGGCACAGTCGCGACTTGGCTGAGCGCTAGTGCCGTGGCGAAAATTTTGACGAGCAGCGTCTCCATTCGATCATTCCTCGCCGCCGCAACCGTATTCACGCCACAAATCTCAGGGCGTTTGAGATCTCCGTCAGGGTAGCCTTCTCCGCTTCGTTCACCGGCACGCCGCCAATCCCGAGAAATCCGCCCTCCTTGATGCCTCGGCGACGTGCTGGTTGATCTGGCGCAGCCAGTTCTTGAACGCGCCAACGTCGTCCGGCACCTTGGCGTCGACTATCGCCTCACCATTGTTGAGCATCGTCCCGCGGCGGCATTGACGGCTCCCGACGGAACGACGTGCCGGTACGCTCCAATTCGTGTGCTCTCTGCATCCAGTGATTCGCCATTTGGAGCATCATGTTCTTGTGCTCCTCATGCTTTGCACGAGCGGCCCAACGCAGGCACTGCGCGGCAAAGTCGCGGTATTGCTTGGGCGAAACGAGTGCCGAACGCATGATCCAACTCCCTGTGCGATCCTGTCCGGGTAGGGAGTCTTTGAATCAAATACGTTGCGCCCGTCGCGCGGCCGCCGCAATCGATGATTGACCTGAAAGTCGATGTCGAAAAACCTGACGTCCGTCTCGGAGAAACCCCTAGGCACACTGGGGCGCACCGGCGAGCCACGGTACCCAAATAAAGGTCTCTGAACGAAGATGGGGCACCGGGATGAGGGCACGGCTCAAGAAGGCCCGTCAAGACAGCAACTGCCATCTTAAATACGAGAACCACAGCCATGGACGATATATGCGCGGGACGCTCAGCTCCGTCGCAACCGGCTACCTCTCGTCGCTCGACCAAGCGGGCGGACGCTGGAAAAAAGTAATATCCTGCGGCGATCCAGTTCCCAGTGAAGCATCATGACCATTCGCCTTTCTGCTCGCGTCGCGGTCGTTCTCACCTGGACTGTCCTTCTTGGAGCCGTGACTATTTTTGTCCCGGTCGTGCAGGCGCTCGCGCAACAGACACAGTCCACACCGCTCGGGCGTGTGATCGTGATCGGAGAAGGCAGTGTCAGCGTGATGCCGGACTACGCACAGATCGTGACCGGTGTAAGCACCAGAGCCAAGACCGTCAAAGAAGCAAGCGATGCAAATTCAAGATCGATGGCCGCTATTACCAAGGCGCTCCTCGATTCCGGAATTGCGCAAAGCGATATTCAGACCTCGCGATTCTCCGTCCAGCCCGTTTATGCGCCACAGGAGCCACGCACAGAATCGAGGCTGGCTGGTTACAGTGTCTCCAACCGAGTCAGGGTTAAGATTCGGCAGATCGACCAGGTCGGCCCAGTTCTCGACCGTCTGATTACAGCGGGAGCAACTGATCTCGGAAATGTAGAATTCCTGGTCTCGGATCCATCAACGGCGCTCGATCAGGCCCGCGAGGCCGCGATCGCCGATGCGCGGCGCAAGGCCGAAGTCTATGCGCGTGCATCGGGCATCCAGCTTGGACGGGTTGAATGGATCACAGAGGACTCTGGATTTGGCCCGCTCGTTGCGATGCGCTCTCAGGCAGCCCCCGGTGCGACGGCAGCTTCGGTGCCAATTGCCAGCGGCGAGGACACGTTGCGCGTGAGGATCACGGTTGGCTTCGACATCGCCCACTGATGCCAAGCTGAAGCTTCGTAATGACCAGTTTTATCGATGCGGATCCTGACGGCTGTGCCGCAGAACAGATCCGTTGTAAACTGGAGGGAGCGAGGTCAGCAGAACTGCGGCGAGCTCCGACGTCCGGCTCAAATCTCGACCACCTTGTCCGGCAATTCGTTGGGATTTAGCGCGCCCGGCGGAAAGTGCCGCGCCAGTTCCACGCCGCACAGTTCGACGGCAGCGACGAAGCCGTCGCCCGGACGTCCGGCCTTGATCGCCGAAATCAGCGCGGCGATGGCGCCCGCCCACACGTCCGGCGCCACCTTGGCATTGATTCCGCTGTCAGCAACGATTTCGGCATAACGTTCGGCCGCGGACGCGAAAATCAGCACGCCGGTCCGCTGTTCGGTGAGGTGAATGCCTTGCGCCAGAAACTGACGCATCGCCTCGGCATGCGCGCGTCCCCGCAGCCGGCGTTTCGGCACGATGCGAAAGCGGATCATCGGCAACGACAGGATCAGCGCCGACACGATAAATGAGATGAGCTGAATGAGATAGATGATGCCGGCGGGCCAGATCGTGAGATAGATCAACGGTAGCGGCACAGCGAGCGCAACCACCGCCGCCCAGGCGATCGGCACCAGCCGGTAATCGCCGCAGGCG
>Ga0306923_10006968_pt1 | contig 11202 bp, 11 predicted proteins | sample sta12Can44000108_FD_203841 | JGI IMG/M metagenome (GOLD analysis project Ga0306923, IMG submission 203841) | Lab enrichment of tropical soil microbial communities from Luquillo Experimental Forest, Puerto Rico - statanox.12C.anox.44.000.108 (v2)... | ecosystem: Environmental > Terrestrial >...
AGGGCTGCCGCTCTGCCCTTCAATCTCGTGTCCGAGGGTGGACGCCGCCGCCGGTCGCGGGTAGGTTCGCGCTATGGTCCGACCGCTGGCGCCTTATGCGTCGAAGCCGCAGGAGACCCGTGGGCGCCTCCATCCGGAGCCCGAGCATTCGATGCGGTCGGCGTTTCAACGCGACCGCGACCGCATCATTCATTCGACCGCCTTTCGGCGGCTGACCCACAAGACCCAGGTTTTCGTCTATCACGAAGGCGATCATTACCGCACCCGGCTGACCCACAGCCTCGAGGTGGCGCAAATCGCCCGCACCGTCAGCCGCGCGCTCGGTCTCGACGAGGACCTCGCCGAAACCCTCGCGCTGGCGCACGACCTCGGCCACACCCCGTTCGGTCATGCCGGCGAAGAGGCGCTCAACGCCGAGATGGCCCGCTTCGGCGGGTTCTCGCACAACGACCAAACCTTGCGCATCCTGACGCGGCTCGAGCGCCGCTACGCCGAATTCGCCGGTCTCAACCTGACCTGGGAGTCGCTCGAAGGCATCGTCAAGCACAATGGTCCGTTGCGCGGCCCCGGGATCGATCGGCCGGTGCCGCCGACGATCGCCGAATACGACCGCTGTCATCCGCTCGCCCTCGACCGGTTCGCGAGCGCCGAGGCGCAGGTCGCCGCACTCGCCGACGACATCGCCTACAACAACCACGATCTCGACGACGGCCTGCGGGCGGGGCTGTTTCCGGTCGCCGACCTCGCCGGGGTGCCGCTCGCCGGGCCGGTCTTCCAGTCGGTCGCGGCGCGCTACCCGGGGCTCGACGAGCCGCGCCTGATCCACGAAGCGATTCGCCGGCTGATCGATCTGATGGTCAGCGACCTGATTGCCGAAACCCGCTCGCGGATCGCTGCGAGCGGGGTCGATTCGGCCGACGCCGTGCGCGCGCTCGGCGCCCCGGTGGTCGCGTTCTCCGCCGAGATGCGGCGCAACGATCGGGCCTTCAAGGATTTCCTGCTCGAACGGATGTACCGTCACTTCCGCGTCAACCGCATGAGTTCGAAGGCCCGCCGCGTCGTTCGCGACCTGTTCGCGCTTTACCTTGCCGAGCCGCAATGCCTGCCGAGCGAATGGCGCCAGCTCGCCGCCGGCCCGGGAGAGCCGCAAACCGCGCGGGTCGCGGCCGACTACCTCGCTGGAATGACCGATCGCTTTGCGCTCGACGAGCATCATCGTTTGTTCGATACCTACACTCCGGCATGACGAATATTTTCAGCGACTTTCGCCGGCTGGTGGTGCTGCCGGCGCTCGAGGATCTGGTCGCCGACGGTATCCTGCCGGGCGGGCTCGACTGGGGCCGGGTGGCGGTCGAGCCGCCGCGCGATCTGGCGCATGGCGACTTGGCGACCAACGCGGCCATGGTGCTGGCCGGATCTCTCAAGGAGAACCCGATGGCGCTCGCCGAGCGCATCGCGACCGCGCTGACCCGATACGAGCTAGTCACAGGCGATTACCGCGGCTCCGGCTTCACCGGCGCGGCGGCTCGGCCGGGGTTTATCAATATCAAGCTGGCGCCCGAAGTCTGGCACGCCCAGCTGCGCGCGATCCTGCGCGCCGGCACCCGTTACGGCGATTCGCCGATCGGTGGTGGTGAACGCGTCAATGTTGAGTTTGTTTCCGCCAACCCGACCGGGCCGATGACTGCGGCGCACGGCCGCGGCGCGGTGGTCGGAGACGCGCTGGCGTCGTTGCTCGCCAAGGCCGGCTTCGACGTGGCCCGGGAGTACTACATCAACGATTCGGGTGCACAGGTCGATACCCTCGCGCGGTCTGCGCATCTGCGCTACCGCGAGGCGTTGGGCGAGGCCGTCGGGCCGATACCCGAGGGGTATTATCCTGGCGAATACCTTGTCGAAACCGGGCGCGCGCTGGCCGACCGCGATGGTCGGAAATGGCTCGGCCGGCCCGAGCGGGAATGGCTAGCGCCCGTTCGCGAGTTCGCCGTCGATCATATGATGGCATTGATCCGCGTCGATCTGGCGGCGCTCGGGGTGCACCACGATTTGTTCGTCTCGGAGCGCGAGCTCGTAGAAGCGGGCGCCGTCGGCGAAGCTCTTGGAGAGCTGGAACAGCGCGGGCTGATCTATACCGGGGTATTGGAGCCGCCCAAGGGAAAGCTCCCCGATGATTGGGAGCCGCGCGAGCAGACCTTGTTCCGCGCTACCCGATTTGGCGACGACACCGACCGGCCGCTCAAGAAATCGGATGGCTCGTGGACTTATTTCGCCGGTGACATCGCCTACCATCGCGACAAGTTCCGCCGCGGCTTTGCGAATTTGATCGACGTCTGGGGGGCCGATCACGGCGGCTACGTCAAGCGGCTGCAGGCCGCGGTACGGGCGGTGACCGATGGTGCGGCAACCCTCGACGTCAAGCTCTGTCAGCTCGTCCACATGTTCGACAAGGGAGCCCCGGTGCGCATGTCGAAGCGCGCCGGCACCTTCGTTGCTCTCTCCGATGTCATCGACGAGGTCGGCAAGGATGTCTTCCGATTTATGATGCTGACGCGCCGCAACGATCAGGCCCTCGACTTCGACTTTGCCAAGGTGACCGAGCAATCGCGCGACAACCCGGTTTTCTATGTGCAATACGCCCATGCCCGCGCCGCTTCGGTGATGCGTCACGCCGCCGAGCAATTCCCTGAAGATGACCTGTCGGACCCAGCATTGACCAAGGCGCCGATCGACCGGCTGTGCGATCCCATGGAGCTCGCCTTGATCCGCCAGCTCGCGGGCTGGCCGCGGCTCGTCGAGGGCGCTGCCGAGGCCCATGAGCCGCACCGCATCGCGTTCTATCTCCAGGAAGTGGCGGCGCTGTTCCACGCGCTGTGGAACAAGGGCAAGGACGAGGCGACATTACGCTTCATCTTGGCTGGCGAGCCGGCGCTGACCCGGGCACGCCTGGCTCTGGTGCGCGCGGTCGCCCTCGTCATCGCCTCCGGCCTCGCCGTCATCGGCGTCGAGCCGGTGCTGGAGATGTAGTGGTGAGCTACCACCTCGGACCGGTCGACCCCGACCGGCGGACCGAGCTCTTCGCCGACCCGCGCGACGGCGACCCCCGGCGGCGGCCGCGCGGCGTGCTGCCGACCCTACTGACCTTGCTGGTCATGGGCCTGTTTAGCGGCGGCCTGTGGTTGGCTTATGTCGAGAAGACGCGCCGCGCCGGCGGCGACGCAGCGAACGGTGCCGTCCCGTTGATCCGTGCCGACGAGCGTCCGACAAAGGTGAAGCCCGAGCAACCGGGCGGCATGCAGATCCCGGATCGGGACAAGCTGATCTACAACCAGACGCGCCCCGTCGTAGAGCATCTGCTGCCCCCGCCCGAGAAGCCGATGGCACGGCCCGCGCCGCCGCCACCACTGCCGTCGCAGACGGAGGCTGCGCGGCCGTCGGCAGGAACACCGCCGCCGGCATCGGCCGCACCGGAGAATCCTCAGGCAGTCACCCAAACGGCTCAGCCGCCGCCACAGCCCGCCGGGAAAGCAGCACCGTCGGCGCCGGTGCCGTCAAAGCCCCCGGCTGCCAAAACAGGCGGAACCCGGCTACAGCTCGGCTCGGTGCGCAGCGAGGATGCAGCTCGCCAGGAATGGGAGCGCATCAAGCGGAAGAACGCCGATCTCCTCGGCAACATCTCGGCGACGCCGATCCGCGCCGATCTCGGGGACAGGGGGGTCTATTACCGCATCCAGACGGGCCCGTTCGCCGATCTGGCGGCGGCGGAGCGGATCTGCAGCGAGCTGAAGCAGCGAAGCATCGGGTGCATCATTGCCCACTGAAGCGACGTCCGGGCGCGTCCCGGCCCCGCGCGCGGTCATTCTCGGCTGCGCCGGCGAACAGCTGGGCGTCGACGAAGGCCGCTTCTTCGGCGCGGCCGATCCGGTCGGCTTCATTCTGTTCCGACGCAACTGCCACTCTCCGGATCAAGTCCGCGAGCTAGTGGCAACATTGCGCGGCGCGATCGGTCGCAGCGACGCACCGATCCTGATCGATCAGGAAGGCGGGCGCGTGGCTCGGCTGCGACCGCCGTCCTGGCGCCTCTACCCCTCGGCCGCCCGCCTCGGGTCATTGCCCGACCCGCAGGCCGAAGTTGCGGTGCGGCTCGGTGCCAGGCTGATCGCCGACGACCTTCAGGATCTCGGCATCACGGTCGATTGCCTGCCGGTGCTCGACATTCCGGTTCCCGGTGCGCATTCGGTGATCGGCGACCGGGCTTACGGAACCGAGCCCAGCCGCGTAACGAGGCTCGCCCGCGCGGCATGCCATGGGCTGCTCGAAGGCGGCGTGTTGCCGGTGATCAAGCACATTCCCGGCCACGGCCGTGCTCGGGTCGACAGCCATCTCGAATGTCCGGTGGTCGAGACCGGGATCGACGAGCTGTCGCGCACCGATTTCGCCGCCTTTCGGGCGCTGGCGGCTATGCCGTGGGCGATGTCCGCCCATATCGTCTATATGGCGATCGACCCGATGGCACCCGCGACGTTGTCGCGGCGCGTAATCTCAGAGCTAATACGCGGCGCGATTGGCTTCGACGGCGTCCTCGTCTCCGACGACCTGTCGATGCAGGCGCTCGGCGGAGACATCGCGGAGCGGGCTGCGCGGGCGCTGTCCGCCGGCTGCGACCTCGTCCTCCACTGCAATGGCGACCGCGCCGAGATGGAAGCGATCGTCGGGGCGGTGGGGCTGATCTCGACCCGTACGGCAGAGCGCCTGGCGCGAGCCGAGGCCATCCGCCGCCGCTCCGGACCGAGGCATTTCGACCGCCGCGCGGCCGAGAAGAAGTTCGAAACGTTGGTGGGGGGCAGAGAAATTTCGGAGGTTGCCAGAGAGTGAACCCAATTGGTGGTCTGGCCGCGATGCTCTACCAGGCGAGCACCTGGGTGCTGCCTGTCGTTATCGCTGTCACCTTTCACGAAGCCGCGCACGGATTCGTCGCCTACCGCTTTGGCGATAGCACTGCGTGGCAGGCAGGACGGGTTACATTCAATCCGTTCAAGCATATAGACCGGTTCGGCACGATCATTCTGCCGGCTCTGCTGATCCTCATGCGTTCACCCTTTTTGTTCGGCTATGCGAAGCCCGTCCCGGTCAATTTTGGGCGGCTGAACCATCCCAGGCGAGACATGGTGTGGGTCGCGCTCGCGGGACCGGGGACCAACGTCTTGCTGGCGATAGTCTCGACGGTTCTCTTTAGCGTCGTTCAATTGCTTCCGGGTGGCGGTCACTCGCTCTTACGCAGCCTTCCGTTGTTCATTGATAATATGGATCTTGTTCCGCCGAGCCCGGCCCAGTGGGTCGCGATGAACTTGGTCCACTCCCTTTTGATCAATGCAGTTCTTTGCGTCTTCAACATGTTGCCGCTGCCACCTTTGGACGGCGGAAGAGTGGCGGTGGGGCTCTTGCCCGATGCGTTGGCTTTTCCCCTCGCGCGTCTCGAACGCTACGGCATGCTGATTCTGCTCTTGTTTCTGTTCGTGCTTCCCTATGTCGGCGCGCAGACGGGGCGCAATCTCAATATTCTTGGTTGGCTGATCGGCGTGCCGGCGGACGCCCTGATCAATATCGTTCTGGCGATCACCGGACAAAGCCAATGACGCCCGATTTTGCCGATGAGCCTCACCAGCTCGTACTCGAGCTCGATGGGTATGAGGGCCCGATCGACCTGCTACTGGCTCTGGCTCGCGAACAAAAGGTCGATCTCGCCAAAATCTCGATCCTGGCGCTGGCCGACCAATACCTCGACTTTATCACTCGCCAGCGCCGGCTGCGCCTCGAGATTGCCGCCGACTACCTGGTGATGGCGGCTTGGCTCGCCTACCTGAAATCCCGCCTCTTGCTGCCGCAGCCGACGGATGACGACGAGCCGAGCGCCGCCGAGCTCGCGGCCGTTCTGGAGCATCGGCTGAGGTTGCTGGCGGCGATGCAGGCCGCCGGAGGGCGGCTGATGGCGCGTCCTCGGCTCGGCCACGACATCTTCCCGCGCGGCATGCCCGAAGGGCTGGCCGTGGTGGCGGTTCCGGTCTACGAGTTCGGCCTCTACGAGTTGTTGCGGGCCTATGGCGAAAGCCGCCGCCGCACCGCGGAGACGGTGCTGGCGATCGAGCCGTCCGCCTTCCATTCGGTGGAGGAGGCGCTGACACGTCTGAGCCGCTTTCTCGGCCATCTGCCCGACTGGCGCGAGCTGACGAACTTCCTGCCGGAGGAGCTGCGTGGCGAGCTGTTCCTGCGTTCTGCACTCGCCGCGACATTCGCGGCGACGCTCGAGCTCGCGCGCCGCGGGCGCATCGAGCTGCGCCAGGATCGGACGTTCGGTCCGCTCTATCTGCGTAGCCCGGCGGTGGCCGGCGGGAGCCGGGCCTGAGCGAGCGCGCGCAGCAGCTGCGCCTGGTCGAGGCTCTCTTGTTTGCCGCGGCTGTACCGCTCGATGAAGCTATCTTAGCGCGGCATCTTGATGATGCGGCCGATCTTAGGGCGCTACTGAGCGAGCTCTCGGAAAATTATGCCGGACACGGCGTCAACCTGGTTCGCAGTGCCGGCGGCTGGGCGTTTCGTACCGCACCCGATCTCGCGGCAAAACTGCGCGTCGAGCGGCCGGTCCCCAGAAAATTGTCGCGCGCCGCGGTCGAAACCCTGGCGGTGATCGCCTATCACCAGCCCATCACCCGTGCCGAGATCGAAGAGATACGCGGGGTCGCCCTCGGCAAGGGCACGATCGACACTCTGATGGAAGCCGGCTGGGTTCGCCCGAGGGGCCGGCGAGCAACCCCCGGCCGTCCGCTCCTCTGGGTAACGACACCGGAATTTCTGGTGCATTTCGGTCTGGATAGCCTGAACGAGCTGCCCGGTGTCGAGGAGTTGCGCGCCACCGGCTTGCTCGATCGCGCCGTACTGGCCGGTGGCGAGCAGCCGAGCGAGGGCAGCGGCAGCATTTAGCCGATACGTGGCCGCACGTATTATATTCGGGCCGTCTCGGGGGCTGGTATCCCGCGAGCTGGATCATCGGCAAATGAGCAGCGCAACAGCACCAGTTGCTGGTGCTTTAGACCATTCTGATGATTTCACAGCCCAGCTTAACCCGTCATGCCTTGCCGTGTGCCACGCATCCACCGAGGCGGCAACGAAGGCCACCTCGGTCGAGAAAAAGGGTGGCTTTCGCGTTTCCGGCAACTTTGCCTGGGTTCCAGCAGCTCGCTGTCAAGCTGGCTGATGGTCCCGGCTCCTCTGGGGATCGCAACGGTCGGCAATGGTTTGTGCCCATTTGCTGCCGCGGGAAGACGCCGAGATCGAGGAAGGCTCGTGGGATGTGATGGGTCTGCGTGCAACCGCCAGTATCGACTACTCGGTCTCGGACAAGTTCGTGCCCGGCGCACCGCACCTTCGGGTATCCGTTCGTGGCCGACTCGAACCCGCGGAAGCCGTCCGCCCAAGGGCTGATCCAACCTGGTCAGCCTGGACTGGCGGCTTTTGCCAGCGGCATTGGTTTGCGCGCGCTCGCGGAGTTGATCGCCGCCGCGCTGAAGACCAAACGCCTGCTCGCCGAGGGGACGCAAGCCGACGACTACACGGTGCAATTCGGGGTCGGCGAGCTCGAGGGACGGCTGCGCGCGGCGCGCACGCATTATCTCGGTCTGGTCGCCGACCAAGATCAAGCGATCGCTGCTGGGCGTGCGCCCGAGCCGGCCGGCGTGCTCGACGCGCAGCAGGCCTTTCAGAACTTTGCGCGCGGCGCGCGCGACATGACCATATTCGCGTTCAACCATGCCGGCACGACCGTCGTCTTTGCGACGAACCCGGTGCAGCGCTGCCTGCGCGACATATTCACCGGGCTCAAGCATGGAATTCTGGCACCCGCAATTCTCGGCCGGATCGGCAAGGTGCGGCTCGGGCTCGACTACGGTGAGATTGGATTTTAGTTGCTCGCTCGCCGCCCGCTTTGGCGATTGCCCGGACCTTCCAGGTGGGGTGAAACCGGAGCGACGTTGCCCATATGACTGGCATCTGACATCATCGGACAGCCCGCGGATGATTTGCCGTCAGGCGGGGCGACATTGAGAATCTGGTGGGATGCTGCTCGATTTCGGCTGGACCGAATTGATGCTGATCGGGGTCGTGGCTCTCGTCGTCATCGGCCCCAAGGATCTGCCCAAAGCGCTACGTGTCGCCGGCTTTTGGGTACGCAAGGCGCGCACCTTGTCGCGCGAGTTCCAGAGCAGCGTCGAGCAGATGATCCGCGAGGCCGAGCTCGACGAAGTGCGCCAGGAGCTGAAAAAGGCGACCGAGATCGATCTCGACAAAGAATTTCGTCAGGTCGTCGACCCGACTGGGAGCCTGGCCGAGAGCCTGAAGCCTCCGGAATTGCCGAATTTCTCCGATCAACTTCCATCGGTCGTGGATAGCGGCACCCCGGCCCTGCCAGACCCGACCGACACGACGGCCGCGACCGGCGATACCGCGGCGACCGACACCGCTACCGCGACCGAGTCGGCACCTCCGGTGATTGCTCGGCCGGACAGCCTCGTCGGTCAAGACACCGTGCCGCCGAGGCCCTGAGGTTTGCCGTGGACGACGAAAGGGAGGCCGAGCTCGAAGCCGGGCGAATGCCGCTCCTCGATCATCTGATCGAGCTCCGCAACCGGCTGCTGTGGGCGGTCGGCGCGATCATGGTCGGGTTTCTGATCTGCTATCAATTCAAGGAGCGCATATACGGCTTTCTCGTGCACCCGCTCGCGGTCATCTTCGAAGGGCAGACCGGCCGGCACCTGATCTACACCGGCTTGACCGAGGCGTTCTTCACCTATGTGAAGGTCTCCTTCTGGGCGGGTCTTTGCTTGACCTTCCCGATTGTCGCGAGCCAGATCTGGAAATTCGTTGCACCCGGCCTCTACAAGAACGAGCGGCGGGCCTTTTACCCCTACCTTTTCGCCACCCCGGTATTGTTCGCAATGGGTGCGGCACTCGCCTATTTCGTCGTGATCCCGATCGCCTGGCGCTTCTTTGTCAGCTTCGAGACGCCGACCGGCATCGACGGCGGACTGCCGATCGTCCTCGAGGCCAAGGTCAACGAGTACCTGTCTCTGGTCATGACCCTGCTGCTGGGCTTTGGCATCGCCTTTCAAATGCCGGTGTTGCTGACCCTGATGGCGCGGGTCGGGCTGATCTCCTCTGCCGGGCTCGCTTCGAAGCGCCGCTATGCGATCGTCATCATGTTTGTCGTGGCAGCGGTGCTGACCCCGCCCGACATCGTCAGCCAGACCAGTCTCGCAGTGCCGCTGATCATCCTCTTTGAGGCTTCGATCATTTCCTGCCGAATGGTCGAGAAGGCGCGGGCGCGCCGCGAGGCGGAGGAGGAGGCCGAACTCGCCGGAAAGGTAAAGCCGGCGGCCGGCGCCTGAGGTAGCGGTAGCCGTCCGATGGACGCGGCCTGACGGGCTGGTTATATCCACGTATGGTTTCGTCGTCGCCGCCGGGCTGGACCCGGCGATCCAGGAGATGCCCGGGACAAGCCCGGCATGACGGGAGCTGATGCACGATCTCAGATGGGTCCGGGAGCATCCGGAGGAATTCGACCGTGGTCTCACCCGCCGCGGGCTGCCGCCCTGCGCCGAGCAGATTCTTGCGCTCGACCGCTCGTGGCGCGCTGCCGAGACCCGCGCGCAGGAGGCGCAGGCGCGGCGCAACCGCCTCGCGCGCGAGATCGGCGCCGCCAAGCAGCGCGGCGAATCGGTCGAGGCGTTGCTGCGTCAGAACACGGAAGACCGAGACGCCGAGGCAGCAGCGGCAGCCGAAAGCGCGCGGCTGCGGCGGGAGATCGACGGTACCCTGGCGGGGTTACCGAACCTTCCCGCTGAGGAAGTGCCGGACGGACCGGACGAAACCGCGAACCGGGTGTTGCGCCATCACGGCGAGCCACCGCGTTTCGACTTTGCTCCGCTGGCGCACGAGGTGGTCGGCGAGCGGCTCGGCCTGATGGATTTCGCTCGCGCCGGCAAATTGTCGGGGTCGCGATTTGTCGTACTGCACGGCGCGCTCGCCCGGCTCGAGCGGGCGCTAGGCCAGTTTATGCTCGATCTGCATACGACCGAGTTCGGTTACAGCGAGGTGTCGCCGCCGCTGCTGGTTCGCGACGCGGCGCTGTTCGGCACGAGCCAGCTGCCAAAATTTGCCGAGGACCAGTTCCGCACCACCGACGGTTACTGGCTGATCCCGACTTCCGAGGTGCCGCTGGCCAATCTCGTCGCCGGGGAAATCCTCGACGAGAGCGAATTGCCGCTGCGCTATACCGCGTGGACCCCGTGTTTCCGCTCGGAAGCTGGGTCTGCCGGAAAAGACACGCGCGGCATGATCCGCCAACATCAGTTCGAGAAGGTCGAGCTCGTATCGATCACCAAGCCCGAGGATTCTCCGGTCGAGCACGAGCGCATGACCGCCTGCGCCGAAGAGGTGCTGAAGCGGCTCGGTCTCGCCTACCGCGTCGTCGTGCTGTCGACCGGCGACATGGGGTTCGGGGCGCAGAAGACCTACGATTTGGAGGTCTGGCTGCCGGGGCAGAGGGCCTATCGCGAAATTTCCAGCTGCTCGAATTGCGGCGCCTTCCAGGCGCAGCGAATGAAGGCGCGCTACCGCCCGGCCGGTGGCAAGGGCACGTTGCCGGTGCACACCTTGAACGGCTCGGGCCTGGCGGTCGGCCGCACCCTGATCGCGATCATCGAGAACTTTCAGCGGCACAACGGCACGGTGGCGGTGCCGATGGTGCTGCAGCCTTACATGGGAGGACAGGAGGTCATCGAGCCCGATGGCTGACCCGAGCTCCAGCTCGAGGACCGGGAGAACTCGAGTGACACCGGGTGCCGTGAGCCTGGCCGAGACGGCGCTCGTGCAAAAGAAGCTGCGGCTGGTGATGGAGCTGCGCCGCGCCGGGATCGGCGATGTGCGGGTGCTGGGGGCGATCGAGAAGACGCCGCGCGAGAAATTCGTGCCGCCAGCCTTCGAGGATCAGGCTTACGAGAATGTGGCTTTGCCGATCGGGCAGGGTCAAACCGTCAGCCAGCCCTATGTGGTGGCGCTGATGACTGAGAAGCTCGAGCTCGGAGAACGCCACCATGCGCTCGAGATCGGCACTGGTTCTGGTTTTCAGACAGCGGTCCTCGCGCGCCTCTGCCGCCG
>Ga0306923_10006971_pt1 | contig 11198 bp, 9 predicted proteins | sample sta12Can44000108_FD_203841 | JGI IMG/M metagenome (GOLD analysis project Ga0306923, IMG submission 203841) | Lab enrichment of tropical soil microbial communities from Luquillo Experimental Forest, Puerto Rico - statanox.12C.anox.44.000.108 (v2)... | ecosystem: Environmental > Terrestrial > Soil...
CGACCAAATCCTGCATCGCAGGCGCCCCGCCGCGATAGGGCACGAATTGGAAGCGGGTCTGCGTCTTGTCCTGGAAATAAAGCCCGCACACATGCGCCGCGCTGCCGGCGCCGACGCTGGCGGCCGACGCCCTGTCCGGGTTTGCCCTGAGCCAAGCAATCAGCTCCTTGGCGTTGTTCGCCGGCAAAGCATTCTTGCCGACGATCAGCATCGGTGCGACGGTGAGCAGTGAGATCGGCTCGAAATCCGCCAACAGGTCGTATGACGTGCGGTAGAGCGCGCCGGCGCCGACAAAGCTGGTCCAATTGCCGAGGCTGAGCGTATAGCCGTCGGGCGCCGCCTGAGCGGCACGCCCGACGCCGATGGTCGACCCGGCACCGGTCACGTTCTCGATGACGATGGGTTGGCCGAGCGAGACCCGCATGCGCTCGCTGATAATGCGCCCGAGCGTGTCGGTCGGGCCGCCCGCAGGGAACGGCACGATCATCGTGATCGGATGCGTTGGATAATCTTGCGCCCGCGCGCCAATTCCGCATGCGAAATTGGCGCATCCGAGCGCCGCCGCGACTGCGACGGCACGGGATATCGTCTTCATGGGTTCCCTCCTGATCTTTTGCGGCGACGATGACACGCGCGCCGACAACGCGAAAGTCAGGAGTGCTGTCGTTTTGCTACGATGACCCGCGACATTTTGCAGCCCATTAAGGAGGTGAGAGCCGCGTCACGCGTGGTCCGCCTCCGGAGCGCAAGGGCGCGGGGTAGGGTGGGCACGAAGCCGCGTTAGCGGCCGAGGAGCGCAACGCGCGGCGTTCTACGATTAACGCTTGCCGCGGCCTTCGCGCGCCAGCACCTTGTCCACCATCTCGCCGCCCAGCCCGAGATAGGCGGCAGGGTCGCACATCTTCTCGAGCTGCGGGCGCGTGAGATGGCGGGAGATATCGGCATCCTGCGCCAACAGATCAACCAGTGGTTCCCCGCTCGCCGCCACCTTGCGGCAAATGTCGTAGACGAGGTCGTGCGCGCGTTGACGGCCGAGATGCGGGGCGAGCCCCATCATGACGGCTTCGGACACGATCATGCCGCGAGTGAGATCGAGATTGGCGCGCATGCGTTCAGCGTCGACCTCGAGTCCGGAGACCATGAGTTTGGTCTGCGCAAGTGCGCCCGAGGTCAGCAGAAAGATTTCGGGCAGCGAAATCCATTCGATCTCCCACGGGCCGGTCGAGCGCTCGTGGTCGGCCACGGCGGCCTCGAGCAGCGCGGCGACGTGCTGGCGGACCAGCGCGACGGTCGAGTGGATATAAAGGCACGAGATCGGGTTGCGCTTCTGCGGCATGGTGCTGGACGATCCGCGCCCCTCTTGGAATGGCTCGTAGACCTCGGCGACCTCGGTCTGCATGAGGAGCTTCACGTCCATGGAAATCTTGCCGAGCGTGCCGGTCAGGAGCCCGAGAAAGCAGGCGACCTCGCCGATGCGGTCGCGCACCGTGTGCCAGGCGATCTCCGGCTGGGCGAGGCCGAGCTCCTGCATCAGCGCGGCCTGCACCTTGAGTCCGTCACTCCCGAGCGACGCCAGCGTCCCGACCGCGCCGCCGAACTCGCCGACCATGACGCGGGGCTTGAGCTGTGCCAGCCGCTCGCGGTGGCGCTGCATCGCGGCGAGCAACGCCGCCGTCTTGAAGCCGAAGGTAAGCGGCACCGCTTGCTGCAGGTTGCTGCGGCCGGCCATCGGAGTATCGCGGTAGCGCCGGGAAAGATCCGCGAGTGCGGTTGCGATCGCCTCCATGTCCTGTTCGACGAGCTCGAGCGCGGCGCGGATCTGCATGATCGCCACGGTGTCGGTGATGTCCTGCGTGGTGGCGCCCCAGTGGCACCATTCACCGAGACCGTCGGCGCAAAGCTCGACGATTTGCTGCACGATGCCCAGGATCGGATAGCCGATGCGCTCGGTTTGCTTCTTCAGGCGGGCGAAGTCGATGTTTTCGATCCGGCACTGACGCACGATTTCGCGCGCGGCCTTTTCAGGAATGATGCCGAGGCGCGCCTGCGCGCGGGCGAGCGCGGCCTCGAAATCGAGACAATAGGCGGTTCGCGTCTCGTCGGAAAAAACCCGCCGCATCTGCGGCGTGCTGAAGATGTCGCAGAAGATGACGGAATCGAGCGCCGTCGCGGTCATGCTTTCTCTCCGGCGGTCAGCGCCAACGAATACTGCGATCAGGCGACCTTTCGCCCGCGCGCAAGACCGTCGAGATGCGCGAGCACCTCCTCGATATGCATGACGTCGGCGTATTTGTGATGCAGATCGAACAGGTTGACCTTGTGGGTGATGAGCGAGCGGTCGTAGGTGCATTCCTCGACCACCACATTGTGCAAGCCGTAGGAATAGGCGTCGACGGTCGAGGCGCGCACGCAGCCCGAGGTGCTTTCGCCGCAAATGATCAGGCTGTCGATGCGTTTTTGTTGAAGATGCGCGATCAGCGGCGTGCCGAAGAAGGCCGAGGCGCGCTCCTTGTAGATCACGAGCTCGCCCGGCGCCGGCGCAAGCTCAGCCTTGATGCCGTAGGTGTCGCCGGCCTCGCGGCCGATGCTGCGGTTGGTCGAATGCACGCCGCCGGTGTCGACATGGCGGGTGGTGTAGATGATCGGCACCCCGGCACGGCGTGCGGCCGCGAACAGCGCCTGCGTCGGCGCCATCGCCTTCCAGGCATGTTCGCCGCAGGAGCCGGAGAATTCGCGATCGACCTCTTTCACCGGGCGGTCGCCGCCGCGATAGGCCTTGTTGTAGAGATCTATGGCGAGCACCGCCGGGTTGTCGCCGACGTAGATCTTGCGGCGATAGGCCTGGTAAATCTGGATGGTGTCGGCATCGATGACGTCCTGCCAGCAATGGTCTTCGAAATCGCGCGCCATGATGTGCTCCTGCTTGAGCGGCGAATAGCGGGGCAAACGACCTATGTTCGCCATTCGCGCGCCAATTGTTACTCCATCCGCACGTTCTTGGTGAAATCATAATCGGCGGAATGGTCGCATTCGTAGACCTGCACGCGGCGCGCGCGGTTGTAGCCGGGGTCGAGCACGCGCTCGAGAAACGCGAGCTGCAGCGCCCAAGCGGCTTCCGCCTGCGCACGGCGATAGCGGCCCGGCATGGTGTCGTTGAGCCAGCCGTGCGGCGCATCGGCATAGACCTTGATCGTATAGCTCTTGTCGTGGCGATCGAGGCAGTCGCGCAGCCGCCGCACGTCGGCAAGCGAGATCACGTGGTCGGCCTCGCCGAAAATGCCGAGAACCGGACATTCGACCGCGGCGATGATCTCGTCGAACGCCTTGGGATAGCGCGCGCTGACCTGCCATTCGCGCTGCGACGCCGCGCCGTACCAGACGAGCGCCGCGGCGATCGGCCGCTGCGCCGCCAGCACCAGCGGATGGCGCCCAGTCTGACAGATGCCCTTGACGGCGATCCTCGACGCATCGACCTGCGGCAGCGCGGCGACTTCGGCAATCGCGGCCTCGAGATACGCCACGGCCTCCGGGTCCGTCATGTCGTAACCGACGTCGCCACGGTGAAGCGCCGCTTGATCCGGATGCTTGTGGAAGAAATCCGGGGCGATGCAGACGAAGCCGTCGCGCGCGAAGCGCTCGGCGAGATCGCGGGTGTGCCGCACGAGGCCATAGCGTTCATGCATGAGCACGACCGCGGGCGCTTTGGCGTCCCTCGCCGGAACGGCGAGGAAGGCGGGAAGCTCGCCCGCGCAGCGCACGGTTCTGGTGGCGATATCGGGCATCGGCGTCAGAGGACAATGCTGGGATTGCGCAGGTTGCGGTCGCAGTCGATGAGGTTGACCTGCCGGACCTGGATTTCCCAACGCCCGGCGCGCTCCACGAAGCGGTGGCCGCACCAACCGGATAAAAATCGCGTCCCGTCCACGCGAAACTCGCTGATTAGGAAATTGGAGCGGACCATGCGCACGGCGCTCTCGCTGGTGGCGAATACTTCGACATTCGAGATCAACCGCACGGTGCGCGATTTCGGCGCCTGCGACCAGGCATAGCCGGTGCGCAGGCGATAGATCCGGTCCTCCATGCGCCGGCGATCGTCGAACGACACCGCGATCTCCCGCCGCGGGTCACCGCCCTCGGGGGTTCCCGGCACCCAGTAGATGCATTCGGGCGAGTACATTGCCAGCCATTCGTCGAAGCGAAGCTCATCGAGCAGGCGCGCTTCGCGTTCGAGCAGCAGGCGGAAACGATCGCGCACCTCCGGCGCAGCGATTGCCAGCTCCTCGCGCTGCCAATCGCTGAAGTTCTCCACCAGATTTCGGTAGAGCTCGTCGTTGACGTAATAGGAACTGATCGTGGGATCGTGGGCGGTTTGCATGTTCACGCTCACGGCTCGCGCTGAACCACGAGCTTCGGCGTCGCCTTCATCAGCCGCTTCCATTCCTTGATGTATTCGCGCATGAACACCTCGTCGGTGGCGGGCGCCGTGATGATGCCGTTTTCGTCCGTCTTGACGCGGCCGGGAATGCCGAGCCCGCGATGCATGTAGACCCACTCGTCCTCTTGGCATGCGAGCCCGCGCTGGATTTCCTCGAAATTGGCGAGGTCGTCGACTTCGCCGAAATTCGGGAACTGCTCCTGCGTGCGCATGCGTAACGCGTTGATCTCGTCGACGGCTCCGCCCAGCGCGTTGTCCTCGTCGACCACTGCGGTGCCGTACCAAGTGACGTTGGTCTCGTCGACCGAGACCGGCTCGAACACCTGGATATGGTTGCCGAGCAGCGAGAAGTTGGGAAACACGTTGATGTTGACCGGCTCCGAGGACGCAAGGTCGAGGATTTCTTCCGCCTTGGCGCCGAAGCGCCGGCGCAGCGCGTCGGCGTAATGCTCGCTGCCCGGCGCCGGGCCTTCCACCGCCCACAAACCGCCGGCGCGCTTCTGGATGTTCGGCCGCTTGTCCTTGAAGTGATGGCCGTTGCCCATATACGCGATGTACATCGGCGCCGTGTCCGGCGAGCCCTTGTAGTAGGACATGCCCTTGTTGGCGACGTCGGCCTGGCGGTTCTCCATTTCCAAGAGCGAGCGGTGCGAGAACACCACGTGGTAGCCGTCGCCGGAATTGTCGTAGGCGAGCTTCCAGTTGCCTTTGTATTTGAGTCGGTTCGCCTCGCAGACCCGGACCTGTCCTTTCGGCTGCCGGTCGAGCCACTCGTCGATCGGCTTGGTGATGGCGCCGAGGTAGTCGATGAGCGAAGGGGCGTCGGGGTTGAGCGTGGCAAAGATGAAGCCGCGATAGCTGTCCACGCGCGGCACCTGCGCGACGTTGTACTTCGCCTCGTTGAAGTCGCAGGCGTAGCCGTCCGGCCAAGGCACCGCGCGCAGCTTTCCGGTGTTGAGGAAGCTCCAGCCGTGATACGGGCAGGTGAATATGCGCGCCGAGCCTTTATCCTTGCGGCATAGCGTGGTGCCGCGGTGCGCGCAGCGATTGAACAGCGCGCGGATCTTGCCGTGCGAGTCCCGCAACAGGATGAGCGGCCGCAACCCGAGCCGCACGGTGATGTAGTCGTCGTTCGCCGGGATCTGGCTCTCGTGGCCGAGATAGACCCACACTGCGCCGAAGATGTTCGTCATCTCCGCGGCGAAGATGGCGGGATCGGTGTAGATCAGCCGATGGACGCGATCCTCTTGAACGAGTTCGTCCCAGTCGTAGAGATCGGCGCCCTCGATGCGCGATACGTTGAGCTTCTCCAGCATGGCGTCGCTCCTCCACGGGTTTACCGCCGCAACCCTGCCGCTGTTCGCATGAGCGCCATAATGCATCCCCCTAGAAAAAATCGAAATACTCGTTCTGCTCCCAGGCCGTCGGCTCGTCACCCCCGCGCCCACCGGCTTCCTTGAGCCATTGCGCAAACCGGCCCGCCTCGTTGCGCTTGAGCTTGAGGAAATAGTCGATGAACACGTCTCCGAGTTGGGCGCGAAACAAAGGCTCGCGCTCGAGCGCCTCCAACGCGGCGGGCAAGCTCGTGGGCAGCATGGGCCGGCTGGCGTTGTAGGGGTCGTCCTCGGCCGGTCCGGGATCGAGCGCGTTCTCCATGCCGTCTAGGCCGGCGACGATCTGCGACAGGATGTAGAGATAGGGATTGGCGGCGGGCTCGCCTGATCGGTTCTCCAGCCGCGTCGCCTCGTCTCCCGGCGCGCCCAACACGCGGATCATGACGCCGCGGTGGTCGTAACACCAAGAGGCTCGGTCGGGTGCGAGCGAGTTCGGCCGAAATCGCCGATAGCCGTTGACCGTTGGCGTGCCAAACACGGTCGAGGGCGCGGCATATGTCATCAAGCCGCCGAGAAAGGCGCGGCCACGCGGCGACAAATATTCGCCTTCGCGTTCGGGCGTGAACAGGTTGCGCCCGCTTTTGCCGTCGACCAGCGACTGATGGAGGTGCCAGCCGCTGGAGTAATAGCCCGCGAGCGCCGGCCGGCACATGAACGTGGCGAAATGACCCATCCGGCGGCAGATTTGCCGCGTCGCGGTGCGAAAGAGGAGCGCGTGATCTGCCGCCTCGAGCGCCGGCCGCGCGGCGAACGTACACTCGACCTGTCCCGGCCCCCACTCGTTCTCGATCGATCGCAGCGGCAGCCCAATTTTCTCGAAATGCTCGGCGAGCGCGGAGAGCACCGGCTGCATCAAGTCCATGTTGGATTCGCAGTGATAGGAAAAGCCCGGCTCGACCGGCGCGGTCTTGATCGGCCGCCCGCGCACGCCGGGGATGCCGATATTCTCCTCGCTCAGCTGCTCTTGCGCGACGCGCAGCAGGTACCACTCGATTTCCAGACCCACGATGAGGTCCATACCCTTGTCCGCGAGGCGTTTGAGGTGCTTGCGCAACAATTGCCGGGGCGAGAAGTGGAACGGCACGCCGCTGTTGAAATATTCATCGCACAGCACCCAGCCGATGCCGCTCGCCCACGGCAGCACGCGAAAGGTCGCAGGATCGGGAACAATGGTGAGGTTGGGCGAGCCCGTCATCTCGTCGAGACCCATCCCGCCGCCGCGCGTGAACGAGGCGAAAGTGCGGGCATTGGCGGAATCGAGCGTGGTGGTCGCGACATTGATGTTGTAGCCGGTCTCGAGCGCAGCGAGGAAAACCGGCACCGTCACCGCTTTGGCGCGCGCGGCGCCGTGCGGATCGGCCCAGACGAGGCGCACGAGATGCAGATTGTCCTTCTCGACCCTGCGCTTGAGATCCTCGGCTTGCCGTCGCTGCTCGTCGGTCCAGACCCCATGCCTTGCGATAAATGGGAGAGGCTTTTTCACCTGCTGCTTCCGTGCGCCGCCGCGGGAGGTCGCAATGTAGATGATGGCGCGGTGCCGATCCAGATTGCGCACGCGGCGCGCAGCACGGTGCATGCCATTGACGGAGGAAGTGCTTGTGTCCCGATTCCGAAGTTCGCAAACCCCTGCGGCAGCCTCTGATGCGAACTTCGGAATCAAAGGGACACAAGCAAATTTATGATGCTAGTGTGGTTTTGGATTTGAAGTTCCTATGCGAGCTTGCGGGGACAATGGTAGGAACTTCAAATCCACCACACTAGCCGATTTGATCGTCCGGTGCAGCGCAATCGGCGTAAGGGCAACCATGAGAATCCGCGCGCCGAAGGATTTCTGGTCGGGCGTGATGTTCTGCGGCTTCGCCGCGGTCGCCATCCTTGCCGCGCGCGGATATTCCTTGGGCATGGCCGGCAAAATGGGGCCGGGCTATTTTCCGCTGCTGCTCGGCGGCCTGCTTGCAGCCCTAGGAGCGGTGCTCATCGGCCGCTCGCTCGCCCTGAGCGGTGAATCGGTTGCGCGCTTTCACGTCTTGCCGCTGACGATAATTGCCGCGGCGATATGCCTCTTCGGCGTGCTGATCGAGCCGCTCGGTCTCGTCGTTTCGCTCGTGGTGTTGACGCTGATGTCGGCCTCCGCCGGCGCACAATTTCGGCTGCTGGAAGCACTCGCACTGACAGCCCTGCTCATCGTCTTTTCCGTCGGCGTTTTTGTTTATGCGCTGGGCCTCCCGCTCAATATCTGGCCGAGCCTGTAGTTCCTCATGGACGTGATTTCAAATCTCGGCCTGGGATTTGCCGTCGCGCTGACCATCCAGAACATCGCTTACTGCTTCATCGGCGTTCTGCTCGGCACCATCATCGGCGTGCTGCCCGGCATCGGTCCGGTCACGACGGTGGCCATGCTGCTGCCGATCTCGTTCACCCTGCAGCCGGAGTCGGCCTTGATCCTGCTCGCCGGCATCTATTACGGCGCCCAGTACGGCGGCTCGACCACCGCCATCCTGGTCAACATCCCGGGCGAGGCGTCCTCGGTCGTGACCACCATCGACGGCCACCAGATGGCGCGTCGGGGACGCGCGGGACCGGCGCTCGGCATTGCCGCGCTCGGTTCGTTCTTCGCCGGCTGCGTCTCGACGCTGCTGATCGCGCTCGCGGCCCCGCCGCTCGCGGCCATCGCCTTGCAGTTCGGCCCGGCGGAATATTTCTCGCTGATGGTGTGCGGCTTGGTTGCAGCCGTCGTTCTGGCGCACGGATCGCTCATCAAAGCGATCGCGATGGTCGTGCTCGGTTTGCTTCTCGGTCTCGTCGGCACCGACGTGAATACGGGCGCACGGCGGTTCAATTTCGGCATGATGGGACTTGCCGACGGCATCGAGTTCGTGGCGATCTCGATGGCGATCTACGGCATCGCCGAGGTCGTCTACAATCTCGAAAGGAAACAGGAGGCGAGCGTCGTCTCCGGCGCGCTCGGCAGGGTATGGCCGAGCCTCGCTGATCTGCGGTACTGCGCCGGCTCGATCCTGCGCGGCACCGGGCTCGGCGCGATTCTCGGCGTGCTGCCGGGGGGAGGCGCGCTGCTGGCGTCGTTTGCGGCCTATACGCTGGAGAAGAAAGTCGCCCGGCCGCCGCGCCAATTCGGCCACGGCGACATCAGGGGCGTGGCGGCGCCGGAATCCGCCAACAACGCGGGCGCGCAGACCTCGTTCATCCCGATGCTCACTCTGGGAATTCCTGGAAACCCGACCATGGCGATGATGATCGGGGCGCTGATGATTCACGGCATCGCGCCGGGGCCGCGCGTGATGACGGATCGCCCGGGACTGTTCTGGGGGCTTATCGCCAGCATGTGGCTCGGCAACCTCATGCTGGTGATCTTGAATCTGCCGATGGTCGGCGTGTGGGTGCGATTGCTGCGGGTGCCGTACCGGCTGCTCTATCCCGCCATCATCGTATTCTGCTGCATCGGCGCCTACACCATCAACAGCAAGCCATTCGACGCCTTCGTGATGGCATTCTTCGCAGTCTTCGGCTACGTGGCGCTCAAGCTCGACTGCGAACCGGCGCCGCTCATTCTCGGCTTCGTGCTGGGGCCGATGATGGAGGAAAACCTGCGCCGTGCGCTTCTGATCTCGCGCGGCGATCCGATGGTTTTCCTGCAGGAGCCGATCAGCCTCGCCTTTCTCGTGGTGGCGGCCGGGCTTTTGGTGGTGATTGCCGCCCCTGCCATCCGCCTCAAGCGCGAGGAAGCGCTCAAGGAGTAGCCGCTATGACCGGCGGAACAACCTGGTGATCCAGCTCCAGATCACGTTCGCGATCAGGGCGAAGCCCGCGATTGGCTTGGCCGCCGGCGTCGGAGTGGTTGTCGGCGCAATGGGAGGGGATGGCTGCATCGGCGCTGGCGAGGCGGATGCGGCCGCGGAAGCGGCCGGACGCTCCTGCGCGAGCTTCTCCTTCAGGCACGCGGCGAATTGCTTCATGAGCTGCGCGGCGGTCGCCTGGATGATGCCGACGCCGCGCCCGTATTGCGCCACCGCGCCTGACAGCGTCAGATTGGTGTGCACCAGCACTTTGGAGCCTTCGCCCGCCGGCTCGAGCCGGAAAACCGAGGCCGCATTGGCGCCCCCGCGGCCCTTCGCGTCGGTGCCCTGCGCCGCCACGCGCGCCGTGCGGGTGGCACCGTCGATCTGCTCGAACTTGACGATGCCCGCGAAGGTCAAGGCCACCGGCCCGAGCCGCACGCCGATCTTGCCCTTGTAGGTGTTCTGGTCGACGACCTCGGTCAGCTCGGCGCCAGGCATGCACGGCGCGATGCGTTCGATGTCGAGCAGCACCTTCCACGCCTCATCCGGCGGCAGCGGCACTTCGAATGAATTGTCGAACTCCATCCCGCGCTCAATTCCTGCCCGCGCGCGCGGCCGCGGTGCCCGCGATGCGGCCGAACACCGCACCGGAGGTCAGGCCGGACCCACCGGGATAGTTGAAGTAAAACAATCCGCCCACCAGTTCACCGGCGGCATAGAGGCCGCGGATCGGCTGGTAGTCGGTATTGAGCACTTCGGCGTCGTTGGTGATGCGCACACCGCCGAAGGTAAAGGTGAGGCCGCAGGTCACCGCATAGCCCTCGAATGGCGGCTGGTCGATGGTGTTCGCCCAGTTGCTCTTGTTGACGGCGAGTCCTTCCGTGCGTCGGCCATCCTTGACGTTGGGATTGAACGGAATGTCGCTGCGCACGGCCTTGTTGTACTCGGCGACGGTCCTGAGAAACTGCTCCGCGTTGACCCCGTCCAGCTTGTGCGCGAAGTCTTCGATCGTATTGGCGACGACCTTGGTGATCTGCCGGATCTTGTACTCGTCGCGCTGCAGATGCTTCACCTTCTGGTCGAAGATCTGCCAGGCGAACTGGCCGGGCTGCTCCAGCACCACGCGGCCGTATTTGGCGTAGGTGTAGTTGCGGAAGTCGGCGCCTTCGTCGACGAAGCGCTTGCCCGTGGCGTTGACGAGAATGGCGAACGGGTAGGAGTGTTTCTGAAACTGATCGCCGACCGCGAGGTCGCCGAACTCAGGCGCGTTCATCTCCCATTGCACGGCGTGGCAGCCCGACCAGTTGCCGCAGGGGCTCGCGCCGATATCCATCGCCATGCGGATGCCGTCGCCGGTATTGAAGCGCGTGCCGCGCACCTTAGCGAGGTCCCAGCCGGGCCCGAGATAGCGCGTGCGCCACTCGGAATTGGATTCAAATCCGCCGCATGCGAGCACCACCGACTTGCTGCGCAGCTCGCTTTCGACGCCCCCATGCCGGACGCGCACGCCCATCACCCGCACACCGTCGCAGATGAGGCTGAGCGCGCGCGTGCTGTAGCGAATCTCGATGC
>Ga0306923_10006972_pt1 | contig 11197 bp, 7 predicted proteins | sample sta12Can44000108_FD_203841 | JGI IMG/M metagenome (GOLD analysis project Ga0306923, IMG submission 203841) | Lab enrichment of tropical soil microbial communities from Luquillo Experimental Forest, Puerto Rico - statanox.12C.anox.44.000.108 (v2)... | ecosystem: Environmental > Terrestrial > Soil...
CAATTTGCAATTATATTATTGCAATTTGCAATGTCAAGGAATGAATTTGTCGTAGTTTCAGAGAGATGCAAAATTTCAGGTGATCCGGTTCTTACTTTCCGTGTTCTTTCACGGCCTTCTCGATTGCCGGTCCAGCCTTCGCCAGATCGTCCGGATTCATCACCGGGTGGAACCACACTTTGGCATTGAAGGCCAAAAAGAATGGCTCAGCGATGGCTGGAATCTGCGATGGATCCTGTAGGTCGAAGACGATGAATCCGCCTCGCTCACCGCTGGGTGTGGTGGTGAAATACGCAGCTTCGGCTTTGATGTCTTGCAAAATCTTCTTTACGGTTGACCCTAACGTGCCGTTCTTTGCCGCCACATTGCCGGCCTCGACAGGTATTGAGAGATGCATCAACGTGCGCATGGCTTCAGTTCCTCCTCGACGGCGGGAATCCTATCACGAGCGTTACGCAAACACCCACTTCGTCACCGCCGTCGTAATCTGTTTCAGCGGAAAGGCGAAGACCACGCGTGGCGCAAGCCTGTACACTTTTCCTCCCGTACGCGGGTCAATGGGCCAGCCATACTTCTTCTTGCTGACCTCTGACAACCCTGCCGGAAGCTGCTCGTACCCAATTTTTTCCGCCACACCCTCGACGATGATCAATTCCTCGAAGTTCTCGCTGATCAATATGCAATTCGAATTGGCCTCGAGATTTTTCGCCTTGCGTGTCTCTGGACTGGTCCCAAAGTAATACGTATCTTCCGCCCAAAGCCCGTGCATGCCCATCGCATGCGGCCGCCCGTCCGGACGCACCGTCACGATCACGTAATTCTGGGAGTTTGTCAGCCGTTCTCGCGCCCAGCCCCAGTCCAGCAGGCCTTCCGGCGCGGTTGGAAACCGATAGGTCGCCGGCACCGTCGGCCGCATCGCCTGCGGTTTCTTGATAGCTGCAACTGTGCCCTGCTTGGCTGCACTCTTCGATGCTGCCGAACGCTTTTGCTTGCCGCCTTTTAAGGATGTCGAACGCTTCGCCTTGCTCTTTTTCACCGCCATCTGGCCCTCCTCAACTGAAAACTGGAGGGTGTTACCTCCGTCGGCTGCTCGATCCTCCCAACAGTGACCCCAACACGCCCCGTACAATTTGCCGTCCCACGCTGCTGCCAATTGTCCGCGCGGCGCTCTTTGCCATCGCCTGTGCAAGTGTGTCGCCACGCCGGCTTCCGCCGCCAAGTCCCAGAGACTCCAGCGAAGGCAAATTCGAGTACCATGGCTGCTCCTGACCCTGCGGCACCGGAGCACCCCCCACAGGGGCCTTTCCGGCGCGCGCCTTCAAAACTTCGTACGCCGACTCCCGGTCCACTGCCTTCTCGTACACTCCGGCTACGAGCGACGACTTCATCTGTGCCGCCCGCTGTTCCGGTGTGATCGGCCCAATCTGCCCGTGCGGCGGACAAACCATTGCTCGCTCGACCATGCCCGGCGTACCCTTCTCATCCAGAAATGACATCAGCGCCTCGCCAACGGCCAACTCGCTGATCGCCTTCTCCACATCCAGTTTAGGGTTCGAGCGGAACGTCTGCGCTGCCGCCTTCACCGCCTTCTGGTCTTTCGGAGTGAACGCCCGCAGTGCATGCTGCACGCGATTGCCAAGCTGTCCCAGCACCGCCTCGGGAATGTCCAATGGATTCTGCGATACGAAATAGACGCCCACGCCTTTCGATCTCACCAGGCGAACAACTTGCGTCACTTTGTCCGCTACTACCTGCGGCAAATCGCTGAATAGCAGGTGTGCTTCATCGAAGAAGAACACGAGCTTCGGTTTGTCCGGATCCCCCACCTCCGGCAGCTTCTCGAAGATCTCGGTAAGCAGCCACAACAGCAGCGTCGCATACACCCGCGGCGATCGGATCAGCTTGTCGGACGCGAGAATATTTACAACTCCGTTGCCGTTCGCGTCCGTCTGTATCAGGTCGTCGATGTTCAGCGCCGGTTCTCCGAAGAACTTGTCGCCGCCTTCCTGTCCCAACGTCACCAGTCCGCGTTGGATGGCCCCGACACTGGCGGCCGAAATGTTGCCGTACTCGGTCTGTAACGCTCGCGCCTGGTCGCCCACATACTGCAATACCGCCTGTAAATCTTTCAGGTCGAGGAGCAGCAGTTGATGGTCATCAGCAATCTTGAATACCAGCGACAGCACGCCGGTTTGTGTGTCGTTCAGGTTCAGGAGCCTGCTGAATAGCAGAGGCCCCATTTCGCTTACCGTGGTGCGCACCGGGTGCCCCTGCTCGCCAAAGACATCCCAAAACGTTACTGGCGAACCTTCGTACTTGAAGTCCGCGAGCTTCAGGGCCTTCGCGCGCTCGGCGATCTTCGCGTTCTCCTTGCCAGGCTGGGCGATGCCCGACAGGTCTCCTTTCACATCCGCGGCAAATACCGGTACGCCCGCCCGGCTGAACGCCTCCGCCATCACCTGGAGCGTCACCGTCTTGCCCGTCCCCGTCGCGCCTGCTACCAGACCATGCCGGTTCGCCATCCGCGGCAGCAAATATTGCGGCTCCGTACTCTTTGCGATCAGCAGCGGTTCAGCCATCATTACCTCTCAAGATTTCTTTTCGTGCGCCCGCGTTTCGGGCATTGTGCCGCTCAGACGCCAGCATTCTAATACGCCCCCCGCGTCCCTCGCCCGCAACTATCCGTTTCTCATGGTGTTCCTGTGGCTTATTTCTCGATTTTCTCGTTAAGATAATCATTCGCGGCTTTCGTGCTGCGCCTACACGTCTCCTGGGGGAAAGTTTGCGCGCTCTCGCTCTGCTCCTTGCCATTGCGGCACTGCTTGGCATCATCGCTTGTGGTGGTGGCAGCAGTAATAACAACACCAGCACGATCACCGGCGTCTCCGTCAGCTGTAACCCAACCTCGGTCCAGTCCGGCCAGACCAGCACTTGCACAGCCACGGTCACTGGAACCGGCACGTTCAGCACACTTGTCTCTTGGGCGGCCAGCGCCGGCACCATCGATGTCAATGGCCTGTTTGCCGGCCAGCCCGTCACCGGCTCAACCCCGGTCACCATCACGGCCATCTCTGTCCAGGACACCTCCAAGAGCGCTACCGCAACGATCACCGTTACACCCGTCACCAGCATCACGGTTTCCTGTACACCCGCTGTCATCCAGTCTCTGCAAAACAGTCTTTGTACGGCGACTGCCAACAACATCGTTACGACCACCGTGAACTGGACCAGCAGCATCGGTGTCATGTCGTCATCGGGGCAATTCACCGCGCCGGCCGTACCCGCCTCAACCCAGGCAACCATTACTGCCACTACGCAGGTCACGAACGTCAGCGGCAGCGCAACGGTCACCGTCAACGTCAACAACACCGCTGCCATCGCAATCGACGGCGGCCCTGCCGTGAACGGCGCTTCTATCGGCTATCCCAACGGTGCCTATATCACCGCCAATGTCTGTGTGCCGAATACCACCACGTGCGCCACTATCGATCACGTGCTGGTCGACACCGGCTCCGTCGGCTTCCGTGTGCTCGGTTCTGCGCTTGGCAGCCTGCCACTTACGCCGCAGACTGCCTCCGACGGCAATCCCATGGCCGAATGCTACATCGCACCCACGGGTTACGCCTGGGGATCGGTAGCGCTGGCGCAAGTGCAAGTCTCTGGCGAAATAGCATCGTCTATTCCGATCGAAGTCATCGCGCCATCCAGCTTCCCTGCCGCGCCTGCGGCGTGCACCTCGCAAACCACCGGAGGCACGCTCAACACCGTCAGTACGCTGAAGGCGAAAGCGATTCTAGGTATCGGAGTTCTGCTGCAGGATTGTGGCACCGCCTGTACCACGGCACCGCAAAGCACCTATTTCAGTTGCCCGCTTGCCGGCTGCGGACCGCTTCCCGCCACTATCGCGCAACAGGTGTCCAATCCTGTCGCAGCCTTCCCTAACGACAACAACGGCAGCCTGATTCAGCTTCCGCCACTTGTTGCGGGAGGGTCGCAAACGTCGCAAGGCACGCTCATCTTCGGTATCGGCACTCAGATCAACAACGCGCTCAACGGAGTCACGGTGTATGGCGTGAACACCTCAGGTGCGAATCCAGGCACGTTCAATTCGACCTACAACAATACTGCCTATCCCGGCTCAGTCAGCAGCGGCGCCAACGCAAATTACTTTCTCTCAACGGGCACTACGGGAATGGCTGCCTGCGCGACGACGGCTTATTACTGTCCCAGCTCGCAACAGACGGTGAACGTAACCAACGCCGGCACCAACGGCAGCAGTACGTCCGCAACCTTCAAGGTCGATAACGGTGACACTCTTGTTCAGTCCGGGAAGTTCGCTCTCGACACGCTGGGCGGCCCCGGCGGCAACCGCACCACGGGATTCGTCTTCGGTATTCCGTTCTTCTACGGCCACAGCGTCTTCACTGCGCTTTCCGGCGCCAGCACACCGGGTGGCACAGGCCCCTACTTCGCGTATTAGTCGAAGCCCTGCGGAATAGCGTTACTCATACCGCAGTGCAACCAATGGATCGACTTTTGCCGCCCGCCGGGCTGGAATGTAGCAGGCCATGACTGCTGCCGTCGCAAGAATCAGGGTTACGCCCCCGAAAATCAGCGGGTCGTGGGCGCTGATTCCGAACAGCAGACTCGCCATCAAGCGCATCGCCACGAATGCGATCACTAGGCCGGCTACCAGGCCCACAATAGCGAGCCGCATTCCCTGCTTCAGCACCAGGCCCAAAACATTCCCGGTGCCCGCCCCCATCGCCATGCGAATGCCGATTTCCGGAGTCTGCTGGCTCACCGAGTACGACAGCACACCGTAAACCCCAACCACGGCGAGCACCAGTGCAATTCCGCCGAAGACGCTCAGCAGCGCCGCTCCCATCCGTGGCGCCCATAGTCCCTGGTCGAGCAGTTCGCCAATGGTGTTCCAGTTGGTGAGCGCAAGGTTGTTGTCCAGCGATTGCACGTTGCTTCGCACGATGGGGATCACATTTTCGGGCTTGCCGTTTGTCCGAACCTGCATGGTGGCTGCGGGGGCGAAGTCTTGCGTCAGCGGCAGATACGCCAGCGGCTGAGGTTCTTCGCCAATGTTGTTCACCACCGTGTCGCGTGCCACGCCGACTACTTCGCGCAGGTCCTTCTCGCCAAAGAAATGGAAGCGTTTGCCGACTGCGTTCTGGCCGGGCCAGAAGTGTTTGGCCATGGCCTCGCTTATGACCGCAACCTTGGTCGTATCCGCACGGTCGGAGTCGGTGAACTCGCGGCCGCTGACCAGCGGAATGCGCAGGGTCTTGAAGAAGTTCGGCGCAATGTCGTTGAGCTGGGTCAGGGTTCCGCGATATCCCGTACCTTCATCCTGCCCTTCGGGGAACACAGTGCGCTGCAGTCCTCCGCCAAGCGGGAAGTTGGAGGCGATCGTCGCTGAGGCAACGCCCGGGGAAGCCTCAGCCCGCTCGATGGCGGCGCGGTAGAACTGTTGCCCACGACCCTCGTCGTAATGCAAGGCTCCGAGATCGAAGGCAAACACAAAGAGATTCTTCGACTCAAAACCCACATCGACCCGTTGCGCGTTCTGCATGCTGCGAACGAACAGTCCTGCACCGACCAGCGCCACGAGCGCGAGCGCAATCTCGGCCACGACCAGGAGACTGCGGAAACGGTTGCGCGCCCAGCTCACGCTGCCTCCGCGTCCACCGACTTTGAGGACCTCGATGAGATTCGGTCGAGCCAGCTTGAGTGCCGGAGCGAGACCGACCAGCACCGCCGTCAGCACCGAAACGCCCAAAGTAAACAAGAGCACGTGCGAATCGAAGCTGATGTCCACATCACCATCGAGAATGAAGGGGGGGCGGAAGGACCAGAGCAGCGCGCGACCACCGTATGCGATAGCCATGCCGACGATTCCCGCGATAATCGCAAGCACCAGGCTTTCCGTCAGCAATTGCTGGAAGACGCGGCGTCCGCTGGCTCCCAGGGCGGCCCGCAAAGTGAGCTCCTTCTCGCGGCGGGCGGCCTGGGCGAGCAACAGATTGGCGACGTTGACACAGGCGATCAGAAGAACCAGCCCGACGATGCCCATCATCAGCCCGCCGATGAGGACGAATTGGTCGTGATTATTTACGCCCACTGCGGCATCAGCGAGAGGCGTGAGAGCAACACTGCGGCTGGCATTGTCCTTGGGATAGGCCTTCTCCAATTGCGAAGCGATGGTCTTCAGCGAAGCCTCGGCCGAGCTCAAGCTCACGCCGTCCTTGAGCCTGCCGAATGTGGCGACTGTCAGAAAACGGCGGTCGTTGAAGTTGTCTTTCAAGAAGCCCGCGAGCGCCTGAGGATACATGCTGATAGGAATCCAGACCTCTTCCGCATTTCCGAACGTAAAGACGCCTTTGAGCCCGCGCGGCCCGACTCCAATGATGGTGTAGGGTGTCGCATTGAGGTTGATTACCTTGCCTGCGATGTTGGGATCGCGCCCGAACTTATTTACCCAAAGGTTGTAACTCAGGACCGCGACATTGTTGCCGCCCGGCTTGGTATCTTCGTCCGGCAGGAAGAAGCGTCCTAACGATGGATTGACTCCCAGCACGTCGAAATAGTTGGCGGTCACCATTTGCCCGAAAATTTGCTTCGGTTCGGTGCCGCCGCTCCAGGTCAGCGGTCCGGGCCCAAACCAGCAAACCACCCCGGAGAACACCTGGTTCTGTCGAACGTAATCCTGGCAATTCGGGTACGACATTCCCAGCTTCGTGACATTGGCTGCCGTGACTTGCGTCTTGGTGTCAACGGTATCGAGCTGGGCCAGCCGCGAGATGTCCTTCACGGGCAGGGGATGCAGCAGAATGGCATTCACCACCGTGAAGATGGTCGTGTTGGCGCCGATTCCCAGGGCCAGCGAAAGAATCGCGATGGCACTGAATCCCGGATTCTTGATCAGCATCCGGAACGCGAAGCGAATGTCCTGCCACAGTATTTCCATAGGTACCGCCGTCAAATCGAAGATGGGCGATATTTTCGCACGCGCCGGGGCAGGCGGTGAGACGAACAGCGGCTTATGGTCGATTTTTTTGTTTTGTTCCTCAGGAGATGGTACGAAATACCTTCGAACCGTGACAGATGGCTGGACACCTTTTCCGTCCCCTCCGAAGAGGGTTCAGACCATACAGTTTTTCCCGTCGGTAACAGAACTTGCGATTGCACTCTAAAAAAAGCCGGAGCGGCGCGGCCCCGGCTGGAAGACAGTTTGGTAGGTATGCCTGAGACTACAGTTTGCGCCGGATTGCACCAGCGATGCCGACCAGTCCCGTGCCCAGCAGCATCAAGCTGCCCGGCTCGGGCGTGGCAAAAAAGTTCTGCGCGGTTCCCAGGCTTCCGCTCTCGGTGCCTGGTATGGCCGTATAGAGAATGATGCCTGGAAACTCGCCCTGATGATAGGTCTGTGCCTGGGCGAGGGCTACTAGAGCGGCGGCGCCCGTGTCGAGGGAGGGCACGCCTTCGTACAGGTACCACACTGCGGCGTTCACGTCGCCATTCGCCCCGCCGTCCTGTAGCGCCATCGTGAAGAGATACGCGGCCTGGTAGTCGACGAGGTGAGTTGCAAGATCGAGGCTGCCCACGGAGGCTACAGTGGCCATCCAGGTTTCGCCGCCGGAGATGTGCTCGTTGTAGCCGAGGCACATCATGTTTTCCAGCGGTCCGCCATTGGCCGACAGATAGTACGGGTAACTCGGAACCCCCTGGTAGTTATTTGGTCCTGCACTTTGGAAGTACATAACGGCGTTAGCCATGGCGGGAAGGCAGGACAACAGGACAAGGCCCGCCAGGCAAACGAAGACGAAGCTCTTTTTCATTGGCAATCTCCATCGGAAAGTTGGTTCGGTATCACACCTGACAGGGGAAGCAGCTCATGGAAGCCAGAGTTCAGGCACACTCCGCGGCAGACCGTTAGCTGCTGAAAGGCACTTTCAGTGTCTGTCGGTCAGATTGCGAAAACAATCGCCCGTGTGGCTGCCATCAGAAGGATTCACCCATTTGGGTGAGCCCGAATGAGTCTGGAGTTATATGCGAAAGTCGTTTAGGAGCGGTTGCTTTCCACGAGCTTACCAACGACGCCGGCCCGTGTAGAAACACTCATTTTCGCCATGATGAGCCGCAGGAACGATTTAACGGTGTTGGGGCTCAGTCGAAGGGACACCGCTATTTCTTTCGTCGTCATACCCTTCACCAGCAGTTCAACCATCTGCCGTTCACGCTGCGACAGGCCGAACTTGTCGCATGCGATCTGACTACGGAAGGAAGAAGGCGGTTCACTGCGTTCCAGGAGGAGGAGTGTACTGGCACCGGAAGTGAATATTGTACCGACGCAGTCAGCACCCACGCCTACCGCACGACAAAGGTAGGTGCGGTTGCCTGACTTGAACTCGGGTACGAACGTGCGCATTCCTCCCGAGGATTTCGGTGCCAGTCTCACACCGATCTGCCGGGCAAGAGCAGCAGCAGGTCGGCGCCAGTCTTCCGGGCGCTGCGGAAAAGCGAGTATCTCCATCGCCTTTCGGTTGTAGGCAATGGGTGTGAGCGACATGCCGCCCAAAAGAAGGATACCTGGATCTTGTGTTTCTATGCTGTGGCCTCGTCTGACCGTATCCACGGAACCTCATGAATCCCGGGTTGGGGTGCCCGGCTTGCAACTCTATATCGTACAAACGTAGCGCTCTGCTGGCCTATCCCACAAAGGTAGGGAATGGCTTACCTTCGGTGGCCACATCTGTCTGCATGCGTTTTCGATCTATTGGGCGTGTCGAGAGGAAAGCCTGATCAAGATCCTGCGTGCCGCATGGCGCGCATGTTCGATGTATGAAACCACATCCATTTCGATACGCCCTTGGCAGGCTACTCCGTCCGCAGGGCTTCGTTCACATCCACGCGAGCGGCGCGCCCAGCCGGAAATATCGCGCCAATGATGGTCACAAGTATCAGCAGGATAACGGACACAGCAATGGGCGTAGTGCTGGCTGTTTCCAGAACCGGAAAGAACCGGGTAGCAAGCTTGGTCAGCCCGTAGCCGACGAGCGCCCCCGCAACGACCCCCATGATTGCCATGATGATCCCTTCGGCAATTACTCCCAACAGCAACTGGCGAGGTTGTGCTCCCACAGCCAGGCGGATGCCAAACTCGCGTGTACGCCCGCTGACCGAAAAGGCCAACACGCCGGCGACGCCAACGACTGCGATGGTCAACGCGACCACGGCGAAGCCGCCGAAAACGAAAGTATTCAGGCGGTCCGGGGTGAGCACTTCGGCGCGAATTTCTTCCAGGGTGGCAGCCCGTTCCACAGGTTGGTCGGCAGCCATCTTGCGAATGATCTGCGTGATAGGAGTGATCAGGCCGTGCGGATCCATGCGCGTATGCACGAACAGGCGGCCGCCGAACAATGACACGTCCTTATCGGCAGAAACGTCCGGTATCTGGCCGAACGGATGATAGATAGTTTGCTCAGGTTCGGGAATGAGATGAGTGTCATCCATGTCGGCCACGACACCGATAATCCGGCGGGGGGCGGTGCTGATGTAGATAAACTTCATGATCGGATCGGTCCACATGATGTGCCGATTGATCGGGTCCTGCCCGGGAAACAGGCGCTGCGCCGCACTCTGGCTGATGATGACGACGGGTTCTCCACCCCGCTTGTCGTCATCGTTGAAGTCACGTCCGGCAATGAGCGGAACGCCCAACGAGGCAAAAAAGCCAGGGGAAATCACCCGAAAACCAATACGAGGATCTGCCTCTCGTTGACTCTTGATGTGGCCTTCCGCCGCAACCTGAAAATCGAAAATAAACCCGGTGTCACGCCAGGGCGCCTGCGTGCCCAGCGCCACCCGATCGACACCAGGCAGTTGCTCGATACGCCGGATCGCCTCGCGGTAGAAGTTGATGATGTCTTCCGGCGTTCTTCCGTAGGAAACCACCGGCACGTTCAGCACCAGCACGCGTTGCATGTCGAAACCGGTCTGCTGATTCTGCAAATTCAGCAAGGTCTTGATGAGAATGCTGGAGCCCGCCAGCAGGAGGAAAGAGGCGGCAATCTGCGTCACCGCGAACATGCGCAAGCGGCGGCTGGTGCTACCCGTAATCCGAATGCTGCCGCTGGACAGGGTCATGCCGCTGGAGGACTCAGCGTTGGGAAGTCGAGGTACAAACGCTAAAAGAACAGCGGCAACGATAGCCAATCCGGCACCCACCCACAGGATGCTGGAATCGAGCTTGAGATCGAGAGCGCGAACCGAGAAGCGCGAGGCATAGCCGGCGAGAATCGCGACCATCGGACCGGCGCTGAGTACCCCAAGGACCGCTCCGGCTCCGCACAACAACAAGCTTTCTGCCAGCAAGGTGCGGCGCAAGGCTGAATGACTGGCGCCAAGAGCAGCGCGAATGGCCAGCTCACCTTCACGACGGACGGAACGGGAGAGGATAAGGTTTGCGACGTTCGAGCACGCGATAACAAAGATCAGGAGCGATGCAGCCAGCAGGACCCAAAGTACAGTCTTAGCGCCCGAGCTGAGCTGGTCGCGTAGCAGCACAGCGTGAACTTCGCCCCTCGCTTCGGGGGCGTAAGCTTCGGGATGCGCTTTCACCATGGTCGCGTAAACAGCTTGCAACTCGGCATTGGCCTGCGCCAATGTGACTCCAGGAGCAAGCCGGCCGAAGAGCTCGGTCATGCGATGCACACGGCCCTGAACCATGGTGGCCGAAAGGTGATGCGGGCTCGTAACCACATTGGCAATGATTTCGGTCTCGGCCGGATAGGGCACTGAGGGCTCAAGGACTCCGATTACCGTTGCGTTGCGGTCGCCAAGGCGAACAGTTTTACCGATAACGGTGGGATCGTTCTTCAGCGAGTTGGACCAGAAACGATAAGTCAGCACGCAAGCGCCGGCTGCGTTAGGACCATCATCATGCTCATTCAGCAAGCGCCCGAGCACGGGACGCAAGCCCATAACTTCGAAGTACGATCCGCCCACCACTCCAGCACGCACCTCGCGCGGTTCGCCCAAGCCCACCATCGTGAAGCCGATTTGCGAGAAGTCTCCGAAGGAGCTGATGGTCTTAACGCTGGATTTAAGGTCCTGAATTTCGGGCACCGAGAACATCGAGTTGGGGAGTTGCAGTCCGGGTGCGCTCTGCCGGATATAAATCAGA